>JADMIO010789663.1_pt1 | contig 106370 bp, 87 predicted proteins | sample 8958161 | NCBI WGS metagenome assembly JADMIO01 (sample SAMN16585339, study PRJNA669376) | soil metagenome | isolation source: Crop rotation soil | place: USA: Cullars Rotation, Alabama | collected 2011
GCCGCGACTTCAAGTCACGTGAATTCCAAGCTTCGGATCCCACTGTGCTGGAAAGTCAACTAGTGATACATCATCATCTACTAAAAATGATACTTTCTTAATTAATTGCCCAGATGAAAAATGCTCTTTTGATAGTAAAATGCTCATAGTATTACAGCTAACGTCGCGGCTTTACGCAGTTAGGGTATTAGAATTCTGCCTGTACAGCCCGTCAACCCGATAAAGAAACGAAATTTTTATTTAACCACAATGAAGCTGCGGTACTAAGAGTGTAGCAAAATGCCGCAGCGGGTTAGAATCCGTCAAGCCGACCGCAGGTCCCGACGAAGGCGGGATAACTAAAGCCTGGGTAATGATGTACAGCTGAATTTTTCCCGTCTGCCCCACAATAGCGCAAAACCCTTTGTTAGCTATAGCTTTCATACGAGAATTTATACATCAATTTGGGAAATTGAATAATACTACAAATGCTAATTTTTCAAAAAATTACTTGAATAAATAATTGCCGAATCTACAGAGCGAACTTCCGTATTAAGAAATTCAATTTGATAATTAATATAATTGTCTCTATAATGATTTAGTCTTCTTCGCAAACTGTAAACATCTATAGTGGATGAAATAGGTGACTGAGTATAAATATCATTATTGAAGATTAAAATTGCACTATCCAAAATTGATAATATCGTTGCAGCGCTATCGGCCAACTCCCTTAATTTATTATTTTTGTCGGTATTGCCTCGATTTGAAATTTGTTTCAGCTGGTTTATACTTGCAGTTATATTTGATTTGATTTCATAATTTCTTCTAAAAAATATTGCCGAATTTGGATATTTCCTCTCTATGCTATCATTTGCGAACGTTATAATGCTATCATAAATAGGTGCAAAAATGTCAGCATTTTTAAATGCTAGAGAAAGTGCTAAAGAAAATTCAATGGTTGAATTTATTTCTTTCATGATATCTAAAACCTTTTTATCATTTAGTAAAAGCAATCGAGGATAAATATCGTAAAGTATCTTTTTTGCATTTTCTTCATATTCAACTGATCCAAAAGGCTTGCTAGGCAGGGAATGCAGTTCTGCAACAGCTGCCGAATAAATCTCTATCTGTAATAAACTTTTTTGTTTATTCTTTTCAGCACTTTGCTGCTGAAAAAAAAGCCAAAGTGGGATAAAAATTGCGGTTAGTCCCAAAATTCGTATACAAAAATCTACAAGTTCTTTTTTTTCAAACCCTAAATAGGTTTTTTTAACTGATTCTAAAGTTACCTTTTTGACAATGTATTTTCCATCCTCGCCTATTTCACATTCTTTTTTTGTTTCAATCCAATTATTGTTTTTCATTTTCTGTAATTGAAATGCTTTTTGAAAGTTACAGCTAATGTCACGACTTTGCGCAGTTGGGGTATTAGAATTCCCCGTCCGAACGGCGTTCAGCCGGGCGGGCGTCTGCCCAGCCCGTCAACCCGATAAAGAAACGGAATTTTTATTACTGAGCAATAGTGAAAACACCCATTTATTGTTTTAAGACACCGATTGACTTCGATAAATGCCGTTCTGTTGACTAATATAAAAAAAGAAGGCCTTTCGGCCTCCTTTATATTTACGGCGTATCCGCCCCAATAACCATTTAAGGAATACTGAAACCAGGAAACTAACGGCAGCGCCTGTACCCGCCAGGATAGCACTTACCAACAGGTCTTCCCCGTTGAGCCTGAACAATAACACAAGCATAGTGCCGCATACAGTCCCGGTTTTGGTATTACTGTTTAGAAAAGGATGATCCATGGTATTCATCATTTTCCGGGTCATCGTTCTTTGGCTCCTCGTCCTGCGTGCTGGCGGTTTGGCTTACTGCCATGCCGGTTGCACCGGCAACAGCGACATAACCCGCAATTTTTAGTACCACTGCCGGCAGCGCTACGGGAGCTGCCATGATGGATGCTGCCAGTGTGTCAAAGAGCAAACTGATATTCCGGAGTTTAATAAAAAACTTCGGCGTAGGCGATTGCATTCTTTCTATGATCGTCATCTAGTTTGATTTAATGGTGAGAAAAACAGGTAACCGTTCAACCTGGCTTAGAATTAAGGCCTTTAGCTTTTCCAAAGCCATCCTTGATTGATTACCTTTCCCGGGTGCGCTCAATGACGTCACCGGCGCTATACAGCCTTTCAGCTCTTTTAATGCATCGTTTGCAGGGTGGATTAGAATGAGGTCCCTGTTACTCACTTTTTCCAACAAAAAATGCGTTTTGAACCGCTGGCTGTACCGGATGAACAATGGATATCTCCCTTCGGGAATACAGGAATGCAAAGGCTTATTATTAAGCCAGGGCAATTCAATGGTAAAACATATGAGCTTGCTTCCTAAGAATAGCATTCCGTTAGTGCCGTTTGGATAGTAGGTACGTACGAGTGTAAGTTCCATGTAATTTGAATTATGAATTATGAATTTTGAGTTGATAGCTCTTAACATGCAGAGGATCTCAACTGTTAGTTGTTATTTGTTATTCTCCATTGTTCATTGTTTGCGCCGGTGCGTTGTGCTTCGCGGGGTCGCATAGGTTAGCAGGGCCGGGAAGACGCTTAAAGGTTTAAAGGTTTAAAAGTTTAAAAGTTTAAGGTTGCGTCCTGTCTTTCTTCTGGAACGTCGATTGGCTTCCTGATTGCTCACAAGTTTGCAAAGGATCGCAAAGTCGTTAACGATCGGGATGCCGTTTAACCTAAACCTTTCAACCTTTCAACGTTTCAAAAAGCAACGTGGCAGCCTTGCCGCAAAGGGCTGCACACGTAGCTTCTAAGGATAGAAAAGCGGGTTAACGTTTAACCTTAAACGTTTCAACGTTCAACGTCAATCCATCGGCAGCTCGTTCATCCTCGTCGTAAGCGCCAGGATGTAAGCATCGGATTCCAATAGCGACCGCTCAACAATAGCAATATCAAATTGCTTGTCAAGCAACTCAATGGTTCCGTAATTGCCTTTGCGTTCTTCGAGCAAAAACTTGCGATACTCTACCTTTTTGAGCTTTACAAAGGTGTCGTCCTTCGTTTCGCCGGCGGGTAAACTGTCGTAAACGGTTTGCAGGGCAGACAATTCTGCCGTTGCCGCAGCCAGGTCGGCTTCAATACTTACGGAATTGGTACTGGCAGATTGTACCTGCCTTGCCAAACCGGTTTTACGATAGGCCAGTGTGTCTTTTTGTTCAATGGCCTTGTCGATCAGTTCCTGGCATTCTGCCCGGGTACTGACCTGTGAGACTGAATAGTCCATGTTAGGTGGATTTAATGGTGAAATAATAGATGGTTCTTCATTCGTATGTACATAACGGGGTTGGATACTCTGTATAAGTGCAGCTTCCGCACGCAGTAGGGCAATCCTTTGACGCAGCTTTGCCTGCTCCTGCGGACCGCATTTGGCTAACCGCTTCAGCAATTGCGGGCGCCTGGCCATGAAGTGGCTGACGAGTGTATCTCTTGGGTCGAGACCGGCACTTTCCATGCTATCCATATTCCTTAAGCAGATCAGCAACGAATCATATTCAACGATCATTTTTGCCAGTTTTTTCTCGCGCCTTTTTACTTCCAGGTTGCAATGGTTTTGCCGGTGCCGGATATCCAGCGCATAGCCGGTATTGGTACGATCATATAGTTCCCTGACGCAAGGGAGAAGCGTTGATTTTTTGACCGCCGGCAATGCTGCCAGTTGAATTTCCATGGCGGCAAGCCTTACCATTTCATTGCTGGTAAGGGTACGGCGATTGGTCTCCACCAGTTTGAGCTTGCTTTTGGAAATGCCCAATTGCATGGCGAATGGTTCCTGCGTTAATCCAAAGCGAAGTCTTAAAGACTTTACTGCATTGGCGGGGCTGAAATTGTTTTTCATACTGAAACTTTTTAATTTGTGGGGTAGAAAAAGGTTACAGGTGCTGTAACTTTTTGAATGGCACCAACGCCGGGGTTACAGGTTTGCTTCCTTCTTCAACGCCTTGTTTTAATTTCAAAACAAACATACGGTGGCAGAAAAGGGGCGGTAACACTTAGGGACAATAAAGTACAATCAGGGACAAAAAAGAACAATAAAGAACAAAAAAGAACAAAAAAGAACAATTACAACGTTTAAGGTTAGTCGAATTTGGCCTGCTGTTTCAGGAATGGACGCTGGGTAGAAGGATCTAAGTTTAAAGGTTTAAAGGTTTAAGGGTTTAAGGGTTTAAGGGTTTAAGGGTTTAAGGGTTCGATGGATATAACATCCAGGTTATCGATGGGATTGGTATTACTGCGTTTAAGGTTTAATGTTTAAGGTTCTTCGTATTGGGCTTACTGTATCACGAATAGACGCTGGGTGTAGAAGGTTGCCGTTTCACGCAAAGCCGCAAAGTCTCGTAATGCCCGTTAACTTTAAATCTGAAACGATCATGCTACTGTTCCAGTATCTACAATTTCCAACGCTGCGAAGGATCACAGCAGGGATCGTTAAACCCTTAAACTTTTAAACGTCCACGTTACTCCCGCGGCATCGAAAAAGGCGCAACGAATGTGAAGGATCACTGCAGGGATCGTTAAACCCTTAAACCCTTAAACGTTCACGTTACTCCCCAGGCGTCCAAAAAGGCCCAACGGCTGTAAAGGATCACAGCAGGGATCGTTAAACCCTTAAAGGTTCTTCCCGGGTATTCACAAAAGTTTTTTAAAAATATTTTTCCCCCATTCCAACCTTTTTGAAAAAAAAGGCCTTTATATATATAGAGGGCATACATTTTTTATGGAAAATTTTCGTCTACGTTTCCAACATTTTCAACCCCTTCAACTTTTGGAACCTTTTCAACATCTCAAAAAACAACCTATGACTACAATTAACCTACAAACATTCAAAGGAAAAAGCTTTCTTGACGTATATGTTTTCATTATGCAAAAGAACGAGATATGTTACAAGCTGGTCATTCCCCGGAGGAAACACGTTCTCCAACAGGATATACATTTTGTAAACAGTATGGAGTTCGGTTGCGCCGCGTATGCGGCACATCATCTTAGCAACGTATCTACAGACTTTAGCTATACGGTACCATCACCCTATAAAATAAAGCCATTTGAATTCTGTATTGAAACAACAGAGCCGGAAAAATTTGTAAATGTTGTTTGTATGTTATTAGGTGTTTACAATCCTCATTTTACAATAGTAAATGAAAAGAATTTTCACTTTGAAGCATCGCAGTATTACACGCAGGCCTACGAGAAGAGCAGTATGGAAATGCCGGCATATGGCTTAATCGCCATCGCTTATAAACAACTCATGCTTTTCCAGCATATTTTAATCAGCAATTAGTCACCAATCACCCAAAACGAACATGTTTTATGCAAAAGATATGACACATAAATACCCGCGTAAGTTCAGCTATTCCCCAATAAGTTCAAACGCGAACTTATTGTTTGCTGATTTATCGCCTCTTAATAAAAAGTAAAGTATTTCATTTATTCTTCAATAACTGCGTGCAGGTATAACGGTTATAAACTCCCTCGTTTGGTCAAAAGTTCCAAATAAGTTCAGGTATAGTATGTCCCGATATTTTAGTTTGTTGCAAAAAAAAGATTTCATCATTACACGCTTAATTCATTTTCTTACACGCCTGTTAAAAAAACTAACACGTTTATTAAATTACGTAAAACTGAATATAGATTGTGTTTATATTCATTTTATAAAAATCGTATCCCTACAAAAACCGTTCGTATACCAAATACAGGATCCAATACTTTTACACCTCTTATTTAATGCTGCTTATAAACTGCTTACGAGTATGATAAAGATTGTTTTCATATTCCTACGGGTACGTATAGAAAAACTACGTTCTGCAAGGCAAAAAAATCCCCTGGCTGGTTTTGATACAGCAGCTTGTTTACAATATATTAAAGGATTCAACGAATGGTTTCGGAGATGCGCAATGGTCCAGGTTATTTTGGACAAGCAACCCCACACCTGGCTGCAGTTGTGAAATAGTTATAAGATTGTCCCGCTATAACGGGAATAAAATATACGCAAAGTCAAAGTAAGTAAGGGTATAGAGAAGCAAAATTTTAGCATCTATAAATTTATAAAAATGCAAAATCCAAAACATTTTCTTGGAACAGCGTTCCTTCTTTTAACATTACTTGAAGTAAATGCCCAACAAGCTAAAGACTCCATGATCAACAATATAGAGCAGTCAATCAAGGCTTCTGTCAACAATACCATAGGTGCCACGATCAACAACGTTAAAAAAATAAGCCCGCCAACAATAAGTGCGGACAGTATAGAAAATGAATTGAAAAGCCAGGGCAGGGCGATGGTTACTGAGGCAATAGCTCCGTTGACCGGCATCGGCAATGATCTTCGGCAACAGTTTACACCAAAGGCCGTTATTTTTCAAAAAGGTAAGCTCATAAGTAATTCGAAAGTGGAATTGAATGTAGATTATTCAAACAGCCAGGATATTGAAGGCGACAGTATCGGCATTTATGAAGGCAACAAGTTAAGGTATTCACTATCCTCCGGCGTAAGCGTAAAAAATATGCCATTTAATTTTGAATTCAGTGGTAATGAAAACGAGGTTTTGAATTATAAGCCTACCCAAGGCGACCTGGGGAAATTTAATTTTGATCATAAAGCTTATGTCGACAAAATAAAAAATTCTATCACTGAAAAAGTGAATCCCGATGTTTTGGCAGCGGCAACAGTGAACCGTATTAATGCTATAAAAACAGATTATCAAAAAAAGCTTCTGAGCGAGATTAAGGATATCCAGGGGAACCTTAGTACTGAAAAGGCACTAAACCTGCCTGCTGATATTACTAACCTGGATGTAAAGGATGTTGCAAGTCTAAAAAGAAAAATTATTACAGAAGAGGATGAACAAAAATACCGGAATAGCCTGGAACTCGTTAACCAGCTCGGGAAGGAAAAAGATCTGACGGACAATAAAAAAGCGCTGTATGAAACGGCAAAAAAAGAAATCGGCAGGTATGAGAAGTTGGGTGCCGTGTATGAAAAAGTAATTGCAGCCAAAGAACGGTTTTCCAATAACAAGATCGTAAAAGAACTGCAATCGCAACTCCCGTTTTCCAAGGGAAATTTCGCCTCTTATCTCAATAAGCCCGGTAACCTTGAAAATGTGGCAAAACAATACACGAATTTATCAGGTCTCCAGCAATTGTTTTTAAACTTAACCAAATTTGATATAGGCCAGAATGCGCTGCAGGGGAATAAACTGGATGTAAATAATGTTATCAATACAGGTATCAATACAGAATTTACGAATAAGAACATTAGCCTTGGATTTATCTTAGGAAAGAATAACACATTTAATCCTTACATGCAAAATGGGATTACCCAGACGGTCAATACAGAATATTCACAACTGACAGGCATAAAAATAGGCTCCGGAACCGCCAGTAGTTTTTCAAAATCTCTTTCGCTCAATACTTACAGTTTTAAAGCCGACAATTACAATGTGGGCACGAATGGCATGGGAGCACCAGCCTATCTACAGACTGCACCGCACAAAGATGCTGTACTTTCATTGCATACATCGTATCCTATTGCCGCTAACCAGGTTGTTGAAGTTGAACTTTCCAAATCATTTGGAATGTATTCTAATGCACAAACAGTAAACATTGATAAAAAACAACCTGGCAGCCTCGCGGATGGACTTGGCGGATCAAATGGAAATTCCAACTATGCCGCAGCCGTTAGCTATGGAGGGGAGATTTTGAAATCCGAAGTAGCCGTGGGTTTTAAAACAGTTGGCCTGGGTTATAATAACCCCGGAACCAATTTCCTCAGAAGAGGTGATAATATGGCTTCCTTATCTGTGGCGAGAAAATTTTATAAGAATAAAATAACAGTGAAGTATAAAGGCGAGTATCACAACCAGCATTTTGATCCTTCCAAAAACTATAACAATAAATTATTTGCCAACAAATTACAGGTTGGTCTTAAAGTAAACCGGAATACAAGATTAAAAGCCTCTTTGTACAATAATACTTCTTCAATGGAAATGTATTCAAAGCCTTCATTGAAAAGTAATTTTTGGGGAACATCCATGGATGGTACATACCGGCTTAAGATCAGGCGTTTTAAGGTAATGAATACTACCATGTTTGGTATTGATCGTGCCAGTTTCCCTTCATTTACTGATGGCACGTACAGCAATAATTCTTTCTCCCTGGCTCACACATCATCTTTTGCAATGAAGAATAAGATAGTCTCGGCAATTGTGATGGCAAGTCATTCCAGCAATACGGAATACTATTTCAACACGTCTATGTTTACAAGTGAAGCGAATTATACTATTCAAGTGACAACTGCTATAAATATCGGAGGCAGTTTGGGTTATTATGCCAATACCGGGTGGAACAAACAAGTGGGTATAAAAGGCCAGCTGAATGGCACACTTCTGAAAAAAATAATTATTGGTTTCGAGTCAGGGTATAAGAAAGCTATTGAGATAACAAGGCCGGAAATGGCCAACCAGTTCTATTTAAACGCTAACGTACATTACAATTTATAAAATTATGAAATCAATCATCATAACCTTGATTTGTATTGCTGTTGCCCCGATAGCAATGGCGCAGTTCAATTTTGTATTTCAACCGGAGTTGTATGGCAAGAGTATAGATGGGCTCGGTGTTTTTCAAATCCAAAATTTAACCGGCAGAAATTTAATTGGCACCATAGCGATAGATGTCCGGGAAACCAGGACCAAAACAAATGTAGGCAGGATCAGTTTTGTGCGTGTAAACGTGCAAACAGGCATCAGCAGTTTTTCAAGAGCCAATTTTGCAAATGCCGCGTTTGCGTTCTCAGATAACAACCTGGCGGGAATCGTAAGCCAGTCAAGAAATTTCCCCCCGGGAGAGTACAGCTATTGCTACCGGTTTGTTTCTGATGACAAAAACAGTAATGACGAGTATGAAACCTGTTTTGACGGAGAGGTGTTGCCAACCGTGCCGATCAGCCTGGTTAACCCTGATGACAAAGACCGGATTTGCCAGAAGCGCCCGGCGCTGAGTTGGTTGCCGCCGGTACCTTTTTCAGCATCTATACGATTCCGTTTGATTTTGTCTGAAAAGAAAAAGGGAGCCGCCATCGAAAACCTCATCACGAGCAACCCGATCATCCTGCTGAATAATATCAGTGCCTCTATGATAGCCTATCCCTCTACTTCTCCTGATTTACAGGAAGGAAAAACTTATTGCTGGCAGGTAGAAGCATACGACAGGGGCTTATTGATCTCCACCTCCGAAATATGGGAATTTACCGTGGAATGCAAGGAAGCAGGTCCACAAATAAAGCATGACAGTTACAGGGAATTGAAATCTATGGTGAATGGTAATTATTATATCGCAAATGAATTTTTTAAATTCTCTTTTTTCAATTCATACAACCTTAAAAAACTCAACTATGATATAATCGACGTGAAGAACGGAATGGAAAAGATCAGGCACATTCCCGAAGTAACAATGAAACCAGGTTTAAACAATATAGATATTGATCTTTCCGACCTGGATCTTGAAGAAAACGGGCAATATATTCTAAGAGTTTATCCTTTTAATGAGCTGATGGCAGAAGTCAGATTTGTTTACAAACCATAAAATTAATTTACGGCAAATATGTTAAATAAACGCATACACTGGCTTTCGGCACTTACAATAGTTAGCTGCCTTTTATCTTATTGCTTTAGCGCATGCAAAGATCCCGTTCGATCAAATGTATTGCCACTAACTCAAACGCATATGGTTGAAATAAGGAATATAGACGGGAGGAAAATCTACCTTGATTCATTCCCAAACAGGTTGATCATGCAAAATGACCCCGAAAATGACGAAACTGCTTTCCATTCATTTAAGGTGGGCTTTGAAGATAGCCTGAAAGCTGATCCAAAAGCTGAAAAGGAAATACAGAAATATATTGATTACACAATGTATAAAGACTGGCGGGTGCTTTCAAACGGGGATTCGCTGCTACCGGTTTTTTCTCAACCCGTGGTAAAGAAAAGAGATAATCTCAGGGAATCAATCATTGTTTTTGAACTGCCAAAAGGTGTTGCACCTGACACACTGGTCTACTATGATCAATTTCAACCTGAAAAGAAAAATATTATTATTCTATCTGGTAAATAGATATAAATGAAAACTATGGAAAAGAATAAAAAATTAGCTGCCGCCTTTCTGTCGATTATTCTCGGTGTCCAGACTTTTTATCCCGGCGTCGCATACGCGCTTACGTCAGGTCCGGCCCAGCCGGAGATGCAGGCTTTTAAAGCAGCCGGAATGAATGATATGGTAGACCTGTTTACTGGTGATCTCAAGTACAATATCCCTTTAATGGATGTAGGCGGGTATCCGGTAAATCTAAGTTATTCTTCAGGAACAACGATGGAAGATGAAGCGAGCTGGGTAGGCGAAGGCTGGAGTTTAAATCCCGGTACTGTCAACCGTACATTAAGAGGATTGCCGGATGATTTTAACGGCAAAAAGAAAGAAAATTACAATAACGACCAGATCGATCAGATCGAAAAGACTTATTCAAAAAAAGAGTTCAAAAAAGTTGGAGGGACGCTAACATTGAAGCCATCCATTTTTGCCTGGGAGTTTGGAAGTGCCAGCATGAAATTCAATGTATATAAAGACAATTATTTTGGCATGGGTGCTTCTATTGGAACCAGCGTAAGTTTTTCTCTTGCAAAAAATACAGCAACGCCATTAACGGTGGGAATAGGAATTAATTCGGATGTAAGAGATGGTGTTGATATTAATCCATCTGTTGGTGTAAGCGCCAGTATGGATGAATCCGGCGAAAGTAATTCTGTTGGATTGTCTGCTGGGCTTCATTATAATACTCGTGCAGGTCTTAAAAGTGTGTCTCTCGGGCTATCATATAACCCTACTTCTGATCCAAATACAAACTATGATTTTTCGGGGGTAAAATATTTTGGTCAAACGCATAATCCAAAAATCGGCTATAATGGGTCAAATGAAGGATTTACGTTCAGCCTCGACCTTGGACCTTCGCTGTTTGGCGGATATATCGGAATAGGAGGAGCGGGATATGTTTACAGGGAAACGATCCAGGACAAAGGCAGGCCAGTTAAAGTGCCTGCGTTTGGTTACATGAATTATCTCGATGGAAGAAAAGATATTAATTCATTGATAGATTTTAACAGGGAAAAGGACGGTGTTTTCATAACAAGCGCACCGGCTATTCCTGTTCCTGTTTGTACAAATGATTTTTTTACGGCTACTGCGCAAACCGGTTCGCAACAATTCAGACCACATTTTGGTGGCAACTACGTTGTATTCGACAAGCAAACAAGCAATACATCGTTTAATTTAAACGGCGGTGTTACATTAGGTGCACCATGGCTTTTTAAAGGAGGTGCGAGAGTAGACTGGACCAATGGAGAATCAAGAACCAATAAATGGACAAGCGGCAATCACTTCCTGAATGTGGCCGAAGCCAATTTTACAAATCCTACTGCAGATGAGCCAATATATTTTAAACAGGTGGGAGAAAAAACAAGTCTCGACCAGGATTTTGTTGGAACCATCGCGGGCTTAAAAACAACATCTGTAAGGATTTCTTCCTCAAGTGCCATGTCATCTGTAAGATCCCGTGAAAATGGAACCGAAAACCTTTTAACTGCTATGAGGATCAACAAAAGGCAAAAAAGATATTATCCTTTTTCATACCTCGATGCAGTTCAGGCTGATAAATACGCATTGGATAAAAAAATAAAAACAACTAATCCTTCGAATGGTACAGTAACGCCCCTTGACAGGGTATCGGGCACATTGCGCAAAGCCCACCATATGTCAGAAGTAACGGTTACGGACAACGAAGGAAAACGGATGGTATATGGGATTCCCGTATATAATGCTGAGACAAGCGAATATAGTTTTTCAATCGGGCATCCCTCGACCGATTTGAGTGCTGTCAGGCGCAGCGGACTGGTAAGTATGGGATCTGGTGCCAGCCCTGATAACAGGTTAGGAAGAGACTGGCTTTATTCCAAGGAAACAACACCTTCCTACGTTACCAGTTTTTTACTGACCGGGATATTATCTCCTGATTATGTTGATTTGACAAAAGATGGAATAACTGACGATGATCTTGGGACAGCAGTGAAATTCAATTACTCCAAAGTAACTGATGATTACAGGTGGCGTGCACCGTATGAGCAATCAAAAGCCAATTACAATGAAGGATTGATGAGTGACCCTAAAGACGATAAAGCAAATTTCGTATATGGCAAGAAAGAAATATGGAATCTTTATTCGATCGAGAGCAAAACTATGATTGCCATTTTTGAGACAAGCAACCGCGAGGATGGGTTGGGTGTTATAGACGAGAATGGAGGAAGAAACTCCAATACGAAGTTGAAGAAAATTGACAAAATAAGATTATACAGTAAGGCTGAATGGCTGAAAAGCCCTTCCACCGCCGTACCTATTAAAACTGTTGGTTTTGTTTACGATTACTCACTGTATCCCAATGTGCCTAATAACACCGGCGCAAACACTACTCAAAATGCTTTAAAAGGAAAACTAACGCTCAAAAAACTGTATTTCACGTTTGGCAGCAATGGCCGGGGTGCAACAAATCCTTACGAATTCTTTTACAATACCTCCTCAGTATTGGATGGTACCGGGTTTTCGCCTCCACCCGGGTCAGAATTTACGCATGAGGCAGCAGAAGAGTACGCAACAAAACAATCAGACAGATGGGGAACCTACAAGCCCAGCTGGTATAATCCTTCTCATCTCGAAAACGGCGAATATCCTTATGCGTTACAAAAATCAAATCCACCAATAAGTTATATGTGGGGGGAATGGTTTGATGATCTGCTAGATAACATAGCGTCCAAATGGCAACTATCTAAAATCATTACTCCAACCTTTAGTACCATCGAGGTTGCGTACGAATGCGATGACTATGCTTATGTGCAAAACCGGTGGGCCATGCAAATGTTCATGGTGTCAGATGCTTTACTGGATGATAGCCCCAGCGGGCTTATTAATGCAAATACATTGGTAGTACGACTGCCGTATATCGCTAACAGAATTGAAAAACCATTAAATAGCGAGGATTTTCGCAATACTTACCTGAAGGATATGGACAAGATTTTTTATAAAATGTATGTTGATCTTGACAATAGCGGTCATTATGAGTATGTAAATGGCTATGCAGAGATACTAAGAGATGAATGCACGGTAGACGATATTGACCATTCTATTGCATATATAAAATTAAAACCTGGAAAAAATCCAATTTCACGTGCTGCGTGGCAAATGATCAAAGCAGACCTGCCCCAGTATTGTTATGACAATTACGACAATTCAGATGTATCGAGCGATTTTGAAGCCGCTATCCGGTCAATGCTGCAATCCATCGTAAACCTGCGAGAAATAGCACGACCATTTGAAAAGATGGCTGAAAAGAAATATTTCGCAAATCGTTTTGATCCGCAAAAAAGTATGGTAAGACTTTGCAACCAAACGGGATTTAAAAACGGGGGTGGAACAAGGGTACGCTCACTGAAAATGTCGGATTCATGGGATCAGATGGCGGTAGCCAACGGAGCATTGCACGCCGGAGTATCATCCACCTATTCCCAATCATACAAGTATACCAAGATGGGTGATAATGGGAAACTCATTTCAAGTGGGGTTGCTGCTTACGAACCCATGATAGGAAATGAAGAAAATCCATTTCACGAACCCATACCATTTACAGAGAAGATACATTGGAGCGCCGATAAATATCATTATATAGAAAAGCCATTTTGCGAATCTTATTTCCCTGCAGCGTCTGTAGGTTACAGTAAGGTTACCGTTACCAGCCTGGGTTCTGACGAAACACCGGAAACCGGGTATATCGAAAATGAATTTTATACTGCGAAGGATTTTCCAACAATAGTTGATAATATGGTTAAAGACCAGGTAAATTATGAAAACAGCCTCATCCTTAGGTTGTTTACTTCCCGGTCGATAAACCGGCTTGCGAATTCCCAGGGTTTTAAAGTCGAACTAAATGACATGCATGGTAAGCAGAAATCCGTGAAAGTGTTTGGAAAAGGAGGAACGCCCATTTCATCTACAGAATATTTTTACAACGTGAAAGATGAAAACGCAGAACTCAAAGAATTAAGTAATGAGGTGCCTGTTTTAAAAACCAACACGAATGACCAAACAATTAACGAGATTGAAACAAGAACAGTGGCAACCGATGTGGATGTAGTTACAGATGTAAGAGAAAGTTATAACGACAATACCGGAAGTTCGGTCGGTGGCTATTTCGGATCAACTTGTTACTTATGGTTTTGTTTTCCATACCTGGCTGTTATACCAAATGTACAGACAACCACAGATACTTACCGATCTGTATCGGCAGTAAAAGTAATAAACAGATTTGGAGTTATTAAGAAGATACGAACGATGCAGAATGGTTCCTCTACAACGGCAGAAAACCTGTTGTACGATGAAATGACAGGAGAGGTATTGCTTACAAAAAATGAGAACCAATACGGTGATCCTACGTATGCATTCAGTTATCCTGCGTATATGATAGACGACTATGCCGGCATGGGAGCCGCTTACAGGAATCTCGGTATCACTTACGAACATCTCACCACCAATTCAAGCGGTTTAATTAATACAGGTCTTTATGATACCTATTTATTTCCCGGTGATGTATTGGGAGCGGTAAATTCGGATAAAATGGGATGGGTAATTAGATCTGGTGATGGAAGCCTTCGGTTAATTAACGAAGAGGGTAATTTTATTACCGATGCAAACGGGCCTTATATGGTGCTTCGTTCGGGAAGACGAAATATGATGACGTCCGGCGCAGGCAGTATTGTATGTATGAAAAATCCAATAGTTGGTAATCAGTTAGTCCTTACTGAAGACCGGAATATACTGGACGCAAAAGCAGTTGCCTATAATGAGAAATGGTCAGTACCGGTTTATAGTACTGAAGAAAGCAATACTGACCAGCAGTGCATTACCATTTACCCGATTACTGACCCTCTGGGGACAGACGCTACAAATTACAGTACTTTTTATAAAGACTATGATGTTAGCACTGGATTTCCTGAAGGCACTTTTACGTCATGTCCAGATGCCTTCTGCGCTCAAACTATGAGGCAACCTGATCATTCACAACTGTGGTCAGGAATAAAAAGGTCATTCTTAAATTTTGGAGATGCTTTGCCGGCAACACCAGGCGTTACCGTGATATCAGCAAAAATATCATTTTATAACGACGGTATAATTCATAAAGGACAAAACACATCCTGGTTGCAACGAGTGAATGAATCAAAAACATGTAGTAATATTATGGATTTTTATACTGAACCTTCAATGACATTAGCAAATAGGAAATTGATTCCTACATTATCTAACAATAGTGATTATACGAATTTGGATATAACAGGTATGTTCAACGATTGGTTCGTTAACAGGGATATCTCAACGTTCCGGGTTGGATTAAAACTAGTATCGGAATTTTTACCAACTTCCATAAATCAAATTGTAGAAATGAATTTTGGAGGCGCATCAGCCTATACACCTACACACAGACCAAAATTAGAAATTTGTTACATTGATCCATCAACTACTCATTGTGTGTCGCCTGTCGATAAAGTGATTAATCCCTACTATAAAGCTGTACTTGGAAACTGGCGGCCGCAGATTAACTATGTATATAGAGTTAACCGTAATCAGGATGCTGTAAATACTATTCAGCCAGGCGGTACCGACATCAGGCACAAAGGATATTACTCGGTTTTTGGTCTATTCTGGGATTTCAGCAGCGGTACGCTCGGGAGTGCATTTGATGTTAATAATCCCGGGCAATTAACCGATCGACAATCAAGATGGATATGGAGTAACCAGGCCGTTTACTTCGATCAGAAAGGAAATGAAGTGGAAAATGTAGATGCACTTAAACGTTATAGTTCGAACCTATTTGGATACAAAGAGTCTGTCGTTACAGCCACAGCAGTAAATTCAAGACATAACGAGATCATGTTTGATGGTTTTGAAGACTATGATTTTGACTTGAACTCAGCAGCACAGCCATGCCCTATTAAACAGTTTGACTGGGGGCTGGTGAAAAACGGAAATGACTGGACGGGTCCGGGAGTCGCAATTTCACCTGACAAATCTCATACAGGTAAAAACAGCCTGCACCTTACAGGTAATGTAGATATAAGCAGGAGCCAGGGCAGTGCAGTTCCGGTTGCCACTTCAAATATTCTGGGTTATGATGCACAGGGACGATACAAATTACTTGCTAACGAATTGGCCGATGGTTTCGCACCTGTAAATGGTAAACAATACCTGCTGAGTTTCTGGGTACATGATGGTGTAGAGAACACTAACAATACAAATCAGCTTGGCGTATTTGTTAATAACACCGCAGTTCAGTCCCAGTTATTGCAAAATCTCTCTGTCGTTGAGGGATGGAAGAAAATCGAAATTCCTTTTACTGGTGGATCATCTGGTGTTATCCTGGGCTTACATCCTACCGGAAGCAATATTTATATAGACGATATCCGCATCATTCCCTACAATGGGCAGATGAATTCATATATATACGATAATACAACCTTAAGGTTGATGGCCCAGTTGGATGAAAACAATTTCGCCACATTATATGAATACGATGAAGAAGGTACTCCCATTCGTGTTAAGAAAGAAACGGAAAGGGGAATAATGACCTTGAAAGAAAACAGGCAATCATACAGAAACAGACCTCAATAATATTATATGAAAAGAAAATGGATAATTTTTTCAATCGCATTGATCGGCACAACGGTCATAGCACTTGCGGGTAAGCTGTTTATTAATAACCGGCAAACGAATACCGGGCCGCTTCCGGAAGCCAAAGATGAATTCAAAAAATTATACAGCAGGTTCCTGGATCCTTCGGCTACCATGTATATGAAGGGAATAATTACGCTGTATGATGATTCAACGGAAAAAAACATCAAAGAGCGAACAGACTTCCTGCTTTTTAAGCAAGGCGACAATATCTATTCCAGCCTGAGCTCGTTACGGACATATTGTGACGGAAAATATGTTGCAGAACTTGATACTGTTAATATGATGCTCGATGTATTTAAAGTAAATGACAGCCTGTTAAAAGTTATTAAAAATCCTGTAATGCCCTTTGATAACCTTTTTACCGATACTGCTAAAATGCAGATGCGGGGCACCGTTAGTGAAGATGCAGGCGGCCGTATGATACAGTTGCAAACCGATTTTATTCCGGAAGTGAAATGTATGAAGGTATTTTATAACCCTTCTGATTATATTTTGCGAAGCTCAAAAATTTACTGGTGGCAAACCCCGGGACTTATGGAACAGGAAAAAGATGCGCCGGTTTGGGTAACAAAAATAGAATACAGTTATCCTGTTGATTCAGGGCCGGACATACCTGCAATGATGAGGGATATTTTTACCATTAAAGATGGCGAATGCATACCGGCAGAAAAATATAAAAATTATCGTGTGCGTACCAATTTATAATCCATTCACGCTGAAATTAAATCTTATGACAACAAGATTCTTTCACAAATACCTGGGACTCGTTGTGCTATTGGTTGTAATACCTTTTGCTGCAGTATTTGCGGCAGACGAATCCTATATTAAAACCCTCGAAGGAAAAATAAAAAAAGGGGATTCAGTCATCGTTATTGATGACAAGTTTCTCAACATGCCCCTGAGTGAATGGAATCTTTTAAAAAATCTGTCTATACAGAATATTGTCAGCTTCGAACTGCGCCAGGATACTGCCTATTTGATCAATCGTCCTTTCACCTGTACATTGAATATTTCTATAAAATATTTTACTAGTCGTGACCAGGATAAACCAACGGAAATAAACGATGTAAAACTCGTAGTGCAATATGATACTGCAACGGGAAGATACCTTCCCGTTAATGACAGGTACCTGTTTAAAAATGCGTTCAAAGTGATCGTTATTGTAAACTCCATAACATCTCCTGAATTCGGCGATAAGATCCCGACAGTTTTCAGGATAAAAAATAACATACTTGTATCCAGGAAATATCCTTTTAACCCGCAGGTATCCTTTCCCGTTAATGTACAGCTTACAGGCGATGACGGCGGAAACAGCAACGATCAACCTTCAGCAACTGCGAGGAATACCAGCAATACCGGCGATGCATCCGGTACCAATACATCCAGTATTGTGAATCCAAACGGGCATCGGCAGGCGGACATTCAATGGAGTTCCATCCCGGGGGCAGAAGAGTATGATGTTGAATGGACCTATGTGGATCGGTTTAGTGAACGTGGCGTTGAGATCATCAATATTGGGGGAGGAGGACTTACAGGGCCTTTCAATATTCCCGATAATAAAGTTGCGGACTACATGCGCTTTGATAATAGCCGCGTAACAGTAAACACCTATTCCTACCAGATCAATCTTCCTTACAACGAGGGTTTTGTTTTGGCGAGGATCAGGGCGGCATCTTATGATCCGTCTACCCATGTTCGCATAACTACCCCCTGGCAATACAGGGGCAGTAATTCATATACCAACTGTCTTGGCCTGCTTACAAAACATGAAGAATTTTTAAACTGGCAGTATACCGCTTCGTTTGCGGAAGCTGGTAAACGAAAAGAAGTGATCACTTATTTCGACGGTACCTTGCGAAACAGGCAAATGGTTACTATGGTTAACATAGATGTGCCGCTACAAGGTTATAACAATGTGGTGGTGGTGGGTGAAACCATTTATGACAATATGGGAAGGCCGGCTGCAAACATTTTACCGGCTCCTGTTCCCTTACCAACAGGAGGCTATTTGGATTACAATGATGCATTTAACCGAAACAGTGCAGGAGATCCTTATAACTATACAAACTTACATACAGCCGATGTAGAACCCGGGCCAAGTAATCCAACAAGCAACTGTGCTGTTACTGCGGATCCGCTTGCACCGGCTAATAGTGGTGCCGCCCAGTATTATTCCCCATCCAATCCATTTTTAACCCACGCTAATTTCAAATATTTTACACAACATGTACCTGATGCAAATGGTTTTCCTTTTTCAGTAACACAATACACACCTGATAATACTGGCCGCATCCGCAGGCAGGGTGGGGTTGGACAGAATTTCCAGATAGGAACCGATCACGAAACAAAATATTATTATTCAAAACCCGGCCAGGAAGAACTGGACCGATTGTTTGGTGTAGAAGCAGGAGATGCTTCTCATTACCTGAAAAATGCAGTGATAGATGCCAATGGGCAGGTAAGCGTGAGTTATATTGATGCCAATGGTAAAACGGTAGCTACTGCACTTGCGGGCAACAAGCCGCTGAATGTAGATGGGCTTCCTAACGCAGAACCTATCCAGACCCAGGTTTTACTAAACCTTACACTTATTAAAAATGCCGATTTTATTCGTGATGCAGGCAATCTCGTAATGGAAGCATCCGCTACATTTTTTGCAGGTATAGTCGGGCCTAACACCATTCGGTATAGCTTTACGCCGCAGGCATTACAAACTATCCCGGTAATACCACCTGCAGGGCCTCAGTTTTGTAACAACTGTTATTACGATATTTCCGTGGTTGTAAAAGATGAATGCGGGTATGTGATAGCAAGTTCTCAGCCTACGCCTCCAATGACCGGATTGGATGTGAGCTGCCACCTGAATGACCCTGCTGTAGTCACTAATTTAAATGTGGTGATACCAAAAGTTGGAGAATACACGGTTGTTTACACCATTCGTTTAAGCGAAGACGTTATTAGGCAAAATACGGATTATTATATTGAGCATAATACTGATTTACATACAATCCAGTACTTTTTTGAAGATGAACTTACCCGCACAGATCTGAGCGGCTGTTATAATGACTGCGCTACCTGCGAGCAAAAATTGGGAACGGAAGCAGAATTCACTGCCAATGTACTTGCATTATTCCAGGAACAGGCGGATATCAAATACCCGATGTTTCCATACCCGGTTTTTGATCCAAACTCACCTAATATACAAAACTGGATAACCACCACTTATCATGCGTTAGTGGATCATTGTCAGCAAATACAGGATCAGTGTTTACCTCAATCTCCATGTGAACAGAAATTGCAGATGATGAAGTATGATGTTAGACCGGGTGGACAATATGCGTTGTATGATCCGACAAGTTATGATTTTCGTGAACCAAACATTAATGTAATGGGATTTTACCAGGATCCCTCCATTCCGGATTTTGAATTCCTGGATGACAATGGAATTACGCGTCACATACATGATGCGGCTGTTACTCCTGCATTGTTTATAAAGGCCTATATCCAGCATCCAGAATGGTCCGATGAATTTGTGAAGAAGCATATAGAATACTGTAGTTATTTATGGTGTACAAACCCGGGATATGGGCCTGATAATACAAACGAAATAAGTTACCAATGGGATCAGAAAGTCAGGGAAGAAATGACGCTTGCCCAGGCAATTAACCTTGATTATTTCAATAGTAGTTATGATGCGCTGTTAAAAAAGGATCCATTTTTTAATGGCGGATGGGGTGATAGTTATTACACTAATATGCAGGGGGACCTTAAAACCTTTTCTGATGTTATAAGATTTTTCATGTTAAATGGTAGTGGGGTACAGCAGCCGGCAAAAACGGTATTAGAACTAATAGACTGGATGCTTTATTGCAAGATTGACGATCCGCTGGCAACTCCTGCTGCCGTGGTGGACTCCTGGAATAATTGCAATCCCAACAATGATTGCCGTTCAAGGGCAAGAGAATGGGATATGTATAAAAATTATTACCTGCAACTAAAAAGTAAATACTTCCAGCTGGTCAAATATGAACACAACCCCGGTTGCAAGAATTGTTTTATTGGCAATGACAATATTTCAAATAATTTCTGTCAGCCCCCACAGCATTATGAAGATTATTCTATCCCTCCTCCACAGATTGACCCGGTTACAGGTGAAGCCCATTACTTCATTGTTTACCAGGGAGGGCATACGCCTTTTCCTTACAACTATGTCATTCGGTGGGAATACCTTTATAATAATATTGTTTATACAGGAAGTATAAATATAATGGCTGGCCAGTTCCAGGCGGAAATTTCGTTTGATTACCCTGTTCCGACAATTATCGCGGGTGGTATCAAAATAATGTCTATAACGTGTGCGCCGGGAACTGTCGCGGGTCCCTGTGACCAGCACGATGACCCGTTAAATTCCTTTTGTCCTTACGATCCGAATTATGAATTTTACAAATTCAAACACAAAATATTTGATGATTTTACCAATTTTGAAAATTACCTGGATTGCATCGCAGGCGGCTTGAGTGGAGCACCTACCAGCAATGTCCAGTCTTTGAATAGTATGAGGGATGAGGCGATCCGAAATCTTGATGCTTTAAAAACCACCTGGTATAATATACTCACCGGCGTTGTGGAAGAAGAGAACGAAAGAGATGTTATGAATGCTGTTCCGGTACGTTTCCAGTCGTTAGCTACAGCGACCGGTACCGCACTCATTCAAACAGTGGTTAATGAATTGTATGCAATTTCTGCAAGGTATATCAGGGAAGTGGCTGATGAACACACGATGCATTCCGTAAGTACGATTCCTACGGGTTTCCCATACGCAGGTGTGCCTCCGACTTACTACAGTTTCCATGACGTATTTCAACATTTTATTGACCCGGCTTTGATTGTTAATGGCTTTAATGAGCACCTGCTTTCCGTGCCATTTCCGTACGACCGGCCACCGTTTCTTTCCAATCCAGTTGCTGAACAGGTAAATACAGATATATGCGACAATGTGGTGATGTTAAAGAATTTGTGGACCAGTATAAATTCCGGTATTTCTTTCCACCAGTTTTTGATAGAACAGTTAAGCGATGATTATAATCTTACTGAAGCACAATTGGATGAAATTATAAATAAATGTAGCAATGGTTGTACTTACCTGTCTGAACCAATGACGCTTCCCGTAGCATTTGTATCCGCTTTCAGCGGGTATATACCATATGTGGATTGTAACGCACGCAATATGATTTCAGATTTTAATGCTCTTTATCCTGGGGTTGTGCAGGGAACAAAACTATACAGGGTAACATTTACAAATTATGCCAACAAGCAATTGGGTTTTGGATTATCATACTTTGAGTATGAAGATTTCATGAACGGTGATTGTTCCACCGATCCTAATAGTTTGTTGTTTAATAAAGCAATGTCTCCGTTGCTTGCAAATCCTGGTAATTTTGATTGTGCAGCTTATATCCTTAAAAATGTATTTGATATTGCAGGGCAGGAGTATGCTGCCTATATTGAAATCGAGCGCCGTAAATTCCGTAATGCATATATAGCAAAATGTTTAAGCACCAATGCAAATTTAAAGTTGGAGGGAACTGAATATGAATACCAGTACACGCTCTATTACTATGACCAGAGTGGTAATCTTGTAAAAACCATTCCACCGGAGGGCGTGAAAATATTTACACCGGCACAGGTGGCAGATGTTGAGCTTCACAGGAACGATGATCCTTCTGTATCATTTATTGTGCCCATACATACAATGCCAACCCTGTATTACTATAACAGCCTGAACCAGGTTGTCAAACAACAAACACCCGATGCCGGGATGTCCGAATTCTTTTATGACCGTTTAGGGCGGCTGGTAGCATCGCAGAATGCCGAGCAGAGAATACCATTGTTTGTCGATTCTCAAAATCCACTTAGTCGTTACAGTTATACAAAGTATGATTTCCTCGGGCGCATTGTTGAAGTTGGTGAGAAATTAAATGCATTGAACGGACCGGATGCTATTTCAGAGGTGAATAGCAGGGATGACAATTATTTAAAGTATCAGTGGTATCCTTCCGGAACAGACAGGCAAATCACTGTAACTGCCTACGACGAGGCGCCAAGCTGGGTGCCGGTGCAGGCATTACCCCTTAAAAATCTTCGCAAACGCGTCGCGGCAACGGCAATATTGTCTACCGGCAGCCCATGGGTAGGAGGAACACCGCTGGCAGCGACTTATTATAGTTATGATTGCGCGGGAAATGTTGCGAGGCTTGTACAGGACATTGCAGATCTGCGGGTAAAAGAACAATCAAAAATTACTCCCAGCAGTGGCCTGAAAACAATTGATTACGACTATGATCTCATCAGCGGTAAAGTAAATAAGGTCAGTTACCAGAAAGGAAAATGGGATGAGTTCTTTTATAAATACGAATATGATGCTGAGAACCGCGTAGTAAATGCTTACTCAAGTCGTGACGACTGGAGCAATATAGGCTCCTGGTCGAAGGATGCACATTATGTATATTACCTGCATGGTCCTTTGGCAAGAACAGAGATCTCAGGACGTTCCGGCGACCCGGTACAGGGTATCGACTATGCTTATACGTTACAAGGATGGCTGAAGGGGGTAAACAGCAGTTACCTGAACCAGGATATTGATATGTCAAATGACGGTAAAAATCTCGCTGGCAATCCGTTCAAACTGGTAGCAAGGGATGCTTATAGTTACAGTCTTGGCTATTTTAGCGGGGATTACACAGCAATAGGCCCGGGGGTTAGTGCATTCGCAATGGAATATGCAGCACCCGCCAATTCTCTGAATCAAACAGGTAGCCAGCTTTTTAATGGCAATATCAGCAATGCAAGCTATAATATTTCTATGCTGAACAATAACCTTCCTTTCGGCTATAGCTATCGTTATGATCAGCTGAACAGGCTGACTGCTATGAACCAACATGCTATCACCGCTCCGAATAACTGGGATAATTCAACACTCCCTGTAAATTTTGCAGACAGGGATTATGCAGAACAAATCAGTTACGATGCCAATGGAAACATACTAACCTACAAGCGCAATGGTGCAGGTGGTACAAATGGTACGAAACCAATGGACGATTTTACTTACCAGTATCCGAAATATGATGCTGCTACTCCTTCTATCGGCGGTAAAAAAATAAACAACAGGCTCAGGTATATCAGGGACCAGGTATCCAGTACAATATACACAGGAGACATGGACAACCAAACAACATTAACCCTGGCGCAGGTACAGGCACAAATGCTCCCGGAACAGGGAACCGACAATTATTTGTATGATGCCATTGGCAATCTTAAGAAAGACGTTAAGGAAGGTATTACAAATATTAACTGGACCGTGTATGGCAAGATCAACAATATTGCAAAGTCAACCACTTATGTGAATTATGTATATGATGCTGCCGGCAACAGGGTGTATAAAGTCAGTGGCAATAGTAATGGTACCGGTACTACTAAGACAACCTATTATGTGAGAGATGCACAAGGAAATGTAATGGCGGTATATGAGTTCGCTGACCCGGGAACAGTAGGCGTTAAAAGATTTTCGTGGATAGAACAGGGATTATATGGCAGCAGCAGGTTGGGCATCGCCAAACCAAATGTTAATATAACCACTGTGAGAAATAATGACGGGCATTTGCCAACCGATAATTTTGACCAGATACTGGGAAGCCGTAATTTCGAGCTCACGAATCACCTGGGAAATGTAATGGCAACTATCTCAGATAACAGGACAACGGTAATGAACGGTAGCAATCTGGACTACTACAAAGCGATCGTTATAACAGCAAATGACTATTATCCGTTCGGGATGATCATGATTGGAAGAAATTATAATAATGGAACTGCAGTGGATTATAGGTTTGGCTTTAATGGAAAAGAGAATGACAATGAGGTTAAGGGAGAAGGAAATCAGATTGATTTTGGTGCAAGGGCTTACGATCCAAGAATTGGTAGATGGTTAAGTTTAGACCCTCTCCAGGCAAAATACCCAAGCTTAAGCCCCTATAATTTTACAGCAAATAGCCCTATAAGGTTTGTAGATCCTGATGGTAAAGTGATTAGGATTTATTATGATGGCGGAAAATATTACGATTATAAACCTGGAATCACACCACCAAAAGGAAGTGCCGAAATAGTGATGAAAGTTCATGAAGCATGTATGTATAATATGAATACGGATAAAGGTACCGAAATATGGAATCAATTGGGGAATTCTAAAGGTATACTCGAAATAAATCAAATTACTTTAGATGGCACCCATAAACAAGATGTCGAATTTAAGCAAATGCTGGGTCAAAAAAATAAAAGTGGCGAAGAAATGATTGGTTCTATTAATTGGGATCCTAATGCTGATCTCGCCGTTACGGACAACGGAGTAGGCGGATATTTGAAAGGATTTTTATCACCTTCCACCGTTTTGTTACATGAATTGGGACATGGACAAGGAGCTGATGATGCATTAACAAAAAGTAAAACAGATGAAAATGCTATTACAAATTTTATTCTAAGTGCTACAAAAACTGGATGGGGTGAAGATGAACAATATGAAACAAAAGAGGAATCGATAAATACACAGCAAAGAGAAAATGTATATGTTCGTCAAATCAATGCTTGGGAGCAAAAAAATGGTGGTAAAAATCCAGCTTATCAACCAATTAGAGAAAATCATAAAGGAACACCAACCGCTTTACATAACATATTAAAGAAGAGAATTGATGTAAATAGAGCAAACCCCACTCAATATAACGAATGGCGTAAGTTTCAGGCGGATAAGGGAATAAAAGAAAATGATGGGATTAAAGAAAACGTTAATGGACACTAAAGAGTCACAGCATGATTTTTAATAAATTAAAAAAAGGGATAGGCATAATTTTATGCCTTATTATAAATTTGCAGATATCATTTAGCCAAATCTCTTTTAAACGTACTGTCATTAACAGCGAAAATGCTGTAGTGGATACTTTAATCCCTATCGGTGATTCTTCTATTGTGTTGCGTAGGATTGTACCGGAAATATTTGTAGACACATTACAGATTTGGGGGGATGGTTACCGGATAACCAATTGGTATACTGTTTCAAATGAAATAAATAAAAGGTTGAAATCGGATACTGCAAATGAGATTTTTAATGATACGTTGAATCAATATTCCAGATTAATTTTCGAGGGATCTGATAATTATACATTTAATGTACCTACAATTCCGCTTACACATATTGTTTATTTAAAAAAATCAAGATTAATTGTGGGATTATCTAAAATAGAGGTAAGCCCTTATAATATTGTTATTTATTCTATGGATGGCAAATTGTTGTGTAAACGCACTTTACAGAATTTAGAATTAAAGGTGAATAAGGAAGATTTGAAAATCCTGCTAGAGACCTATCCAAAATTAACTGATTGTTTAGCTCAAAATACTATTGTTAAAGAAGTTGACAATTACTACATTGAGATTTCAAGATGCTTGGTGCATATATTGGGAAAAGATTGGTTTTCAAAAGGGAGTAGAATTGTTCGTAGTCATTATTTTCCTTTAATGAGTACAAGCTTTGACGGACCAATTTATTCAAAGTATTACTATTCTTTTTCAGATTCGGATCCGATAAATGATCTAATAATGATTGGTTCGACCCCATATTTGTTGATATTAAATTCAGAAGATGGGACAAAGGTAAATGTGCCTTTACTTTCGACAGTAGTGTTTTAATTCCAATTTTACTATTCTCTCGGTTCGCGACAAGCACCGAAGCTGAGGGAGACCAGGAAACTAATATATAGCTAGACTTTCAAATACGCAGTCGGAAGTCGAATGCTGCTTTTGAACCTCGCTTGTATATTTTTCCATACAAGTAACAACAACTAATTTGCCTTCTCTGTAAAAAAATATTTTTCCTTCTATTAATAGACTATTCCTTTGGCTGCTAAAAGTATAATATTTACTATAACCTATCTCAATGTTATTCTTAACAATAACTGTATCTAATAGTTCTTTAAGTGATTGCCGTATAAACAACAATTTATTCTTATTAAAATCCCTTTGCTTAACAATTGTTTTTCTATTTTCAGGATAACCGTCAATACTTTCTACAAAAATATTAATCATAATAGAACTATCTATACTTTCTAACCAGTAGTTTTTTATGGTATTCGTGTTCCCAACTATTGTTGAATCGGTTATATCACAGATCTTAGGTATTTTAATAATCATTCGAGAAACATCCTCATTAAAATTTCTCATTAAAGAATAATCGCACTCAAATTTTGAATGTGTACAATTAGATAAAGTATAAATAATGCCAAAAAGCATCAGGCTATTTTTCATTTTTATGGATTTGGCACTGTTGGAATTGTTTCGGTCGGAGTTCTATCGCCGAATCTACCTATAAATGCATCTTTAATAGATTTATACGCAGGGCTTCCATCTTGTTTATCTTCTCCAGCTTTTTGTTGGTTAATCAGAGAAGTAATAAATAAATTTAAAGAACCTCCTTCTTTAATTAGATTTTTTATTTCATTTTGATCACTCATTACATTTGGACCATCAGGCACAAAACCATTTTGATTGTAATTTCCTTGCCCATCAAACGCATCTTTTCTCCCTGCATGTTCTAAGCTTGCGTTATGACCCGCCCCATGATTTATTAAAAATCCAGCACCTTCTTCAAATGATACATTAAATGACTTAGAAACACTTGCTGTAGCATCTGTTGCTAAACCTATAATATTCCCTCTCTCAGTTGGGCCGTTAGGATGGTCACTTACTTCTGGTATATATTCATTATTAAATCCATTTCTACCTAATCCGTTATCCTTTAAAAATTTACCTGCAGAGGCGTCAACTTTAGTGGCGGCTTCGATAACTTTATCTCTTTGTCCGATGATCGCAATTGCATCCGTTTTTTGCAGTTTGCTATAAGCCGCCTTATCAAAATTCCCTTTAATTATACGCACTTCTGTTTTTAAGCCCATTGATTTAAAGTTTGCATTTGCATGTTTAGCTATACTTTTTAGCTGAGTCATGCTTACACTGTTATCAGCCGCATATAGGTAAACAATATTGTCTTTCCCATCGGGGTCTACAAATAAAATTGGATTATTTCCGAAAGCGGAAATAGGACTTTCATATGGTTTTATTATTGGATCCACACTTAACCATCGTCCTATTCTTCCATCATAAATTCGTTCTCCAAAATCGATCTGATTTCCTTCTCCCTTAACCTCATTATCATTCTCCTTTCCATTAAATCCAAACCTATAATCCACCGCAGTTCCATTATTATAATTTCTTCCAATCATGATCATCCCGAACGGATAATAGTCATTCTTCTGTAACCCTTGCCAGTGGCTATTCTTAAAGAACTATTTAATACCAAATTAGTTATTATTTGTCAAAAAAGATCATTATTTTAATACTAAAAACTGCTTTATGACAACCAAAGAATACCTGCTCATTCCTCTTTTTGAACAATTCATAAAAGACAGTTATAAAGGCAAAAGATTAAAAGCCGATGGAAACAAAATAAAGCCCCAGACAGTAAATAATTACAATTACGTATTGCGATACCTGCAGGAATACCAGGCAAAGGAACAAACGCTTTTACGTATAAAGGTTTTTAAAGGAGAAAACAAGAGAACATTTGCGAGTGAGCGCAAATACTGGAAAAAATTTTACCTGCAGTTTACGGGGTTCCTGTATACAAAAAAGAACTGCTATGATAATTATGTGGGTAATGTAATCAAAACCATCCGCATTTTTTTCAATTACCTGAACCGGGAACGTGGCATTGCTACCGGCGATTTCTACAAAAGCTTTTATGTATGCCGTGAAGAAGTTCCAATCGTTACATTAATGCCAGGCCAATTACAATTCTTAATAAACAACAGGGAATTTGACGCCAAACTGTCAAAAACCCTATTAAAATCAAAAGCCATTTTTGTTTTTGGATGTACCGTTGCACTAAGGGTTTCGGATCTTTTCAATATCAAATTCAGTGATATCGAAAAGCTGGGAGAAGCGTGTTACCTTCCTGTAAAAACAATTAAAACCGGAACAACAGTGCGGATCAAATTACCGGCTTATGCGATGAATATTGTGGAGCAATTCAGATTGGAAGCAAAAAAAAGAAAAACAATTTTTCCTCCCATACCCAAAACAAGATTTAACAATCACCTGAAAGAAATAACGGCTTTGGCCGGTTGGACAAACGATACTGGTAAACAAAGAACCAAAAGGGGAGTAGCGCATGAAATTAATAACGCCGCAAATGAAAAACAATACCGGTTCTGTGATCTTGTTTCTTCTCATACCATGCGTAGGACTGCAATTACCACCATGCTGATGCTTGGTATGAAGGAACACGTGGTAAAACAGATCAGCGGTCATGCCAATGACAGTAAATCATTTTACCGTTATGTAAACCTGGTGCAGTCGTATATGGATAATGAAATGGACATCGTATTTGGTAAACTTACCGATGTCGCGTAAGTGCAGATTCACCAGGTTTTTAATACCTTATAGGTCTGGCCCTTGTTATGTGCTTATGCTATTTATCAAATTGCACAAAATGCTGCTGAACAAACCGATTCCATCCTTTTTTGGTTTTTGACTCTACAGCCCAATGAAAACCTTCTTTTTCATCCGGCCAGAATATCTGCCTCGCAATACCTGCAGGCATTTTGGCTTCAAAACCAATAGCTGATTTGTGTATATCGCTCACATCGGTTAATGTACCGGTTGAATTTTTTCCATCAGAAGTGAAAGACCAAAATGTGATAGCCTTAGAGCTGTCTAAACCGATAACGCAGTGGTCTTCATAATTTTTCTCTCCTAAAAACCAAATGATGTCCTGGATAATGTAATTATTACCGAGGTCGTATTTGAATTCCCTTGTGCACATTGGATTCATTCTATCCTTGCTGCCTTTATTGCAAATCCACTTCCCGATTAATGGGTTGAAGACGCCTAGTTTGCCCCTTCCTTTTTTCCAGTTTATCATGTTTTTATTTTAAGCGTTCAAAAATAAATAACTTTTTTACATGCTCGGACCGCGTTTCGTGTTTCCACGAATCGCCAATATATAATAAAAATTTATCGCTGCCACCTGGTCTCCCGACCAGTGACTCATGGTATTATGATAGATTATGGGAGTTAGAAAAACCGTGGTCGACAGACCAGGTGCTGGCATCAGGATTAAAGTTAGGGCCTATATGAATGAGATGAACGCGCTGGCAAAAGTTGCTTTCACTGATGTAATCCATTTTAAATTGTCTTCTAACCGGAGGAGTAAGAATAAAATGGGTGTTTTCACGGTTTGAATTCCCGGTAAAGTTTCTGAGCTTAGTATAGCTATGTTAACACGATTATTTAATGCAATAATTTCGAGATGTTTAGCATAAAAATCATCCACAGTCAAATTGGTGTTTGGTATAAAAAAATATTCTGCATATCTCTTTGCTTAGGAATTATTCAACTTGCAAATTCGCAGCCGCAAAGTAAGCAAGCCTCCTATATTGTTCTTAAAAATACTGAGGTAGATAGTATTATTAACAGGCGGACTGACACAATTCGGTATGTAGACTTCCACATTCACACGACTATGAAAAATTACTATAATCATATTAAAAGTCCGTCTTATTTAGATAGCCATAGCAACGACACAGGGTTTGAAGTTATTAACTGGTCCGGCTCAAAAAAAGATTATGACAATAAGTTCAATAATTTTAAAAGTTACCGGCAGGCGGACTTTGGTATTTTGGCGGAATCACATGCAAGTATACTGGCTTCTGCCATAACTCCAATTGAAAAACGTTTATTGTCAAAACAACGGCCGATTGGATTATTGCCTTTCTCTTTTCGCTTTATAAATGGAAAATTGGTCTCTCGCCTTCCATCCTCAAGGCTTAAGACGTTGAGTAGAAAAGATAATTCCAGCAATGATGAATTTCGGGGTGAATTACGATTTTTGAATACCCAGACACCTATCAATCCCGTTCATCCTAACTTTAAAATTTCCCTGGCATTAGATAAAAATGACCTTATTCAAAAATTTATCGACGGAGAAACTGCCTTGGTATTAACCCTGGAGGGTGGGCATATATTTCATGGAAAAAAGATTTCAGAAAGAAAATCCTATAACAGTCCTGTTTTTCTGGAAGATGAGCAACAAGAGATTCTGGATAATGTTGATTCGCTAAAGAATCTTCCGAACCGGGTATTTTTTGTGACACCCGGACATTTTATCTGGAATGGCATTGTTGGTTCATCTAAATCCCTGGATATGGACAATAGCAAAAGAGCCTGGTTAAAGTTTTTTTCTAAAAACAGGAGGTTTCGAAAAAAATTATTTTTGAAGTACGGTAGTGGAATTATGGGGAGGGTTTCTTCAGATAATACTGAAAAGGATGTTAAGTACTCAAATGTAAAGTTCTGTGAATGTGATACAAGTGAATCGAATCTCTCAACAGGTGACATAGGCTGGAAAGTATTTAAAAAGTTGCTTGATACTTCTGGCATTCATCATGCACCGGTTTTTATTGATGTCAAACATATGGATATTGCAGCCAGACTGGAATATTACAGGTATCTAAAGACAAGAAAAGATTCGATACCAATAATAGCATCTCATATCGCTGTTACCGGAAAAGACACTTCAGTGCTGAGATACACTGCGCTTTGTCCTGTTTCAGACGTATATGAGGAAGTAAAAGACACAAAATCATTTTATGATTTTCAGACAGGAAAGTGGCCCAATTCGCCTAACCCTCCCTGTTTGGATTCGAACGAAGTTGATTTAAACGAGATCAACTGGTTTTATCCATGGGGAATCAATCTGGCAACAGAGGAAATTAAAATAATTTATGATTCTGAAGGTATAATCGGCCTGGCACTTGAGGAAAGGGTTTTAGGTACCAATAGACCAAATTACCATAATAAATCATTTTTGAATAAAATTGCGTTGCTGATGCAACAAGAAAACAGGAGTGAGCAGGAAAGAAAAGAATTTTTTAGTATGCTTCCTTTTTTTAAAAATATGTTTTTTATTGTAAAGCACTGTGGGAAAAACGGGCCTGCAGCATGGGATCATCTCAGTTTAGGTTCAGATTTTGATGGAATAGCCAAACCGGTATCATTTTGTAAAAGTGCAAAAGAAATTCCCCAGTTGTATGCCCTGATTGTAAAATATTTGGATTCTTACATAAAATTGGAAAACTGTGAAAGTTTAAAATATAATCTTTCAAGCCAGGTAATTGCGAGAAAAATTGTTTTTGAAAACGGCGAGCGATTCATCTTAAAATATTTTTGAGTTGATCGTATTTTATTTGCAACGAATCTGTCCCAACAAACTTCAATAATATCGAAACAAGAAAACCATCTTCGGAGTTGTAGCTACGAGCACTGCAGTGCGGGTAAGTTATCTTGATGCGCCCACTTAATTCTTTATCTTTAATTCTTTTCTAAGAGCTTAGCAAAATGCCTCAGCGGATTAAAATCCATCAAGCCGATAAACAGAAGTTGGGAAATGATGCACAGCTGAAGTTATTCCGTCTGCTCCAATTGCGCAAAACCATTTGTTGTACGCAATTTATATTCCGCCATTGTTGGTATTAGGCCGCCACCGCCGTTGTTGGTCTTATGACCAACAACAGGTCATACATAATAATGCTCAAGTATATCAAACCGATCAACAGCATACTTATAAAAATAGGCCGATGAGTAATAGTATTCTTCTGCAAACTCACATAACCCGGCTTTAACAGGATTATTATGTATGTATCCAAGTTTTTGGTTAAATACGGCTGGTGAAAATAAATCAACAGTTAGCGCATTCCTTTCCCAAAATTGATATGACCGATCCTTGGCATTTACATTAAATTGTTCGAGCAATACACGGTTGTTTTTCAAGAGGTCGAATTTTATTTGTTGTGCTGTAAATTTCATAAAACTATGTTGCACCTGTACACGTGAAAATGGAGGAAGCATTTGCCAGAGCAGGTGAATATGGTTGCTCATTATTACAAATGCAAACAATTTTATTCTTTTTTGCTTTATAAGGAACCGAAGACTATCGATTATTATTTCTTTATAGGAATTATCTTTCAATAAGTGCTTCCATTCAAGGATTGTAGCAGTAAAGAATTGGGGCCATTCGGTTGGATAACTTGTCTGCATGAACTCAAATTAGAGGGCATTTTAAAAATGAAAAAGTGGTTTTGACGTAAATCTTATGGGAAAATAATCGACATGAAAGGTAATTTGTTGGTCATAAGACCAACAAAGGCGAGATAATCGACAGGAAAGGTAATTTGTTGGTCATAAGACTAACAAAGGCGAGATAGTCGACAGGAAAGGTAGTTTGTTGGTCATAAGACCAACAAAGGCGAGATAATCGACAGGAAAGGTAGTTTGTTGGTCATAAGACGAATAAAGGCGAAATGGCCGGTCATTCACCGGCCAATTGTTTTGTGAGTATAAACCGGGTAATTCTACATAATACCGTTATAACAACCGCTATTTAGGGTGAATTAACTATTGTTATATCGAATTATATTTTCAAAACTTGACATTAATCCACCCTTTAAAAATATTATCAGGATATTCTTTTGCAAAATGCCGCTTTCCAATAGCTAATGTATAAAAGTACCTAAACCGGTAAGCCAAAAACGGTCAAACAGAGTAGGCATTTAAAAAATAAATTCCCAAATTATGATTATTACACAATTTGATACTGATCCGGTATTGAGCAATATCAGGGATCGTCATCACGCATGGCACTCATTCCCGGGAGGAACTCACGGATTCCCTTCAAGATCAATTCAACAAGGTTTGCCGGGGTCTGGAAATGAATTCCTAAGCTTTCATCGCAATTTGATGAACGAGTTTTTTACCTGGAATAATGTTCATGGCGCAGTGAACGCAACTCTTTTGGCCGCCTGGAACGCAATTCCACCGGTATTAAAAACTACAGCATTAGGGTGGACTACCGGCCTTCAAAATGCTGAGAACAGAATTAATACAAATATTCCTTCATTTGCAAATGCAGATGCGCTGGGTATTCATATTGAAACAACAATTCATAACTGGATTCATGGTGCTGTCGGAGGTTCTTCCTTGCCAATGGACCCGGGTGAATCACCCATCATTTCAGGGTTTCACTCAGTTCAAAGTACCTATTTCTACCAGATCCATGGGCTCGTTCAATTTTGGTGGGATCAATGGCTAAGCCGACGCGGTATTATAACAAAACGTATTGTTGACTCAGTAACACATAAATTGCTCATAAAGGAAAATCTTAAAGAGCATTTAAAAGACACAAAAGATTCGATCTTTGAGGGTAAACCTATTAAAGAATTTAAGGAGAAAGACAAAGACATTTTTGAACAGCCAAAGTTCATGGTTGAAACGGTGGATATCCGGGAAATAAATGATCCTGTTTTTATGAAATTAAATGAGAAGATTGCAGAACTTGAAAAAATAGTAAAAGGTAAAGCTTTTATAAAATCGGAGGAACGTCCGGATGTAGGAAAACAAAAGCAAAAAAGTAATAACAGTTGATCCTCATCATAACTAATAATATTGACGACAATTCACGTTTATTGAAAGCAAAATGGCCAGGCAACGAGGCTGTTTTGCTTTCTGTAAATGATTTGACGCAGGAGGGATGGAAAATCAATAATGCTGATTTTACAACTTCAACATTTATTGCTGAAGGCAAACCTTACCATGTTTCACAAATTAAAGGCGTGATTAATTTACTTAGTTCAATTTATCCGTATGAATTATTTAAAATTGTGGAAGCTGATAGAATCTATGTGTCGGCTGAATTGAATGCCTTTCTATTTTATTTTTTATCACAACTTTCCTGCAAGTTTCTAAACGATCCTTCTCTTCTTAACCTTGCAGGTCCGCATCTGCATACTGCAGAATTGGTGAATCATTGTAACAGGTGTGGTATAGCAACTGTCGAAAGCTGGCACAAAATGAAAGCTAATGAAGAAAATGATACCTATTTTTCTGTTAGTTACCTCGATGGAAAAATAATAAATACGAATGATGAAGCGCATAAAGAAAAATTTAGCTTGCTGGCAAAATCAATTGGCCTAAATTATTTCACCGCCCGACTTTCGTCAAAATCTAACCCATATTTATTACAGTCATTTACAGTTTATCCTGATTGCCACGATGAGGAATTGATTTATTCTATTCATGCTTACTTTAATTCAAACTAACATGGTTTTGTTATGGGGCTCTACAACTGATGGTCCGTTTACGCAAGTCTCCAATGAGTTGGAAAAGAGACAGGTTGAATATTCCATAATAGACCAGGAATCTGTTCTTGATTCGGATATAGAACTTAATTTGTCAGGGAATATTTCCGGTAGAATTAAATACCAGGAAAAAGACCTCGACTCAAACCAATATCATGCTGCATACCTGAGGCCATATGATTTTAGGAATATAAGCGAACACAACTTCGCAGCAGATCCCGAACTTGCAGCAAAAGCCTGGCGATTTGAAACAGATTTAAATTTGGTACTTGAGCATCACCCAGGCAAAATTATTAACCGTGTTTCCCGATCCGTTTCCAATGCGTCAAAACCATACCAGGCAGAATTAATAAGGAAGGCAGGCTTTCAAACGCCGGAAACGATTATTACCTCTTCGCCGGAATTCGCTATAGAATTCCTGAAAAAGCATGAAAAAATTATTTATAAGTCTATTAGCAGCTTTAGAAGTATTGTCTCATGTTTGACGGATAAGGATATTGATCGGTTGAAAGAAATAACATGGTGCCCTGTTCAGTTCCAAAAATTCATTGCCGGTTGCGATTTTAGGGTACATGTTCTTGGTGAAAAAATATTTACAACAAAAATTACCTCGGACGAAAGTGATTATCGCTATTCAAAATATACAAGTTTAACTGATTTTAATCTTGGTATTGAGTTGGAGGAAAAATGCTATCGTCTCACAAAGGAATTAGGGCTTCATTTTTCCGGGATTGATTTAAGATTGGACGAAGATGGTCAATGGTATTGTTTTGAAGTAAATCCATCACCCGGGTATACCTATTTTTCCGATGCCACCGGTCAGAAAATTACTGAAGAACTTGTTGATTATTTATTGGTGAGGTAAATCAATTTATAAAAAGCACTCTTATTTTATTTCCCTGGTTCCGCCCGGTACTTCGGCCAAAAAAGGTAAAGTGTCTCATTTAATATGAGGATTTGTTTTTGCTTTCTTTGGAACGGTCAACCCGAACTTTAAATATTTGTATGCAGTCTTTTAATTTGCATGTTACCCGTTGAGTTCATTGCACCTGCTCCAATTGCGCAATACCTTTTGTTAGCTGTCAGTTATTTTTCGAGTTTTCGATTAAAGCCGAGCCCTATGTAATCTTTTTCCTTTTTGGACAATTCGCTTCCTTTAAACTCCTGGTAGATTAATAAGGCGCTTTCGACGCTGTTTATACCTATTTCAAAATTTGCTTTACCCCATTTATATAGCGCAATTGACAAATTTGTTGCATAAATTCCCGGTTTTATCTCGGCGCCATCCATTTCTTTTCCTTTTATCGGGGTGAAAAAGTCAAGCTTCCCACCTTGCTTACTTTCATTAAGCACAATACTCTTTAACTGTTCCTGCGAAAGTTTATGTTGAACAACAATGGAATCGGTATTGCTTACCTGGCCAAAAGATGAAAGATTGCAACATAATAACAGGATAGATAAAAGATGCTTCATAATATTTATAATTTTATTAAATAGTTGCAGCTAACCTCGCGGCTTTGCGCAGTTGGGGAATTAGAATTACGTCTGTTCGGCCAGTCAAGCCAATAAAGAAACGAAATTTTTTCTTACCCGCAATACAGCTGCTTCACTAAGAGCGTAGCAAATTGCTGCATCAGTTTAGAATTCGTCAAGCCGACTGCAGGTCACGACGTAGGCGGGATAACTGAAGCCAGGAAATGATTTAATGCTGAATTACTTCCGTATGCCCCAATTGCGCAAGCCCGTTTGTAGGGGAGGAGATCAATTCGCCAGGTCGAATGAGGCCAAAATAGCTTCACCGATATTTTTATAATGATCATACTTATCAAGTTCAGCACTGAAAGTAACTAAATAGGCCTTTTCGTCTTTAATGAAACAAAAACTGGTTATCTTAAGTCGAAATTTTTCCTGGGGCATTGTATAAGTAATTCTGTAGTAGTTTTTATTACCAGGTTTAATGATCGTTGATTCAAAAATTTTGCCATCGGTTACCATTTCCGCTAGTTGCTTTTCCGTAATCTGTTTATATTTCTCCAGGTCGATATTTTGCTGACTTAGGTCTTGTATTAATACATTGACATTTTCGGCGAATTTATCTTCTGCATTTTCTAAAGCTGCGAATACAAATAATTCTGTTCCCATACGTTTTGATGTATCCAATCGCCAATCTTGTGGATATTGTATTTTATAGTTTTTACCTTCAAAAACTATTTTCTTATCATCACTATTTTTCTGAGAAAAGCTTAAATAATTAAGAAAAACCAACAATAACGTTCCAATTAATTTCATAATAACTGTTTTAAGTGACGCCCAATGTCGCACCTTTGCGAAGTAGGGTATTAGAATTCCGTCTGCCTGGCCAACTGGATCCGGCCAGGTGAATCAATACAATAAAGAAACGAAATTTTTACCTAACCGCAATGGAGCTGCGGCATGCTGATTTTCCGTAATTTTATTATTGTAGCAACGGATTCTGCCTACTTGTTATCATACCTTATGAAGAAATAAAATAATTGCTTAGCTATATGAGATCACATTTGCCACCTGAGTTTTTATAAGCAAATATTATTCTATGGTCAGGGCAATTATTGCTACCTGCTTTACTTGTTTTTTTGTGATAGCCCCGGCACAAGGCCAGGATACGCGTTCTGTAAAAGGGATTAAACAGGAACTCTCTCAAAATTTATCAACTGTCAAACGATGCGAACTTCTCCTGGAGCTGGCGTTCCAATGCGTTACCAGGCCCGGCTCAAATACGGTCGACCTGGATAGTGCATTATTACTCGCTAACCAGGTAGCAGTTCTTAACAAAGAATTGAAGGATAAATTTATCGAAGCAAAGATCTATTTTATTAACTCAGGTGCCTTGCGGGAAAAAGGAGATACTGAAAAAGGACGGGTGTTTTGCCAGCAATCGATTAACCTGTTGAAGACACTGCCGGTTTCATCACAATTAGGAGAAGCATATTTAGAGATGTCCCAGTATTATGACATATATGCTGAAGAAGGCCCGGAAAATAAAAAACAATATGTGGAGCTGGCTTTGCCGGTTTTTAAAATTACCGGGACAAAAAAACAGCAAGCCGATGTATTGAAAACACTTGCTGATCTTAACCAGATACAAACCAATTTCGGTTTGGCAGTCGTTCAGTTGAATGAGGCATTAACTATTTATAAGAGTATCGGGAAAAAAGATATCCATGACGTTTATGATTTGTTTGGAACGGTCTATATGGAAATGGGGAATTATGCCGACGCTGTAAAATACGGATTGCTGGCCGTAAAAACGGCAGATGCCATGCATGATAGCAGCATGGGACTATGTACTATTTATAACAGGCTCGGGGTTTCTTATTCCCATTGGTCTAAACGTGACCTGGCAATTGTGTATTTGAAAAAGGCAATGAACATAGCGATGAAATATGATGATGCAGATGCTATGAGGATAGTGATGCAAACCCTAAATAACGAATTGGTAAAGCAGAAAAAATACGAGGAATCATTGCAGTATTTGAATTTTGTAAAAGATGCTTTAAAAAGATCAAAAAAAACGCTCAGCTTGTCTGATAGCATGTTTTTAACAGTAGGTTACACCTTTAATTATATCAGGTCAGGGCAGTATGATAAAGCAAAACCTTATGTTGACGAAATGATCAGTGCAACAGAAACGTACCCGGAACCTGGCAAATTGAGTTTAAGTGTATATAATATCCTGGTTCAATACTTTACAGGAATTAAACAGTATGACAAGGCTGAAAAATATGCAACTGTATATCTTTCGTATGGCATTCTTGGAAAAGAATGGAGTGCAATAGTTCGTGCTTATGAATTGAAATCAAAGATTGACTCTGCACAGGGTGATTTTAAGTCTGCATTACTTAATTACCAGTCGTATAAAAGGATAACTGATTCACTGATTAATCAATCAACAAGTTTCCAGTTTTCGCAAATACAGGTACAGTATGAAACAGAAAAAAAAGATAACGACATTAAATTACTCACACAGCAAACAGCGCTAAAGGAAATCCAGCTTAAACAATCCCGGTTTAATAACAACGTTATTATTGGAGCTACTATCATGTTGATCCTGTTATTGGGGCTATTATATAACCGTTACTACATTAAACAGAAAAGCAATAAACAGCTCCAGCTAAAACAGGAAGAGATAAACCAAAAAAACACATCACTCGAAGCTTTGGTGAAAGATAAAGACCAGTTAATTGATGATAAAGATGTTTTACTGGAAGAAAAAGAATGGTTGCTCAAAGAAATACACCACCGCGTAAAGAACAATTTACAGGTCGTGATCAGCCTGCTTAATACGCAATCAAAATACCTTAATAATGAAGAAGCGATCGCCGCCATTGCAGAAAGCAGGCACCGCATGCAGGCCATGTCGCTCATACATCAGAAACTTTACCAGGGAGATAATACAGCATTTGTAAATATGCAACATTACATACGTGAGTTGACTGATTATCTTGAAACAAGCTTTAATACAAAAAAGAAAATATTATTTGATTTGAAACTGGACGATATTGAACTGGATATTTCACAGGCAATACCTATTGGTTTAATTTTAAATGAAACGATTACAAACGCAATCAAATATGCATTTTCTCCCGGCACTGACGGAGTTGTTTCTATAGGAATGCTGAATAATGATGATAATAATATAATACTTGAAATAAAGGATAATGGGATCGGCCTGCCACATGATTTTACTATTGCAGACAGCAATTCGATGGGAATGCGATTGATAAAGGGGCTTGTAAAACAAGTGGGAGGAAAACTCCTGGTTGAAAATGACCATGGTGCCAGGATAAAAGTTGAGTTTGTCGCTGATACAAACCTGAAAACAATTTCAGCTAATGAGTTATTAAAAGGCGCCGGCGTCTTTTCCTGATAGTTAAAAAATAACGGATCGGTTATAATATGAAAAAAAAGATATTAATTGTAGAAGATGAATTCATTGTTGCAGATGACCTGCAGCTTACACTTGAACATGCTGGCTATGAGGTATGCGGTATAGCGGCTACTGTTAATGAAGCAAAGGAATCAATAAAAAAGGAAAGGCCGGGGCTTGTGCTATTAGATATACAACTCAAAGGAAAACTTAATGGCATCGACCTGGCAAAAGAACTGAAAGAAGAAAATATTCCCTTTGTTTATCTTTCTGCAAACGCTAATCAAAAGATATTAGAACTGGCTAAGCTTACAGAACCTTATGGTTTTTTGGTTAAGCCTTTCCGGGAAAAGGACCTGCTTGTTTCACTTGATGTTGCCTTTTACAGGCATGAGCATAGCCTCGAAGCAAAATTGCGGCAGGAAGCGTATTTGCAAAAACAACTTATTGAAATCAGTAATGAATCTTTAAACGCCCGGGAAAAATTGCTAAAACTGGCCGGGGTTATACAATCTTATATACCGTTTGATTTTATTGTGTCTGGCATAAAACCGCTGAATGCTGAACAATTAAGTGACCTGGGATATTTGCGCATTGGCTTTGAAGAGTACCAGTTCATTGGTGAAAAAGAACTAAGAACAATTACAGGCCTAAGTAAAATCGATCTTTCTCTCATCATCCAAAATAGCCCGGTTAATAATAAAGCCTGCATTTTGAACAATGAAACAACAGGTAGAAAGCCGGAGCGTATTACACTCCAGGAACTGGTAATGGATCATTTTCAGTTGGAGACCTGCCTGGTATTTCCGGTTGCGCTGAGCTACGGATTATCTGTTCATTATTTGTTTTATAGCCGCAGCCCAAATATTTACCACAAAGATCATATTGATCTTTTGAATCGGCTAAAAGGAGCGTTGGAAGGGCTGGCAGAACAAACCATCAGTGAAAGCACATCAGCACCTCCGGAAAAAACACAGCCTGTTAGTTCTCTTCATAAATCAGCGATTAATGCAGCTGGCCACGCTGGTTTTAAAACCATTATTGGTAAGCATCACCTTTTATTAGCTGCATTAGATCTTGCAGTGCAGGTTGCACCCTACAATACCTCGGTGTTGATTTTGGGAGAAAGCGGAACGGGTAAGGAAAAAGTGGCTCAATCAATACATTCGCTTTCACCGAGAGCAGATCAGCCATTTATTAAAGTGAATTGTGCTGCCATTCCGGAAACACTGGTAGAATCTGAATTGTTTGGGCATGAAAAGGGAGCATTTACAGGTGCTACTGAAAAACGAAAAGGAAAGTTTGAGCAAGCCAATGGCGGAACAATTTTTTTAGATGAGATAGGAGAATTACCCCTTGCTATGCAGGTAAAATTGTTGCGAGTTTTGCAGGAAAGAGAAATCGAGTATGTTGGTGGCGCCGCCCCCTTGAAAATCGACGTTCGTATTGTCGCTGCCACAAACCGTAACCTGGAACATGAAGTAGCACAAGGAAATTTTCGGTTGGATCTCTACTATCGACTAAACGTTTTCCCGGTTACGTTACCGCCTTTGCGTGAAAGAAAAACAGATATAGAATCATTGATATTGTTTTTCGCTGATAAGTATAGCCATGCATTCCATAAAACTTTTAACGGAATTTCACCATCCATGCTGGAAAAAATGTATGCATACAACTGGCCGGGAAATATTCGTGAACTCGAGAATGTCGTTGAACAATCGGTTGTTCTTAATGATGGCAGATCGCCATTGCAATTAATGCGAAAGCTTATACCAGGTTCAGCATTTGCAGGGAGGGAAAATATTAGCAATCTCCAGGATGTAAAAAATATTCAGCAGGAAACTGAAAGAGAATACATTATTTCCATTCTTAAAAAAACGAAAGGCAGGATACGTGGTATTAATGGTGCTGCCGGAATATTGAATATAAAACCTACCACGCTGGAATCAAAAATGGTTAAGCTCAATATCAATAAGCAGGAGTTTTTTTAAACCAGGTAACAGCATTCTATTTTCCTCCTGCATCATTAACTCCGATAATCCCGGAGTTTTTTTATTTAACTCCGATATTTTCGGAGTTATGGATTCTTATATTTTTTATTCTTCACCTCCTGCAAAAAAATAGTAATCTCTTTTTCAGGTCCTTACAAAAATTTTAATCCTGCTGTTTGTCTGGCATGGTGAATGGCATATTAATAGGACTAAAGATAAAGCAACAAAGAAGGCACTTCATTTTATAACAATAAAAATCAATTATCATGACACATTCACAAAAAGCTGGCACAACAGCCAGCATTAATCCCAGGAAAGGCTTTCGTATTCACCTGCTAGCTTTTCTTCTGGCAACCCCTGCTACCTGGCTGGTATGGTATCTCACAGGAAGCAATTATCCATGGCCGTTATGGAGTACGCCGGCATGGGCCATAGGAGTATTGTTCCATTATCTTGGCGTATTTGTTTTCAAACAACCAGTTAACAATCAAAATTTTTATCAATCATGAATCAGCAACAAAAAACATTCAGGCGCATTGTGACTGGCCATGATGCAACCGGTAAAGCGATCATTGTGTCCGATGCACCACCTGTACTTACACAGCTAATTGGTGGCCCGGGTGGGCCAACATTTTTTGAAGTATGGAACACAATTGAAACGCCTGCCTTAATTCCTCCCAAACCTGCTGAAAAGGACGAGACTAAATTAATGTTGCCTCCTCCCAAAAACGGCACTCGTATACGGGTCATTGAATTTCCACCCGAAGGTGAAGAAATACGAAAACTCACCGGTACGGATGCTGCAGCAAAATTTAAAACGATGGGCGACGAACATGCATCAACATCGGCTGAAGCAGGTGCCCCGCACCCACTAATGCACCGCACACAGACAGTTGACTACGGAATTGTATTGGAAGGAGAAATCACCATGGTGCTTGACCTTGGCGAAACAACCATAAAAGCGGGCGACATAATTGTTCAAAATGGTACCAACCATGCCTGGGCCAACCGTTCAGGAAAAATATGCCGGATGGCTTTTGTACTCATAGATGGGCAATTCACTTTCTAAATTTTTAACACGTAAAAAATAAATCATGCGCATTCATCCATTAGCTCCGGACAAACTTAACCCTGATGTACGTTATGTGCACTACGAAATAGCCAATCTTACCGGCCGCAGTCAAAGCCAGGTAAATATGATGGATGACCAGGGTGCATTGTTAGGCCCGTTCATACCTATGCTGCATTACCCACAGTTTGGTATAGCCGCTTTAAGTTTTCTCCGGACGCTTGATACCCATGCAACGCTTTCCAAAACAGTACGTGAGGTGGCGATCCTGACCGTGGGAGGAGTTTACGGGGCAAAATTTGAGCTATATGCACATGAGATCATGGCCGAAGCATTCGGTATTCCGAAAAATATAATTGCGACACTAGCTGCAGGTGGTAATCCTCATGGTTTACATGAACCCGAGACGATTGCACATGATATTGCCTATGCATTGGTAACGGGTCATATCATTCCCGATTCAACCTATAAACATGCTGTCCAATTGTTAGGAAAAGATGGCGTGGCAGAATTGTTTTTTCTTATCAGCGGCTACTGCCTCATAGCAATGATCTTAAATGGCTTTGACATACCTGCACCGGCCAATCATGAAAGTAGTTCCGCTTCTAAGGTCCAACCCATTGATTCATAAAAAATAACGACCGACACCTTAATAAGAAATAGTAAACAATAACAATTTAAAAAAATGAAAAAAACAATTTCAACGCTGCTGTCAGCAGCATTCGCAGTCACATCAGCAGCTTCAGAAAATCCTGGGGATGAAAGCCTGGTAGCTACACCTCAAACTTATGTACTCGTGCATGGAGCCTGGCAGGCTCCTTATGTTTGGGATGCTGTAAAGTCTGAACTTATGAATAAGGGCAATAAGGTAATTGTAGTGGAACTGCCAGGCCATGGTTCTGACAATACGGCAACCCATACCCTAAGTATCAATGTTTACAGTGATAAGGTTATTGAAGCATTTGCCGCAATAAGAGAAAAAGTAATTCTTGTGGGGCACAGCATGGGGGGTATGGTGATATCTGCTGTTGCAGAAAAAGTTCCGTCAAAGATCAGTAAGCTGGTATATATCGGTGCATTCCTTCCGGCTAATGGACAGGCACTAACTGACCTTGCGTATTCAGACCCTGGCTCAAAACTCGGCCCATTGCTTATACCATCAGGCGATAAGTTATCATTGGATGTAAAGGCTGATAGTTTGAGTTACCTGTTTGTCAACGACGGCAATGAAGCGGTAAAAAAAGAATTGATAAAAAATTACCGGGCAGAACCGGCAATACCGTTCACCAGCAAGGTTACGTTAACCAATGAAAATTTTGGTGCGGTAAATAAAGTATACATCAAAACACTACAGGATATTGTAATTTCTCCAGACCTGCAGGATAGAATGATCGCTGCTGCCGGTATTAAAACTGTATTCACTGTTAACACCAGTCATTCGCCATTTCTTTCACAGCCAAAAGCAGTATCGGAGTTGTTACTTAAAGTCGGACAATTAAAAATGGAGGATCATGAAGGCAAATAAATTATCGACGGTATCAAAAACCAGTCTTTTAGCCGCTATTCTATCCCTAAATACATATGGAATGAATGTAAACGCACAAAATTCAGATCAGACTGCCAGCAACCACATCGCAACCAGGCTGATCCGTTATGAAGTAAAGCAGGAGTACCTGGAAACATTCCGCAAAAAGATCATTGATTATGTTTCTTACTCCCTTACAATGAAAAGCAATATTCTTTCAGAAGCATACTATGAAGCGGATAACCCTTCCATATACTGGATCATCGAAAGATGGAGTAGCAAAACCGTACTTAACAAAATCTCTGGTAGTGTACAATTTAAATCCATGGATTCTTTAACAAGGATTGCGGTGCTGCAACCGGCTAAGAGATTGTATGTAAAAGACCTGGAACCGCTTTCAAAACAGCAATGGCGTAGCAGGCCAGGCAAAGACGACAAGCCAATAACGATTATGCTGTTTGTAGACAGCAAGCCGGGAACCGAAAGCAACTTTAAGAAAGTCTATCACGCTGCTATGCCGCAATTCCGCGGTGAAGCCGGGGTTATCAACTACCAGCTTTCACAGTTAGAGGATGATAGCTCCCGGTTTGTTACCTACGAAAAATTCAGGAACGAAGATGCTTTTCAGTATCACCTGAATTTCCCACCCATCAAACCGGTATTGGATTATTTGAACACAAGTATAAAAAAACAACCGTTCCAAACCGGCCTTCACCGGCTTATAGAATTTGCTCCTTTGATCCGGGAATAACTTTTATAAAAGAATAAAATATCAAAAACAAAAAAAAATGAAAATGAATAAGATTAAAAAAATCATCGTGGCAGGTGCAATTGGTTCACTGGCTACAAATGACCTGCATGCTCAAACAAATAATTTACATGAAATGGAAGTCATCAACCAATTGTCCACGCAGTCGGCCGTTGTAAATATGCCTGTAACAAGATTATTGAATGCGTCGGGAAACGAGGCATTGAAAGCCTTCTTTTTTACACCTGTAAAAAATAAAACAGCGCTAAAGGGAAAAAAGATAGCCGTATTGGTTGCAGATGGCTTTGAAGAAATTGAATTAACAGGGCCAGTCTGGTATTTCAGGGAACTGGGAGCAACAGTAGAAATCGTGGCTCCTAAATTTGTCCCTGCGCCAGAAAGATATGGATTGGTATATCCTGAAATGTCAAAAACGCATGTAATGGCTATTCAATATTTACAACCTGTAGGCTGGATAAAGTTTGACCGGACAGCAGACCAGGTTAAAGTAAGTGAATACGATGCGGTATTTATTCCCGGGGGTGCCTGGAATCCTGACAACCTTCGCTATGATAAAGATGTAATTAAATTTATCCGGGAATTTAATAAGTCAGGAAAACTGGTTGCCGCTATTTGCCATGCGCCGGTAGTATTGGCATCAGCGGATATTCTGAAAGGAAGAAAGATAACCGGCTACTGGAATATACAGGTAGACCTGAAAAATGCAGGTGGAAATGTGGTAGAAGCACCTGTTGTAACAGATGGCAACCTGGTTACCAGCAGGCATCCTATTGATGTTGCCGATTTCTCAAGGGCTGTTGAAAACTGGTTGTTGAAGCAGTGATTGTTTTTTGAATGGAAGATCCAAAAAGTAAAGTGGAGGCAAAGCCGCGTCTCCACTTTTTAAATAAATGCGAATCCGGTTTGTTTTCGGCATTTAGTAATTTTAAGTAAACAAACACATGAAAGCAATCGTCATTGGTGCCACCGGGGCAACCGGTAAAGACCTCGTAAATGTTTTATTAGAGGACGCTTTCTATTCCGAGGTTGTAATATTTGTACGACGCTTGAGCGGGAGGTCCCATTCCAAATTGAAAGAGCTGTTAATTGATTTTGATAACCCAGGAGAAGTGGCTGAATTTATCCAGGGAGATGTATTGTTCTCTTGTCTGGGAACCACGCTTAAAACGGCTGGGTCAAAAGATAAGCAATGGCATATAGATTATGAGATCCCATTACAATTTGCTGAAATAGCCAGGCGAAATGCTGTTTCACAAATGGTACTGTTATCAGCCTATGGTGCATCTGCTACAAGTAAAGTATTTTATTCGCGGTTAAAAGGTAAACTGGAGGATAGTATCTCAAAACTGGCATTTCCCGGTTTTATTATTTTCAGGCCCGGACTATTGGAAAGAAAAGGAACAGACAGGGTAGGCGAACGGGTAAGTGCTGCTTTGTTACATTTTATAAACAGGCTGGGACTACTCAGAAAATTCAGGCCGATGCCTACAATTATACTAGCAGAAAAGCTGGCAAAAGCTCCTAAAGTTTTTTCACAGGGAAAACACGTTATTGAACTTAATAAGATCTTTAGGTTTTAATGTTTGCTGTAATAGGCTCCGGGCTGGTGGCAGTGTTCCGCACGACCACTGGAATCTGCGAAAGGCAGCAGGTCTGCTATTGTGCTAATAATTTTTTCTTTTGAATTTCAAACTCTTCTTTTGACAAAATACTGTCTTGATAAAGCTTATAGAGTTTACTAATTTCGTCACTTACACTGATATTAGGTTTATTTTTAAATTCTTCCGGAACAATTACCTCACTTGAAATAAATCCAGGAGTGCCTTCAATTGCATGATCAAATGCCATGTTGAAATTAATATCTCCTTTTGACCCATCCTTATAAGTAAGGGTAGCAACAACAAAAATATAAGCGTTTCCAAGTGACGTTATATTGTACCGCTTTAATTTCTTAACAACGCATTGATTGTTTGTCAAAATTGATTCGTGCCATCCGCTTGCAAGCCTGATATATCTGAAAGAACCACCGAGGCCTGTTCCCCTGGAAAATTTTAAAGTTTGCCCTTTATATATCTTAAATCCACAACTGGTATAAAGCGTATCATTTTCAAACCGAGGCGAAGATTTCTGGCCAAACAGCATTAAAGGAGAAATAAAAAGTACGAATAAAAGCTTTTTCATTTTGCAATATTACACAATATCGCATACACTAAAAAAGACCAGGGCTAATAAAATGTGAATTGCTTTACTGCTAACGTCATCGCCTAGTTCAGTTGGGGAATTAGAATCAATCTGCTCAACTCTTCAACCCCGTGAAGAAGCGAAATTTTCATTTAACCACAATGCAGCTGCCGGTTTTTCTCACAATTCCACCGTTATAAACTTCTATTTATAAAAGAACAAAAAGTATTAGAAATAAAAGTATAATGATCCATTCAAATCCGCCTGGCACTGAAGCTGTCATCAAATCCATAATTTATTTAATTTTATTAAAAATCAAATTTATGAATTCTCCCCTCAAAAATGAGTCAGCGGATTAGAAAATGTCAAGCGGTTTGTTAGCCGCATAGCAAATTAATCTTTCCTTTTAATTGCTTTGATTATTGTCTTGCCGTTTTGTATGACTTCAAAGCTGTCAATAACGCCGTCTAATTTTGAACTTGAAAAAACACAATCATCGTCAGGTGAAGATGCAAGAAAAAATGTATCGGATTTAATTGCATACATTTTTTCAGTTCGTCTTGCTGTTAACTCAAGTCCATTACCATTTCGTGAAATAGAGATTTTCATTTGCGGATTTTCTGAATGATACTCGCCAATGTACTTGTCAAGCAAAGTATCAGATACAGAGGTTAGCTTTTTCTTAACCGGATTGTAAAAGTCTTTCCAGCCATAACTGGTGGCAACACTGTTTAATAGCTCCTGAATAAATAGTTGCCCGTTGCCTGGATAAGCATTGGTTAGGATTACTACCCCTTTACCCGAAGTAAAACTGCCGTAATACATAGCATTGTACCCGTAACTTTCACCTTCATGCCAAAAATATTTTTCCCCGCCTTTTTCAACAACCCCAAACCCCAGTGCATAATTGTTTAAAACGGGCATGAGCATTTCGACGGTTAACTTCTTATTGAGTAAGGATCCTGGACTGCCTTTTAAATCATTTTGAATACTTAGTATAAATTTGGCAATATCTGTAGCTGTTGACCAAAGCCCCCCTGCGGCTTGTTCGGGATAGATATAGAAATGTCCCTTTAAAGGTTGCATATCCTTGTCATAACCAAAAGCATAATTTTTGTATTGTGGCGAAAGCGGCTGACTAAAAGTGCTATTAATCATTTTGAGAGGCTTTAAAATAAGCGCCTTCATTAAACTGTCATAATTGGATGAAATATTATCGTCTAATATTTTTCTTACAACAGTATAACCGCCCCCGGAATACTCAAAATGTTCATTAATAGGGTAGGTTGGTTTTATGGCTTCATTATTAGCCGGGCTTTCTCCATTGAGAATTTGGTTGATGGATGGAACACTGTCAGATACCGCATAACCAATGAAGCCGTGAACATTCAAACCAGCCGTGTGGCTTAATAAGTTTCTAAGCGTAATTAATTTATTTTTCGAAAGTTCATTATCAGGAAAAGTCCATGTTCTTAAGTAATTTCTTATGTCATTTGTAAGTGAAAGTTTGCCTTTCTGAACCAATCTCATTATACTTAAACCAGTCAAAGATTTGGAAATTGATGCTACCTGGTATAAGGTTGTTGGATTCGCCAATCTTTTCGTTTCCATATCTGCATACCCATAGGCTTTCGTCCACTCTAATTTTCCGTTATTTATTATTGCCATCGTAAGAGAAGGTATTTTGTAGAACTTCATCCTGTCCACAATATTGTATCGTAATAAAACGCTGTCTTCAAAAATTAATTCCTTCGTTTCAGTCAGGTTGTTTTCAACTTTTTTTATTTTGTTTATTTGCCCAAATGTAATTTGTCCAGACAATGAAGAAATGAGAAAAATGTGAACAAATTTGATTTTCATTTTTTTTGAACTATTAGAGGAGTGCCTTGCCTGCGCCCAACATCGGGGCTTTGCGCAGTTGGGGTATTAAAATTCCGTCTGCATCGAATTAAGATCCGTCGATCCGGTTGACTGAAGCCCGGGAAATGATATGCTGCCGAATTCTTTCCGTCTTCCTAACGTTACGCAAAAGTTTAAAAGTTAAGGTCTATAAAATACAGTCTGTGTCTGTCTATCCCAAAACCCTATAATTCCGTCTGTTTTGGTAAAATATACCTTCCAGATCTTCTTATTTTGAAAATAAACCTGGGAGGTATCATATGCGACAACGTGCACATTCGAATATGTATGATTGCCCAAACTTATTGATGATGCCAGGGAATCTCCAGGAAATAAGAGCAATGAATCTATTAAGTTGATTTTGCCTGAAAAATCAAAAACATCGAAGGTAAATACCAAAGATGAAGCTGAATATTCCCCAAAGCTTCGACCGGTTTCTTTTATATCATAAGAGAGGCTCCGGGTTCCATTCCTTGTCGAATCACCTATAAATAATGCGCTGCCAGTTGATTCACATGTGTAATCGCACGAACATCCGATATCTGCTTGTTTGCAGGCTTGCGCACTGTATGGTTGCGATACGCTTGTGTTTTCAAATGGGAAAATCAAAAATTGACCGACAGCATTAATAAATTTAATTGTATCTGCAGAGGTATAATTTAACAAGGCTAGTTCCCCGGTCGAAAGTGATGGGCAGTCATACCTGTCCTTACACTTGCAGGAATGAATTACGGTAATCAAAAAACACACAATAAAGTAAACAATTGGCTTCATAGTCACAATATTTAGCTGCTACAGCAACTTGCGTATAACGTCCCGGCTTTGTGCTGTTGGACTGTCTGCCAGACCGCCAACCCGATAAAGAAACGAAATTTTTACTTAACCGCAATGCACAGTTGCGGCACCTGGGGGAGTGAAGTTTGAGAAATGATATACCGCTGAATTCTTTCCAATCTGTTCAAATTGCACAAAACCGTTTGTTAGCTGACGGCATTAGTTCTGAATATCTTTTTCGAATTCGATTTCCATTTCATTTGGAAAAATAGCAACCAGCGTTCTTTTCTCTAGTTTTATTACTTTCAACAGCTTCTCATTTCCATCGTTATTTTTAAGAAGTATAGTATTACTTGGTTTGTTGTAATTCCAGGTTCCTTTTAAATCCAAAATACTTACTTCATAGGTTTTGTCACTATAAAAAACCATACTGAGTTTTGAAAACCGTTTTTTCCCAATATTTAGTGCCAGGGAATCTAAATCCTGGATTTTGTAAAAGTTCTTAAATCGCCATTTGCCTACCAATACATCTCGGTTCTGCGAACAGGAAAATATCATAACTGTAAGTAAGGTGAATAGAATGAATTTTAATTTTATCATTTATGCTAATTATTACTTTCAGCTAACGTCGCGTCTCTGCGCAGTTGGAGTATTAGAATTTTTTCCTAATGAAGGTAGGGGTTTTCCGTTAAAATGGTGCAGTGTAACGGCCTCACTAACGCACAAAAAGCTTAACCAATGAGATTTCATTTTACCTCCGTCTGGCTTCAATTGCGCATAACCGTTGCTGGACGTCAATCAAAATATGCGACTTATTTATCAATATATAATGTGCCTTTAAATATTTCATTTGATGCATCATTGTCAAACCTGGATTCTATTCTACAACTATCCTGACCAACAGCGGTAATTTTTGAAAACAATTTCTTTTCTGTAAAATTTGCAGTAATTGAATCGGACAATGAAAAGTGCTGACTTTTAAAAGTCAATGTATATTCACATGGCCCGGTCCATACAATTCCAAATTTAGCATAGTTGCCTGTTCTGATGACTGTTTCAATTTGTATAGAATCATTTCTTACAACTTTATACAAATTCCCGTCTTTGTCGCCGCGATAATAAAATTTTCCAGTCTTGAATTTGGTACAATCAAAAGAACAAATATAATTGTAATTACAAAATATCATTTTGAATAAAAGACAGGGATATAGTAGCCACATTTATTTACTTTTTTAAAGATGTTTAAGTTTTCGATCAAAGCCAAATAATTGCGCTCCAACGTGGCGACCTTCCGCAGTTTAAAAATTAGAAATCCTTCTGCTCAGCCCGGCAACCAGATAAAGAAACGAAATTTTTACTTAACCGCAATGCCTTTGCGATAAGTAAAAGTCAAGCCGCGACTGAAGATTGGCGAAGATTTGTTGCTGAGAGATGTTCTGTTTGCCCCAATTGCGCAAAACCATTAGTAAGCTGCAGTTTTTATTGAACATTGTTTTAAGGATACGTTATCGTAAAATTATTGTTCTGTAAATAGTTCAGATCTACTTTTACTCGTTTTAATAAACCCCTGTTTGTACCGGTTATCCCTTGCCACCCAATAGACTGGACTGTATCATGCATAAAAATAAAATAATATTCAGAATGTCCTCCCTGGTAAAAATATTCCCAGCAATATTCTAATCCGGGCGCTACTTGAATAGTAGCATTTGAAGCAATTAAACCTTCGGATTTTTCGGGATACGCACCATTAACTGTCCAGATCGAGTCATTGGGATTATCATCACTTATCCAGTTGACAATTGTATCGCTGTTGTTAACAATATTAATTTTAGTATGACTATTATCTGCACAATTATTCTTTTTTCTACAATCAGCTCCGTATAAAAAAGTAATCACGGTAACAATGGAGACAATATAAATTAATCGCATGTCAATTTTATTTGGGGTTTAATTAATTAAAGAGTTACACAAATCCAATTATACAATTCCATGTATGCCTTAATTAATACAAATGCTGATTAAGAATTGCACTTTACATCGCGGATTTGCGCTGGTGTGTATTCGAATTCCGTATACCTGGCTCGTGAACCCGATAAAGAAACGAAATTTTTATTTAACCGCAATATAGCTGGAGCACCAGGAGCGTAGCAAAATGCCTAAGCGGTTTAAAAACTGGCAAACCGACCGCAGGTCCTGACGAAGGCGGGCTAACTGAAGTTGGGAAAAAATGTGCCGTTGAAGTCTCGTCTGCCGCCAAAAGAACTGATAAACTCGTCCATGCGTAACGCTGGATACATCGGTGCTCATACTGGGAGAGAGCGGAACAGGCAAAGAATTAATTGCACATTCTATCCATAAAAGCGTAAAAAAAGAGGTTATTTGCGACAAGCTATTAAAACGAAATCATCCAGGTTGGCTTTCAATTGCTATAACGCCTACCATCGCGGCTTTGCACAATTGGATATTAGAATTCCGTCTGCCCCTCTGACCAACGAGGTACGATATTTATTTCAGATCACAGGAGTTGAAAAAGCGCTGGTCGGGAAACCAGGCCCTGGCATCAGGGTTAAAATTCAGAGACATGGTATGATTAATACTTTTTGATAGAAAAATCAAGATCAGAACAAATCCGAAGGCAATAAATCGTCAGATCTGCCCTGGATGGCAAATAAGACAATCAACAATAGCAAAGGGAGTATAAAAGCAAACACTAGTATCTTCAATAGAAAATCACCCAGATCAAATGCTTCTGTTAAACTCAAAATAGTTACGGTTTGCGATATAAAAATAATTACCAGGCATTTTAAAAAAGCCGGTCTTTTTTTACTGTCCCAGCTTTTAATAAGAAAATAAGATAAAACGATAAATAAGATCATTGCTGTAATAACTACTACATAAACGAAATCCTCAATCGTTGGCCATTCAACAAGTTTAGGTAACAAGTATTTTATTACTGCATGAAGGGCTATTGAAATAACCGCAAGGTATATTGTCTGTTTTATTACTTGCATGCTTTTTGCAATTATAACTAACGTCGCGGCTTTGCTGTTATTTATGCCTGAAAGAGATAGTCTGGGCAAAAATTCCATACTTCTCAGTTGCCTTATCTCCGAAGAATAAGGTGTCCTTATCAACATGAATATTCGTAAAGTGTATTCTTAAGTCGTCTGAATTAATAACCAAATCATTTCCGGTTATTGTATACTGGTAAGATTTTTTATGATTATACCAATACATTGAATCGTGCGTAAATTCCCAGAGAGGGCTACTTTCTTTATTAGCAGCTCCCCATTTTCCGATTAAAGAATTTCTCAAACTGTCTTCTCTTGATTGCTTTAAGATGCCCGGTGTATTTGATCGACAGGATATTAAAACAAACACAATAATAAATGCCCTTTTCATAAAGCAAAAATTAAATAAGTTGCGCTCCACCGTCGCGGCTTTGCGCAGTTTGGGTATTAATTCCGTCTGCATGGCCTCAACCCGATAAAGAAACAAATTTTTTATTTAACTACAATGAAGATACAGCACCAGGAGCGTAGCAAAATGCGCAAGGGAGGACAATATGGTGGATTTTTTATTCAAAGACTGTTGAAGTAAAAAATTAAGGTCATTGAATTGGATAATGTGTTTGCATGAATTCAAATCAGCCGCATTGTCAAAATGTGAAAGCGGTGGGCAGCCATAGCAGCATTTGTCCGCGACTATTCGTTCAACCAGCGTGATCCGTGTTTCCATCCTTCGCTATAGATCATAAAAAAAGAGGCCCCATTCTCAGGGGCCTCTTTTTATTTTAATTGACTAACTATTTCCCATTGCATTGATGATCGCTTTTTTAATAATGGCTCTTCTTACCAGGGCCCTTTTAACAGCTTTTTTAGCAACTGCTCTTTTTACGACAGCTCTTTTAACAGCTTTCTTAGCAACGGCTCTTTTAACTGCCTTTTTTGCTACAGCCCTTTTAACGGCTTTTCTTGCAACTGCTCTTTTAACTGCTTTTTTTGCGACCTTTCTTTTAACGGCTTTTCTAACTACTGCTCTTTTAACCGCTTTCTTTGCAACTTTTCTTCTAACTGCTTTTTTTGCAACCGCTCTTCTGACGGATTTTTTTGCTGATGCCATGTTTGTAGAATTTAATGGTGAGTAAATAAATAAAAACATATGTGAAACTGCGTCCATCAGCCTTGATACAGGTTGGGTATACCTTATATCATCAGCCATCACGCAGTTGTTAGTTGTGTTTAACTACCAGGCTCATCAGTGAAGTGCAATTTATTTTCTTTTGAAATGAACTATTACAATGTAAACAGAAGCGGGTTTTCATTACTGAAATGTTATAAAAATTATTATTTTACAGTTGCTGAAAAACCTTTCTGATAAATTCATTGGGAGAAAAAAATTACAACTCATTAAATAAAAGAACTTACGTTTAACAAATATAAGTCTTTTTTATAATGCAAAAATCATGTCTTTGTAAAAAAGTTGTCAACTCTAAATTGCTGGCCGTATGCTTATAAAAAATTGGAAGCGGAACAATTCATGCAACCATGTTGATCATGACCGGCAATGCATCATTTAAAGTTGAGTTCTTCGAAAAAATAAATTGTTAGTTATAAGAGCAACAAAGGCAATTGAGTCCAACAATAGCAGGGGACGCTAATTCAACAAATCACCGAAAAAATATGAGTTCGTTTGTGTAATCCGCGTTTCCATACACCGCAGCTCGCTCAGATTTTACCTGGTTTAATTAAAAAAAATCGTTCCTTTATATAGCCATTCCAGGTTTGCCTGTCCAAATATCTGCAGCAATGAAAAAAATGTTTTTTCTTATTGTCTATTTGTCCCTCGCTTCACAGGTTTCCTATTGTCAAAAAACAAAAAAAGCACTTTTCCTCGGCAACAGTTATACGGGCACTAACAACCTTCCGCAAATGGTGGCGGATATCGCTCTTTCCATGGGCGATACCTTGATCTTCGACAGCAACGCTCCCGGCGGCTACACGTTACAGGGACATTCGAACAATCCTACATCATTGAACAAGATAAAAGCGGGGTCATGGGATTTTGTTGCGTTGCAGGAACAAAGCCAGTATCCTTCTTACCCCGAAGATCTCGTAGCGTCGGGTATATATCCTTATGCACGGTTCCTGGACAGCATGATCAATACCTACAATCATTGTTGCGAAACAATTTTTTATATGACCTGGGGAAGAAAGAACGGAGATGGCGACAATTGCAGTTGGTGGCCACCTGTCTGCACTTATGCGGGAATGGATAGTTTATTATACCTGCGTTATATGACGATGACTTATGCCAACGATGCTGCTGTTGCTCCTGTTGGTGCAGTCTGGAAATATATCCGGCAACATTTTCCGTCTATCGATTTATACATGTGGGACGGAAGCCATCCTTCATTGGCGGGTACATATGCAGGTGCCTGCAGTTTTTATACAGCTATGTTCAAAAAAGATCCGCAAAATATTTCTTTTGATGCCGGATTGCCGGCTGCTGATGCGGCCAATATCAGGACTGCAGTGAAAAGTATAGTGTACGATAGCCTGTTAAAATGGCAAATCGGGAAATACGATCCTGTTTCAGCATTTAATTTTCACATTTCGGGAAATAAAGAAATCCAGTTTAACAATGCTTCAACTAATGCGATTGATTTTCTTTGGGATTTTGGGGACAATACAACGTCTTCCGATCATTCGCCGCTTCACATTTATACCCAGGAAGGAATCTATGACGTAAAACTTACCGCTTATAGCTGTAACGACGCAAACACCAGCACACAACAAATTGTAATGGGAGATCCGTTTGAAAGTATTTCATTTTATCCCAACCCAACCAGCAGCTATTTATTTATTGGTATACCGGATAGTTTAATACAGCATATTTCAATGTTCAATATGCTGGGACAGGAATTTCAACCTGCTCATATCGCGGAAGCAAACAAAACGAAAATTGATCTGTCCGCTTTTCCTGCCGGAATTTATTTTGTATCTGTGCTGGCAAATGGGAATAGATTTACAAAGAAGATAGTCAGGAGATAAGGGCCCCTTCGCTTTCATCTTTGTGCTCCTTTGCGCCTTTGAGACTTTGTGGCAAAGGCATCGCGTATTTTTCGCCACGAAGACACGAAGGCACCAAACTGCACAAAAAGAAAACAAGAAATCAATTAAACCCCGATCCGCGATTATCTGTTCAACCAGCGTCGTCTGCGTATCCATTAGGCCGTTACTTATGCAGGCTGATCACCCTTGTCACAGTCCACTTATTATCTTTATACTGCCATACCGTAACAAACTTGCTATAATCCGAAGTTGATTTTTCTATTAGATTGTGAAAACGATGCATCCCGATTACTACAGCTCCGTAGCCGGGCAGAGGAGATACTTCAAGACTTCCTTTTAATAATTCACGGTTTACCTTTCCGCAAATATTGTTTCTTATTGATTCCACGATATCCTTTTTGGAAGTAGTAAGGCCGTTTTTGTCATGGTAAAATTCTATGTCTTCAGAAAAAAGAGCTCCCGTGATTTCCATTTTACAATTGTTATAGGCATCAAATAACAGGCTGTCAAGACCGGCAACGGTATTATACAGTTCCTTTGCCTCAACCGAATCCTGGTAAGCAGCTGTATTTACTAACGGCACTACATTCCATTTGTCGATGGGCATTTTCAGTTGATTCCCTTTTGTTACAACCACCCGGTCGTCTCCCTGTTCCCATGAAGCAGTATCGTGGAAATATTTGAATTTAACACGCAACGAAGAATCTGCAGTTTCAAATTTTATTGTAGCCTCATATACGCCGTTTTTATCTTCGTCGGTCATTGGAAAAGTTTTATTCCATGACAAAGGCGCTGTATTTCCCCTTATACCAATACTTGAAACCGATTGCACGTTTTTCAATTCAGCAGCAAGGTCCAGGCTGAATGTTACTAACACATTTCTTTTTTGGGAGGAACTGTTTGTCTTTGCCGATTGGGTAAGCCCTGTTTTCCAGCAACAAATGGCCAATAAGAGAAGGAGTTTATTTTTCATGATGATTTTTTATTCAGATATATATTCCGGGTTCATGTTAGCTTACCAGTTTTAATTTTCATAACAAAGAAAAGAGTAAGCGGAGTTGCATAAAGGATCTCATCAAAAACTCCGGTTCTTTTTTTCTGCGGTAAATACTAACAACGCTTTTTTAAACGATACCATGCTGAATACAGCTTTTTTTTACCGGGGTTGTTACACCTGTTTCACAAAGAAACAAATTATTAAATTGAGCTATGTATTTTTTGCTTTATTTTGTATTTTAATAAAGTAAACAACCGTCCTTTTATTAATCGCTCGTGATCAGGCCCGGTTTGGAAAACTAACGACATGGAACTTCCTGCATTTTTGTTACATTCTTCAAGCATCTATGTTGTACTAATAGATCGCGGCGCAAAGATCATTTCCGTCAACCCGCTTTTCAAAAATAAATTTTCTTCACCTGGCAATAGTTTAGAAGGAATTGATATTTCAACATTGATCGTCCCGGCAGATGTATCTCTGTTTAAGGAAAAGATAAAAACCTGCACCCCTCAAAAAAGCAGCCATATAAAACTTACAATGAAAGATATTGAATTGAAGGGTATTCAAATGAGTTGGGAATGTGCTTTAACTAAAAGTGATGCCGTAGCCATCAATGAGATCATTTGTATTGGTCATGAAGTATATAAAACTAATGCCGACGCAGAAATACTGGCCAATGGCGTGATCAATAGTCTTCCGGGTATTTTTTATTTGCAGGACGAAACAGGAAAATACCTGCGCTGGAATAAAAATTTTGAGACGGTTTCCGGCTACTCAGCCGAAGAAATAGCTTCCTTGAACCCGTTGTCCTTCTTTGATAAAAAAGACCACGATGCCGTCAGCCATGCGATTGCCAGGGTTTTTACAGAAGGATCTGCAGAAGTAGAAGCAGAAGTGATCACTAAAAAAAAACAGGTAATTCCTTATTTTTTCAATGGTTCGCTGATCAACTACGATGGTAAAAAATGTTTAATTGGCTCAGGTGTTGATATCACCGGAAAAATAAAAGACCAGCGGGCGCTGGCCGAAAGTGAAAAAAAATATTATGTATTGTTTGAACAGGCTTCCGACCCAATAATGGTCACCGATTTCAAAGGTAATTTTATTGATGTAAATACCGTGATGTGTAACCTGTTCGGGTACACGAAAAAGGAACTGCTAAGCATGCATATATCCGGGCTTATAGATTCCAGCGACCTGGGAGCTGCTCCCATCCGGTTTGACCTGCTTGCCCAGGGAGATCATATTTTTAGTAACAGGAGGATGGTTCACAAGGATGGTACTATCATTTATGTGGAGGCAAATGTAAAGAAGATCAATAACGATTTAGTCATGGCCATTGCCAGGGATGTTACTGAAGTACACAAAATACAGCGACAAATAGAAGTGAGTGAAGCTACCTTCCGCGGCGCTTTTGAAAACTCCCCGATCGGGATGGCATTGGTTTCGCCGGAAGGCAACTGGTTGCGTGTAAACAAACAGCTTTGCCAGATAACCGGGTATTCACAGGAAGAATTACTGGGAAAAAATTTTACAGATATCACACACCCGGACGACCTCGCTGACGATACCTATTACCTGCAACAATGTATTTCGGGTAAGTTAGATACTTACAGGGCGGAAAAACGATACTATCATAAAAACGGATCGCTGGTATGGATAAAACTAAATACGAGCCTGGTAAGAGATGGGAAGAACAACCCTCTTTATTTTATTGCCCAGGTTGAAGACATTACCGGGCGCATGAACGAAACTGCAGAAAAAGAGCGCATAAGATCTATATTAAATGAAAGGGTTAAAGAACTCACCACATTATATCGTTTTGGAAAATTGCTGCAAGGCGATGAACTATCAATAAAAGACTTGTTGAAAGAACTTGTGGCGGTTTTACCCGGAGGTTGGCAATTCCCGGAGATCGCGGCGGCAAGAATTGTTTTTGCAAATACAGAATTCAGGACATCCAATTTTATTGCCAGCCCTTATAAACAGCAGGTGTCATTTAAAACACCGGATGGCACCAACATAATGATCGAAGTAGTGTACCTGGAAAAAAGGCCTGCAGCAACAGAAGGGCCTTTTGTTGCAGAGGAAAGGAACCTGATCAATATGCTTGCCGAGATGTTCAGGATCTACCTTACAAGAAAGGAAGAATCCGAAGCCTTAAAAAAATCGGAAGCTAACCTTCATTCCATTTTCGATGCAACAGACAGTATCTATGTTTTACTGGATAAGAAATTCAGGATCATTTCCTACAACAAGCCTGCTGCTGCATTTGCAAAAAGAGAGATGAACCTTACTATTAAAGTAAACAACCCTGTTACAAAATTTGTTCCGGCCCAGAGACGCAGTTTATTAATAAAAAATATGAAGAAGGCCCTGGCAGGGGAAGCAGTAGGTTACGAAGTAGCATATACGCAAAAAGACGGCACCAAAAAATGGTATGATACGCGGATTTTAAATATCGCCGGTGGCCAGGGGCAGGTATTTGGTCTCGTTATAGCTGTGCTCGATATAACCGAAAATAAATTATTGGAAATAAAAATCCTTGAACAAAAAGTACAGGAACAGAAAAAGATCAGCAGGGCCATCATAAAAGCGCAGGAAAAAGAGCGGAATTACCTGGGACAGGAGCTACACGACAACGTGAGCCAGATCCTTGCCGGAACTAAATTATACATGAAAGCGGCGGGAGAGGAGCATACCGAGGTAAAAAAATTGATCCGGTATCCCATACAGTTGATAGATAGTTGTATTCATGAGCTCCGGCAACTGAGCAGCAGGCAGGTTACGCCTTTAAAAAACATTCGGTTAAAAAAATTAGTAGAAACCTTACTATTGAACTGGAAAAAAAATGCAACTATCAAAACGAGATTTATATATAATACCGGTCGTCAAATCCTTGACGACGATCTTAAATTAAACATATATCGTATTATCCAGGAACAGCTGAATAATATAACCAAATATGCGAAAGCAAAGAACGTAACTATTTCAATCCTTGCTGATAAGAACAGTATAAATGTCCGCATTGTTGATGACGGTATTGGCTTTAACACCGATAAAAAAAGAAAAGGGATTGGTATCTCGAATATGATAAACAGGATCACCGCATTTAACGGCGAATTTTACATGGAAAGTTCGCCGGGTAAGGGATGTAAAATACAGGTAACGGCGCCTTTAAACGCTAACAATAAATAACAAACAACGGGAACCAAGGAACGCTGAATCATTCCTTGTTTCCCGTTTCAATGATTTATCCTTCCGCTTTAATTACCTCGTACCAAATCTCTCCATTTTCCTGTACAGCGGGTTTGTATTGTACCCCGTCGACGCTGTAATAAGTCTCTCCATCGATCGTAATTGTTTCATAACCCTGGGGAAGGCTTTCAACAATGGCGCCAAGCGGGGGAGCAACTACCCGGTAATCATTTTCATATTGATCGTAAAAAGTACCATTGTAATAATAGTATGGATAATTGTTTACGTAAACTCTCCGGTACCCCGCGGGCAGGATGGAAATAGAAATACCGATAGGAGGTGCAGCTACTATGAAAGCGCTGTTGTAAGGCCGGTAAAATGCACCATTGTAGTAGCGGTATCCGCAGCCACCATAATTTATTGTCTGGTAAGCAAAAGGGAAACTGGATACTACCGTACGTCTTGCCGGCATATACCTGTATCGCCAGCTTGGATTGTAGGCACTATAAACCGGCCTGCGGTTGTTATAATGATACCTGTTTGGATAATGATAATTATGTGCGTACCGGCCCCGGTCGGCATGGAATGACCTGTCGTTTGATCGGTTAACCCTTGCCGGTGGATGTTGCTGGAAACGGGGACCTCGGTTGTAATTTCCGTTGCGGCTCCTGTTATCATGGCTGATGTGCTGCCTTCGTTCCTCTCTTCTTTGTGCATTTGATATTAAAAAAGACAATGAACAAAAGAACAGCAATAATAAATATTTGTTTCGGGAGGAGGTAAGAACTGTCATGGCGTTTTTTTTTAATTAATAAAAATTCGACGCCTTTGACAATTAACTGTTGGATTGTTTAATCCATTAAAACAAATTCACTTTATTCTAACAAATAGCAACCATTTTAATGGAACATTGATTATTCCCACAAGATACCCTGCACCGCATTCAACTATCAACTATTAATTATTCACTATTAATTATTAATTATTAAATATTAATTATTAACTCACTCCAGCTCCATCATCTGTTCAAATACTTTTTCATATTCCGTATTTGCATCCTGGAGTTCCTTCACCGCGTTGTTGTAGTCTGTTTCTGCTTTTAAAAATTTATTTTTATCGCCATATATTTCGGGCAGGGCAAGTTGATTTTCAAGTGCTGTTTTCTTTGAATTCAATACAGCCAGTTTTTCTTCCAGCTGTTTGAACTTTGTTTTCACTTTTTGTAATTCTTTCTTTTTGTCCTTGTCGTCCTGGTTTGCTTCAACTTTCTTTACCGCTGTTTTAACTTCAGGCTTCGGATCAGCCGCCTGTTTTTTAATCCCGGCTGCTTCCTTTGCCCGGCGTTCTTTCCAGTCTTCCCATTCCGCATAGGTTCCTTTGAATTCACGGATTTTGAGGTCATCAATTTCCCATATTTTATTGGCAAGGCGGCTAATGAAGTAACGGTCATGGCTAACTAATATCAGGCTGCCTTCATATTTGTTCAACGCTTCCACCAAAAGATCTACGGAATGGATATCCAGGTGGTTCGTAGGTTCATCCAACATTAAAAAGTTTGCTTTGCTCGCTATTGTTTTAGCGAGTGCAACCCTGGCTTTTTCACCACCACTTAAAACCTTTATCTTTTTTTCTACGGAATCACCACTGAACAAAAAAGCACCCAGCAGGCTTCTTAATTCGAGGTCATTCTTTCCACTCCGGGCTTCTTTTAATTCTTCCAGCACATCATTGTTCATATTCAATGCTTCCAGCTGGTGCTGGGCATAAAACGATTCCACAACATTGTGTCCCCATTCTCTTTCTCCTTCAAATGGTTCTGTACCCGCTATAATACGCAATAATGTAGATTTACCCTTACCGTTAGCGCCAATCAACGCTATCTTATCCCCACGATCGATTTCCGCACCGGTATCTTCCACGATATGCACATCCCTGAAATTCTTTGTTACATGTTTCAGCGTGCAAATAATTTTGCCGGGTTGTTTTTCTACGGCAAAATTTATTTTCATATTCGGCCTTTCTATTTCCACGTCTTCGATACGCTCAATCTTATCCAGTCTTTTTACAATACTCTGTGCCTGGGCGGCCTTACTTGCCTTGGCTTTAAACCGCTCCACAAATCTTTCCTGCTGGCGAATATAGTCCTGCTGGTTATCATATGCTTTCTTCTGCATATCTATACGCAGCGCTTTTTCGGTTTCATAATAGGAGTAGTTCCCGGTATAAAAATGGAGTTCCTGCTGGTATAATTCCACGATCTTGGTAACCATCCTGTCTAAAAAGAAGCGGTCATGTGAAACGATCACTACTGCGCCCTGGTAATGCTGTAAATATTTTTCCAGCCATTCGATACTTGGAAGATCTAGGTGATTCGTAGGTTCATCCATTAATAAAACATCGGGATGCTGCAATATCATTTTTGCCAGCAAAACCCGCATCCGCCATCCGCCGCTGAAATTCTTATATGGCTTTTGAAGATCGGCATTGCTAAAACCTAGTCCCTGCAGAATTTCCTCGGTACGGTGATGAATGCTATAACCATCCAGCACGTCCATTTCATGCAATAACTCCGAATAATCATGCGCCAGTTGCTCATCGCCCGTTTTGGCAAGTTCTTCACCAAGTTCCTCAATTTCTTTTTCCAGTTGCTTTACCCGTTCAAAAGCGCCCAGTGCAACTTCCAGTATTGAATCTTCTGTGTCAAAACCAAGCAGGTCCTGGTGTAAGAAACCAATGGTGGTTTCTCTTCCTTTTTCTACGGTTCCTTTGGCAGGCGAATATTGTCCTGTCAACACCTTTAATAAAGTAGATTTACCGGTACCATTGTACCCGATCAGGCCAATGCGTTCATTTGGTTGTATATGCCAGGTAGCATCTTCTACGATCGTTCTCGCTCCAAATTCAAAAGTTACATTCTGTAATCCTAACAACATCTCGAGTAATATTTTTTAATATGATTTTGCAAAAATAGCTCAATAGTTGACAATTGACAATTGATAATTAACAATGGGCCTACATTCCCGCATCCCGATTGCCGATTGCCCTTGTTATACTAACTTTGAAAAAATTTTACACATGAAAAGGTTTGCTATACTGCTATTGGTTTTAGTGATTGTATTTGCGGTTTATTGGTTTGGCTTTCGCGGCTCCCGTTCCAGGGATGAAGGTCCGAAAATGACCCCCATTGCATTAAAAAAGCACTCAGACAATTTCAACAACAGCGTTGACAAAGCAATCACTGCTTACCTGGATGTAAAAAATGCATTTGTGGAGGACGACACGGTAAAAGTAAAGGCGGGTGCCAGGAACTTCATCAGCCTGCTTGACAGCATTCCCCTGGATGAATTAAAAAAAGATACTGCACTTATTTTTGAAACCGCGAAATCAAATATCGCCGATATTAAATCAAATGCAGCGTCGTTGATCGCACAAACAAACATTACAGAGATGAGGCATGATTTTAGCATGATCACGGAAATGATGTATCCTTCATTTTTTAAGACCATTAATTATGAAGGACCGAGTCTTTACTTTCAGAATTGCCCGATGGCTTTTGGTGATGATCAGCCTGCAAACTGGATAAGCAACAATAACGAAGTTGTGAATCCCTATCTTGGTAAACATCACCCGGAATATAAAGCAACTATGCTTCACTGTGGTTCGGTAAAGGACAGTCTAATTGCTAAACAATAACCTGCCTCACCTGTAACGAACCGTTCATTATGAAATTCAGCTTTTCATTAGCCATTTTGTTAGTTTTTTGTTTTGCGGCTCATGCGCAAAAAAAATATACGATTAGTGGCTATGTAAAAGATGCTGCAACGGGGGAAACGATGATAAATGCATCCATTGCACTCAAGGGAAATTCTAAAGGGATCAATAGTAACCAGTACGGCTTTTATTCTATAACCCTGGACCAGGGAAGTTATTCGTTGGTAGTTTCCTATGTCGGCTATACGGCACAGGTACACAATATTAATTTAACTGCCGATACACTGCTCAACTTCAACTTACAAACAGGTGTTACCCTTTCGCAGGAAGTGGTGGTTACCTCGCAAAAACGCGATAATAATGTAAAAACCGCACAGATGGGTAAGGTAACCCTGCCCATAGAACAAATAAAAGCAATTCCTGCCTTTATGGGCGAGGTAGATCTTATGAAAGTTGTGCAGTTAATACCGGGAGTGCGAAACGCCGGTGAAGGTACGGCGGGCATTTATGTAAGAGGAGGAGGGCCCGATCAAAACCTGATACTGCTGGACGATGCTGTAGTATATAATACCGGTCACTTATTTGGATTCTTTTCCATCTTCAATTCTGATGCCATTAAGAATGTATCCCTGATAAAGGGTGGCATGCCGGCGCAGTATGGCGGGAGGTTATCGAGTGTACTCGATGTTGCCATGAAAGAAGGCAACAACCAGAAATTCCAGGTGGAAGGTGGGATTGGTTTGATCGCATCAAGGCTTTCGATACAGGGACCAATTAAAAAGGATAAAGCTTCTTTCATCATATCTGCAAGGAGAACTTACGTGGATGCAATTATGAAACCATTTGTAAGCAAAAGCAGCGAGTTCTATGGTTCGGGCTATTATTTCTATGACCTGAACGCGAAGGTTAACTATAAATTCAATGAACGTGACCGGCTTTACCTCAGCGGTTATTTTGGAAGAGATGTTTTTGATTTTGTAAGCGGGCAACAAAGCCTGAACGTGAATATTCCCTGGGGAAATGCAACCGGAACCCTTCGCTGGAACCATGTATTTAATAATAAACTCTTTTCAAATGCAACACTGGTTTATAACGATTATAAGTTCTCATTCTCCGGCGCCCAGAATAATTTTACCATAAAGTTACAGTCAGGCATACGCGATTTTAGTTTTAAACAGGATTTTGACCTGTATCCATATTCAAAACAAAAAATAAAATTCGGGTTATTATATACGTACCATAAGTTTACACCTTCGGTAGTAAGTGGCCAGCAGGATACCGTTGTTTTTGAGCCATTAAATGCACAGGTAAAATATGCACATGAAGCGGCACTTTATGTGCAGGACCAATGGGATGTTACGAGCTGGCTGCAGGTACATGCTGGCTTGCGATATAGTACTTTTCAACAGATTGGTCCGAATAAAATATATACTACCGACGACAATGGAAACAGGACGGACAGTACAGAGTATGGTAAGGGCGAAGCCGTTAAAACTTACGGCGGACTTGAACCCAGGTTAACGCTTCGCTTTTCGATAAATGATCAGACATCGGTAAAAGCCTCCGTTACCCGTAATCTTCAATACATCCATTTGGTAAGTAATGCCGGTACAACACTTCCTACAGATATCTGGGTGCCGAGTACTTATAAAGTAAACCCGCAAATCAGCTGGCTGTACGCCGCCGGGATCTTTAAAAATTTCAAAAATAACATGTACGAAGCCTCAGTGGAAGTGTATTATAAAGACATGAAAAACCAGATCGAGTATGAGGAAGGTTATGTGCCCAATACGCTGGATGATACAGAGAATTCATTCACATTCGGTAATGGATGGAGCTATGGAACAGAGTTATTCGTTAATAAAGTAAAAGGAAGATTTACAGGGTGGATCGGGTATACATTGGGCTGGATATGGAGGAAATTCCCAGAACTTAATTTCGGAGACAAATACCCGGCAAAATATGATCGCAGGCATGACATGAATATCGTAGCCATCTACGAACTGAATAAAAAATGGAAACTTTCCGCAACTTTTGTGTATGGAAGCGGGAATGCCGCCACCTTACCTCAGCGTTTTTACATTATGAGTGGTACACTAACCCAGGAGTATAGCCGCATTAATGAATACCGGCTGCCGGCCTATCATCGCCTCGACCTGGCTGCAATACTTACCCCCAAAAAGAATGCAAACCGCAAATGGAAAACAGAATGGGTATTTAGTGTATACAATGCATATAGCCGGCAAAATCCTTATTTTATATACTACGATCAAACGGGAAGTCCTTATGACGGCAGCTTGAAAATACAGGCTAAGCAGGTTTCTATTTTCCCTATCATTCCCTCTATAACATGGAATTTTAAATTCTAAGGAACACGAATTAAACGAATTACACCAATTTCACGAATTAACACTTTCCAGTTGTATAAAATAATTCGTGCAATAAGTGTAATTCGTATAATTCGAGTTAAAGCTATTATGCAGAATGTCCGGGAAACGTGATACACGAAAACCCCTTAGCAATAAGAATTTCAATCGTCTTTTGAAGATCATTTTCCATTACCAGCACCAGGTCATTGGAAAAACTTGATGTGATTACAATATCAATTCCTTCACCTGCCAATGCATCGGTTATATAGGCGATAAATCCCACGCAATAAAACGGTTTACCGCAACGGATATTTACCAGTTTCCACTTTTCTTTATTTGATTCATAGGCACCCAGGCCAGGCAGGTTTTTCTCTTCTGTTACAACGGTTATTTCATCCCGGTCGTGGATAACCAGCAAATGTTTTTCGGGATGCTGTACTTTTTTTACACGGGTATAAATATAGGTTCCATCTTCAATCCTGAACCAGCTGGCTTTTATTACTTCTATTAAACTATCCTTGTAGTAAATTTCTGTAGACATGATAACAAAATAAGCAATTTGCATTAAAATTAATACAACAACGACAGAAGGTTTCTAATGACTCTCGCCGATCATTGCTTAGTTGTTTTCTTATTTCTTATTTATCACTATCCTGCCTGTGAATAAAATTGATCACGCCGCTTTTTTGCAGGTCAGAGGTGATGCGAACCTCGTAGCGTTTAGGCCCGTCAGTTACTACCATTAACGCTGTATTGGGAGGAATTGTTCCAAGGTTTTCGGCATACATTACCAGCTCATTCACTGCATCATCTTCCACGTTGATCGAGAGTGAAATGGGCTTTTCTGACAGTCGTTTGCTCGACATTAAAAGTTTGCCATTGTAAAATAAGGAGATACTGTCGCCATCTATTTCTCCATTATCATATAAATCAACTTTAACGCACTTATTTTTTACAGTAATGGTCTTTAAAACGGTATTGTTTCGCTTTTCAAATTTTGCCCTGGGCATCAGTACGGAATCGGGCCTGTCCTGGTTAGCGGGCGTCTCGGCTGGAACCAGGTTCTCTTTTGGAATCACATTCTTTTTAGGCTGAACAGTGGTTGCAGTAGCAGCCTGGGTGTGTTCAGTATTTTTATTCTTTGACTTATCCGTATTCTTATTCTTAGGGGGAGTATTGTTTTTTACAACAGGCGGATTTAATTTTTCAGCCGGTGTTTTAGCCGTCGGTTCTTTTTTGTTTGTTGGTGCCGGTGTTTTACCTGTACGTGTTTTGCCGGCGGCGGCATTAAAATTCGGGTAGCTTTGTTTTAGTTCACGCCTCGTAAGCAAGGTTGTGCCCCGGCCGCAATCCCCGTCCTGGTTTGGTGCAGGCACCCAGTTGCCCTCTAATATTGCCGTGTCACCTTGTTTAAAATAAGTGAGTTTATGTACCTGGAAGCAATTACGGATGTTCACCGGCACATTTGTCTTTGTGCGCTCTGTTTCTCTTACCTCGATATATTTTTGCCTGGAATCTATAAATCCTTCCAGTTTACAGATCGTATAATATTTTTTTCCTCCGTCGTTAAAATAGGTATAAGATGACCCGGTTACTTTCTTGCCTTTGCATTCCAGTTCAAGTACATAGTCGCATTGGTCGCCGCCAAATGAGCCAAATGATGTTGTTTTATCGATAAATTCTCCTTTCCATTGTCCGGTGAAATTTTGTGCAGGTACGGTAAAATAGAAAACCAGGGATAAAAAGACGAGTATATTTCTTTTCATTTATGAGAATGATTGTTCAGCAGTGCAAAATAAAACGATTTTGCCAGCAAAAAATACAAATGAGACTTGTATTAGGCTAAGAGTTCGTTAAATTTGCAGTTCGAAAATACCCGAATTCAGACAGATGATGATAAAAATAACACTACCCGATGGCTCTGTAAGAGAATATAACAGGGGAACAACAGCAATGGATATTGCTAAATCGATCAGCGAAGGGCTCGCAAGAAAAGTGCTTGCCGCCGCTGTAAATGGAGAAGTCTGGGATGCAAGTCGTCCTATCAATGATGACGCTTCTTTAAAATTACTCACCTGGGACGATACAGATGGTAAATCCACCTTCTGGCATTCTTCCGCCCACCTGATGGCCGAAGCTGTGCAGGATGCATTCCCGGGTGCGAAATTCTGGGTAGGCCCGGCTATTGACAAAGGCTTTTATTACGATATTGACCTCGGCGATACAAAAATGACAGAGGAAGACCTGATTAAGCTGGAAAAGAAAATGGGAGAGCTGTCAAAGAAGAACAATTTGTATGTGCGCAAGGAAATGCCTAAGGCCGAAGCTGTAAGATATTTCACCGAAAAAGGAGATGAATACAAACTCGACCTGCTGAGCAATCTCAAAGATGGCGAGATCACTTTTTATACCCAGGGAGATTTTACAGATCTCTGTCGTGGCCCGCATATTCCCAATACAGGATTCATAAAAGCCATTAAACTTACCAGCATTGCCGGTGCTTATTGGAAGGGAGATGAGAAAAACAAACAATTGACGCGGATCTATGGCGTAAGCTTCCCCAATCAAAAAGAACTGGAAGAATACGTGCTGATGCTGGAAGAGGCAAAGAAAAGAGATCACCGCAAATTGGGTAAAGAATTAGGGATTTTTACCATGGATGATGATGTTGGCCCCGGCTTACCGCTGTGGTTACCGAACGGAACCATCATTATTGAGGAGCTGGAAAAACTGGCAAAAGAAACTGAAAAAGCAGCCGGTTACAAAAGAGTAGTTACACCGCATATCGCCAAAGAGAGCATGTATCTTACCAGCGGCCACCTTCCTTATTACGCAGATAGTATGTTCCCGCCAATGGAAATGGATGGAACAAAATATTATATGAAGGCGATGAATTGCCCGCACCACCACAAGATATTTGATGCGGAACAAAAAAGCTATAAAGACCTTCCGTTCAGGCTGGCAGAATACGGTACCTGTTACCGTTATGAACAAAGCGGCGAATTGTTTGGATTGATGCGGGTGCGTTGCCTGCACATGAATGATGCACACATCTATTGCACAAAAGAACAGTTTGCAAGTGAATTCAAGGCGGTGAATGAGATGTACCGGAAGTATTTTAAAATTTTCGGAATAGATAAATACGTGATGCGGCTTTCATTGCATGATCCCGAAAAACTGGGACAGAAGTACATCAACGAACCCGAGCTTTGGATTGAAACAGAGGAACTGGTGAGGAATGTTTTGATAGAAACCAAAGTGCCTTTTGTGGAAGTTAAAGGCGAAGGCGCATTTTATGGCCCTAAAATAGATGTCCAGATCTGGAGCGCCATCGGCCGTGAATTTACTCTGGCTACCAATCAGGTTGATTTTGCCCAGGGAAGAAGTTTCAAATTAAGCTTTACTAACCAGCACAATGAGCCTGAGGTTCCATTGATTATTCACCGGGCGCCATTGGGCACTCATGAGCGGTTTATTGGATTTTTGCTGGAACATTACGCAGGAAAATTCCCTACCTGGCTGGCACCATTACAGGTTAAAATACTGCCTATCAGCGACAAGTTCTCAGATTACGCAAATACAATTTTGGAAACGCTGAAAAAAGCGGATATTCGTGCAGAAATTGACGATCGCCATGAAAAGATAGGGAAGAAGATCAGGGATACAGAAATAGCAAAAGTTCCTTACATGCTGGTGGTTGGCGAAAAAGAAATGAATGAAGGAAGGGTTTCTGTACGCAGGCAGGGAAAGGGTGATGCGGGATCGAAAGGATTGGATGAATTTGTCAACGATATCCTGGAAGAGATCAATGAAAGAAGAGCAGAGAAAGTTGAAGAAGTTGAAAAGGTTTAATGCATTGTGTTGAAAATAGGTGGATGTTGTTGAAAGTAAAAAATGCATTGGATTAATTCGTGAATTCGTGCTAACAAATTCGTGTTTAATAGCTCAGTAAAAAACAAAAAGTACAAGTGAGTGACACAACAATGCCCGGCAAAGTTGTAAAGCTCGTGTCATAAAAAAAAACAACTAACAGCTAACGGCTCATTGCTAATAGCTTAACAAGATTATTAATTAAAACTAGTAAATGGCATTTCCACCAAGACCCCCAAGGGGAACGTTTAATCCCCGATTTAAAAAAGAACAGCAACAGGAACACCGTACCAATCACATGATCAAATCGCCTGAAGTGCGACTGGTTGGCGACAATGTTGAACCCGGTATTTATTCGACAATGGAGGCGCAGAAGATTGCCCACTCGCAGCAGCTCGACCTCGTAGAAATTTCACCAGGTGCCAATCCTCCTGTTTGCAAGATCATCGACTACAATAAATTTTTATACGAGGAGAAGAAGAAGAAAAAAGAGATGAAAGCGAAATCCAAGACCAGCGAGGTTAAGGAGATCCGTTTTACGCCTAATACTGATGACCATGACTTTGAGTTCAAGGTAAAACACGCTGAGAAATTTTTGAAAGACGGCGATAAAGTAAAAGCGCACGTACAGTTCAAAGGACGTGCGATCATGTTCAAGGAAAGAGGAGAATTATTGCTGTTGAAATTTGCCGACAGGCTTAAAGATGTTGGTGCATTGGAAGGACTTCCGAAAATGGAAGGAAAACGTATGCTGGTGATGTTTGCTCCAAGAACCGGGCAGGCAAAGAAAAAGTCGCAGGAAATTGGTAAAATGATCAAAGAGAAACAACCAGATCCCGCGCCTACACAGGAAGAAATAAAAGCGCCGGAATAACGGGCTAATTGATACAACTAATCTGCCGCATGACATCTGTAAGTGTGGCAGATTTTTTATTTTAAGAAAACGATGCAGGCTCAGCAAAACATTATTGAATGTTACAACAAGACGGCAAATAATTATGCCGAAAAGTATATAGATGAGCTGGGCAAAAAACATTTCGACTGTATTTTATTAAGATCTTTTGCTGCCGAAAATGCGGGGAAGGGCCGGTTGATCGACCTGGGATGCGGGCCCGGACAAACAACAAAGTTTCTCTTCGATTGCGGGCTTACAAATATTACAGGCACTGATATCTCTCCGGGAATGATCGCTGTTGCAAAAAAGATAAATCCCGAAATAGAATTTGAAACAGCAGACATGTTATCGTTACATTACCCCGATCAATCTTTTGGTGCAGCAATTGCGTTTTATTCCATTGTGCATTTGGATTACGGGCAGATCAGGGTTGCATTGCAGGAAATAAAAAGGGTATTGAAAGAGGGAGGGCAATTGCTGTTTTCATTTCATATCGGCGACAATACCATTCATCTAGATAATTTTCTTGACCTGGATGTTAATATTGATTTTTATTTTTTTGAAACAAATAAAATCAACGGTTTACTTGCAGAAACAGGGTTTGAGGTAATTGATATTATTGAGCGGGAACCTTATGAAGATATTGAATATGCAAGTAAACGGGCGTATGTTTGGGTTAGAAAAAATACATCGTTCAAAAGCTAAAACTTCCAATAATGAACACGGTAGGTTATTTCGAAATCCAGTCTTCAGATCCGGCAAGAGATATAAGATTCTATGAGAATGTATTTAAATGGAAATTCATCAAACAGGAATTTCTTCCGATAGAATATTACAGGATAGAAACAAACAGTATTTATGGAGGCCTTTTTTAAAAGACCGGCGAATGTACCTCCAATGGAAGCAGGTACAAATGCATTTGTATGCTCTGTACAGGTAGAAAATTTTGATAACACAAGTGAAAATATCCTTACTAACGGAGGGCGGGTAGCCATGCCGAAATTTGCAGTTCCCGGGAGATGCTGGCAGGGATATTTTATAGATCCTGATAACAATACATTCGGGATATTTGAAGCAGATGAAACGGCAAAATAATATTCCTGCTTTTTTAATCATTCTTTTAATTGAAATACGTTGGATACCAGCCTTAACAAATACATAAGCGATACCGGTTTTTGCAGCCGGAGAGAAGCAGACAGGTATATCGAAGACTGCCGGGTAACCATAAATGGTAAAGATGCCCATAAAGGCAACCGGGTAAAGGAGGGCGACATTGTGGAGGTAGATGGTGAACCCCTCAGGAAAAAGAAAACAGCCGTTTACCTGGTGCTGAATAAACCAAAGGGCGTTACCTGCACCACAGACCAAAAAGATAAAACAAACATTATTGATTTTATATACTATAAAACAAGGATTTTTCCTATAGGCAGGCTGGATAAACTTTCTGAAGGATTGATATTCCTGACAAATGATGGCGATATCGTAAATAAAATTTTACGGGCAGGAAATGGTCATGAAAAAGAATACATCGTAACTGTTGACAAACCCGTTGATGCCGCCTTCATAAACAGCATGCGTAATGGCGTAAGGATACTAGGCACCCTTACCGCGAAATGTTTTGTAAAACAGGAAGCCGATAATCGGTTTCGCATTATACTAACGCAGGGTCTTAATCGCCAGATACGGCGAATGTGTGAGGCGCTGGGATATCGCGTAACGGCACTCAAACGGATCCGGATCATGAATATTACATTAAGTGGACTGGCACCCGGCAAGTGGCGTTACTTTACGGCACCGGAAATGAATGCGCTTAATGAAATGCTTAAATTCAGCAGTAAAACGGCTGATGGGGAAGGTATGGGGGAGTAGAATGCTGAATTACGAATTATGAATGACGAATAACGAATTATGAATCGGCTTGTAATGACTGAAAGCTTCAGCTTCATACGGGTCTATTCATAATTCGTTATTCGTAATTCTGAGTTTTCTGAGTTCCCACTTGCTAATCCGCTTCTTCAAGGTGTAATTTCTGGTGATGTGCACCAGCCGCTATATGCAATGCAAAACAGGCAATTGCTGCATCCTTCAACAAATTGATGAGTGCCAGTTGGCGCATGTCTTTATCCCCTGAATGCAAATAATTCGGAAGATGGATCGCGAGGATAAATACAACCAGCAATGCAGCAAGTACGTAACCGGCTACCTTTACCCAGTTATTGGTAATAAAGGCAATCGAACCCAGGATAAATGCGGTACCCACAAAGTACACCCACCATATACCGCCGGGTAAAAACTGCGGCACATATACCAGGAGGTCATGAGGATAGAGGTAATGAAATACCCCGAAACAAAGTAATACTACTGATAACAGGTAAATGGAAAAACGGGAAACTAAATGTAATTCTTTCATGGCTATACGTTTTAGAGTGAAAAGGTATACATCAAAAAATATAATACGAAACCTTTCCTACATCGATTATAACCATTCGGTTTTAATTAACACACTGTTTGCATTTCTTTGTGATTTTTGAATGTTGAATTGCGAATTATGAATTATGAATGTATTTATTTAAACGAGTTGCAAAACTCTCAATGTAACCAGTTTATAATTCGTTACTTGGAATTCTGAATTCGTAATTCGTTATTCCTACCCGGTTAGTCTGCTTCTTCCAGGTGCAACTTCTGGTGATGTGCACCAGCCGCAATATGTAATGCGAAACATGCAATCGCTGCATCTTTTAATAAGCTTATCAATGCAACTGTTTTCATTTCCTTGTCAGCTGCATGCAAATAATTGGGCAAATGGATCGTGAGAATAAAAACAACCAGTAAAAGTGCCAGTAAATAAGCTGCAACTTTTACAAGCCTGTTGGTGAGAAAGGAAATTGAAACGAGGATAAAGGCTACGCCAACAAATTTTACCCAAATGATGCCACCAGGTAAAAATTGGGGTACATAATTTACGAGATCGTGTGGATGAAGAACATGAAATACACCAAAACAAAAAAGAATTACAGCAAGCGCATAAATGGAAATACGGGATATTAAATGAAAGTTTTTCATAACCGTAAATTTTAGACTAATAAGGTACAACTTTTCCCGTTCAGTTTGCTGTTAAATAAATCACAGGTTGTGCAGATGATTTGTTTAACTGAGCAGGCTATTTTGTTTTCTCATATTTCTTAAACAGGTCGATGTTGAATTTAATGTCACCGTCTGGACCTGGCCTTCCTCTCAAATAAATACTTTTGCCGCCTTTTTTATCAACGCCAATATTTTCCGGGATATAGGTTGAATCTCTTTTCCTGAGATTACTAAGTGGAACCTGGATGCTGATATCCGTATTTCCTCTCTGGCTGTAGGTACCTTCCACGAACATGCTTAATACAGTAGACTGTATTTCCATCCTGTTCATTTTTATTTCGCGATTTGCTATATCGAGATGGTTTTTTAATTCCGCGAACCGGATGCTGTCAAAATCTCTTTTTTTGAAAACCAGTTTCTGTAATTTTTTTATTGGTTCATAGTTATTAAGCATGCCCTCCTTAAGCGAAAAATCAACCGTACTGAGAACACTTGATGGATCTACTTTGCCATTACTATCCATCAAAAGAGATGCATTTACATTTGCAGTAAGTTTTCCTTCAAGTTGTTGTTCAGTAATACCGTCCTGTCCGAAATTTTCGAAGGCCCTGAACAACCTGCGTACATCTACATTCTTTACTGTCATATTTAGTTTTGCCAGGTTATTATTACCGGCGGGAATCAACGATCCGCCAAGCTTTAAATTACCTCCGGCATGGTTCATACCTGCATCGTTAATGATATACTTATCATCAATGATCGAAACATTTGCCAAAACATTTTCTGCAAGGAATTTCCTGTAAGTAATTTTACCGGCCTTCAGCTCCACGCGGAGTTTTCCATTGTAAAGAATATTATCAATTTTCGAAGCGATGGCGACGATATATTTTTTATCATAACTTTCCTTTGACACCTTTTTCCCCGGTTGTAACAAATAAGTAAACGAGTTTAAATTGAGAGCGGGCGAATAGATGTTCCAGTCAATATTGATATTATCAGGATTGGTATTAATAAGCGTCAGCAGGTTTTTTGCCATCACCTGCATATCAAACCGGTTATCAAAAACAACAGCCTGGAGGCCTTCAATATAAACATCTGAATTATCAAACTTCATTGTTGCGTTCACATGTTGCAGTTCTACATTCCGGGGAGCATATAATATCGTTCCTTCTTTGAATAATATCAATCCGTTCAAACTGGAATTGGTACTGTCCTGTTTTTGCAATGGTCCTTTAAAATCAAGATTTGCGACGGCAGTACCTGATGAGAATTTCAACGAGTTTGTGCCGATCACATCATTCAGCCTGGATAACTCAAACCCTGATTGGAGATCGCAGCTGATCATCGGGTTTGAGAGATCGAGTACCTCTATATTATTGGAATGAACGGGCAAGCCATGCCAGTTTGCAGTAAAATCGTACAATACAATTTTTGAGTTGGGATCGTTGCGGGTTAATCCAGGCACTACTTCATTTGTAAAATAACCCGAAAATGCAGCTTCATCCACATCAAGGAAGGGTGTTATCAACCGGCATTCTTTCGTATTCCAGGAAACATGAACCAGTGGCGTCCCGCCTTTTAGGGGGCCGCTGATTATGGCGGATGCATTTACCGGGTTATTTACTTTAACTACCGACATAGATTTTGCCAAGCGCTCGGTTAAAAGGGATTTCGCCTTTTCATAAACGATATTCTGTGTATGAAGCCTGAGCTTGAATTGGGGCGAATCACCGGTAAGATCAAATGCTGCTGTGAGGTTAAATGACTGGCCATCCAGTTTAAAACCGATGCTGTCGAATTGAAGCTGGTTGAGCTTTTTATCAAAACGCATCTCGAACGCCGAGCTGAATTTTTTTTCTTTCAGGTATGAACCACGAGACCGGTTAAACGCAATCCCATGAACAAATATATCGGCGTCTATTGCATAAAGTACAGATTGATTATCCTGCTCCTCAATTTCCGTATCCAGGTGCCTCACCTGTAAGTCGTGGAATTTGTTCTTCTTTTTATCATCAACAATAAACCGGACGTTATTCAGGGTAACATAGTTCAGCGTGCTTTTTTGATCACCGCTTTGGGTTCCTTCTTTTTTTTGTTTTAATAAATACTTATTCGAGTAGCCGCTTTCATCAGTATACATGTATACTGTTGCATTATCTGCACGGATACCGTTTAGCGGGGATTGCTTCTTTAGAAGGGCAGTGACACTTATCAAAGCGAAAACTTCCTTTGCTTCAAAAAAAGGATGCCGGTGTTGAGCATACATTGAATCTGTAATCCTGATGTCATGCAGTAAAACCGATAGCCTCGGAAAGTTGCGGAGAAAGCTCAATTCTACATTGCCGACGGTTACCTTCCCATTAATCCGCTTGCTAAGATCGGTTGTAACCTGATTGATTATCTTTTGCTTATTGAGGGATACATAAGTAAAAATTGCAATCATTACCAGCAATATAACACCCAGTAATACTGCGAAAATTCTAAACAGGTATTTGCGAAACCGTTTCAATTAATATAAAATTTGATTATAACCCTGTAAAAACTAACAAATTACAGTCCACCAAAAAATCCCCATTTTGGGGCGTTCATGAAAAAAGCACTGAAATATATTGCAGATCCTGGTCTTTTTCTTAAGATATTTCCTTACCTTTGCCGGCCGAAAGAGAAATCTTTCATTTTATTCATTTCCCGTAAGGCCCCAAAAGAGTCCCGCAGTTGTGGGAACGCCAGCAGGGAGTAACTTAAAAATAGTTATATAATGCCAAAGGTTAAAACCAACAGCAGCGCAAAGAAGCGCTTTAAAGTTACCGGTTCCGGTGCGATTACTCATCAAAAAGCTTTCAGACGTCACATTCTTACAAAAAAATCAACCAAACGCAAACGTGCAATGCGTATGGATGGCCAGGTTAGTGATGCTAACCTTCATTTTGTAAAAAGGTTACTGGGTCTTAAGTAATCGAATCTATTTTCAACTATAACTTTAAAAAAATTCAGATATGCCACGTTCAGTAAATGCAGTAGCCAGCAGGGCCCGCCGCAAAAGAATATTAAAAGCAGCCAAAGGATACTATGGCAAGCGTAAAAATGTATATACCGTTGCGAAAAACGTAATGGAAAAAGGGTTAACATACAGTTATGTTGGCCGTAAAATTAAAAAACGCGAGTACCGCACATTGTGGATTGCTCGTATCAATGCAGCTGTAAGAGCAGAAGGAATGACTTATAGCGTTTTCATCAACCGGTTAGCAGAAAAGAAAATTGACCTTAACCGTAAGGTATTGGCTGACCTGGCTATGAATGAGCCGGAAGTTTTCAAAAAGCTGGTTGCTTCAGTTAAGTAATTATTATTAATACAGCTATTTATATGCGGGCACTCCTAAGGTGCCCGTTTTTTTATGTGTGCTGTCAGGATGTTTCTTACAGTACGGTACCTACAAGCAGGGATCAAAACTTTTCTTTTGGATAAATCCTTAAATTATATCTTTGTTTTCCTTTTAAAAATTACTAACCATTAATTGATCTTAAGATGCGGAATGCTGATAATGTTGGAATCGGAATGAACAACACTTATACAGACCTGGTAGACCAGACTTTTAATTTTCCGCAGGAAGATTTTAAACTGGTTGAGGGTTATCTTCAATACAACGGACAGGATATAAAGGCGCTCATCGATAAATATGGTACGCCGTTAAAGCTTACTTATCTCCCAAAAATCGGGAAGCAGATCAGTAAAGCAAAAACCATGTTTTCTTCCGCTTTCAAGAAACACAAATATACCGGCAAGTACAACTATTGTTATTGTACAAAAAGCTCTCATTTTTCTTTTATAATCGAGGAAGCGCTAAAGCATGATATACACCTTGAAACTTCTTATGCCTACGATATCGACATCATTAAAAAGCTATACGAAAAAAAGAAGATCAGCAAGGATACTTTTATTGTGTGCAATGGTTATAAACAGAAGCCCTATACACAACGGATAGCAGGATTGTTAAACAGCGGCTTTAAGAATGTGATCCCGGTATTGGATAATGTAGAAGAATTGCGTTCATATGTAAAATCTGTTAAAGTACCCTTCAGCCTTGGTATTCGTGTTGCTGCAGATGAAGAACCCAACTTCCCATTCTATACATCCCGGTTAGGCATACGTGCAAAGGATATCCTGGAATTTTACGTTGATAAGATCGAAGGAAATGAGCACCGTTTCCAGCTGAAAATGCTGCATATATTTTTAAATAAGGGAATCAAGGATGATATTTATTACTGGAGTGAATTAAATAAAGTCATCAACATCTATTGCCAGTTAAAAAAGATATGCCCCGAACTTGATTCCATTAACATCGGAGGCGGTTTCCCGATAAAGCATTCGCTCGCATTTGAATATGATTACCAGTTCATGATCAACGAGATCGTCCGCAATATCAAAGTTGCCTGTGTAAGGAACAAAGTTCCCATGCCGAATATATTTACAGAGTTTGGCAGCTATACGGTAGGAGAGAGCATGGCGCATATTTATGGAATCATTGGAGAGAAAAGGCAAAATGATAAAGAGACCTGGTACATGATAGATTCTTCTTTCATTACTACATTACCTGATACCTGGGGAATAGGCGAAAAATTCCTGATGCTGCCAATCAATAAATGGGGGAATGAATACCAGCGGGTAGTCCTTGGCGGTATAACCTGCGACAGTCATGATTATTATGATTCAGAAGAGCATATCAACGAAGTATTCCTTCCTAAAATTGAAAATGGTGAACCTTTGTATATTGGCTTCTTTCACACCGGCGCTTACCAGGACCAGATAAGTGGTTACGGGGGAATAAAACATTGCATGATCCCTTCTCCAAAACATATCATCATCGGGCACGATAAAAATGGTAAACTCATTGATTGGGTGTATGCGAAGGAACAAACCGCTCAGAGCATGCTTAAAATATTAGGATATAAGTAATTCCTAAAGTTCCAAATGTTCAACAGGTTGAAGATGTTGTAGGAGTAACCTGAACCCTTGAAACTCCCGGAACGTGTTGAACCTATTGAGCTTTTGAGACAGGTTGAAAATCCGGGTCATTGTACATCGACTTGTTGAAAAGATAGTATTTTCCATCCCTGTTATTGCGCCAGTATCTTTTTCCATTCAGGTCATAGTAATACCTGCCATCTACTGTTTTTTTTGCGGCGGCATCGCTTACTACAATTACTTTAGCTGTAGCAGGTTTGGCTTTAGGGGCAGCGGGTTTTGTTGCGGAAGAATCCCCTTCTTTTGGTTTGGATACGGTTGTATTTTTACTGGAAGTAGTTGTATTCGTTGAATGAGCAGGAACTGTTTTCCGGTGGCAGCTGAATATCATGATCATCAGCAAACAGATAGTAAAAAAAAGAGCAATGTTTTTCATTATTAATAATGGTTTACTCACTATAAACAATAATTTGACCAAAATTTAGCCATGAGCTGTGAACCTTCAACTACCAGCAATTTGTTCTTCATATATTTTTTGACATAGCAATTTTGAGGCAAGTTCATGTTGTAAAATATCTACACCATTTGATCCCAGGCTAACAGCTTATTGCTTTCAGCTCATAGCAAAAAAAAAGCCTCCCCAGGAATGAGGAGGCCAGCTTCTTAAAAAGCTTACCAACTGTATGAACGTTTATCCTTACTGGATATTAATTTCTTTCGTGATTGCTTTCGCTGTTTCTTTCTTTGGTAAGTCGAGTTTCAAAATTCCGTTCTCATACTTCGCACTTATGTTTCCTGCTTCGATCTTTTCGTCGATGGTGAAACTGCGTTTAAATGATTTGTAACTGAACTCTTTCCTTACAGATTTTCCTGTTGATTCATTCTTTTCTTCTTTTTTTTCTGTGCTGATGGTAAGCAGGTTGTTCTCCAGCTTTACATTGAAATCAGCTTTGTCAAAACCGGGAGCTGCAATTTCCAATTGATAAGCAGCGTCGGTTTCATAGATATTTACGGGTGGAAAATGTAATACATCTTCCCTCACTGTTTTTCCAAAAGCTGTTGGAAAATCGTTCAGCAAGTCATTCATTAAACCGTCAAAAGACCTGGAAAGCGGATTGTTTACTTTTACGAGTGTCATGGCATTTATGATTTTTAGTTTTTAAAAATTATTATTTGATAGCCTCTGTTCAAATAATATTCCATGCGACTTTTACGAGCCATATTTTCAATTTACCACTCAATTGTAAGCCACAATGGCATTTTACACCGATTTTGCACGACAAATTTTCCGAATCATTTAACTTTTGGAGTAAAAGACAGTGACGATTAATAAGCAATAAGATTGTAATTTTGCACTTGTAAAAAATAAAATAAACTATCAGATATGTATCCTCAAGAAATTGTTATTCCTATGAAGGAAGAGTTAACGGAAAATGGATTTACTGAATTATTAACCGCAACAGACGTAGAAAAGGCTTTGGCTGAAAAAGGAACTACATTGGTTATGATCAATTCTGTATGCGGTTGCAGTGCCGGTACAGCAAGGCCAGGTGTATTAATGGCCGTTCAGCATGGACATAAAAAGCCCGATCATATCACTACCAGTTTTGCAGGTTTTGATATCGAAGCGGTGAATAAAGTAAGAGAGCATTTGATGCCTTATCCACCTTCATCTCCTGCGATTGCATTGTTTAAAGATGGTAAACTCGTACACATGATCGAGCGTCATAACATTGAAGGCAGAAGCGCAAGAATGATCGCAGATAATCTTATCAGTGCTTTTGATACTCATTGCAATTAATCCAGTGAAATATTGATCCTCCTGTTACAGCTTTATGTACGGGAGGATTTTTTATTGCCATAAGTATGGAATATATTGCAAACTCTTTATACCCACATTAAACTCATATAATGTATCCCAGCTTATATTATGTATTTAAAGATTGGTTCGGTGTAGAATGGCAGGCGCTCAGTTATCTTTATACATTCGGTCTTTTTGTTGCATTCTCGTTCATAGCAGCCGCATTGGCATTTTCTTCGGAATTAAAAAGAAAAGAAAAGCAGGGTTTGCTTTTACCGCGGGAAGAAATGATTACCGTAGGAAAACCAGCAGGTATACTTGAATTGGTTATTAATGGATGTATCGGTTTTTTATTTGGCTACAAATTATTTGGGTTGTTTTTCAGTAAACCAGATAACATAAATGCGCAGGAATACATTTTTTCAAAGGAGGGAAATATTATTGGTGGGATCCTGTTTGGACTGTTGTTGGTTGGCCTGAAATGGTGGGATAAGAACAAACAAAAACTAAAGGAACCGGAAAACAGGACAGTAAGAATCTGGCCACATGACAGAGTAGGAGACATTGTAATTCTCAGTTTGGTCTTCGGAATACTCGGTGCCAAGCTTTTTGATAATTTTGAGAATTGGGATGAATTTATGGCCCATCCGCTTGAGCGGTTGTTTTCAAAAAGCGGGCTTACATTTTACGGGGGTTTGATAACTGCAGCGGTGGCAATATGCTGGTATGCAGCAAAAAAAGGCATAAATCTTAAACATTTAGTTGATGCTGCAGCGCCGGCACTTATGATTGCGTATGCAGTGGGCCGTATTGGCTGCCAGGTTTCCGGGGACGGAGATTGGGGAATTTATAACAGCGCATACATCAGTGACAATACCGGCAAAACAATGATAGCACAGCCTGGTGATTTTGAGAAGCAGGTACAAAAAAATGCTACCTATTTTCTCGAGGGTAAAGTAATTGAAAACAATACCGACAATTATGTTACTGACCGCACATATCCCAGTTTGCAACAAGTGCCCCATAAAAGTTTTAAAGGGCCATCCTTTTTGCCCGAGTGGTTTTTTGCATACCCATATCCGCAGAATGTAAACAAGGATGGCATTTTGATGCCTGCTATTGAAGATGAGCATAACCGTGTGCTTCCGCTCCCGGTTTTCCCTACACCACTGTATGAAACTATTATTTGCGGTCTTATTTTTTTGTTCCTGTGGATGATCAGGCGTTCTATTACCACACCCCTGGTAATGTTTGGAATTTATCTCATATTAAATGGAACAGAACGCTTTTTTGTTGAATTGATGCGGGTAAACAAGACCTATAATTTCTTGGGAATGAAGGCATCCCAGGCAGAAATAATTGCCATGATGCTCGTTCTGAGTGGTATTATACTGGTAGTTGTCGCTAAAATGCGAAGGGGTTCCCGAGACTAATGATTTAATATTTTATTATAAGATTTGAGCGGCATCTTTTGCCGCTTTTTTTATGTCCTGCCATATACAAAATTGCCGGTCATCACAAAATAGCACCGTTTAGTATTAAACACTGTACTATGCTAAACAAAGTACTTACTTTTGAGAGGTAGTTATTAAAGTATACAACTACATAGCCATCCAAAACCAAAAGTATAGTCATGAAAAAAATTTTAATCACTTCCGTATTAGCCGGTCTTGGCTTTTGCGGATTTACTCAAACAAACGGTAAGATATCAGGAAAAATCAAAGACGGAAATGATCAGAAAGTAATTGAGGCTGCTACCATCTCATTATTAAAAGCATCAGATTCATCCTTGGTGAAAACTGCCCTCGCCGACAAAGAAGGAAATTTTCTATTCGAAAATCTTCAAAATGGTCGTTACATCGTTTTAACCAGTTCAACAGGACACCGCAAGCTGTATAGCGATCAACTGGTACTTGATTCGGTAACTACCAGTGCCACTACCGGCACCCTTCAATTGGTTCCTGCCGATAAAAATCTGCAGGAAGTGGTAGTAACAGCAAAAAAGCCATTTGTTGAACGCAGGCTGGACAAAACCATTATTAATCCTGATGCGCTGATCAGCAACACCGGCAGTACAGTTATGGAAGTATTGGAAAAATCACCCGGAGTGTCTGTAGATAAAGACGGTAACATCAGCCTGAAAGGAAAACAGGGGGTCATCATCATGATCGACGGAAAACCCAGCTATTTATCAGGAGAAGAACTGGCAAATTTTTTAAAGAACCTGCCAACATCCAACCTGGAACTTATTGAAATCATGACCAATCCTTCCGCAAAATATGATGCTTCAGGAAATTCAGGTGTCATCAATATAAAGACAAAGAAAAACAAACAGAAAGGATTTAATGGTTCGGCTACGCTTGCATATGGCCAGGGCGTTTATCCAAAAACAAATAACAGTATCAACCTTAATTACAAAACCGGGAAAATAAATCTTTTCAGCACTTTCAGCGGAAGCTACAGGAAGAATTTCCAGGAATTGGATATCTCACGTACCTACACCAACCAGGATAAAACAGTAAAAGCTATTTTTTCCCAGAATACCGACAAAATTAGGAAAACACAAAGCTATTCCGGCAAGGCAGGTATGGATTTTTATGCAAGCAAGAAAACTACATTCGGAGTAATTTTCAGTGGTTATTATTTTCCATCAGATGAAACCGGTAGCAGTTACAGCTACCCGAAGGACAGTAACGGTGTGTTAGATTCTATTGTTGCCGCATTTCGTTCTGAAAAAGGGGTATGGAAAAATGGTGGAGTGAATCTTAATTTTCAGCATAATTTTGATTCAACAGGCCGGCAGCTAACCGCTGACGTTGACTATCTCCGTTACCGTTCCAACAGGGACCAGCATTTTCACAATGTTATTTACAATACAGACTGGAGCGTAAGATATAATGACGTACTTACAGGTGAACTGCCTTCTGACATACAAATTTATTCTGCTAAAACAGATTACACCCAAAGGATCACAAAAGGGATAAAAATGGATGCAGGCTTAAAATTCAGTTATGTGACTACAGACAATACCGCCAGTTATTTTAATATTGTTGATAGTATTAAATCTGTGGATGTTAAAAAAACCAATCGTTTTCAATATGAAGAGAACATAAATGCCGCGTATATTAATTTTAGTAAGGAAACGAAAAAATGGGGATTCCAGGCAGGGCTGCGACTTGAAAATACAAATTATAATGGACACCAGTTTGGAAATGAGTTCCGCCCGGAAATGGATTCAACTTTCAAAAAGTCCTACACGAATCTTTTCCCAACGGCTTATATAAGTTATAATGCAAACGAGAAGAACCAATTTGGGTTTTCTTACGGAAGACGTATTGAACGACCCGACTATGAAGACCTTAATCCCTTCATGTTCTTCCTGGATAAATACACGTATGATGAGGGAAATCCTTTTTTGAGACCTATGTATTCAGATGTGTTTGAATTATCACATACCTATAAACAATTTCTTACAACAACTTTAAATTATAGCTATACAAAAGATCTTTTTAATGAAGTGTTCAGGCAGAATGATCAACCTGACGACAGTATATCAACTATTGTTACCCAGGGCAATTTCGGTATAACGCACAACGCTAGTTTGTCTGCAAATGCTCAGTTCAAAGTAACCAAATGGTGGAGCATGATCGTATATGGAGAAGGGCGTTACCAGCAATTTAAAGGGATCATGTATGATAAGGATTTAAATGAAGACGGATTCACTTTTGCAGGTAATATCAACAATCAATTCAACTTTAAAAAAGGATGGGGCGCAGAATTATCGGCGTTCTACAGGTCAAAGAAAATAGAAGGACAAATGATAATTCATGCCATGAGCCAAATGGACATGGGGATAAAAAAAGACCTTTTCAAAAACAAAGCGTCTGTAAAATTCTCAGTCAGGGATATTTATGGACCAAGAAAAGTAAAAGGAAATATAGCGTTTCAAAATACAGACGCGAGTTTCAGACAATACAACGACAGCCGAGTGGCAACCCTGAGTTTTAGTTATCGTTTTGGAAAACCAATCAAGGGTTTGCCAAAAAGAAAAACAGGAGGAGCCGCTGATGAGCAAAACAGGGTGAAATCAGCTAATTAAGAAAATGATCCCCGGGAAAGCGCAGCCATTATCGGCTGCGTTTTTTATATTTGTATAAATTTATCTTATGGCTTCATTTGACATGGTTAGCAAGGTTGACCTGCAAACACTGGACAACGCTGTGAATGTTGTGAACAAAGAAATTACCAATCGCTTCGATTTTAAAGGATCGCATGTGGTGATTGACCTTAATAAAAAAGACTTCAAGTTAAATCTTGAGGCGGACAGCGAAATGAAGATCAACCAGATTGTGGATGTATTGATCAGCAGGAGTATGAAACAGGGGCTGGCAGCCGAGGTTTACGACCTTAGTAAAGAAGCCCATCCAAGTGGAAAAATCACCAAAAAGGAGGTGCCGGTGCGCAACGGGATCAAACAGGAAGATGCAAAAAAGATTGTAAAGCTGATAAAAGACAGCGGCTTAAAGGTGCAGGTTGCCATTATGGATGATATTATACGGGTTACAGGCAAAAAAATCGATGATTTACAGGATGTGATCCAGTTAAGCAAGACCTGGAGCCTTGGAATTGCGTTGCAATATGTAAATATGAAAAGCTGATGCGATTGATAATTGATATGGAATAATTGACAATTTAGGGGATTTGACGCCTGTTATTAGTAAAAAAGACAATGCGTAACGTAGAAATTGTCCATTATCCATTGCAAATTGACCATTTTTAAGTAAATTTGCGCATTCCAAAAATTATACGGCAAAATCCGTATACAAAACTTAAGATATTATGAAACAAGGCATTCATCCTTCGAATTACAAGAAAGTAGTGTTCAAGGATATGAGTAATGGGCACACTTTTTTAAGCCGCTCAACTGCATACAGCAATGAAACGATTGTATGGGAAGATGGCCAGGAGTACCCGGTGGTTAAACTCGAGATTTCTAATACTTCTCACCCTTTTTATACTGGGAAAAATGTATTGGTTGATACTGCAGGACGTATCGATAAATTTAAAAAACGTTACGAAAAAAAGGTAAAATAACTGGTGAAGGAGTAATATGCTCCTTTATTTAAAGTTTGTTTTTCATGGCTATACTTTAAAATCCCTTCGGTTTTCCGGGGGGATTTTTATTAAATGATCTTTCTCTTATATTATCTATTGAAAATTGATATTGAATATTGAGTGTTGTGTATTCAATTCCTCTTAGTACTTTTATCCTGCATGAATATATACCTTGATGATAGTAAATGCAGGGAGCATCTTTTTCCTTTTACTCAAACAAGACATGTAGGAGACATAAGGATTGGTATCCTTACGATCAGGGAAAAATGGGAACTGCTTACCGGTAAAAGAATAATTACAGATGCTTCGGAACTTACCGGCAATGAACTTCATATCCATGCTGATATAATTCCCACGTTGAATAATGTGCAGGCTATTTTAAGAGCTGCCAACGACAAAATTGCCTTGCTTGATTATGAAGAGGTAAAGACGTTGCACCAGCCCTGGCAAATTTTTCAATATAATGATTGGGCGATCAAACATGATTTTGAAATCCTTACAGAAAATAAAAAATCCCGCCCCATCCCGGAAGGCACCCGTTGTATTAATGAAGCCCAGGTTTTTATTGAAGAAGGAGCCAGTATAGAATACAGTATGCTGAATGCGTCCACCGGCCCAATTTACATCGGTAAAAATGCGATTGTCATGGAAGGCTGCCTGGTACGCGGACCTTTTTCACTTGGCGAAAACAGTATCTTAAAAATGGGAACCAGGATATATGGTGCCACATCCATTGGTCCGCATTGCGTGGCTGGAGGGGAGATCAAGAATTCTGTGTTGTTTGAATACAGTAATAAGGCACATGATGGTTATCTTGGCGATAGTGTGATAGGAGCCTGGTGTAATTTAGGGGCAGGCACCAGTAACAGCAATGTAAAAAATACCGGCGGTGAAGTAAAATACTTCCTGAACAAGAATATGAAAGCACTTATGGCTGGAAACAAAGCCGGCTTGCTGATGGGAGATTATAGCCGTGCAGCCATCAACACTGCTTTTTACACCGGTACCGTTGTAGGTGTTTGCTGTAACATTTTCGGTCCGCAATTTCCCTCAAAATATGTAGAAAATTTTTCGTGGGGAGGTGAACGTTATATCTTTGAAAAAGCATTGAAAGATATTGAGAACTGGAAAAAAATGAAACAACAGAAACTTACAGAAAAAGAAACTGAAATACTTCACCAACTTTATACATCAAACCAATAATTAGTATGCGTAAACAAATAGCTGCGGCCAACTGGAAAATGAACCTGTCGCTTGAGCAAGCTGAACAATTAATAGATGAACTGCTTTCCACAGACCATACCGTCGGCAAGGATCAAATAGCAATGTTCGCAGTACCCTTTCCTTATCTCATAAAGATCTCGGAAAAGTTAAAAGGCAAGTCAAATGTGTATGTTGCGGCACAGAACTGTGCTGCCACAAAAAACGGCGCTTTTACAGGAGAAGTAAGTGCGGAGATGCTTGACAGTATCGGTATCCGGTATGTTATTATTGGTCATAGCGAACGAAGGGAATATTACCATGAAACAAACAGCATCCTCGCTGAAAAAGTGAACCGTGCGTTTGAACAAAAAGTAAACCCTGTTTTTTGCTGCGGGGAACCTTTACAAATACGCGATGCAGGAACGCAAAATAGTTACGTTGAAACACAGTTGAAAGAAAGCTTATTTCATTTGAGCAACGAACAAATGAAGGATTTCATCATTGCCTACGAGCCCATCTGGGCAATCGGTACCGGCAAAACGGCCAGCAGCGACCAGGCCCAGGAAATGCATGCACATATTCGTGCTGTCATCGCAGGTAAGTTTGGAAACGATATTGCAGGTTCTGTTTCTATATTATATGGGGGCAGCGTAAAAGCTGCAAATGCTGCGGATATATTCTCAAAACCCGATGTTGATGGCGGATTGGTGGGAGGGGCCAGCCTTGTGGCAAAAGAATTTGCAACGATCATTAACAGTCTCAAAAAATAATATTCACTGCGGGGTAAAGATTCAAAAACAGATTTGCATAAAAAATAATGTTGCCGATACCTGGCGCTGCCGATGATACCTATCGCTACAATTTTAAAACACAATGTAATTGGCAAACTGTTCAATCACATCGTCGTTTTTTTAATTAATGTCCTCATCGCAAGATTGATGGGTGCATCTTTCAGCGGCAGCTATTTTAATGAGCTTTATGTATTGAACTTCGTGGTGTTTATCTTTAGTGCAGGATTGGATTATGCCAGTATAGCTTTACTGGCCCAGGAACCAGGTTTGATTGCGCCTATTCATAAAATGCTTTTTAGAATAGTTCTTTTATTTGCAGCCTTTTTACTGTTCTATGTTTTTATTATAATGCCCCGCTCAAACAGTTATTTTACACAACCGGCTTTAGCAATCGTTTTATTCAGTATCGGAAATCTCTTACTAATATTTTACCAGGGGATATTATCTGCGGTTAAGAAATTCAATACACAAAATCTTATTCTTTGTATAACAAACCTGCTTTTTTTAATATACCTGGGATGGGTTTATTATAACCAGTCGCCAGGCACATTGACAGGAATTCATGGTTGGAACAGTATGATGCATTCCTATGCATTGGTATTCCTGGTACAAGGATTATTAATGTGTGGATTTAGTTATAGCAAGCCAATGGAAATAAAGGTTTCCGTCAGCTGGAATATTTTTATCAGGGCCGGCGTTTACATTATGATCTCATCGCTTATCTATTTTGTTTTTTTACGATTGGATAATTTTTTTGTGCAAAAATATACGGACCCGGTTACTCTGGGTAACTATGTTCAATGTGGCAAAATAGGGCAGTACTTTCTATATTTTTCTTCGGTGATCAGTTCCACATTATTGCCCTTTATCAGGTCAGAAAAAGTTGGAACTTCTTTTTCGGAATGGACAAAAATGATGAAACCTTATGTCATACTCCTGTGTTGTGGTGCATTGGTGATTGCTTTAGGCGGCAAATCAATCCTTCCCTGGTTGCTGGGAAAGGATTTTACCGGCGTTTATCCTTTGTTGCTCGTGTTGCTACCAGGTTTTGTTTGTCTGGGCGCGCTTACATTGATGAATGCTGTGTATATAGGCAAGGGAAACATAAAAAAAATACTTATTGGAGATATCATGGGTCTTTTAATCGTAGTAGGATTCGATGCATGGCTGGTTCCCGAATATGGAGCGCCTGCAGCCGCGATTATAAGTTCTGGTGCTTATTGTATCGTTTTTATATATTTAGTCATAGGTTTTAAAAAACAGTTTAGTTTACCGGCCAAAACCTCGGCTATCATCCAGTTTTAATTTTAATGCAACAGCTTTTTTTATACCGGCTTTTCAGGCATTCGAAACCCGCTTTCTTATTGGCAGCGATATTTATTTTTTGCTATGGCTCTTTTTTCTACCGGAAAATGGATGCAACATTTTTCCCTTATAACAGTATGTTCACAATTGACTTTAATAAGAGTTATTTAGCCTCGACTTACGCAGTGAAAATAAATGGTAAGCCGGTTAAAATAACAAGGCAGCTTTACTGGAAAAAGGATTTCCTGGAAGCATCACTTATGAACTATAGCAAATACCTGCAGAACAACAACACTGTTTATATGGAAAGGTATTTGCGCTATAAAATACACAATAAGAAAACATTAGATTTTCTTCTTGGTCGGTTGTGCCCTGATAAAACTGCGATGAAATCATGGTTATATTGGTATGCAGGTTTTGCGGGCTACTCCGTTGTGCCAGGGGCGACAATTGAATTGCTGCAATATAATTTCAACTATCATTCTGACACCGCTGTTCTTAAGGATTCTGTCAGCATTTATAAAACCACAGTTTTATAATGGATATGATTGTGGCAAATAAACAATTTACAGCGCAGCTCAGGATTTTATTCTGTATCGTTCTTTTTGAATACATATTCTTCATTTTTTCCGGGGTTGGTTTTTCCTTTTTACATGGGGATCGCTTCTTCAATCTTGGTGTGGATCCGGCTTCATGGGTTATATACGGTTTGAATATTCCACAGTACCTCACCACTCACCATTGGTTGGGAATTATACTTGATTCATCCGCAATTATATTTTTATTATTGTTCATCCGCAATCCTTTCAACAGATGGTTTGCCCTTTTATTGTTAATATTATTATTCCTGTTTTATATGACGTTGTCGGGTTACCACACGCACAGGAATTTCCAGGTTGGTTTTGTTATAGTTTTCTTCCCTTTCATTTTTAAGAAGAACATCAATAAATATTTTGCGTATGAGGCTTGCCGTTATTTCATATTAATATTTTATGTATCGGCTGCGCTATTAAAGCTATCCGGTAACGCATTGTCAAATACAGATCACTTCAGCCATATGTTGAGTTCGCAGTTCACACCTTATTTTCTCGAATCCAACACCGGTTTCCGGACTGATCTTAATTTATACCTCATTCATCATCCTGGTATCGCCTATGCCTTATACTTTGCTTCATTTATCATTGAGCTAAGTGCCGTCATTGGTTTTTTCACAAAACGATATGATGTTTTGCTTGCGATTCTCTTGTTGGGTTTTCATTTTATGAGCTGGCTTATAATGGATATCGCGGCTCTTGGCCATCTAGGGTTTATAAGCCTTCTGTTCCTAAGCAGGCAAGTGAGTACCCGTTTTGACGGTAATGGATAAAAACAATATACGTTACTCATTATAAACCAATTTTTTGCATAAGTAACATTTTCGTCTGTTATTGAACTGTTAATCAGCCGTTTTCCGTCCGTTGCATCATAGTGGCCTTTGGGAAAAAATTAAAAAAATTATGTGAATATTTATTATGTTTGTAGGCATAATGCAGTTAAAAGCATTACGGCTTACCCCCTAAGTATCCTGTTATAAATCAATATTTTCCAATCCGCTTGTAATCCATGTTATATTAATTTATCTATTTGATTTTTAACCCCGTGGTTTTTAATCGTATAGATCATTATGACATATTAATACCAAATAATTTAAGAACAGAGAAAATTGTAAAGTATGCTTATCCTTTTTACCAGAATTACCCTTATCATTTCATTTCTATTTGTTTTTGCAACAAGCGCATCTGCGAATGATTCGGATGTAGTAAACTGTAACCATGCCTGGACCGTAGTAGTTCTTGGATCGTCAACCACATTTGGTACCGGCGCTACTGTTTATGATAGTTCATGGGTGGCTAAATTTACTGCCTACCTTCATAGGAAGAACAGCCAGAACGTTGTATACAATATGGGTATACCGGGTTACACAACCTACCAGAATTTACGACCTACCGGTTACACACCGCCTGCTAACCGCCCGGCACCTAACAGCAGTTTTAATATCACTGCGGCACTGGCACTTCACCCGGATGCCATCATTATCAACATGCCTTCGAATGATGTATTCAACGATTATACCATTGCAGAACAACAAGCTAATTTTGAAAGTGCAATGCACCTGGCAGATTCTGCACATGTACCGGTATGGGTGGCTACTGTACAACCAAGAAATAATTTTACCACTGTTCAAATGAATACCCAGACGCTGATGCGTGACTGGATGTTTACAAGATTTGGAGATAAAGCAGTTGATTTCTGGACTACAGTTGCAAATGCCGACGGAACAATTGCTGCTTTTTATGACTACGATTATGCGCACGTAAACAATGCCGGGCATGAACTCTTCTACAAAAGAGTGAAGGCAGAAACAATACTCGATTCATTGTGTAACCGTGTTTTCCAGACCTTAACAGTAAAAGCAGGAAATGATATATCATTAACGTTGCCCACCAGTACTGCTTCATTAAATGGCAGTGGTACTTATTCTTCCCTGGGGGGAATTATTACAAATTATTCATGGGCACTTGTATCGAGCCCCGCAGGTTCAAATCCACAGATCGTATCTCCGAATACCGCAATAACAAATGTAAATAACCTCACAGAAGGACGTTATTCTTTCTCACTAACAGCGACGGATAATGCACTTAACACAAAATCAGATACTGTAAATGTTGTTGTGAGTACGCGGATATTAATTGATTTCGGACCCGATATTACAGCTGCTCCTGACGCAAACGGAAATTACTGGAACACGGTAACGGAAACACAAAATGGTATTAAGATCACAAACGCCATTACATCAGGTAATATCGCTACTTCAATCGGGTTCCAGGTAGTGAACAGGATTGATGGAACTTTTAATGTAGCTGGTCCCGGAACTAATACCGGGAACACTGTGGGTGCAATAGGTGACTATCCGGCAACTGTTACGAGTGATTTCTCATTTGCAGAACCAAGTGCTACAAATGGCCAATGGCGTATCACAGGCCTGGAAGCTACAAAACAATACACTATTAAATTCTGGGGTACAAGATCTGTGGCTGATGACAGGGTTATACAAATAAAGCGGGCCGATCAATCAACATGGCAGGAATACAATGCTAATGGTAATACCAACTACAATACTGCAGCTGTTTTTTCTTTCTTTGGAAAAACACAAATGACATTCGACATACGCGTGGAAGCGGGTAGTTCTTTCGGACATATCTGTCTTATCGATATCACGAGAACTACGCCAGCCAATGCTCCCAATCTTTTGCCACAGGCAATTGCGGGAGACGTAACGGTTTCATTACCCAGCACAAGTGGCGTTTTAGATGGATCAGCTTCAACTGATGATGATGGCGCTATTGTTAGTTATACCTGGACACAGATCAGTGGCCCATCTACCGCACAGGTGGTTTCTCCAAACGCTGCCATTACAACGATCAATAACCTGGTTGAAGGTGTTTATAAATTTCATCTGGTAGTGATTGACGACAGTTCTGCTACAGCCGCAACCGATGTAACGGTAACGGTTAATACCAGGATCCTCATTGATTTCGGACCAACTACAACAACTTCGCCGGACCCGGGTGGTAAATACTGGAACAATGTTGCAGATGGTTTACCCGGAATAAAAATAACGAATGCCATCGCCACAGGCAATATTGCCACAACAGTAGACCTCGAAATTATTAACCGCATCGACGGCACATTTAACCCTGCAGGACCGGGAACAAATACCGGCAATTCGGTTGGTGCTGTTGGTGATTACCCCGCTTCATCAACTACCGATTTTGCTTTTGCTCATCCAACTGCAACAAACGGACAATGGAAATTGACCGGCCTTGATATTACAAAGCAATACACGGTTAAATTCTGGGGTGCCCGCAGCGTACCTGTAGGTGATCAGCGCTTTATCGAGATCAAACGTTCTGATGAAACGAATTACCAGTCGTATGATGGACAAAACAATACTGACTTCAATAATGCAGCTGTTTTCACATTTACCGGTAAAACCGATGTGACATTTGACATAAGAGTAAGGAACGGTGACGCATTTGGCTATATTTCTCTAATTGATATTAAGGTCATCACGCCACCGGTGGATTGTACCCCGCATGTTGTGATCTCATCAAACCAGGTTGCAGCAAGCTGTTCCGGTTCAGTAGTAACCTTTACGGCGGCAGTAACAAACGGCGGCTCGGCCCCAACGTATCAGTGGAAAAGAAATGGAGTAAATGTTAATGGCGCTAATGCTGCTGTGTATACAACTACTACTTTACTTAATAATGATGCAGTAAGTTGTTTCGTTACTGCAAATACATTTTGTGCAGAAGGTACCACGGCGACTTCGAATACATTGACAGTTTCAGTGCTGCCAATCGTACCACAGGCAGGAGTTATTTCGGGACCAACAGACATTTGTTCATATGTGGGAAGCGTTACCAATGCAGTATACTCAATCGCTCCGCTGGCAAATGCAACTACCTACACCTGGACGGTTCCGAACGGGGCGTCCATTGTTTCAGGCCAGGGAACAACAAGTATAACGGTAAGCTTTAGCAGCAGTGTAGCAGCCGTTGATACCATTCGTGTTGTCGGTGGTCCTTGTACCAATAGTGCGCCCAGGAAACTTACAATAACAAAAGTACTTCCTGCAATTCCCGGTGCAATCACAGGACCTACAGATGCATGTCCCTATGTTAATCAGCCTGTAAATGCGGTATATTCCATTGCCCCTGTGACAAATGCAACATCATATACATGGACTGTGCCGATCGGTGCAAACATAGTAAGTGGACAGGGTACAACAAGTATACAAGTAAGTTATACCAACTCATTTATATCAGGAAGCGTAAAAGTTACTGCTGATGCAAGTTGCGGAAGCAGGGCGCCAAGATCAGTAACTATTTCAAGGATTTTACCTGCAACACCAGGTATTATTTCCGGACCTGCGAGTGCCTGCCCTTATATCGGAACAGGTAGCCAGGTAGTTTATTCAATAGCACCTGTTGCCAACGCGGCATCTTACACCTGGACACTACCTGCGAATATGGTATTGGTAAACGGTCAGGGAACAAATAGTATTACTGTTACTTTCGGAGCCGCATTTACGGCCTCATTGCTGAAAGTAAAAGCAGTAGCGAATTGTGCTTCCAGTGGTGACAGATCTTTAAGCATCACTGCTACCACAAGTTCAACACCGGGTACAATTACAGGGCCTACAAATGCTTGTTCGTTTATCAACACGGCAAATACGGCCACTTATACTATTCGTAAAGTGTCAAATGCGCAATCATATATATGGACTGTACCAGTTGGAGCAAGTATCGTATCGCACCCGGGCGGCGCTGGTTTAAATGATACAATCATAACTGTTTCTTTCAATAATGATTTTGTATCTGGTACAGTGATCACCGTACAATCGGCTGGTTGCATACCTAGTGCGGCAAGAACACTTGCTGTTCTTAGACCCGGAGCTCCGGTGTCACCTGGTACAATCACCGGCCCTGTAAATCCATGTCAATTTGTTGGCACGGCAACAACGGCCACTTACAGTATTTCAAAAGTAGCAGATGCATCTTCATACATCTGGGTATTGTCCGCCGGTGCAAATGCTACACATCCAAATGGATCGGGCAGTAACGATACCGTTATACTGGTAACTTATAGTGCAGGATTCAGCACAGGAACAATTTCTGTTGCAGCTGTAAATGGATGTGGAACCAGTGTAGGGAGATCCCTGGCAGTTAAGGCACTTAGTCCGGTAACTACACCAACGATCACGGGACCTGCAGACCCCTGCCCTTGGATTGGTACCTCAGGCGCAACTTATAAGATCAACAAAATTTCAAACGCAACAAGTTATACCTGGACAGTTCCGGCGATCGGCGCAACCGCAACGCACCCCAACGGTACCGGGGTAAATGATACGATCATTATTGTTAACTATACAACTGCTTTTGTTTCAGGTAACATTACCGCACGTGCAGATGCTAATTGCGGAAGCAGCTCAACAAGGGTTTTTCCACTTACGAAAAAACTTGCTACAATACCGGGTAATATAACATCAACACTTATCAGTTCATGCCCGAACCGTCGTTACACGTACTCGGTACCCGCTATACCGGCAAATGCAACATCACTCACATGGACAGTTCCCGGGGGTACGATTGTTAGCGGACAGGGCACCACAACTATCACCGTTGACTATGCACCACTTGCAATACTATCCACTGTAAGCGTAGCCGGAACAAATAATTGCGGAAACAGTTTGTCTGTAAGATCGATTAACGTCAACCTGCCCTTATGTGTTGGATTGAGATCAGGAGAAACGGCAGGCAAAAATGCGAATCCTGAGCCGGAATTACTGCCTATAGGACTGGAAGTAAAAGTGATGCCTAATCCTACCTACAGCGATTTCAGGCTGATCGTGTCAAGCAATGACAAAAAAGCACCTATCCATTTACGTTTACTAGATATCAGCAATAAGGTGATTGAAGTAAAATCCGGTATAAATTCCGGGGAAACTATAACTATAGGATCAGATTATATGAAAGGTGTTTACATCTGTGAACTTATCCAGGGAGATAAGCGAAAGGTCGTAAAGCTTGTCAAACTATAAAATTAATAAAATTAAAACCAGGCTGCCTTTAGAGGCAGCCTTTTTATTAACAGGCGATTTATGCAGCGATTTCAGTAATTTTGAATGACTTGAATGAATTATTTCCAAACACATCGCCACCTGAAGAAATACATTTATGAAAATTCCGGATCTTGCCTGGATAAAGGCCAAATACAAATTTTTAACGGAGGACACTGCCAAAAAAGGACTATGGAGATCTGTATCAGAAAATTTTTATGAACTCAGGAACAGGAAAAAATTCGCCAAACTAGGTGTCAGCCATCCTGACTATTGCCTAAATCTTGATGTTACCAAATCCAAGTCTGCCAATAAAGATTCAAATGAAAACCAGCCGTCAACATTTTATTCAATCAATAAAGCTTTTAAGGCACTTAAACTCAAACCTTCACAGATATCTATGTTAGATATCGGGTGTGGATCGGGCCGGGTTTTGTCGTTTGGAATGCTTTTAAGATTTAAAGAAGTTTTTGGTGTTGATTTAGATGAACCGGCGTTGGAAAAGGCCAGCAGCAACTGCGAAAAAATGCAGGCCCTTGGTTACACTACTCCCTTTCAGCTCTATTATAAAGATGCTTGTGAATTTGTGATCCCCGATAATGTGAATGTGATATATATGTTCAATCCGTTCGGGGAAAAAACGATGGAAAAAGTTGCGTCAAATATCTTTCTTCATGCCACTAACCGGAAGTCGGAAATCTATGTAGTATATTCAAACCCGGTATGGCAAAACATTTTTGGCAGTAATAAAAAAGCCACAAAAATATTTGAAACCTTTTTCAAAACCAGGAAACCTGATATAGCTATTTTTAAACTGGAACCTTAACTATCAGCAGACCTGGCATCACCATTAGTTACAGATATCCAGCCCTGTCATCAACAGAGAATTGCGCACTTTCTACTCTTTCAATTGCCCTGTCAGCAATATTATCCACTTTGTCTCTGGTATGATCAATCTTGTTCGCCACACGATCAAGGATGCTATTCCAGCCGTCCTTTATATCAGTTCCTACATCAGCCAGTTTCTCCCTGGTTTTGGATCCTTTTGCAGGCGCATACAGGATGCCTAAAATAGCACCTGCGGTAAAGCTTATCAGCATTTTTTTTATAGTAGTCATACAATTAATTTAATGGTTGTGATCAATTGACAAATTGTATACATACATAATTGTGCCAATTATTTTTTGCAGCCGGATGATAAATTATTTTTCCTGGCAGTTGTACTATTACCATTAAATTCTGTCAAGTTATTTTCTCCTGTTTTACTGTAGTATATTAATTACATAAACCCAATAAACAGGTATTTTTTCTTAGTACCGTTTCCTGCAAAGATCATCTATAAAAGAAAGTTTCGCAGTAGTTTGCAAGCATTTATAAATTCTTTTCTGCAGCAGCAATAAAGCAAATTTAACGGCGTTGATTAATTAACCCACCTGATCTACCCAAACGTTTTTTGACGCTAACCTTTCATATTATCAAATGCAGTAAGGACATTGTTCTTATTACATATGTGCAAAAAAGAGCAATGATAATTATGATATCAAAATGAACCTATGAAAAATTTTTACACTTCTTTTCAAATTGTCGTTTGCATTTGCGTGATTGCTCCTGGCACAACAAAAGCTCAGTGTGCATTGCTGGACGCTGCTTGTGTTACCTATGAATCGCGTTGCGCTGCAACAGGTGCCATTAAAGTATTTGCAAGCGGTGGTTCAGGAAATTATAAATACAAAACAACCGGCCCTGTAAATACCAATTTTACAACGAGTGATTCCATTACCGGTTTATCGGCTGGCATTTATACCGTAATTGTTAATGATGTAGTAACCAATTGTACTTTTACACAAACAAATGTAGTTGTGGCAGGTACTTACCAGGACCCAAGGTTTTCACTGGTAAAAACTGATGTTAGTTGCGACAATGCAAGTAACGGAAGTATCACCGTTGATTCTTATTCATTTGGCAGGGCACCTTTTGTTTTTTCCATAGTAGCACCTTCACCAATGGGTGTGGGCACCAGTAACAGTACCGGATTTTTCCCGGGATTAATGGCAGGTGATTATAGTATCAGGATGACGGATTCCTGTGGCGGGATACAAACCAGGCAGATAACAGTTATAAATTATACCTGGTGGATCGATGCCTATGCTTTTACAAAAACTGGTTGTGACGAGGCAAGTGGGTTTATAAAAGTAGTTGACAGCAGGGGAAATATCAGCACAGTAGGAGGTATCCCGGGGTTTAGTTATGGGGTGGTAAGAACTGCAGGAGATACAATTTGGTCTGCCGATCCGTATTTCAACTTTTTGTTATTGGGACATAACAATTTTGATATAGTTGCAAAAGATAACTGTGGTATCATTAAAAAGGCAAGCACCGCTGTCTCCCTTGTGCCAACCGTTGCTGCCAACGTGACTACCTATAATTACCAGTGTAATTTCTTTTCAGCGTCATTGTCCGTAGGTACAAATTTCCTCAATCCGGATTTCTGCCTGTATGATAGCGCCAATGTCCTGGTAAACTGTAATACAACAGGAGTTTTTACCGGGATTGCCTATGGCAGTTATTGCATCAGGGCGCACGATAATTGTACTGACACAGTTGTTTCAAAGTGTTTCCGGATTGCAGCCCCTCCTGTTTCGATCGATAATAATGTGCTTATTACAGATAAAACCTGTAACAGTTTTACCGCCTCAATAACCGGTCAAACAGGATTAACAAGCCCGGAGTATTGCCTGTACGATTCGTCTTCCATACTCATCAGCTGTAATAATACCGGGGTATTTACGGGTCTGGAATACCAGCCATACTGTATAACGACAACGGATGGCTGCCGGGACACAACTATTATCCGATGCTTTAATCCGTCAGCACCGACCCCGGTAATTCCGGATGTTATTTTACCGATGTATATTACCTGTACCAATTTCGGGATTCATGTGGGTGGCGACAGTTTAACCTTACCTGAATATTGTTTGTATGACAGCAGTGGGGTATTGATGGTGTGTAATAATACCGGCGTATTTGACAGCATTCCTCTTGGACACTATTGTATTGCCATACATGACGCCTGCACTGATACTACCATTACACGCTGTTTAGATATTCTTAAGCCTGTTATCAATAACGATATGATAACTTCCATAAGAGATAAAACCTGTGCCGGCTTTACGCTCACGGTCAGCAGTCATAACCTGGGTGCAGTTGCGTATTGTTTGTACAATAGTTCAGATGTATTAATTTCCTGTAACGCATCGGGTGTGTTTGCCAACATACCGTACGGTTCTTATTGTATCAAGGCTCATGCTGCTTGTCCTGATACGGTACTTGTAAGCTGTATTACAGAATACCCTGACCTGCCGTCCGTTTCCGCTTCTGTAGGTACCGGTGATCTCACCTGCAGTACTTTCTCTGCATACACCATGCGGGAGCATAATCTGACACATCCGACTTATTGCATTTATGATGACAGGGGAGTATTGGTTGATTGCAATACCAGGGGCTTGTTTGAGAGCCTTGTTTATGGAAGCTATTGTATAAAAATTACCGATGGTTGTTATGATACAACGATTACTAGATGTTTTTCACAGGCATCCCCACGGATTTCCCTTACCGGAAATGCGGGCAAATCCTGTTCATACGGCTGGGCACAGTTCAGCTTGAACATGGGTGGAGGTAGTGGTTATTTCCCGGTAAATATTAAGATATATAACCCTGACGGCACATTATTCTCACAGAATAATTATAATACAAATTCAGTGTTCATTGACAGTATCCCCGGGATACAGGCAGGTCAACGTTATAATATTATAGCCACCGATCAGTGCGGGAACGCAGATTCTGTTTCGATAGGAAGTTCCGGCAGCTATTTCACCCATGAGCCCATTGTGGTTCCAAAATGTCCGAGTGCAACCTGGTCAAATGGATCAGGTGATATCAGAACGACCGTGCAAACAAATATGGGATCTATTACAGTAAAAATCATCAAGAAGAACGGAGTGAATTATTTTCCTTCACTATCACCAAATACAGTTTCCGGCGGCGTATATAGTTTCATCGATCTTGGACCCGGGACTTATATTATTAGTTCAAGTGAGAATTACTGTAATAAAAAAGTATATGATACCGTAGTAATTAACAATTACGTGTATCCGAACCTGGACCGGTCATCGGCATACCAATGTGATGTGAATGGTTTTAGTTTGAGTGCGATCGCTACAAATGGAGTGGCACCATTCTCTTATGAAATTATCGGTAGCCAACCCACCACGCCATCTATTGTAACGGCACCACAAAGCAGTCCTATCTTTAACATCAATAACGGGTCAAACTATTCATTGATAAGGTTAAGAGCACTTGATGCGTGTGGAAATGCGACCCTGGGTGATGCCAGCATTCTTCCATTAGCGATCAATGGAATCATCAGTTCAACAGACTGTTTGTCGCAACCTACTACATTAACGGTTGATTCCATCTTCAACTCAACCTATACCTGGTATAAAAAATCAGGCATCAACAGCACTGATAGTGTACTGGTTGGAAACGGTACAAGCTATTATATACCTTCTGTCTCACCGACAGATACTGGTATATACATTTGTTATGTATCTGTAAATTCGGGTTGCATCAATCGTACATTCTCATTTCACCTCGGGGGTGAATGTTGGATCATATTACCGGTGAAGCTTGAAGAATTTAAAGGACAGGCAATGAATGACAGGAACCTGTTAACATGGGCAACGTCAATGGAAGAAAACCTGCTGCAATTTACTATTGAAAGAAAAAATCCGGAGGGTAATTTCATTGCAATCGGCAGGGTTAATGCGGCTGGTAATTCGAACAGCAGGAAACAATACAGGTTTGTTGACCTGGATCCTGCAAAAGCAGCAAACGAATATCGTTTAAGAATGGAAAAAACAGACAGATCCTTTAGTTTCAGCAATGTTGTTTTACTGGATAACAATGGAAAAAGCATTTCCTTCAATGTGTATCCAAACCCGGTTGTTGATAAGATTACGATAGATTTTGGAACGCTGAAAGCACATCATTATACTATTAGCCTCTTAAACTCATTGGGACAACTGGTAGAGGAAAAAACATTTGTTACAGATGGCAAGAGCAAATTTGAATTGGCGCGACCGGCAACTTTGTCGAAAGGCATTTATATATTAAGAGTTACTGACCAGGAGAGCAAGGGCACTGTTCAGCAAAAACTGGTATTCCGATGATATAAATAACGGGCTGTCAATACTGACAGCCCGTTATTTATACTATTTTATCTGCAGCTTATCACAGCGCTTTTCTTAGCATTACAATCTGTCCCAGGTGATACACATCATGCATCAATATACCATGTATGTGTTCATAGTAAGTAAGTTTATTGCCGGGGTATATTTTCTCAAAATCCTTCTCTTTAAATTTCGCCAGGAATTTTATCCATTGCTGCTGCGTTTTTTCGAATTTTTTCAATGTAGTGATCCAGGCCCGCGCCGAACTATTCTTGACAGTGAAAAAATAATTATCTAATGGAGTCTTCATCACTTCACCCTGAACACGTTTCATTACGTTCATACGCCAAAATATCATGTGATTGACGATTTCCCATATGCTGTTCCATTCGGGCAAAACCCTTGAGGACGCCTGCGAAGCGGTGATTTCCTTTAGTACAGGCATCACGCTGACATCAATCCACGGACTTCCATCATAATTATCCCGAAAAAGTTTACTGATCCTTTCTGTTTCCTTCATACCTGAAATTTACTTCAAATACTAAAAAGAAAAACATGTGTAATTCGTTTATTGTTCACATATTTTAGCTGTCAAGGCTTCAGTTTACCGCCTATCGTCGTTGAGCAAATAAAAATGGCACTGCTTTTCAAGACAGTGCCACCAATTTTTATAAAATATTTTTTTATTCTTTCACAAGGGGTTTTCGGTAAGCGTTGTCCATCGACATATGGCCCCCGCCAATAAAGGAAAAAGTAACTACGAGCACCAATATTAAAAAAGAGAATGGCAGGTCTGCTGTTGCAGTATCTTTTAAATTAACGAAAAGTACGGCACCAAACATAAGGGGGATTTGTACCAGCGCCGCAAGGCGGGTAAACAATCCAACTGTAAGCAGGATACCGCCAATGAGATTGACCCATGGAACCAGCGGAATAAGAAAATCAGTAGACTTCAAAATGCCTGAATTTGCGAATGCGTTCTGTAAAATGGTGGGATTGTTGAAAAACGTGTACGCTTTTAGGATAAGACTTAAGCCAACCACTATTCTTAAGATAAAAACCCATTTTGGAACATTTTCTCCTGTTTGGTATGACTGATGAAGCAAGCTCATAAATAATGTTGGTTTTAGGTTATTAATTTTACCTTAAAGTACAAAAAAAATCAAGCAAATTCAATTTTTTTTTATTCACAGGAACTGCGGCTACGCTTTGTGTACCATAAATTTACGAAAAAATATACCATTAAAAAATGACCCAAATGCCCGTTTCTTTTATAAAAAGCCCGGTAATTTTGAGAGGCTGCCAGTCAAATTAATGCAGCTTATTTTTTAAAATACCATTAAACCCTTTCATTATTCTTTTTGCTTTTCTGCCCATTCATCCATTGATTTTTCCATCACATCAAGCGGCATACCTCCATCCTTTAAAAATTCGTCATGAAAAGCAGCAAGTTTGAATTTATTACCCAGGGACTTTTGATATTTATCCCTGAGTTCCTTAATTTTTAATGCCCCGGTTTTATAACTCAGCGCCTGCCCCGGAAACACCATATAGCGTTCAATCTCTGCAATGGCGGCCTCCTCGCTTATAGCCTGGTTGTCCATCATATATTTTATTGCCTGTTCACGGGTCATTTTGCCCGTGTGCATGCCAACATCCACCACAAGCCGTATAGCACGGAGAATCTCATCTCCCAAGGCTCCCATATGCTGGTATGGATCCGTATATAATCCCAGTTCCTTTCCAAGACTTTCGCAGTAAAGAGCATATCCCTCACCGTAAGCTCCGTACCATATAAAGCGACGGAATTTTGGTAAGTTATTGTTTTCATTCTGTAAGGACATCTGGTAATGATGTCCAGGAATAGCTTCATGAAGAAATAAGCTTTCCATACCACTGGTAATATTAAACCTGGAAGCATCAACAATCGGTACATAAAAAATTCCTGGCCTTGAATTATCCGGTAAACCGGGGTAATATTCTGCACTGGCACTTGCCTCCCTGAAAGCCTCGGTTTTTCTTATTTCAAATTTCGTTTTGGGCGTAATTCCAAACATTCTTTTAAGATTGGGATCGATCCTGTCCTGGATACTTCTAAAAGCGTTCAATACTTCTTCAGGCGATTTATAGGGCATGAACTGTTTGCCAGTTTTCATGAACCCGAAAAAAGCATTGAGGTCTCCGCTAAAATGTACCTGCTGCTTTATCTTTTCCATTTCTTCATGAATACGCTTTACTTCTTCGAGTCCCGTATTATAAATGTCTTCGGGTGTTTTTCGGGTGGTTGTCCAGTACCTTACCATGTACTCATAATATTTATCGCCATTGTGTAAAGCATTTATACCGGTTGATGACCTCGTCACCGGCAGGTATTCCTTTTCGAGAAAAGCAGCCAGTTTTTTATATGAAGGAACAACCTGTTGAATGATCATCTGCGTAAACGCAATCGCCAGTTGTTTTTTATCAGCATCACTAAATGTAGCGGGCATCAGCTTTACAGGTTCATAAAAAAGACTCTTCGTTGCACTATCGGTAACCAGTGCCTGCATTTGTGGAATCATTTTAATAACAATTGACCTGGGTAAAACATAATTTTGGGCTATTCCTTTCCTGAAGTAAGCTATAGCACTGTCTGTCCATGCAGGAAAAGCGGCAACCCTTTGCAACCAATTGTTATAGTCGGCCACCGTTTTAAACGGCTGGTTACCTGTTCCGCTTCCCATCTGACCTAATAAAAGAGGCAAACCGTTGAACTGGTCGAACGGAAAATTCCTGTTGTCGGCAAGGGCTGAACTGGCCATATAGCCGAGTTCCAGCCCCTCGAGCGCCATGGTGGTTTCATATTTCAAAATATCATAGCTCTTCCTGTCATTGTCACCAAGGTCATCCCTTTTGAACCTGTTTATGGAATCTGTATAGCGTGTAAAAAAATCCTTTAAACGAACCCGGTAGCTATCCGAAAAATCAGCGGGTAATAAATGATTGAACCTGGCATCCCCGTTGGCTGTTGCTTCTAATGGAAAAAGTTGCATGCGATCATTATAATATTGCTCCAACATGTTTGCCAGCTCCCTATTAATAGTTTCAGGTTGTCCCTTTACTATGTGCTTTTTGTCGCCCGATTTACAAGCAATGATCACAAGGGGAAAGAGGAAAACCAGGGCTATTTTTTTCATTTAAGTAATTATTAGGGAAATAATTGAATCGATTGACCAAAAATAATTAATTTTAACGCTGCGATCCTTTGTTTGTTACTTCTTTGAAACCGTTCATATAAAAGGCTACAATTAAATATTTATTCACTAAATCAGATGAAGTTTTACCTGTTTGCATTTTTGTTTTTTATTAATACTACCTGCAAAGCGCAGGAATGGGTTGCCGAACTTATGCTTGGAACCGCTGCTTATAATGGGGATCTTACGCAGAACGAGATTTCGGTCAAACGCCTGGGTCCCGCTGCAGGTTTTAACCTGAAATACAATACAGGAGATTTTATAAATTTCCGGGTCGGCATTTCGTGGGCAAAGTTTGGAGCCGATGACAAGAATAATAAGGACGCAGGTTTAAAAAGCCGCAATCTTAATTTCAAAACAAATGTTTTTGAGTTCAATTTTTGTGCTGAAGTAACCGTCCTGGATCCGGCGGTTTATTATGCCTACCCGTATATATTCGGCGGGGTGGGTATCATACGGATGAATCCTTACACTTATGATAACGAAGGCACAAAAACCTTTCTTCAGCCGCTTGGTACGGAAGGGCAGGGACTAACGGGATACCCTGATCGAAAAAAGTATTCGCTTTATCAGCCCTGTTTTCCCGCGGGCGGTGGTTTTAAGGCAAAGATTCAGGATAAATGGGAAATTGGTTTCGAGTTTGGCTATCGCATACTTTTAACCGATTACCTTGATGATGTAAGCAAGACATATGTAAATCTGAAAGCACTCCAGGAAGGAAACGGATCCAAAGCAAGAGAACTTTCATACAGGAGAGATGTGCCGTTCATGGAGGAAGGTGAAAGAAGAGGCAACTCAAAAGTGAAAGACAGTTATTTTTTTGCCGGAATAAAGCTGGCGACGAAGCTTGGTGCCTCATCTTCATATGATAGTTATACCCACTTAAAAAAGAATACCAATCCTTTACTTGCTGTAAAATTCTAAATGGAATCAAAAAGAATTGCATGATCCGGGTTGATGCGGTGGTACTTTTATTATGGTACTTAATAAGCTCATTCTCTTTACATAAGTAAATTCATGGGAAGCGATGTGCCGGGTTAAAATAAAGAATTCCTCTATTTTCCGGAAACACCGAAACCTAAAAATTATTTCACCCACCTGTTTTATTGGCATTTCATCACATGTTCATGTGACACCATATCCCATTCATGCGGCAAAACCAACAGTTCGTCCTTTTTGCAAAATAAATTGTAACATTTTCTGATTCCTTTGCGTTTCAATACATAAACAATAACAATTATCAAAGATGAAAAAGTTTTTTTTACCAATAGTAGCTTTTCTTTTATTAGGATCGTTCAAATCAATAGGACAGGGTACAGGCAAAGTAACAGGCAGTGTAACAGACAACAAAGACAAGGCGATTGCAGCTGTAACCATTTCATTGCTCCAGGCAGCCGATAGCAGCCTTATAAAAGCCGGTGTAACCGATGCTTCTGGAAAATTTGAAATACCAGTAACAAATGCCGGCAGTTATGTACTGAGTTATTCAGCCGTTGGTTATGAAAAAATATATTCTCCGGTTTTCGAGGTTAAGGAAGGCCAGTCTGTAACAATAAACTTTCCAGCACATTGGGATCCTAAGCTTAGAATTCCACGTGGACAAGTTGTCGCG
>JADMIO011398571.1_pt1 | contig 106364 bp, 116 predicted proteins | sample 8958161 | NCBI WGS metagenome assembly JADMIO01 (sample SAMN16585339, study PRJNA669376) | soil metagenome | isolation source: Crop rotation soil | place: USA: Cullars Rotation, Alabama | collected 2011
GACAACTTGTCCACGTGGAATTCTAAGCTTAGGATCCCAATGTGCTGGAAAGACTTAAAGTGGGTGTCCCGTTTTTAGCCATGTTCGGCTATGTGAACTGCAGTCCGACCCCGTTTGAGGCGATGCACACCAGCGTCAACCGCGCCGGCTTTTTCAAGGCTCCGACCTTCCTCACCATCATGTCCGAATACGGTTCGACCGGAACGCCGTCGGATCCGACCGTCAGTCTTGACCAACACAAAGTTACGATCGACGCCGAGCAAGTCGCCCAGTGTGAGGCCGGGGAATGGGACATGATGGATGCCGCCATCACCTGTAAAGTGAACGCCAATTTGCTGCTGACGATTAAAGATCAAGCTTCGGAAAAAGTGGCGCTAAAGTTTCCGTTGAACGGCACGTTGGACACCAATGCGCTGGCCAATCAACTTCTGCCCACCATTCAAGCCCTGGTGTTCGGCAGCAACTCCCATGTGTTCCTTTGCATCGACGCCAACAACAACGATATCTGCGCCGACGAGCACATCGTGGATCTCAATACCATTTCGGCCCAAATCATCGCCGCCGGCTTTTGGCCGACGGTGCCGATGGTTCCCGCTCGGCTGGAACAGACCGGCGTCTGCGGCGTGCTCCGAGCCGGCGTCGTGTTTTTTCACAACAATCATAATTTTACGGCCGCGGATCAAACCTACACGGTCGCGACCGCGGATACAGCCACGACCAACGTAGTTAAGGACATTCTCAAAAACCTGGATAGCCAATCCCAAACCACCACCACCAGCGCCGGCACGGTCGTGAATTTCCCCATCCGCTTGGGCAAAGCCCAACGTTCTTTCTGTCCTTTCCCGAACGTTCGCACCAACGGCTGCTTCGCCAAAGGTACGAATATCAATGTCACCAAAGAATTCGCGGTGCCGATTGAGACCCTCCATGTGGGCAGCCCGGTTTACATGGCCGACGGCCGCACGATAAAAATCTCCCGCGTCATCGCAGGTCCCGAAGCCAAACCCATGATCACTTTCGAAATGGGTGCGGGCGACCGAATCACCGTCACCACCGAACACCCGCTGCTCACCAACAAAGGCCTGCGTCTCGCCAAGGAGATCCGCATGGGCGAAGAACTGTTCGACGCCAACGGCAACGCCGTCACCATTCTCGGCATCCGGCACAGTTCCTACTCCGATCTGGTTTATAACTTTGAGTTCGAAGGCACTCGTGAAAACGATCACCTGATTCTCGCCGAAAAGATCGTCTCCGGCGACTTGTACCTCCAGAACAAACTGTCGGCCGATGAAAAAGGTGCCGCACCCGGATTGCTATCCGCCAAGTAAGACGGCCAGACCCCTTGACCTGACCCGGTGAAATCCGTGTAAACTTTCATCAAGGGGAGTTTGCATGAAGAAAGTCTCACTGGCCGCGCGACTGCTTATGGGTTTGGTCTTTTTCGGCGGAGGAGTCGCCTTCTTCTTCACCACACCGCCACCGCTCGAAGGCGCCATGGCCGATTTTTTTAAAGGGATGGCGGCCACCAAATACTTCTTCTACCTGTTAAAAGGCACCGAAATCGTTTGTGGGCTGATGCTGTTGTCCGGATTCTTTGTTCCGCTGGCGCTCGTGGTGTTGGCACCGATCATACTCAATATTTTCTTTGTGCATCTTTGTTTGGAACCGAGCGGGTTGTGGTTGGCTCTTGTACTAGGGGCCCTTGAAACTTATCTTTCGTTCTTCTCGAAGGAATACAGTCCCACAATCAAAACGCTGTTCCGGCGCTAATCAAATCGATTCCGTCTCAGAAGGTCCGTGACGCGAGCGGCTGCCGTTGCGGCAACTTTGTGCGTTAGCCACTTCGTCTGACAAAGTAATAAAAATAGTTTAGTAACTCTGTGCGCACAGGGTTTCTGGACAGCGCGATTGACGCTGCTAAGTTGCAGCGTTGAACACCGCCAACTGAGCGGCGAACGCGCGCTGATACGCCGGCCGCGCTTCGGCGCGGGCGATATAGGCGCAAATATTGGGGTGATGCTCAAGCAGACCCTTGCCGGCCATCCGGCGCAGCACCGTGACCATCATAAGATCGCCGGCGCTGAATGCGCCATCGAGCCACTCCGAGTCGCCGAGTCGCGCGGAAAGTTCTCTCAGCCGAGCGCGGACGCGATCCTCCAACATAGGCAGACGCTCTTGAAAAATGGCGAGATCCATAATAGGCGGCTCCACGGTATTGAGCGCAGCGAACATCCACATGATCGCTCGGGCGCGAGCCTTAACTTCCTTAGGCAGCAGACCACCGCGGGTTTCGGCAATATGAATCAAGATGGCTCCCGATTCGAACAGCGTGAGGTCGCCTTCTTGATAGGTGGGAATTTGCCCGAATGGATTCCGCTCCCGATGCGACGGGCCCTTCAATTCCTCAAATGTGACAAGCCGAACATCGTAGGGTTGCCCCACTTCTTCAAGGGCCCAGCGAACGCGCATATCGCGCGCCAGCCCCCGACCACGATCGGGAGAATTTTTAAAGGCCGTGATAATCGGATTCATAACTCAGCGGATTCCGGCGTTGAGCAAATCTTGAAAGTGAATCAACCCGACCGGCTTATTGGGATTGCCCGACTGGCGATCGATGGCGAACAAACGGTCGATTTTAAATTGCTGCATCAGGAACGCGGCTTTCTCGGCCAGCTCATTGCAGTCGATGGTCTTGGGATTTTTCGACATCACATCTTGGGCGCGTTCACTCAAAGGATTGGCGCTTTTCTCTAAGCGGCGGCGGATATCGCCGTCCGTGATCACGCCGACCAACGATTGTTGGCCATCGACCACGCCGGCCACTCCGCGCACGTCTTTTGAGGTCATCAGCGTGATCACTTTTTTCATTTCTTCCTGCAACCCGACGATCGGTAGGGCCTCGCCCGAATGCATAACGTCTTTCACCCGCAAAGTGAGGCGCTTACCCAAAGCTCCACCCGGATGGAATTCGGCGAAATTTTCTTTTTTAAAGCCCCGCCGTTTCAACACGGCCATCGACAGCGCATCGGCCAAAGCCAGCGAGGCCGTCGAAGATGAGGTCGGAGCGAGTCCCAAAGGACAAGCCTCTTCCTTCACTGAAATATCCAAAACCGCCCGCGCGGCCTTAGCCAAGGCCGATTCACCCCGGGCGGTGAAGGCGATCAACGGAATATCTTTGCGGGCTAAAAAACTCAATAGCGGCGCGAGCTCCGACGATTCACCGCCATAGCTAAACGCCACCACGATATCGCCTTTGGCAATCACGCCCATATCGCCGTGGGAACTTTCGGCCGGATGCAAATACAATGAAGGAGTGCCGGTCGAACTTAAAGTGCTGGCCATCTTGCGCGCGATCTGGCCCGATTTGCCGATGCCGGTGACAATCACTTTGCCCGAGCAATTCAAGATCATTTCGACCGAAGTCTGAAACGCACCGTTGAGTTTTTCAGCCAAATCCAAAATGGATTGGGCTTCAATTTTCAGGACCCTGCGGCCTTCATCAATATCGTCGGTAGACATAAATTATCCCTTACGTGAAGACGGCGAACACGACTGCGCGCAATTCCACTCTGTGCGCACAGAGTGATCTACTCGGTTTACCGCCGCAGCGGCTAAGCATTGCGTCATTAGGCGTGCCGCTCGCGGGTAACTTTAGAAGCACCCGAGCGCGCGGACTGCTTCTTCGAATGGGATTTTTCCAGCTTTTTCAGTTTGTGATCCAAGCTCGCGCGCACAAAGTTGCGGAACAACGGATGGGGATCGAGCGGTTTGGACTTAAATTCGGGATGGAATTGAACGCCGATAAACCACGGATGACCGGTGATCTCGATGATCTCGACCAAGTCGCGGTCTTCGCAAATACCGGCCAGAATCAGGCCTTTTTTCTCAAACAGCGCGCGGTATTTGTTGTTGAACTCATAGCGGTGTCGGTGGCGCTCCTGAATCATATTTTCGCCATAGGCCGCAAAGGTCTTAGTGCCCTTGGCGATTTTGCACGGATAAGCACCCAGGCGCATGGTACCGCCGAGACCCTGCACCTTCTTCTGCTCTTCCATCATATCGATCACCACATTGCGCGCGGTCTTTTTGTCGCCGACAAACTCGCGCGAAGTGGCGTCTTTAATGCCACAGGCGTTGCGGGCGAACTCGACCGCCGCCATTTGCATACCGAAACAAATGCCGAAGAACGGAATCAGATTTTCGCGCACGTAACGAATCGCCGCGATTTTACCCTCTGAGCCGCGCTCGCCGAAACCGCCGGGCACCAACACGCCGTCGACGCCCTTTAAGCCTTCCGCGACGTTGCGCTCATTCAAAGTTTCGGAATCGATGTAGGCGATATTCACTTTGGAGTTGTTGGCGATGCCGCCATGGACCAGCGCCTCGTGCAGCGATTTGTAGCTCTCTTTGAGATCCACATACTTGCCCACAATGCCGATCGAGATTTCGCGCTCGGGCGTTTTCAAAGTCTCGACCATCTTCTTCCAGCCGCTCATATCGGGCTTGTCACCCTCGAGCTCCAGACCCAAACGTTCAACGACCCGTTCATCCAAACCTTCGGCATGGAGAACCAGGGGAACTTCATAAATGGTTTTAGAATCCGTCGCCGCGATCACATTCTCCGGGCGAACGGAACAGAACAGGCCGATCTTGGATTTCATATCGGCGGAAATTTCCCGCTCCGAACGGCAAACCAAAAAGTCGGGCTGAATTCCCACTTGCATCAGTTCCTTAACCGAGTGCTGGGTCGGCTTCGACTTTAGCTCACCGGCTGCGGCGATATAGGGAACGTAAGTCACATGGACAAAAATCGAATTCTCAATGCCCACATCGACCCGCATTTGGCGGATGGCTTCGATAAACGGCAGACCTTCGATGTCGCCGATGGTTCCGCCGATTTCGACGATGATCACTTCCGAACCCTGTGCGGCTTCGTAAATCCGCGCTTTGATTTCGTCGGTGATATGGGGAATAACCTGCACGGTTCCGCCGAGGTAATCGCCGCGGCGCTCTTTACTGATCACGCTCTCATACACTTGACCGGCGGTGATCGAATTGGCTCTGCGCAAAGTCACATTGGTGAAGCGCTCGTAGTGACCGAGATCCAGATCGGTTTCGGCCCCATCGTCGGTCACATACACTTCGCCGTGCTGAAGGGGCGACATCGTACCCGGATCGACGTTGATGTAGGGATCGCATTTCATCAGGGAGACTTTTAAGCCGCGCGCTTCGAGCAAGGTGCCGAGCGACGCTGCAGTTAAGCCTTTGCCGATTGAGGAGACCACTCCCCCGGTTACGAATATGTATTTTTGCAAAAGGGGTTGCGACGTCGAGTGAGTCGCGATGGTCTTTTTCTTCTTCATTTCTTGACCCCCAACTTAGCGCTGATGGACCTCTCGCGTCAAGCCGACGTTCCGGCCAACTGGGCCCGCAATATAGTTTCAACTTTAGCAATATCTTCGGGGGTGTCCACCCCCCACGATTCATGTTGCACTTGGACCACTCGGATCCGCGCGCCCAGATGCAGCGCTCTCAACTGCTCTAAACTCTCGGCCAATTCGAGGGGAGTGGGTCCGGCCTTACAAAAACGCGCTAAAAACGACTTCCTAAAAGCATATAGTCCGATGTGCTTCAGACAAATCGGCTCAGGCCCCGGCTCCTGACGCGAATAGGGAATGGGAAAGCGGCTAAAATAGAGGGCTTCCGAGCGGTCGTTTAAAACGATTTTAGCGGTGTTCTTACTTTCCAAGTCGCCCGGCTGAAGGCGGCGACCCAGGGTGGCCATGGGCAAGGTTTCATCCTCAAGCATGGGTGAAACCACCTGATCGAGTAGATCGCCCGTGATCAGCGGCTCATCGCCCTGGATATTCACTACGATGTCCACCGTGGTGTCCTGAACGGCGGCAAACACCCGGTCGCTGCCCGAGGGCAGATCGGGCGGGGTCATAATGCATTTCACTTTCAGTTTCTGCGCCAACGCCTGGATATCTTCGTGATCGGTGGCCACCCAAATGTCATCAAGGGTTTTCGCCTGGCGTGAGCGCTCCACCACCCATTGCAACAGCGGCTTACCCAGTAACGGTTTTAAGGGTTTTGCCGGAAGACGAACCGAGCCGTAGCGAGCGGGAATTACGCCGATGGCTTTCATTTGGGCCACTCCTTGAAGATCAGCTTTTTAATCTCATCCAATCCCTCTTTTTTCAAGGAGGAGAGACTGTAGAGCGGAATTTCGCCCAGCTGATTTTGGAAGGTTTTTAATTTGGCCATGACTTGCGAGCGCGAGAGTTTGTCGGCCTTGTTCAACGCCACTCCCCACCGAATTCCATGGTGCTCCAACCACTCGCGCAACATTTCTTCTTCCTCGGTCCACTCACGGCGAATGTCCATAATCAGCAACACGCCTTTGAGAGTTTCGCGCTCTTTCAGATATTCCTCGATCATGCCGCGCCAGCCGTCCACCTCTTGGCGGTCGCCTTTGGCGAATCCATAGCCGGGCATATCGACCAAATAGATTTCGTCATCGACGTTGAAAAAATTCAGCAGGCGGGTCTTGCCGGGAGTTTGGCTGACCTTGGCGATTTTGTGATTGGTGAGGGCATTGATAAACGACGATTTGCCTGCGTTGCTGCGGCCGACAATGGCCACCTCGGGACGCGCGGCCGCGGGATATTCGGCTTTTTTGGTGCCGCTTTTTAAAAAACTGATCTTCATAGCCCGATCTTAAACTGTCCGGCCGGAAAGGACAAAGTCCGAAACGCCGGACGCTGCCGGACATTGCGGACGGTCTCCGGCCATCAGTTCGATTCTGAGGGAGGCACGGTCCTTGATTTAGCCCCCTGATATTCGAGGTCGCGTCGTCGCGGCCTCGGCACAGGAGGCTTTTCATGACCACACGCAATCTGACCCTCGACACCGTGCCCAGCGACACCGGCTTTATTTGTTGGCAAGACGCCCAACGCAATTATCAAGTCGAGCTCGGCGAATTGCTCAATATTGGGCGCGAAGCCTCCAATCACATCGTGCTCGACGACTTCGCCTCGGCCCGCCATGCCCGCGTCGAGAAACGCGATCAGAACTTCGTGTTGCGCGATCTGCGCAGCCGCAACGGAACTTTCGTCAACGGCACCCGGGTGATCGAAGCCCAGCTGACCGACGGCGACCGCATCCGCATCGGCGGTATTGAATTGCGTTTTTCGATCCATCGCAGCGGCGGTGAAACCGGGCCCTTGCTCAGCAGTAAAAGTATACCGCTGAACATCCAACTTAAAAAACTTCAAGGCTTGGCCGAATCGCCGTTTCCGGTGCTGATCACCGGACCTTCGGGCACCGGCAAAGACGTGCTAGCCCAACAACTCCACCGCCTCTCTCCCCGGCACCGCGGCGCATTTGTCGGCGTCAACTGCGGCTCGCTCACCGAATCTTTGGTCGAAAGCGAATTGTTCGGCCATGTGCGGGGCAGTTTCACCGGCGCCACCCATGACCGCAAGGGCGCGTTCGAAGCCGCGCGCGGCGGCACTTTGTTTCTGGATGAAGTGGGCGATTTGCCCATGCCATTACAACCCAAACTACTTCGGGCACTGGAAAATAACCAGATCCGCCCGGTCGGGAGCGATCGCTCCGTCCAAACCGACGTGCGGATTGTGGCCGCCACTCACCGCAACTTAAAACAGCTGGTGAGCGAAGGCCGCTTCCGCGCGGATCTCTACTTCCGCTTGCATGTGTTGACCTTGCATGCACCCGCTCTGCAAGACCGCATGGAGGACTTTGAAGATCTGCTGTACGGTTTCGCCCGCGCGCTAAAGGTGCGCTTCACCCACGCCGCCATCGACCGGCTCAAGGCCCACGAATGGCCCGGCAATATCCGCGAGCTACGCAATGCCGTCTCAAGGGCCCAAGCGATGTACGGACAAAATGAAATCACCGACTCGCAAGTGCCGTTTCTGATCGATGTGCTACCCGAATCCAAATACGAACCCGCCCTGCCCCGCGGCCGGTCGGTGATCCAAGAGCTGGAAGTCGAAATGATCCGCGATCGTCTGGTCGCCAATCGCGGCAACCAACGGCGCACGGCCATCGAACTCGGCATGCCTAAAAGCACGCTGCACGACCGCATCAAAGCCTACGGCATCGACCTAAAAACCCTAAAGTCTCGAGAAACCTAAAATACAGGCACACCGATTTTAAGGCTTGAGCACAAAGGTTTTGAAGTGAATGTCCTTGATCCAGCCCTGAGTGAGTTTGCCGTTGAGCTCTTTGCGGATGCGGCCCTTGAGGATTTTTTTGCCCGTTTCGCTGTCCAACTCCGTGACTATTTCATCTTCCATTAAGCGCTGGAGCATATCGTGAAATTCGACTTCGCGATCACGCAGTTCGATGGCGGTGTCTTCGGAGTCCACGTCGACCACCACCTCAAACGCGCCCATGGGATTGGGGCTGTCGGAGGTGCGACGCAGGTTGACCTTCATTTTCTTGAATAAAAATTGGTGAATCTCCTGTGGGAAGGCCGAATAAAAACTCTCGGTGCCGTCTTCGGGGTCATAATCTTCCACGTGGTCGGCGTGGTCCGCGAGATCGGACAAAATCGGTTCGGTCAGATGGGGAATCCAAATTCCTTGGAGGTTGGCCGACAACACCCAAATTGTTCCCACGGCCATGGTGAGTAAAATCAAAACTGTGATCTGATAAATTCTTGGAGCGCGGAGAAAGGCCAACAGTGGAACTTTGGCCGCCTTGGCCGATTTTTTCGAGAGCGCCAGGCTATAGAACAAAAATTCCTTGGGCTTGGTTTTCAGAAAGATCAGAGAGTTTTTGGCAAATTGAATCAGGCGCGCCTTAAGGCTCAGGCGAAAGGCGACGACGGCGGCGCGGAATTTGCGGAGCTGTCGTTTTAGAAAAGAAACCTTTTCGACGCCGGCTTCGCCCTCTTCGGTTTCGTCGATGGCGGCGGCCTCGATCACCACGCTCTTATCGACTTCGACGGCGCGCACTTCCTCCAGACTTTTGGCGAACTCGGGATCCTCTTCGGCCAGAAGTTTATCGATGTCCTTTAAAGGAATTTCGTCTTGGGGTCCCGCCATTCTCCATATTATGGACTCAATTTTTCTCATTTTGAACCGAAAAGGCTTTATATCCGCTCGCGGATTAAAGGTGATCACGGAGGATCGGTCATGAAACTTGCTCTTGTACTCGTCTCTCTAGGACTTTCGGCCATCCCTGGCCTGACGGCCTGTGCGATGTTCGAACGCAACCCACGCAGCGGTTACCAATCCTACGGCGAAGAATCCGGGAGCTACGCCAACGAACTCTACGCCGAGAAAAAACTGACCGTCGTCAACGAAGCGCGCGAGGAACTCGACCTGATGGGCCGCCCACTCAGCGACGACGAGCGCATCCTGCTGGAAAATCGCATCCGTTTAAAGCGCGCCGAGGGCAAGCTCGCCACCAAACGCGAAAAGAAGCAGTACTACCAAATCCGCTCACAACTGAAGAACGACAACGAACGCCTGTATTTTCTGTCGCTGCCAAACTATGAAGCGCGCGAACGCTTCGCCGCCGGCCGCGGTCTGGGACAAAAAGACGAAGTGTATTCCGACGAAATGGCCAAAACCATTGAGAGCAACGACATCGCGCTCGGCATGAGCCAAAAGGCCGTGATGGAGAGTTGGGGCGATCCCGACGCCGTTGAGGTGGCGGGCAACCAGCTCTACGGTTACGAGCGCTGGAAGTACAACCGTTATGTTTCGGGCAACGAAGGCTATCAGAAAGAAAACCGCATCGTGTACTTCGAAGGCGGCCGCGTAGTCGGCTGGGAACGGCCCTAAACTATCTTAATTTTCTACCGGTTCGCCATTGTCGCAGGCCTTGATGCGGGCGGACCCGAACTCACCCCGCCGGGACCGTACACAAGCTTCTGATAGTCGGCCTTGGTGGCCCGCGCGCCCTGCACCAGTTTTGGCACAATAAAATTGGGCTGACTCGCGTCGGCGCCGACGTTCGTTCCAGCTAAATCCAAGTTTTGAATTCGAGCGGGATCGAAGCGCGAGAGCGTAAAGTCGTTCTCATCCATGAGTTTTTTGGCGGAGCATTTTAGCGACCAGCCGCCGTTCAGCCATTTGCCGTCGGCCAATTTGACTTTGCCGTCCCTGGGGTACTGGCTGTCATTCCAGGTGTTGGTCGACCAAAAGCACACATGTTCCTCATAAGCGCACTTCTCGCAAGTTTTGCACATTCTGCGGGAGTCAAAAACGACGGAATGGCCTCCGCCATCTTTAAAATTAATTTTCATAAAATCGCCGGGCAAGGCCCGTGTAATATCGCTGAAATTGTAGCCCAAATTTAAATCTTTAAACACGACTGCCGTACCGGGACCGTCAGAGTTCCAGCGCCCCCAAATGCCATAACCGTCGAGCTGGCCGTTGGGCGCTTTACTTTGCACGCAATATGCCTTTTTACTTTGCTCACTCAGTCGCACTTGCCGCTTCTGCTGTAGACTCCCGATGACTTTCAGAAAAACCATATAGGTTCCCGCCGAACAGAAAGATTCACCGGCCTTCTCGGCATTGACACGGATACGTTCGCCCTGGCACGTGACGGCTTCCTTGAGTGCTTCAATCCGTTCAACATCCTTCTTGGCCTCGTAACCGAGCCCGGTGGGCATGGATTTGGCCGCTTCAAGCACCATTTTGTTTAACGGCGGAGCTTCGGACTCAGCCGGAGTTTGGTCTTTGCATGAGGCGCTATAGTCGGGGCCGAGATAGCGACCTTGAGCCGCTAGCGAAAAGTGAAAACAAATCGCCGCGAACAATATGGCTTTTTTCATTTAGAACCTCATGCCCTGGCTGGCTGTGGTTGGCCTTACACCCGAAGGCCAAATCGGACACTGGGCCGGCGAAACGCCGCCCTTGCGATAAGTTCGATCAATTCGGCTGTTTAAAGCCGCCAGTTTGTTTAGAATAATGGGATCATCGCTACTGCGCTCCTTAAGCGCGGCCGATGTGGCGGCGGCGAACCGCTCGACCACCGCGGCCGAAGAGGGTTTACCCATTTTTTCTAAAGCCTGCTTCAGCCCCCAACGCACGCGCCTGTTATCCGTCATTTCATGCCAGTGAATGCCTTCGCCCTTCCAATTTGCATAGTCCACCATGGCCAACAATCCTTGATCCGAGGAAATTAGGTCCTTAAAATTCTGGCACAAGTCTTCTTGTGACATTTTCTTATTTGGATCCATGGCATTGGTGGCCAAAATAGAATAAATCGATTCCATACCCCGGCGCACCGCGAATTCGGCCTGCAACTTTAGAACATTGGGATCTTGTAAAAATCGATTTAGTTCCGCAACCCGCGGATCCGATTTGAACTCCTTGATACTGTTCCAAGGCGCACGGACATCGAGTCCCTCAGTGCCCACAGGGCCGAGATCGGGAATCCGCATGGTGCCGCGGTATTTAGCCTTAATAAAGGCCCAAAATCGGGGAAATGACTCGTCGACAATCTGTTTGGATTTGCCGGGGAACCACACGGTGTGTGGGAGTCCGATCGAAGGAAACTCTTCTTGGCTGATCTTATCCCATTCCGTCAAATATCCACCCTGACAGGATGTCTCATTGTAGAGTAGATTGCGCGCGATTTTCTCGACTTGATCGGTCCGGATATTTTTGATGTAGGCGTCCATATCACAGATGCGTTTCATCTGCGGAGCCGACTTCTGAATCCGCGCAAATTCGTTAATATTGTCGGCCCCACCATTGGTGAAAGCCAAAACGAGGGTTGGACTCAAAAGATGGAACAATAGGATTTTCATCATGCCTAGTGCTCAAGCAAAATTCGGCCCCGTCTCAACTTGAGACGTTCCCAAATCAGCCGTAATATCGTGAATATAAAGTGTCGCAAAATGAGATATGGGTCAGTGGGCGTATACAGCGTGAACAGACGCACACACTATTAGTGAGCGTCGTCCCAGTTGGGACCTTTGCCGACATTGACCTTGAGCGGGACGCTCAACTTATACACGGATTCCATCGCCTGTTTGATATCGGCGCAGTATTCGTCGGCCTCATCAATCGGGCATTCGAACAACAATTCATCGTGCACTTGCAGCAGCAACGGAATCGGCAACGAATCGTGCAATTTGATCATGGCGAGTTTCACCAGATCGCTGGCCGTGCCTTGGATGGGCGCATTGATCGCGGCCCGTTCCCCCGCCCGACGCATCATTTGGTTTTGCGAGCGCAGCTCGGGTAAGTAACGTCTGCGGCCGAATAAAGTTTCGACGTAGCCTTTTTCAAGACCCTCACGAGTTACGGTCTCCATAAAACTTTTCACATTGGCGAAACGCTTAAAGTAGCGCGCAATAATTTCGCTCGCCTCCGTGCGCGAGATATCGAGCGTGTCCGATAAACCCTGCGCACCCTGACCGTAGGCCAAACCGAAATTCACCGCCTTGGCGATGCGGCGGTGATCGCCCGTGACCTTTTTAAGATCGACGCCGAACACTTCGCTGGCCGTGGCCGCATGAATATCGAGGTCTTCATTGAAGGCACGGGTCAAACCGGGATCTTGGGTGATATGGGCGAGCACTCGCAATTCAATTTGCGAATAATCGGCCGAGATCAGACAACTGCCCTCGTCAGCCACAAAGGCTTTGCGCACCATACGGCCACGCTCAGTGCGAATCGGAATATTTTGCAAGTTGGGATTGGTGCTGCTTAAGCGGCCGGTGCTGGTCGCAGCTTGATTGAGACTGGTGTGCACGCGGTTTTTATCGTCGACCAGCGCCGGAATCGCGTCGACATAGGTCGACTTCAATTTGGTCAGCTCGCGATAATCCAAAATCAGAGCGGCGATGGGATGTTTGTCTTTTAAACTTTCCAACACGTCGCTGTCGGTGGAAAATCCCGTCTTGGTTTTTTTGGTCGGCGGCAACTTTAACCGTTCAAATAAAATTTGGCCGAGCTGCTTGGGGCTACCGATATTGAACTCGGTGCCGGCGGCCTTATGAATCTCTTGCTCGAGACGGCGGATATCTTTGGTGAGCTCTTGGCTCTGGCCCTTCAACTCATCCATATCGATCTGCACACCCCGCAGTTCCATACTGGCGAGTACCGGAATCAGCGGAAGCTCCAAGTCCGATAGAACTTTGTCGCTGGCGCCCTCTTTGATTTTCTCATTGAGGATTTCTTCAAGCTCCAATTGCGCCCGCATATAATCGCTCGGAGCGGCCAAATCCGGCAGCTTTTGTCCGGCGTGCTCTTCGTAAACTTCTTCGAAGGTGCCGATCAATTCGGGCTTCACTATGTAAGCCGCGAGCAAAGCATCCCACTCGACCGTTTGCAGGGGAAGATTCAATGCCTTCAGCACCTGCTTGATATCAAAGCCCTTCCAGCGCAAATGTTTTTGCTTAAGGACTTCGCCGATTTGTTTCTCGTCGGCCGGCACGCGCAGAACTTTGCCGTCATAACCGAAATAAAGTCCGCGCTCGCTCAACAAAGCCCAAATTTCACTGTAGGGCGCAACACGCTTGCGGAATTGTTCGAGATCGAGCTGCTCTTCTTCCCAGTTTAACGACTTACGTGAACTTTTACGTTGCTTAGGAGCGGCGGCGACCTTGGCGACTTCTTCACCCGCAGGCGATGTCGCCGTCCCTGGCCTGACGGGCTTTGTGATTTTCCCCGCTTTACCTCTCAGCGGAATAACTTCCGCATCAGGTGTACCCGCCTCGGCAAACAGCGATTTTTCAAAACTCTTAAAGCTCAATTCCTGCAGCAGCTCGCGCAACGGCTCGCGCTCAAGGGGCTTTAACTTCAAGTCTTCGATCTCGTGTTTCACTTTGAGGTCGGTGACGATGGTCACCAACTCCTGCGACATGTAGGCGGATTTTTTGTTTTCCTTCAGTTTAACTTGGGTCGCGCCTTTGATCTTTTCAATATTTTCATAAATCCCGTCGAGCGTTTCAAAATCCTCAAGCAATTTGCACGCGCCCTTGGGGCCGATGCCGCGTACGCCGGGCACATTGTCGCTCGAGTCGCCGACCATGGCCAAATAGTCGATCATCTGATCGGGACGAATACCGAACTTGGCCTTTACGCCGTCGGAATCGGTGCGCACGTTCTTCATGGTGTCGTACAGCGAAATTCCCGGCTTCACCAACTGGGCAAAGTCTTTATCGCCGCTCACGATCACGGCGTTGATTTTGGCCGCCGACGCTTTGACCGCCAAAGTGCCGATGACGTCGTCGGCTTCATAGCCGTCCATCTCGACATGGGCCACGCCCAGCAATTCGGTCAGCTTGATCAAATACGGAACCTGCGGCGAAAGCTGATCGGGCATTTCGTCGCGGTGAGCTTTGTACTCGGGATAAATCTTTTCGCGGAACGAGGGACCCGGCAGATCGAAGCAGTAAACCAAGTAATCCGGTTTCACCTCGCGCATCAGTTTTAAACTCATGCTTAAAAAACCGTAGAGCGCGTTGGTCGGCATGCCCTTGGTGCTGGTCATCGGCGGAATGGCAAAAAACGCGCGAAAAAACATGTTGCTCGCGTCAACAAGGTACAGATTCTTCATGTCGAGAATGTTTACTGAAGATCTTTTAAAAGGTCACGATGCGTGAGCTGCCCGACACCGCGACTTTCCATTTCGCGCTCGGCAATGGGCGCTTGCGAAGTCATATGGCTCTTGGATTCAACGTGATCGCGCAGATAGCGCAACTGATTCAAACAATCGGCGTCGGGCCGTTGCGAACCGCTTTCCCAGCACTGAATCAACACCGTCGTGCAGCCCATTTGCCGGGCCATTTCCGCCAAGCTCCATCCGAGCCGCTGACGTAAAGTGCGAATTTCAGTATGGTTTAAGCTCATTGTTTCTCCGCCCCTGAGGACTCATTTTATATGGCAGCTCTAGGACTTTGCCTAGAGCCGCATTGTGCGTTGCAGAATATTCTGGGTATGTTGCTTTTAAGCCATTGGCTCTACGTTTTGGGCTTCCATCCCCACCCTGGTGACTATGAGGTCGAAGGACACGTCGGTCCCCGGGTTCAGTTGGCTTAGACAGCCGGAGTTCGTTACGCCCGTGGCGTGAAAGTAAACTTCGGTTCCGTCCCACAAGGTTATGTAGCCATAGTTTTGGAACGCATTGAACCACTTCACTCGACCAGTTCTCACTCATCCCTCCTTGCTTAATTGACCTCACCCCCTTCTTCAGAAAAGACGAAGACAAGATCACCTTCACTTACCAAATCAAAACGGTCGCGGGCCTCGCGCTCGAGGAACGCGGGATCTCGCGCGTGTTTCAGCCGGTTTTTGAGAGTGCCGGTTTGAGCGGCCAGCTGACTCAGATTTTTCTGAATTTCGGCTTGGTCACGATACAGAAAAATCAAGCGCAGGAGTGAGCCGTCGAGCACCAGGTTCAGGACCACTAGGGCTAGACAAATCCAGATCACTTTTGAGGGAGTTTGTAACAGATTATTGAGACCGCGAAAGAACCCAACAAGGAAACTTCTCACCAAAATAGGCTATCACGATTTTAGCGGGCTTAAAGTCCAGTTTACTGTCGAATTTGGGCTAAAGCCGGGGGCGGATTTGGCCGATTTATTAAGCGTGAAACTCTGCCTTTTTGTGGCCCTGACCACCTTAGCTTATGCGCAAACCCACCGGACCAATGTCCAACGGGCGCAGAATTTAGCGGTTCAAAAGTTCAAACCGGCTTCGACTGCGGTGCTGCCGCACCCGCCGGAAGCGTATGGACTGCCGTACCACTACATCAATCAACCGCTGACGCCGCTGGTTCGCTGCGTGATCGTCGACAAAGAAGGCTATCCGGTCGCTGTGACTCCGCCGCCGGGCACGCCGGCCTTTGTTTACGCCTTGAACAAAGGAATTCCCGGATTCAATTCCGAAGTCAGCGGCGACAATATTCTCGAGTACGGCAACAGCCAATGCGTGGGCGGCAATCAGCCCTATCATCTTTTTTACCGGCCGAAACTCGGCAAGAAAGATGAGGAAGACGATCAGCCGTCGGTGGCGCCGAATTTGCCCATGGGAGCCTTGGGTGGATTGGGCAATGGGATGAATCGCGGACCTACATACAATCCTGAATATGGCGGCTATTCAAATTCAGGCGGCGGTGGGGGCAATTCGGATTTCTCTTCACAAAGTGCCGGCCACGGGGCCGCTGGATCTGGCAACTCCGGACCAGACTCACTCTGCTCGGACCCAAAATCGAAGCAAGCCCAAGTGATACCGCCCTACACGGAGAGCTATTGCAAGACGATTCAGAACACCATTCTCGATGGAACCAGGGGTCCTTTTTGCAAGGAGAGCAACGCGGAGCTAGCGGACAAAATCGGCAACAGTAACATCGAGGACATGACCGACTTCTGCCCGGGATGGGACACGATCAAAACCGACCGTGACAAGCGCGCTATATTTCTTATGAACTTCGTTGCCGCCATGGTAACTCCGGAGTCGAATTGGGACCCTGGAGCAACTGGAGATAAGGAACGTGGGCCGGAGCATAGCTCTAAAGGACTGCTGCAGCTCACCAAGGCGTCGGATCAGGCCTACGGCTGCGACTGCAAATCCATGAACGACGAGTACAACCCGATTCAAAACTTGAAATGTGGCACACACATGTTCCTGTACCATATCGCCCGCGACGGGACGGTCGGCAAAGGTGGCAAAGACGGCACCCCGGCCCGCGGCCTGGCCCGAAGCTGGGGGCCGTTTCAACGCGAAGGCGAACGCAGGGCGATCATGAACCGCACGGCCGAGTGGTGTAGAAAATCTCTGAATTTCTCGCCGGCCCGCGCGGAGCCGCCGCAAAAACAAAGCGCGCCGACTCTTCCGCTCCCGAAAATCGATGACCCGCGCTTGCCGAAAGGCGCGCGCTAATTATTTACGCCGTTTTTGATTGTGAGCAAAGCGGAGCTGGAGCAACTCCACCGCCAAGGCGAAGGCCATAGGCAGATAAATATATCCCTTCGGCACGTGTCCGCCGAGCCCCTCGATAATCAAGGTCACGCCAATGGTCACCAAGAACGAGAGCGCGAGAATTTTGAGTGTCGCATGCCTTTGCACAAAGGACGCGATCGGCCCTGAGAACAAAAGCACCAGCACGAAGGACGCCACCACGGCGGCGTAGATCACCAACAGATGATCGGTCAAGCCGACGGCGGTGATCACCGAGTCGATCGAGAACACCAAATCGAGACCGACAATCTGAGTGATGACGGCACCGAAGCTCTCATAAGTCTGACCGACCCCTGGACCGGCATCACGGGACTCCACCACATGGTGAATTTCTTTAACCGCTTTGAAAATTAAAAAACCGCCGCCGGCCAGCAGGATAAAGCTCTTGTAACTTAAGCCCAGCCACACCGGCTCGCTGAGCGCAACCACATGGGCCGCTCCGAGCAAAAGCAGGCAACGCAAAATCAGCGCAAGGCCCAAACCGACGTAGCGAGCTTTGTTGCGTACCTTTTTCGGCAAACGATCGGTGACGATCGCGATCATTAAGACGTTGTCGATACCGAGCACGATTTCCAGACCGACCAGAATGCTGAATGTCGCGAGAAGATTTAAATCCAACTACGCCCACCCTTAGCGAAAGGCACTTCGGCCCCAGAAGCTGGCGTTGGTGCCCAACTCTTCTTCGATTCTCAACAGCTGGTTGTATTTCGCCGTGCGCTCGCCTCGGCAAAGGGATCCGGTTTTGATTTGCTGACAGCTAAAGGCCACGGCGAGATCGGAAATGGTGACGTCTTCGGTTTCACCGCTCCGGTGGGACATGACCGTTGCGAAATTCGCGGCTTTCGCCACCTTGATCGATTCTTCAGTTTCACTTAAGGAGCCGATCTGATTCACTTTCACCAAAATGGCGTTGGCCGCCTTTTGATCGATACCTTGCTTGAGGCGCTTCGGATTGGTCACAAACAAATCGTCGCCGACCAGCTGGGTTTTGTTACCCAAAGTTTTCGTCAGATGCACCCATCCGGCCCAATCGTCTTCGCTTAAACCGTCTTCGATCGAAATCAACGGAAATTTTTTTGTCCAGCCGGCGTAGATCTCGGTGACCTGTTCGGCTTTGATTTTCTTGCCTTCCCACTCGTAGACGCCGTCCTTGTAAAGTTCGGTGGCCGCCACGTCGAGCGCCAGCAAAATATCCTCACCCGGTTTGTAGCCGCTCTTTTCAATGGCGCGCATAACGAACGCGAGGCCTTCTTCATTCGATTTCAAATCGGGCGCGAAACCGCCCTCGTCGCCGACCGCGGTGGAGTGGCCCTCTTCGTCGAGAATTTTCTTAAGCGTTTGGAAAATCTCGGCGCCGGCGCGCAGGGCTTCGCGGAACGAGCCGCCGCAAACCGGCGCGATCATGAATTCCTGAATGTCGAGACCGTTGTTCGCATGGGCGCCGCCGTTGATGATGTTCATCAGGGGCACCGGCAATTGCTTGGCCTTACCGCCGCTCAAGAATTTGTAGAGCGGTTCTTTGCGGACCAACGCTCCGGCTTTGGCGGTCGCCAGGCTCGCGCCCAAAATCGCGTTGGCGCCGAGCTTCGCTTTGTTGGGAGTGCCGTCGAGCTGCAACAGCGCTTTGTCGATGGCGTGCCAGTCTTCGGGATTTTTGCCGAGCAGGATCGGCCGGATAATTTCTTTGACGTTGTTGACGGCGTTGAGCACGCCTTTGCCGTGAAAACGGCCTTTGTCTTTGTCGCGCAACTCGATCGCCTCGTGGGCGCCGGTCGAAGCGCCCGAAGGCACGGCGGCGCGGGATATAAGGGCGTTGTCGAGAGTGATTTCCACTTCCAAGGTCGGATTGCCGCGCGAATCTAAGATTTCACGGGCGGTAACGGTTTTTATAGTTGTCATGTTGTCTTTTTAGTTGGTCCCGGCTTCGAGATCAAGCTGAGCCGGCTTTTCACGCCGCTGCGGGCGAATGCGTTTGTTCAGATCGCGCTCAAAATGGGTGAGAAGGTCGGCGGTTTCCTGCGCCACCTGAGAGGACTGATTTTTAACATAGTCCCAGTCGACCCGTTTCATCGCCTCTTGCACCTGACGATCCATGCGGTCTTGGCCGATCAGCAAAGTGACCAGCTGCTGCGAGCGAACGAGATAATCGCTCATGCGCATCATGTGGCCCCGGGTGCGCACCACATACGCGCGCAAACCCTGCACGAATTCGGTCTCGGTGCCTTGAATCGGCAACGGCTTGTCGCTGGATCCGAGACTGAGTTGCGAACGCAGATCTTCAATCTGGCGCTGGGATTCTTCGAGTGCGTGCATCAGATTTTGCACCAACTCCGGTTTGTAATTGGGCGCGATATCGTGCTCTTTGAGCATATCGCTCTGCGATTCCGACCAGCTGATTTGAATGCGCGACTGTTGCCAGTCCACCTGGGCCTGCGAGCGGCCGATGTAGCACGGCAAAACTTCGAGCGCGCTTCTTAAGAATTCCGTGACATAGGGAAATTCCTGGTTGGAAATCGGCAAATCAAAACTGATGGCCGAAGCTTCACGCACCACATTTCCCACCGGCGGCGCGGGCGAAACGAAATAACTTAAAAATCGATGGGGCTGCAGAAAAAGATCCTGCGGCGTTTGCATCATCTTGATCACACTGTCGAGAACGCCCCACGAGCGCAGTTCATGACATTGATGACCGACCAAAGTCGCGAGTCCGCCATCGGGAAAGCGGGCGCCGAATTCGCGATCGATTTCGGCGATAAACTTTTCCACATCCTGGGCCGGAATCCAGCACGACGGTTCGCGCAGAAATTCCGTCGGCAAGTCCGTGAGTTCAAAAAGCTTTTCTGAATCCACGTCTTTCGCATCCAGGAACAGCAAAAAAGAATTGGTGATTTTGCCACTGAACAGCATTTCTTTAGTTTTATCGAACCTAGACTTTGGTGCCAATAGATATTGATGGGGACGTTGAAAAGGTGCGAAAAGGTGTCGTCCAAGCCGCTAGCGGCTTGGACCCTTTCTGCGTAACGCTGAGTCATTAAGCAGGGGCGTGGCACTAGGCCGCTGCAGGTTTGGTGAACTTGGAGCGGGGGAACGGGATCGCGTTGTCCTCGATCTCGCCCATAAAGGTCGGAAGGGTACCGGTCGGCTCGATGTCGCCCTTGAGTTTGCCGTCGGGTTGTTTGACAAGGCGCGGGATTTCGTAAATCGGCACGACGTCGTAGGTGCCGTCCTTGTCGAAACCGAGCACTTCTGAAATGCTGCCAAGTCTGCGGGATCCATCAGGATAGCGAGAAATCTGCACCACGATGTCGATGGCCGAGGCAATTTGGTGGCGCAGGGCTTTTTCGCTCAGCTTGCCATCGCCGCCGGAGGCTAGAGCTTCTAACCGCACAAGCGCATCGGTCGCCGAGTTGGCGTGAATGGTGCCCATACAACCTTTGTGACCGGTGTTCATGGCTTGAATTAACTCGAGACCCTCGGCTCCGCGCACCTCGCCCACGATGATGCGGTCCGGGCGCAGACGCAAACTGCTCTTAAGCAAATCGCGGATGCTGACTTCGCCGACACCTTGGTCGTCGGCCATTTGCGTCTCGAAGAACACCACGTGTTCATAGTCGACTTTCAATTCGGACGAGTCTTCGATCACGATCAAACGCTGACCGCGCGGAATGCGGTTGCTCAAAACCGAGAGCAATGTGGTTTTACCGGAGCCGGTGCCGCCGCTGACGAGCACGTTTTTGCCTAGTTTGATGGCGATATCGAGAAATTGCGCGGCGTCGGCGGTCATGGCGCCGATGGTGATGTAGTCTTTAAAAGTAAATTGCACGGTGGCGAACTTGCGGATGGCGAGTGTGGTGCCCTTGCGCGAGCAGGGCGGAATCACCGCGGCCACGCGAAAGCCGTTGGGCAAACGCGCATCGAGGCGCGGCTCTTCGTCGTTGATTCTTCGGCCCACGCTCTGGGCAATGTTGTTCACCGCGGAACGTAAGGCGTCCTCGTCTTTGAATTTGGCGTCGGTTTTCTGAATTTTACCGCGGATTTCGACCCAGATCTCATCAAACTTATTGATCATGACTTCGGTGACCTTCTCGTCTTCGAGCAGCGGCCAGATCGGCGCGAGAAAAGTTTTGATCGAATTGACGAAGACCGTGACCTTGTCCTGCATCACTGTCCCCTATTCGGAGGCCGGAGCGCGGTTGTCGTACTTTCCACCTTCGGCCGGGAACACCACAAGTTTACCTTGGGCCGAAGTCTCCGGGCTGTTGAAACGGAACACGCCCTCTTTTTGCGGGCGGATCACGAAGCTCTTGATCTTACCGAAGAAGGTCGCATGATGCTCGGAGAATGCGTCGAGCACGAAGCTGACGTTCTTTTCTTTTTCGTTCACGTTCACAATGTGAATTTGGTAGTTCATACCCTTCTTCACGCGAATGGTGGACGGCACGAAACCTTTCTCAGTGTTGAGCACCACGATTTCCTGGGCGATGTCGCTCGGAATAAACAGCGACTCGAAAAAGGTCGGTTGCTTTTGTGTTGCGGGCGCGACGTCGATCGGCATTTCGGCGCTGGCCGGATCGCGCAGATCTTCGCTGCGGGTCGATTGAACACGGCGCGAGAGATCGACTTTCCAGCCGTCGGCATGGGCCGTGCTCAAAGCCGACAGGCCAAGGACGGCGAGGAGCAAAAACGCGCTAGTGCAGAGTTTCGCGCGAGTGATAGTCCGCGTACTCACGGGCGACCTCCATGGCTAAATAGCTCAGCGTTTTCTGATCGAATTTTTTAAGGCTCGACATCAATTGTTCCATGTCGTCTTGGCAGCTGTTGGCGATATTCAGAACTTGGAAAAAATCGTCGGCGTGCTCATCCATCTGATCGAGGGCTTTGCCCCAATCCATTTCGAGCACGGGATCGATAATTCCCATGTGGTAAAGAGCATCAAAGATGGCCTGCAGATTCCCTTGCAAGTACATGATGACTTATCGGCTTAGATTGAGATTGCCTCAGGTCCAGTTCTGACCTTCAATTGGGGACTGAGGTCTAGCTATTTCAGGGAGGAATTATGATGCGGACGTTTTTATTGATTCTGAGTTTCGGTGCATTTGGGCATTCGTCGTGGGCTTTGTCGGACACCGGCTTAAACGATGGCGACATGATCCGTTTCGGTGGAGTAACGGTCACGACTTGGGAAAATTGGCCGACTGGCGGCGGGATCAACCTTTGTGTCGTAGGCCTCAAAAATCCCCCACATACGGCGCGCACCGGAAGAATCCCGAGAAGTTCCGGCTGCGAAGGATGGGATTACGCCAAAGTCGTGCAAACCTTTCCGGCCTCGGACGTGTCTAGAACTACAATCAGCTCTTCGACAGGAGTCTTTGCGGCTCGCAACGAGTCTTTTAGCAAAGTTTTCTCGGCCACCCTCGTGAACGAAGCCTTTAAGAGGGCCGTGAACGAATGCTCCGCGTGCAAGAAATTCTATTTACTCGCGGAACTGAGTGGCGTGTGGGGCGATTTTGACTGGCTGCCCATTCAAAACTACAAAGGACTTCATACTCTCAATCAACAGGCCAGCCGCGGAGTGGTCGAAGACAACTCGAACAAGGTTCTCGGCTGGGAGACCGTCTCGAGTTTTCTCGAGTACGAAGCCCGGTAATCCGGTAGCAGATGGGGATTTGGGCTGCGCAGGGTGATCACTTCGCCTGGAGAAGTGAGGCCAGCGTCGGACTGGTCAAAGTTCGCTCGCAGGGCTGGATCCAAAAGGTCTGCGCGAAATCCCTGCTCTTCAAGATCTGATAAATATCGTCGGGTGAAAGGCCAAGTCCTCTCTCACGCGGCTGACGGCCGTTCCAAAACGGACCCGAAAAAGTCATAGGCTGCGGTTGAATGTTTAAAAGTCTCGCGATCAACTTCGCACAGTAAGAAGAATGGCTGTCGTCCCATACATATTTGAAATCAAATGGCAGGCCGAGATATTCGGCGGCCTGGGCCACGCTCACCGACGGTGCGTTTTCGTCGGCCAGAATCACGGCGCGCGGGCCGATCCGCTCCAACTCATTTACAATCTCCACGCCGTTCGACGGATGGGAATGGATCCAGCGTCCGTCCTCCAGTTGCAAAGCCGCATGAAAAAATTGACCACCCGGTTCAAGTTGCACCAAAGTTCCATTCGCGTCGCGCAGCTGGAAGAACGCCACGCGGGTGGCGGCACCACAAACCTGACTGACCAACAAAAGCAGCAGCAATAACTTTTTCATTTTCTCGACTCCTCGGATTCGCTAAGGTACATGACGCACGGGAGTTTCTAAACAGGAATCGCAAAAGTTCAGCGCTAAATTGTTTAGCGGTAAACGCTGTCATGGAAGGCCATTTATGAAAATAATTCGGTTTCTCGAGCATAGTCCCGACTATCAACTCCACTTGGCCGGCAAACGAGCGGCCGTGGCGCTCAACGAGATGGTCGCCCAGTTCGACGTCAATATGACTCAAGCTTTGATTTTAGTGGCGTTGTACTTCGAGGAGGAACATCACTCTTCGTTTGAGGATCTGGCCCGCGCCTTCGGGCTGACCAAGGGAGGTCTGAGCCAAAATCTCTCTCACCTCGAAGGAAACAGATGGGTTCTTAGAATTCAGAAAAAAGACAAACGCTCGTTTCAAATAAAGCTAAAAAAAGAGGCCGAAGGATTATGTCTGAAGCTGATTAAGATTTTTGACGAGCACCAACGCCAGGCCGAATCGAAGCTGGGTGAGGACAAGTTAAAAAATTTCCTGAATGTTCTGCGGGAGATCGTGCCGTTATAAGCTGGCGCCCATCTGGCGAATCACGCTTTGGCCGCAGACCTGACCATTGACATTCAAATTGAAGCTACCGGAGGCGAGCAAGGAGCTGTCGAAGCTGCCCGTGCCCGAGGCGGAATGCACAAACGTGATTGCGCAGCTCTGGTTGAACGCGCCGACCGCCACTTGCAGATTTCCGCTCCAGTTGCTGTTGCTGGTAGCGGTGAAAGTTCCCCCGCTCAAACCGTAGGTCGCGTAAAGACCTCCGGAAATCGAATTCAAACTCATGGTGCCGTCCAAAGTCAGAGTCTCACCGTTGGCTAGCGCCAGTTTACAAAGGGCAAACACAATGCTCCCACTGGCCGACACCAACTGGCCGGAAGCAGTACCAACGCCCACGCTGGTGCTGATCTGCGCTTGGCCGCCCATGGTGAGCGTGCCACCGAGCGGACAAGAATAAGGCTGATTGAACGTTGCCACCTGCTTGGTGAAATCGAAGTTCTTAAGGCCTTGAATATTTTGAATCAGACCAAAAACAATTCCCCCAAAGGCGGAGCCGATGCCGTTCAACTGCTCTGCGGCCATAGCCGGGCTATTTTGCACGACGGGTGACGGTTGGGTATCGGAACCCGTGGACCCACTGCTGGTGGATCTCATATGCATCTTTCCGCAACCCGCCAATAAAACCGCACTTAAAAGCACAATAATTTTTCGCATACTCATGTGAGTTGCAATCGCCATTCCCCGCGCAGGGGTGATCACAAACGCCAACAGTGAACTGAAATACGCGTTCTCAAAATGAGACACACACGAGCTGGTCAACTGACCACTTGACGCACAATTGCTACCAAAATGGTCCTGGCACCCTAAAGGATATTGGCCGCGAGTTCGGCCAGCTCGGAGCGCTCGCCCTTGCTGAGCGACACGTGGGCCGAGATCTTCTGTCCCTTAAAGCGCTCTACCGAATAGGTCAGACCGCTGTTGGAGGCGTCGATATAGGGATTGTCGATCTGATAGCAGTCGCCCGTTAACACAACCTTGGTGCCTTGGCCCGCGCGCGTGACGATGGTTTTAATCTCGTGCGGAGTCAGGTTCTGCGATTCATCCACGATCAAATATTGGTTGGGAATGCTGCGGCCGCGGATGTAAGTCAGCGGTTCGATATTCAGCATCCCCTGATTGATCAGCTCTTGCGCACGACCGGCGGCCTTTTTGTCGGCACCGAGCAAGAACTCAACGTTGTCAAAGATCGGCTGCATCCACGGGTTCAACTTCTGTTCGACGTCTCCGGGCAGATAGCCGATGTCGCGGCCCATGGGGAAAATCGGACGCGAAACCAGCAAGCGCTGGAAGCGGCCTTCATCTAGGGTTTTGTGCAAACCGGCCGCAAGGGCCAACAGAGTTTTTCCGGTTCCGGCTTTGCCCACCAACGACACAAACAGCATTTCGTCATTTAGCAAAGCATCGAAGGCGAACGACTGCTCCATATTGCGCGGGTGAATGCCCCAAATACTCTCGGCCGGCGAAATCAGTGGGACGATGCGACCCGCCTTTTCGTCAAAACGGCCTATGGCCGAGTGGTTGGCGTTGGCCTTATCGCGCATAATTAAATATTGGTTGGCGAAAAATTTAAATTCCTCGTTCAACTCCAAACCGCGGTTTTTATAGAAACTGTCGATTTGTTCAGGATTGAGTTCGATTTCCTTAATCCCCTTGTACATATCCTCGAGATGGGTGTTCTCGGGATCGTAATCCCTGGCATCGATACCGAACACGTCGGCCTTAATGCGTAGATTGATATCTTTAGTCACCAATTCCACTTCGGCCTTGGGATTTTCGCTCTTCAAGGTGAAGGCGGTGGCCAAAATCCGGTGATCCGGAATGCTGATGTTCATTTCCTTGGGCAAACCGGTAAAATTAAAATCTGAAATTACGAATACGAACGACTTCGAAGTCTCCAGCGCCACTCCCTGAGCGAGCGAGCCCTGATCGCGCAAGACGTCCACGAAGCGCGAAAAGTGACGGGCGTTGCGGCCGTTTTCACCCAAATCGCGCTTGAAACGGTCGATCTCTTCGATCACCGAAAACGGGATGTAGATATCGGCGTTTTTAAATTTGTTGATGGCAAGAGCGTCGAACAAGATCACATTGGTGTCGACCACGATTTTCCGGTCGCAGCGGCCTGGTAATGTCATAGAGCTGAAAGCCCTCCTGATATAGGGCGATTCGCCGAGCGAATCGCTTTCACACTGCCTTATTGCATTGGAGTTTGAGAAGTATGTCTATCCTCAACGCATGAGGTTGGAAACTTGGATATCGCCCTGATCGGTCTGCAGGGAGGCGCTCACCGTCTCAATGAACTTCACAAAATGGTGCAGGGCCTGATCGTTGATCGTGCCTTTTACGAAATGAACACCGTGACGGAAAACCCCGTCCTCAGGGCGTCCGCGGATGTTTTGAATTTTCACCACGAACGCAAAATAAGTTTGATGATTCAAATACACGCGCATAGCGACTTCTTCGCCCACCTGAAAATGACCGGCCTCGACATCGACGTCGATGGCCGCGCCGTCCTCGGAGATGTCGGTTAAAGTTACCTTTAACAGGCCTTTGCGCGGCACCAATACGAAGGCGGAGATAAATTCGGTCAATAGCGTACGGCGCACCTTGCGGCGCTCCTGCTGGATGATCTCATTGCGCTTCTCGGTCATGTCGAGCACCGGAGCTTCGGCTGAGGCCTTTTTAGCGACCTTCTTGTTGGGCTGTTGATCTTTAGGCTTCGACTTGGCAAGGCGGCGGGTGATATCGATCACATTTTTCATATAGTCTTTATCGGCCTGTTGCTGTCTCAGCTTTAGGCGTCACCCGACGTAAGGCGCGCGATTTTCCCGCGTCTTACGTCTCAAAATGAGATGCCTTTTTGTCGCGAGGCTTGTTATATCCGTTTGGTGGACAAGTCGTTTCAAGGCCTGGTCCTGAGCCTTATTATTCACGGTTTATTGGTGTGGCTGCTGCTGGTGCATCCCATGCCGCCCCTGTTAGGGCCCGACAAACCGACCGAAATCACCCTGATCGAAAAAGACAAAGACAAAAATCATCACGGGCAGATCGCGCCCAATCTACAATTGCCCAAGGAAGATCTTTCGAAGACCGTGAAGGACCAAGTGAAAATGTTGGCCGACACCACCCGCCGGGTGAAACGGGAAATGGTCGCCCGCCAAGCCGAAATCACCCGCAACAGCAAGCCGCGCAACGCCCCTTCGCCCGACGACGTTTACCAAGTGAAGGGCAGCCAAGACCGCGGCGAGATCAATCCGCAGATGAACGCCACCCAAGGCAACAATGCCATGAAGAACGTGATGATCGGCGGATCGAGCATCAATCAGTATATTCCGGGAATTCAGCAGGGCTACTTCACCGCTTTGAATCAGGATCAATTCACCTACTACGTGTTTTTCAATCGCGTGAACGAGCAAATGGGCCAGCGCTGGGTTTCATTGATTCGGAATTATGCTCAGGGCCTGTCCGACACCGATCTCAAAGGACTTGCCAGTAAGAACCGGACCACGGTGATCGAAGTTCTGCTGACTCGCGGTGGGGAATTCGTGCGCTCCATGATTCACGTCTCTTCGGAGTCCAAGCCTTTGGACCAAGCGGCGGCCAGCGCTTTTCTGTCGGCCGCTCCGTTTTTAAACCCGCCCCAGGGCATGATCGAAAGAGACGGATTTATTCATCTGCGATATGCGATGACGATCTATTTCAAGCCCTCCTTTGGCCCTGGCGTAGAGTGAATCTGGCCGGTCGGGCTGAGCGGGATTTGCTAAAATAAAAGAGATGCGATGGATTGTATCGGCCTTACTGTTAGTGGCGGCGCCTTTGGCCCATGCGGGCTTTGTCGAGCTTGGCGCGAGCGCCAACTACCGCTCGAGCGGCTACGATAAATACAATTACATTCAGAGCCTGACCTACACCGCGTCCATGTCGTATTACTTCTGGGAAATGTGCGCCTGGGAGTTGAACTACACGACCGGCTACGCCAAACAGGCCACCAAGGCCTCCGATCCGATGTCGCCCAAGACCACTGTTGAAGATAATATCGAAATGACCTCGGTCGATTTGGTTTTGTCTTTTGCGGGACGACAGGATCCGTTCCGGCCCTATATCAAAATGGGTGGCGGCTATCTGACCAAAGAGCGTTTCCGCCAAGTGGAAGGCTTCGATAAAGAGCGGATCTCCAGGCAAAGTGGCGTTGTCCCGAGCGGCGGCCTCGGGATCTCCTTGAATATCACCAAAGAACTCAGCATCAAATTCGGCCTCGACGCATGGACTTCGCCCCTGGATGAACAACCCGTGATCGTCGACTATGCCGGTCGCGCGGGTGTGTCTTGGATGTTCTAAAATTTTTCGGCGCCTGTGCCTTGGTGTTCTCCTGCTTCGGTTGTCAACTCAGCTACTACATGCACAGTGCCTACAATCAAACCAAACTGATCAATTCGCGTAAACCCATCGAGCAAGTTTTAAAGTCGGGAAAGTTGAACCTGGATCAGCGGGCCAAGTTGGAGCTGGTCAATTCGGTAAAGAAATTTTCTGAATCGCGTTTGGGTCTGAAGAAGTCGTCGAATTACACCACCTTCGTGCAACTTGAAGAGCCCTACGTGACCTATGTGGTGCAGGCCGCTTATCCGTTTGAGTTGCGAGCTTATCAATGGAAATTTCCGTTTGTGGGAAAAGTTCCGTACAAGGGCTATTTCAAAAAGAAATTGGCCGATGAAGAGGCCAAGCTGTTAAAAGCCGAGAACTTCGACACCTTCGTGCGTGGAGTGTCGGCGTATTCCACTCTGGGGTGGTTTGAAGACTCGGTCCTGTCGAGCATGTTGCGCTACGATGACTATGAGTTAGTTGAATTGATTATCCACGAGACTGTCCACACCACATTGTTTATTAAGGATGCCGCCGATTTCAACGAGCGATTGGCCACGTTTTTAGGCCGTAAGGGCATGCTTTTGTACTATCGCGAATTGGGTGGCGAAACGGCTGCGCAGCAGTTAAAAATGGCCGAAGAAGAGACCGCCGATCAGAAACTGTTCTCAGCGTTTCTGACCCATGAAGTGGAAGAGTTAAAGAAGTGGTACAGCGAACGTAAAGATAAAGTTACGCCCGAGATGAAAGCCTCGCGGCTGCAAGAACTACAGGCGCGTTTCACCAAAGAGTTGCGGCCCAAAATGAAAACGCGGATGTACGAAGAGTTTGAGAAGAAGGAATTGAACAACGCCATTTTGCTGGCTTACCGCACTTATGAGTACTCTCTCGATGACTTTGAAAAGGTGTGGAAATTCTGCGGCGAGGATTTCGGCAAGACGCTGGAATGGCTGAAGGGTTTAGAGAAAGAGAAGAATCCCGAGCAGAAGCTCAAAGAGTTCGCTAAGGCGAACTAGAAGCTAACTTCTTAGCTCAACTTCTGAAGCGCCACCAATGCTCCGAGTGCCATGATCAGCAGCGAACCCAACTTGATTGTCATGCGATACTCCAGCGATTCAATAGAATGCTTGAGTTCGAGGACATCTGTTTTTGTTGCCAAATTTTGATCGGTAAATTGGTGGACCATATTGACAGCCGCCTCCGCCTGCTCGCGGTTAAATCCTGCCTTTTCTAATTCTTGAGTATATCTTAGAGCATTGAACATCGCCAGCCTCCTGCAAAAGACTGGTTGTTTCAGCAAGTTGTAGACCAAGCCGGCCTTGCATTTAATTGCAGTTCCACGTCCGCGCTGTACGTATTCCGGAATATGAAATTTAATAGCGTGGCCGAAAACTCGTTCGCGCCGCTATCTCTGCCGCTGTTATGCGGAACCGAATCACCGCTTCGCCGGCGATTTGCACACCAACGCCCGCAACAGCGTGACTGGTCCCGGGACCAGTAAATTAAGATTGGCGTCATAAACGTGTAAGACTCTGAGCGCACAGAGCTCAGCGCAGTTCCGCCTCAGATTCACGCCGAGCCAACGAGGCGGCAACCGGCTTGATTTCCCGTTCGACCACATTCATCACCCGCGAGCGCATACGCGCCAAGCGGTCTTCGACAGGCCAATCTTTGATAGGATCCGATTCACTCAACCACTGCTTCAACAAACGAAAGCTCTCGAACGTCTGGCGATCTTCACCCGAGTGTTCAAGCAGCAACTGCAAATCTTTATCGAGCATGGGATCGAGCTCGTTCTCCAGAAAATCGATCCACCACCACTCTTCCTCCGAGCTCATCACGTCCATTATCCGTCAACCTCCATAGTATTCGCGGCCAACTCCATCAACGAAAAGCGCGGCTGGGCCGTCCAATTCTTCAGCATCAAATTGCCCTCCAAACGCTCCTTCAACTTGAGCAGAGCGTGGCGGTAATTGGCCTTCGCCGTATCGTAGGGACATTGCATGATATCGGCGATTTCTTTAAACGACAGATCCTCAAACACCCGCAACGTCAGCGCGGTCTTCTGGCGATCCGGCAATTTGTCGACTTCGGCCTGGATCACCGCCCGCACATCGATCGCGATCATCTGGCTCTCGCTCTCACCCTCAACCGCCACGTCAAGATGATCGGTGCCGACTGTCTCGCGGTTGGTTTTGCGGAAACGATTGCGCGTGGTGTTCAGTGCGATTTGATAAAGCCAGGAGCGAAACGACGAGCGCCCTTCAAACAGGGACAGCCGGCGAAAGGCTTTGATAAACGTGTCCTGCACAATATCCTCCGCCGCGTCCAAGTCTCTCGTCATACGTACCACAACCTTCATCAAAAATTTCTCGTGCCGTTGCACGAGCGTCTCAAACGCGCTTTTCACTCCGCGCTTTACATCCTGTATGAGCTCAAGGTCCGTCTTCGTGGACACTTTTCTCTCCCCCGTTAGACCGGGCCAAGGCCCAGGTCGGTTAAAAAATTTTTGATGAAGACTTTGGTTTCAGGCTGCAATCCTTTGCTGGAGAGGCGCTCCACCGCTCACTGCGCGGCGGGCGCCTTCCCGCCTCCACCCTCGGGATGACACTAGAGCAAGCAAAGGGCCAAACTTTGTCACTGGCTCCGACGAGCTGAGCCAGGGAACAGGGCCACATCGTCACCGCTTAAAAAATGAGCAGTGTCAGCCCGTCCATGGCCTGACGGCGTCCACTGGACCGAATCTAAAAGCCTACAGTTAAACCGTAAACAATGGCGGACAGGGCGCCTTCGGTGTCGTCGCGGTGGACAACCGCCATCCGGCGCAGATGCAACGGCGTTTTCGATTCGTCACTTAAGACCACGATCAGAACGCCGTAAGATTGGCGAAACAAAGAGGCCTGTTCAATAATATCTGTTTGCTGGCGGCCATCCACCAGCATCAAATCCACCCTGCGACCGGCTTCCAGCATAACCGCCGCCGCTCGCAACGACGAAACATGAGTTACCGAAATATTAAGACGGCTTTCAACGGTGAGTGTGAAGGCATTGGAGAAATGTCCGTCATCCGATATCAACAACAGTCGGATCGGACGCGAGTCGGCAGTAAATTGCTTTTGAGCCTGGTCACACATTTGCTCTATCGCCAATCTAACACGGGTGTTCTTCGAGACGCCGGAAATGCGTGGACGGTCATCGGAAATCCAGGGTGAATTCCACAAATTGTATAGAAACTATTTATTATGGGTAAAGATCTGCGGCTGGCACAAGTTCTACAACGGCAACTTTCGGGCCGTGTGCTTTCGAAAGTGGCGGAAGAACTCAACATGAGCGTCTCTCTGCTACACGACTGGTACAGCTCCGCGCGCCGGCCGTCGGCCAAGAACTTCGGACATCTTCGCAAATTGGCCGAGTATTTGGGTCTTACCCTCGAGGAGCTGCTGTTCGACGAAGTTAAAGGGCGCCAAATCATCAGCACCACCATATTTTCAGACCGTGGGATTTGTTATCGGATCATAGTCGAAAAGTTGAAGCCTTAATCGCCGGCTGCGGCCGTGGCTTGTTTGGGCGTGGAGGTGTGCAGGGAATCCACTATGGGATTGTTGAAGACGATTTCTTTAAGCCCGCCCTTGTCGGCGCATTGTTTGAACAGATCCAGATAGTTCTCGTGGGCCGACTTTAGCTCACCGGCCTGCGCGATGGGTTCCACGATCTCGCCCGACAGACAACGGGCTTTGGCGGTGGTGGCGCACTTTTTGGGACTATTGGAGGCGCACACACACTTCTTACCCTGGGCTGTTTTGCAGGCCATTGTCGCTCGCGCCGCGGTGGGCACGATTAGAGCGGCCAGGGTTATGATTCGCATAAGCTTCGTGAGACCCATATACCAGAGTGAATGTGCATACCCCGGGCCCCGGCTTCTTGATCTAATGCGATTTGGCTGTCGACTATTTCAACAGTGTAGATTTGCCAGTCAGCTACGAGGCGACCGACACGCGGTTGCGGCCCGTGTTTTTGGAATTGTAGAGAGCCTTATCCGCGCGCTCATAGACGAATTCCCAGCTCGAATCGTTCTCGTTTTTAAAGGCGATTCCGATCGAAATGGTAATCGGCAGCTTTTTGCCCTCGAATTTGAAGTCGTGGGTTTCAATGGTGGCGCGAATCCGCTCGCCGATCTCTTCGGCCTGACGGGGCGGGCTGCCGAGAAGGAGCAAGGCGAATTCCTCGCCGCCGGCGCGGGCGAAAAAGTCGTTGCCGCGAATCAGTTTGTCGCGAATCACAGCGGCGATCTCGCCTAAAACGTAGTCGCCGGCCGGGTGCCCGTAGGTGTCGTTGATCGCTTTAAATTTATCGATGTCGAACAGCATGAGGGTGAAGGTGATGCCGAGCAGTTCGGAGCGCTTGTGCAGCTCGGGTGCTTTCGCCATCAGCGCGCCCCGGTTGGCGATTCCGGTCAAGGCGTCGGTCAGACCGCGGTCGAAGGTTGCGGCCGAAGCCACCGTCTCGATGCTGCCGCGCTCGAGAAACTTAAAGATGATATTGCCCACTTTAATCTGATCGTTATTGGCCAGTTTATGGGGCACCAAAGGTTGAATCTGTTTGCCGTTGACCACGGTTTTATTGGTCGACTCCAAATCGATCACGCTGACATCGCCACCGGCCATCACCAGCTTGGAGTGAAATTTGCTGACGCTGCGATCGTCGACAAAAATATGTGCGGTGGGCGCGCGCCCGATAATGCGATCGGTGTCTTCAATCGGCCACTGCCGACCGACGCTGGCGACGGGTCCGACCAACATCACCAACGACGGCGGTGCCTGACCCGCTTGGGCAATACGGAGTTTAAACGTGTCGCTCTGAAGAACGCTCGTTTTATCCGTAAGGTCCTTGCTATCCTTGTCCCTATCGCTGTCTTCGTCGTTATGAGCCATTGACTATATTATGTCTCCATCACCAGTGTGGTTCAACATTATTGCCGCAAGATTTTATCAGCATGTCTTTTGCCTAGCTCGACTCCGGGCTGGTTGAAAGCGTCTATATTCAGATGCTCTCCCACCAACGCGATGACCATTTGCCACAACATAAACAACGCGCCCAAAGTTTGTTCGTTGAGCGTCTGCAACTCGACGCTCGAATAGGGAATACGGTTTTCGATCAAAGTCTGTTCGAAAGACTGGGCCTCGGCGCCCAAAATGCTACCGATCGAAATGGTTTTACCAAAGTAGGGCATTTCCGGAAACACCTGGGCTTTAAACGATTCGCCAGCCGTCTCGGCCGCTTTGACCCGAGTCAGCAGGACCTGCTTGTCGCGGAAGCCTTCCATTAATTGTTGTAGCAACGAGTGCTGGTCGCGCGGACCGATACACGCCATCGGCGTGGACACACGGGGTCCGGGCTTGCCGGCACGATCGACCTTCTTGGCCAAAGATTCCGACCACAGCTGTTGCCACCATTGGCCGAAGGTTTTTAAGGCTTCCGAATAGGTCCACAGCTGCGTGACCCATAGATCTTTTTTCCAGCCGGACAAAATCACCGCCGCCAATTGAGCGGCGAGATCCACATTGGCCAAAGCCCAACGCGCGCCTTCGCGGAAATCGAAACGGCCGAGCCCCAGCAAACCCGCCGGGAACATACCCACCGGAGTCAACACCGAGAACCGGCCGCCGACGTCGGCGGGAATTTCTAAAACCGGAATCGAATATTGAGCCGCCCATTTCTGCAGGGCACCCGAGCCCGGGCTCGCGATCACCGTGACCTTGTCGGCTTTGATCCAATCTTTGTCGGCATGGAACAAACGTTCGATCCAGGTCAGGGTTTCCAGAGTGTCGCCCGACTTGGACACGATCACGATATGGCGGTCGCGCCAATCTCCGCTGTTGCGGAGCAGATCCCACTTGTAGCGGTCCACACCCTCGAGAAAAAATATGTTTCCCTCGGAGCTCGAGCTAAAACACTCGGCGATCACTTGGGTGCCGAGGCTCGACCCGCCGATCCCGAGCACCAGCACTTTATTGATGCCCCCGACCGCCTCGAGTCTTTGCTCAACCGACTCCCACATCGGATCGTTATGAACGGCCCGCACGAAACCGGCGCCCCGGCCTTGGGCCACCTGGGCCCACAGCTCGCGCAACTTGGCGACCAGAACCGGATCGATAGGCTCGGCACTGCGAAACTCAATCATGCGATGGCCACATCTTCCTCGATCCGGTGATAGCCGTGCCACTCCTTCAGGCGACCGCGCGGGCGGCCGTCGTCTTCCGGGTATTCGAACAGCACATAGATCAGTTTGGTGATTTTGCCTAAGCTTCCGATATCGAGCGAGGTCAGATCGGTCCAAGTTCCAGTGTTGAAGTATTCCATATTCTCGGCGAACTGCCGGTACTGGTAAACGTGGCTGTGTCCGAAACACACGGTGTGCACGCGTTCATCCTGCAGCACCCGCCGCGCCGACTCGCTCAGATCGGGAAACACCGCGCTCTCAAGTAAAACGCGCACAATCCGCGAAAACGGAAACATCCGGCGCGGATCGTTGCTCAGGGCGGACTTGGCGAAATAAAGCAGCAGATTGATCAAATTGCCCACGGTGAACAAAAACTCATTGGCGAGCGCCCAACGCATCATACGGTTGAACGGGCGGATCTTGTCCACGTGGGGATAAGTCTGCTTGATTTTAAGCACGAATTCCACGAAGAAGTGGGAGCCAAACGGCAGATTCAAAATCGGCTCGGCCAAATTTTTCTTTAAAAAGAATTTGCGCGGATCGAGGCGGTTGGCCGCTTCATGCATATGGCCGTGCTCGATATGCACGCCATCGAAGAAGTACACGATGTTTTTAAAGTGGACATTGGTGCCGGTCACTTCGTTTAAAAACGCGCGGCAGGCGGGCCACAGCATGGCCTGATCGTGATTGCCCACCACGTAGGTGATGGTGTTGCCCGGCTTGGCCGCAAAATCTTTGAGCGCCTTAAAAAACACCGCATGCCCGCCAATAATCCGGCGCATGATATCCATACAAATGCTCTCGGTGATCACGGTCAAATAGTGGCCGTGAAAATCCACTTGCAGGAAGTTCAGAATGTCACCGTTGAGAATCAATTCGATTTCGTGTTCGGCGTATTTGCCGGTGGTGTGATAATGAATGAATTCCGCGAACTTCTCGTCGAAGTAGAACTCCTCCATATCGTTGAGCTGGCCGTTCTCGAGCGTGCGGCCCACGCCGAGATGGAGATCGCTCACCACTAATTTGATCTTCTTTTTACTCATGGCCTTTTAGCTCGCGACGAATACGATGTTGCGGCTCTTTCGTTTGCCGTAATACATAGCCTGATCCGCGATTTGAATCAAACCCGCCACCGTTTGCGCGTGCGTTGGGTAACCCGCCAGACCGATGCTCACCGTCAAATTCAAACTGTGGCCTTCGACCAGGAAAGTCTGCTGCTCGATAGCCTTGCGGATGCGCTCCGCCACAACCTTGGAGCCCTCGACGTCCGCATTGCTGAGCACCACGATAAACTCATCGCCACCGTAGCGGAAAGTGTAGTCGCAGCTGCGCACATGGGCCTTTAGCACCTTGCCCACGGCCACCAGCAGTTTGCTGCCGACCCAGTGGCCGCGGCCATCGTTCACCATCTTAAAATAATCGATGTCGAGAAACAGCAGTGAGAACGGAACGCTTTCGCGTTTGGAGCGCTGAATTTCGTGTTCGAGAACCATGGGCAGATAGCGTTGGTTGTGCAAACCGGTGACTTCGTCCACATAGGACAGATTGCGCGCTTCCAAATATTGATAAGCAAAATTCATATAGCGCAGCGATAAATCGAGGCCCGTCTTAAAACTGTCGAGCAACGCCACGGGATTGGTTTCGCGCGGACGATCCACGGTCAGAATGCCGAGCAGACGCTCTTTGTAAAACATCGGGTAAACAAAACGCGGATGGGGTTGCAGCAGCATGTGCGGCGGCAACACGCCCTTCCACGGGCGCGGAAACAGCTGATCCACCTGAGTCCACATCTGATAGAGCGACCACATATCGCTGGCCGGCTGGCTCCACATGTGATTGCCGATCACGTCGGCGGCGGCCAAGGCCCAATTCCAATTTTCCGACGAGCTGTCGTGTACGCGAGCCAAACCGTGCGACGAAATCCAATGGACCGCGGCGGCCTTGGTTTGCTCTTGCACAAAGGTCAGCACCCGTGTGAGCACATCTTCCATCTCGAGCGATTGGAAGTCTTCGTGCTTCACTTGGTTTTCCTTTGCGGACTATTTTTGCCGCCTTGATCCTCTTCGCCTTCGAGCATGCTCAGGGCCAGTCGCAGGGCCTTTACCGTACGACGGAGCATCTCTTGCTTGTCGGTGGTTTGCCGGTTGAGTTCCTGATTCTTGGTGCGGAAGTTGTTGAGCTCAAGGCTCAGTTGGTCGATCTGCCGTTTGAGTTCGAGGATCATATCGTCCTTGGAACGGATCAAGGCCTGCCCCTCCATTTTCACCAGCTCAAGGCGGTTTTCCAACTCACGTTCGCGCACGCGGATTTTTTGAATGTTGCTGGAGATTCTAAGCTCGAGCTCCTCGTTCTTGCGGCGCAATTGCTCGACGTCGCGGCTGAGGGTGTCGCGGGCGTTGGCAAGAATGCCCCTCTCTTGTTCGAAACTCGAAACGGCGTGTTCGTAGTCGGCTTCGCGGCGGTTGTTCACGGCCAGCAGTTCATCGGCCCGGCGGCGTAGAGTTTCGGCCGCGGCGCCCAACTCCTCGTTCTGCGTGCGCAGACGCTCGAGCTCGTTTTCGAGTTCTAAAATGCGGCCTTGGGCGATGCGGAGCGACTCACTTTGCGCGAGGGCGGCTTCGGTCCCGCCCGCGGCGCTCGAACGCATCGAAGAAAAGCGGCCGACGCTGGCGCGCACTTTGTCCTCGGCCTGTGAATCTTTCGGTATGGGCCTGGCCAACGCCTGCTGCAATTTGCTTTCGTTGATGCGTTCGGTGCGATCGTCGTGCACGTCGACCTTCGCGGCGGACCGGTGCGCTTCCGCCTTCTCGGGCTCAGGCTTTTTTTCAGGTTTTTCAGGCTCTTGCGGCGTGGCTTTGACCTCTTCCGTCTTGTCGTTCAGAAGATCGTCGATCAATTCCATGGCTAGAGCTTGCTTTTTCTTGTCAGCCATTACGGACTAACTATCGGAAAATTCTTGGATCTTATTTAGGGAATCGCCTAGGAAATCACCTGTTGGTAGGACTTTAGGCGGCTGTCGAGCTCGGCCATCGTCACTCTACGGATGCCTTCCAGGCCAAAGTCCTGCACCGTGAAGCTGGCCAAAAGGCAGCCGTTCACGCAGGCCTGCTTAAGATCTTCTCGGGTGTGGGCCCGCCCCAGTTTAGCCAGATAACCCAAAAATCCGCCGGCAAAGGTGTCGCCCGCGCCGGTGGGATCGACCACTTCCTCGACCGGGAACGCCGGTAAAATAAAATAGCGGCTATCATTGAATAAAATAAATCCGTATTCACCGCGCTTGATCACCACCACTTTGGGGCCCATGGCCATCACTTCTTTGGCGGCACGAACGGTGTTGTAGCTGCCGGTGAGATCGCGCAGCTCGGCTTCGTTGATCAACAACACGTCGATGCGCTCTAAAACTTTGAGCAGCTCCGATTTTTTCGACTTGATCCAGTAGTTCATGGTGTCGGCCGCGACCAACCGCGGACTCTTGACCTGCTCCAAAACCTGCAGTTGCAACGGCGGATCGATATTGGCCAGGAACACCACCTTCGAATCGCGGTATTCGGCCGGGATCGTGGGATGGAAATTTTCGAAAACATTCAAGTGGGTGGCGAGCGTGATCGCCTCGTTCATGTCTTTTTCGTACTTACCTTCCCAATGGAAAGTTTTGCCCGCCACCTGCTGAAGGCCGCGCAGATCGACTTTGCGTTCTTCCAAAATCCGCCGGTCCTGGGGATTGTAATCGTCGCCGATCACTCCCACCACGCGCACGGGCGCGAACAGTGACGCCGCGACCGAGAAGTAATTGGCGGATCCGCCCAAAATTTTATCCCGACGGCCTTTGGGAGTACTGACGGTATCGTACGCGACACTGCCCACGACTAAAATGGAATCCATGAATGTCCTTAACCCTTAAAGCGAAATTTGTGCGGGAGCTTTCTTTACCGCCGTGGTCAGCTGACCGCAGGCCGCATAAATGTCCCTTCCCATTGTCTTACGACGTAAAACATGGGCGCCGAGACGAATCAACTCATTTTGGAAGGCGACTATGGCCTTTTCATCGGGGCGTTGGAAGCCCGAGTCCGGGTGCTCGTTAAATGGGATAATATTAATCTTGCAGGGTACGGAACGGGTGAGTTGATACAGAGCTTTTGCGTCAGCGAGGGAATCCGTGACACCTTTCAGTAAGACATATTCGAAGGTGACTTTGTCGTCGCTTTGACGGCAATGCTCCCGGCACGCCTCCAACAATTCCGCCAGATCCCAGCGCTTGTTGATCGGCATGATCTCCGAACGGATTTGATCGTTTACGCCGTTGAGGCTCACCGCCAAACGCACGCCGGCTTCGCTCACTTTCGGAATCATCGGTACGATACCCGAAGTGCTGACCGTAATGCGTTTGCGCGAAAGATTGAAACCCCATTGCGACTGAAAAATCTCGATGCTCTTGAACACGGCCTCGCAATTGTCGAGCGGCTCGCCCATTCCCATAAACACGATGTTGGTGATGCGCTCGCCTTCGGGCAACGCCCGCGAGGCTTGCACGAATTGGCCGACAATTTCCCAGGTTTCGAGTTTGCGCTGCAGTTTTTGTTTGCCTGTGTAGCAGAACTTGCACGCCATATTGCAGCCCACCTCCGACGACAAGCAGGCCGTCAGCCGGCCCTTGCTCGGAATCAAAACCGTCTCCACCGATTTACCGTTGCCGACGTTGAACAAAAGTTTGGTGGTGCCGTCGACGCTTTTGTGGATCTTCAAAACTTCGGGCAAGGTGAAGTCGAACATGTTGGGCAGTTCGGCGCGGAAATCCTTCGACATGTTGGTCATTCGATCGAACTCTTGAACTCCCAGTCCGTAAATCCAGCGGTACAACTGCTGGCCACGAAAACCCTCTTTGCCGAGGCCTTTAAGGGCCTGGCTAAGGTCGGTGAGACTGAGGTCAAAAAACCGGACTTTCTGCATGGATAGGCGATTTAACACAATATGGCTAAAGTTGGAATATAGAATTTTCCGCCAGACACCGTAAAGTACGCATGGCACAGCCCGCATTTCAAGTCAGAACCAATTTAAGCCGCACCATCACCTACCGACCCCATCTGCGGCCCGCATACTACACCATGATGGCTTTGGCGGGAGTGTCCCTCCCGCTGGCCTGCGGAATGGCCTCGATGGCCTACTTGGATGGTTCGATCGAGGTGGCCGCGGTCGTCGCCTTCTTCGGTGCGCTGATTCCGTCGGTGTTTTTTGCCGAGGCGCGATTGTTTTTGAAGCCAATGGCCTTTGTGAAAATTCACGTCCACCAATACGGTTTAACCCTCGAAAATCCCACCCGCACCACCGAGCTGCAGTTCAAAGATGTGAAGTCCATTTCGTTCTCCCATCTGCCTTACGTCGGCGGCTGGTTCACACTGGTGATGGAGTCGGGATCGCACCATCGCTTCACCGTGGGTCTCGAACGCAGCGAATATATTCTGGAAATGCTCGTCTCCGCCCGCCCCGACGTTGTCGACACGATGAAGATGCTGGATTACCGGCGCACGGCGGTTCTGACCGATCATTCGTGGGCGCGGGCCCATGAGCACTTTAAAAAATATAAAACCTGGTTGCTCAAATATCTGGCGGTCCCCGTCGTTCTGACCGCGGAGTGGCTGGCCGGCATCGTGCTTTACGCTCAACAATCGGTGCCGACGCCTTCCAAAATTCTTGGCACAACCCTTATTATGGTCGCGGCCAATTTGATTATGGGAATTTTCGTAACGTTTGCCGCCGAGGAATTTTGCATTTTAGCCCGCGGCCGCAGAAATTTGATGGCGGATGCTTCTTACCTGAAGCGCGATCTCGAATTCGAAAAACAGGCCGGTAGGCTGAGCTACACCGTCCATTGGATTCTGGCCCTCGCGATCACCGCGCTGGTGGTTGTCTCGAGGACCTAGTTTTCGTAGTAGGTCAGGGTCGTCGAGCGCTACCCGCTCGGCGCGGCCGTTCCGTTCGGCGCCGCCGTTCCGTCAATTTGTGGCCGGAGTCCGCCGCGGACCAACTCCATACGCCACCCTAAGATCCCTTAACCAGGTGATTTGCCCTTCGATTGGAAACGTCAGTTGGTGAGTCAGATCATGGTGGAATGAGCATAGGGTCGTTAAATTTTCCGGCTCGTTACCTCCGCCTTGGCTCACCGGCCTGATATGGTGGACGTGCAGAAATCGATCATTGGTGCATCTTCTACCTTGAGCATCGCGGTGAGTGCATTGCCCTCCGTCGCGAGCGAAAACCGCATGGTTTTGATCAGCCGTTAGCGGCTTGCGTCCTGAAACTCTGTACGTACAGAGTTTCGCATCGCCATCTGTCATTGCCGTAGATCGATCATCCGCATTGGCGCTGTCGGGTACACGATCACTGCGGCTCTCCGCAGTCGACTTCTTTTCCTTGCGCTCCACAGCCCGTTTCGCCTTTTTCACCGGATCATGCCGCTCCAGGAATTCATCCAGCGCTTGAGCAAGTGCCGCGTTGGGATCGACCTTTTTCCTGCGGCCCGACTTCGTGAGAACGGCTTGCGCGCGTTTAATTTTGGCGTAGACGTCCTCAGTCACTTTCACGCTGCGTAACTTTTCCGGAAGCCCCTCGCGCTTGCGAATGCGCGACACCTCCCTATTGATTTCATCGGCCGTGTGGGTCTCGGCAAACGGAACTAACTCCGCCGCGTTTTCCACGGTCAGGGTTGAAAACATTCGAGCGGCCTTCGCGACTGAAAGACGCCGATGTTTCAGAGACTCCGCAAGCTCGGGAATCTCGCTCGACTTCCGAGCAGCCGTAATCATTTGATAAGCGAGGGCGTTATCAAGTTTAAGATGGTCGACCGCAAAGACAAACAAACTCGAGCAGTCGAACGATTTATAAAGTTTCGCGCGGTCCAATTCCTGAAGAATCTCGATCACCCGCCACGCCTGCTTGTCAAATTCCCGGCACACGGCAACGGCTCGCTGGTAAAGCTCTTCATGTTCGTGACTCAATTTCATAAATCTCCCTCCGACTGCGGCCACACTATCATGTGTTTTTACGACTGCATTTGAGGCGAGCAAGCGAGTCTTTATAGATTCGCAGTTTAACGTTCTATACGAGCGCCTGCGCTGCGGTTAAAAAGGCGACTGAGTTTTCAAAAAATTTGGAAATTGAACCGGTTGCCGACCCGAATAAGCATTCGTAAAACCCGTCAACAAAAATCTCATTGCCAAAATTTTTTGACCGGCGATGTATACACAATGAATAGTGTCAACGTTCATAAAGAAATCGACCCATACCTCAAACGCGTCAACATCATCGGCACATCCGGCTCCGGCAAGACGACCTTCGGAAAAAAGCTCGCCGCCAAGCTCAACGTTCCCTTCATCTCGCTCGACGAACTTCATTGGGAACGAACGCTACCTAAATCAAACCTGAGTCACTCAACCAAAGATCCCGCATACTCCAGCAGCTCGGCCTTCGAACACGGCACGCAGCCGATTTTGCCGACCACCACGCCCGCGGCCACATTGCCGACCACGCAGGCCTCCGACAAAGAAAATCCCCCGACATGGGCCATGGCCAGAGCCGCGATCACGGTGTCGCCGGCGCCGGTGACGTCAAACACTTGGCGCGCGAAGGTCGGCATATGCACGGCTTCCGCAGCCCCGATCAGCGACATGCCTTCTTTGCCGCGCGTGACGACGACATTCCCCGCCTGCATGCGGGAGCGCAAGGCCTGGCCGACTTCCAAAATAAATCCGGGTTTCATGCGCAGCTCATCGTAATCCAGTCCGCTCAGCAGCACGGCTTCGTCGCGGTTGGGCGTGACCACATCGGCACCGCTGTAAAATTTAGCGGGAGTGGTGCGGTTGGGATCGACAAAAACTTTTTTCCCCAAAGCCCGGCTCTCACGGATAATCGCCTGCAATGCCGTTTCCGACAGCATACCTTTGGCGTAATCCTCGATAATCACGCCGTCTGAAGACGCCAACAGCGAGACCACTTTCGCGATCACTTGCTTTTCGGTCTCAGCCGAAAGATAGCGCTTCTTTTCAAAATCCACGCGTACGATATGGTGCGCGCCCGACATCACCCGCAACTTGCGCGTAGTCGGCCGCGAGGAATCGACAATCAAATGATCGGAAGCGACTCCCGCCTCGCGCAGACGACTGCGCAAATCGTCGGCGGCGCCATCTTGGCCCACGACGCCCACCAGATGGGCCACTCCGCCCAAAGAGGCCACGTTCTGTGCCACATTGGCGGCCAACCCCAGCCGGGCATCCTGGCTTTGCACTTCTAAAATCGGAACGGGCGCCTCAGGGCTGATGCGGCGAACCTCTCCCAATACGTATTCATCTAGCCCGATGTCGCCCACCACAATCAGGCGGACTTTGGGCAGGGCTTCGATCCTGCGCGGTAAAGATTTCAGCAGGGATTTCAGCTGGTCACCTTCGATCGTCGACTCTTTCATATGCCTAACCACTAACACACACCTGGAGCCGCGCGCACCCGCTCGCAAAGCCAGCTTACGTCATGCGTCGACGGTCGACTCGGCCCCCCGCCGCCACTACATTGGAAAATTCAGTATTTACTTGATCTTAGGAGGGTCTCCCGAATGGAAGCTCTGACAAGTGGAGCTTTATACCAGAACACCATGAAGATCATGGAGAACGCGGGCAAGGTTATCAATCTCAGCCCGAACGTTCTTGAGCGCCTCAGATATCCGCGCCGCACACTGATGGTTTCGGTGCCGGTGAAGATGGACGACGGCCGTGTGAAGGTATTCAGTGGTTATCGCGTTCAGCACAATCAAACTCTCGGTCCGTTCAAAGGTGGAATCCGTTATCACCACCAAGTGGACTTAAGCGAAGTGGCCGCTCTCGCCGCTTTGATGACTTTCAAAAATTCGCTGTTGAATTTGCCGCTCGGCGGAGCCAAAGGCGGAGTTCAAGTCGATCCGAACAAACTTTCGAAGGCCGAGCTTGAGAATCTCACTCGCCGCTTTACCTCTGAAATCTCGCCGTTCATCGGCGCCGACCGCGACATCCCCGCGCCCGACGTCGGCACCGACTCCCAGACCATGGCGTGGATGCTCGACACCTACTCTCTCGAATCCGGTTTCTCGCAGACCGGCGTCGTGACCGGTAAGCCCGTTGAAATCGGCGGTTCACTCGGCCGCGAAGCCGCTACAGGTCTCGGCGTGATTTACGCCACCGAGAAAGCTCTCGAAAAAACCGGCAAACGCATTTCCGATTGCACCATGGCCATTCAAGGTTTCGGTAAAGTGGGAATGTACGCCGCGATCGAAGGTTACGCCAAAGGCGCCCGTGTGGTCGCGGTCAGCGACGTGTCCGGCGCCATTATGAATGAGCGCGGAATCAACATCGCCGAACTCTCACGCTACGTGAAAGAAAAGAAACTGATCAAAGACTTCCCGGATGCTCAGCACATCACCAACGAAGACTTGGTTTGCTTGCCGTGCGACGTGCTCGCGCCCTGCGCGCTTGAAGGCGTGATTCACCAGGGCAATGCCAAGGACGTTAAGGCCAAAATCATTGTGGAAGGCGCCAACGGACCGACCACCAGCGAGGCCGATGAAATCCTCAATGGCAAAGGCTGCGTTGTCGTGCCCGACATTCTGGCCAACGGCGGCGGTGTGGTGGTTTCGTACTTCGAATGGGTGCAGGACATTTCGTGGTTGTTCTGGACCGAAGACGAAGTGCGCAGCAAATTGCGCGAAGTCATTTACAAAGCGTTCGATAAAGTGTGGCAGTTCTCCGACACCCACAAGGTCAGTATGAGAACCGCGGCCATGGCCTCTTCATTGCAACGTTTAGAGCGCGCGATGAAGCTGAGAGGACAAGCCTGGTGATGCGAATGCGGCCATGGTTATGGCTTTCGCCTTCGCTTGCCCACAAGCTTTCACCTCCTCTACTCAACGGTCTTCATTTATTCACTCCGACCCAAAAGCCGCCCGAGTGGCGGCCTTTGGATTGGCGCGGCCTGCACTTTCCCAATCCGCTCGGCGTAGCCGGGGGAGTGGACAAGGACGCGCGCAATGTGAAGGCTTGGTGGTCACTCGGTGCCGGGTTTATTGAAGTCGGCACCATCACCCTACAACCGCAACCGGGCAACACACCGCCCGTTCTGGGGCGCGATGTGTCTCAGCTGGCCGTTTGGAATCGCCTTGGATTTCCGTCGCAAGGGGTGGAGCGTGTGAATCGGCGTCTGAAAAAGTTGCCGCGCCCGTTTCGATCCCCGGTTTTTGCCAATATTGGCAAAAACGCCTCGACCCCTCTTGAGCAAGCCCATCAGGATTATCTTTTGCTGATGCAATCGCTCAGCGGCTTGGTGGACGGCTTTGTGATTAACATCTCGAGTCCCAACACCAAAGGCTTGCGCGAATTGTTGCGGCCCGAACGCTTAACTGAGTTTTTGGGTCCAATTTTGCAGTCGCCGCCAAATGATGGCGAGCCGGTGCTGTTAAAGCTGAGCCCGGACATGGACGACACGGAGCTGGAACGGGTGCTGGAGATTTCATATTCTCTCGGCATTGACGGTTGGATTTTAACCAACACGTCCCAATCGATTCGTGAAAATTTAAATTTCCCTAAAGAAGGCGGAGTCAGTGGCCGGCCATTAAACAGTCGCTCGCGTGAGGTCCTGAAAAATAGTCTCCAAGTGCTGGGCGAGCGCCGGCGCGACAAGCTGGTTATTTCCGTCGGAGGAATTTTATCCGCCGACGATGTGTTTGAGCGACTCGAACTCGGCGCCGACCTGGTGCAAGTGTATTCGGCTTTGATTTTTGAAGGACCCAACTTTTTCCGGCAGGTGGCAAAGTGCCAGCGTCCAAGTCGAAACAATTAAAAGCTCCCCGCAATCAGTGGATTGCCGTGGTGGCCGCGCTGATGCGCCGGCAAGGTAAAGTGTTGGTCGGTAAACGGCCCGAAGGCTCCTCACTGGCCGGCCGCTGGGAATTCCCCGGTGGCAAAATCGAATTGAATGAAAGCCCCGAAGAAGCCTTGGAACGCGAGCTGAAAGAAGAGCTCGGCGTGCAAGCCGAAATCGGCCCGCTGAAATTCGCCGCGACCCACACCTACGGCAAAACCGGAATTTTGTTTTTGTTTTACGAAGTCAAATTCTGGAAGGGCGAAATCAAAACCCAGCAGCATCACGATCTCAAATGGGTTTCGCCCAAAGAGCTGGGCGATCTCGAATTGCCCGAAGCCAATTCTAAATTTCTCGATAGCATAGTCGGAGTGCTTTAATGGCGCGCCTGGCGGTCTTGATTGACCGGCCACCACAGGATCCCGAATGGAAGGGCGCCATGGCGTGGAATATTATTCTGTCGCTGGCCGAAAGCCAGCACGAGGTCCTCGCGCTGACCACCTGCGATCTTGGTGAAATTGAAATCGCCCATCCGCGTTTGAATATGGCCCGGCCGGCATCGTCGTTCGGCTTACAGCATTTGCCCAAATGGTTGCGCGCGATTTTTCAATTTCAGCCCCAGGTGGTTCACACCTTCGCCCTGAAAAATCATCGGGCGCGCGCCTTGACCGTGTGGCCGATGCTCGAGTCCGGATTGAACGTGATGCGAGGAGTGCAGCGCTACTCGACCTCGTTTTCGGATGAGGACCTTTCGCCCTTTAAAGAAGTATCGGCGCCGCTTGAATTGCCATTGCCGTTGGACTCTGCGCGCACAGAGGAAATTTTTAGTCGGCGATTAGAATCCACAAATATTGTAGTTCCCGCGCCGGTTAGCGAGTGGCCGCGCTGGCAAGCCTCCTTGCTGTTGCTCAACGAATTCCTGCTGAACCATCGCGAACTCCATGTCGCAATTATCGGCGGCTGGGGCGATCTCACTCTCAGCGACCGCCGCGCCGGCTGGAATATTTTGGAACATGTGGTGCAACAGGTGCATATGACCGAGCCGATGACCTTTGAAAAATTCGTTCATTTTGCCAGACAAAGTGGCGGAATTTGGTTGAGGCCGCTGGCCCCTAATTCATGGCGCACCCTGGCCGCGGCCCATATCGCCAAAACTTTTTCGCTTCCGACCTGGGGCGATGTGCCGGATTTGCAAACCGGTTCAACCGCGAATTTTTTGTCGCGGCTGTATAGCCAATAAGACAAATATTCGCTCATCCACAATGGTGCATTTCAATATGTCTAGTATATCTAACAATCCGAATTTGTGCTGGGCATCCGCGGATGACTTTCTGGTGCAATCTCTTATTTTAAGTATGATGAATGAGAATTTTACTGAATTATTGACCTTCCTAAAAGCGCATAGGTGTGGAGAGTTGGTTATCAACTCGGATGATGTCTTGTCTGAGTCAGTAATAGTTGCCGTTTCCGAAAGTTCCGAAATAATCTTTCAAACTTTAGAGACAACGCCAAAGTGCCAAAATCTACGCAAGTATCCCAATGTCGCGTTCGTCGTGGGATTGGATAAACACAAAGAACAAGTGCGACTCGAAGGCTTTGCCGAGGAGCTGAAGGGCGAAGATCGCGAAACACTAAAAATCTTATATTTCTCGTTCTTTCCGAATGGCCGTCTGCGAGATCAGTGGCCTGGCATCACTTATTTTCGCGTAAGGCCACGATGGGCCAGATACAGCAATTTTCTGACAGATCGGATCGTTGAGTTTAACGAAAGGTATTTTGCTCAAAATCCGGCTAGCGGATTTTGAGCCGCCAAGCCCAAAGCCTCGACGTAAGCATAGGTTCGGCGGCCACTCGATTAGTGGGAAAAATCTAGTGCCCCATAAAAAATTGGCGGCCACCGATTGTCCTGGCGAAGCGATTATGAAAGAGCTAGCCGCATTTTGGGGTGAATGTCCTCCATAGACTAAACCGTCGATTCACGAGTAAAATAATAACAATGAGCACCGCCAACAAAGAATCCTTCAACATCTGCCTCGTCTCCGAACGCTTCCCACTGATGAACACCATGGGCGAAGTTGGATTTTTGTGGCCGATCGCGCGAGGCCTGGTGAAACTCGGGCACAAAGTCACCGTGATCAGCTGGCGCAACAAGAACCGCATTCCGTTCGTCGAACAAAACGGTGTGAAAGCCTACTTTCTGGGCGAATCCCAGGGCGCGATCAAAGACAACTTTCCCAGTTTGGTGCTTAAAAAATTTCAAAGTATTCACCAACAAACGCCGTTCGACCTGGTTCACTCGCTCGACGGCTCGGGTTTTGAGGTCGCGCTCCGGCGCAAACCGCTCGGCGTGGCCATGGTGTATGACGTTGACGCCACCCATATGGCCCACGTCTACTCCATTCTCGGGATGGCGCAAGAAACCCTCGGCAGCCTGCTTCGCACCAGCTTCCAAGTGGCGCTCACCTTTTTAAGAACATTTTACTCCCACGACCGCAGACTCCTAAAGAGCGCCGACGCGGTGATCGTCCACTCCCCACAGCAGCGGCTGATTCTTGAGCGCTATTACGCCTATCCCGACAAACGCATTTTTATGGTGCCGTTTGGGGTCGAAGTCGAAGACCTGTCCCCGCGCGAACGCTCCCAGGAGCTGATGAAAAAGCTGGGGCTCCCGGCCAACAGCCAATGCGTGGTCACGGTCAGCGACATGACCGAACTGGGCGAAATCAAAAACGTGCTCTACGCCTTCGAACGGGTCGCGATTAAAAAGCCGACCGCACGCTTGATCATCGTCGGCCATGGTCCGCTCCGCAAAGAGATCGAATTTGAAATGCTCAAGCTGGCGCTCGGCAGTCGGGTGATTTTTTCGGGCGACGTGCTGGCCTCGCAGATCGCCGACTACATCGCCCTGGCCGATGTGTTCGTGAACCTGAGCGCCCGCACCTCAGGGGTCGAACAAAGCCTGCTCGAAGCCATGGCGCAAAAGAAAGTTATTATTGGGTCAGAAGTGAGCCCGCTGGCCAATGTGGTGGAAGACGGATTGGACGGCTTTTTGATCCGCCCCGCCGATACTTTCACCTTGTCCGAACTGCTGCTCCAGGTTTTTAACGGGCAAATGTCCACCACCGAGATCGGAGAGCATGCGCGCCAGAAGGTTTTGAATCTGTTTGATAGTCAAAAGATGCTGGCGCAGACCCTTTCGGCCTATACCCAAGCCCGCCGCCGTTTTGTCACGGCGCATAGGGGATGGTTTTCTCTTCCAAGCACCCCTGCTTCTCCATAGAATGGACCTAAATTCAATAGGTTGGTGGCTTTCGAAATGACAAAGGCAGATCTAATTAATCTCATCGCTGAAAAGGCCAACATCACCCGTGTGAAGGCTGAAACTGTCGTCAATACCATCTTCGATTCGATGGTCGAGGCTCTGATGCGCAATGATCGCATCGAGATTCGCGGCTTCGGTTCCTTCGTCAACCGCGACTACGAAGCCTATAAGGGCCGCAACCCCCGTACCGGCGAAGTGATCAATGTCGGTGAAAAGAAATTGCCGTTTTTTAAAGTCGGCAAAGAACTCAAAGAAGACATCAACAACGGATCAGGGTCATAATCGCTCGCGGTTAAGACGGGAATAAATCCTCCACCGCGAACAATTTCAAATCGCGAATGTCCTCGACGCCCGCACACGCCATATAAAGCCGTTCCACTCCCAATGCGATTCCTCCACTCGGCGGCAAACCCATTCTCAGAGCTTCAATCAAGTCCGGATCATGCGGCACTGCCGCGGTCCCCAGCCGTTTGCGCTCTTTGATCTCGAGCTGCCAGCGATGCATTTGCTCTTCGGCATCGGTCACTTCATTGAAGGCATTGGCGATCTCAAGACCGCGCCAATAAAACTCAAAACGGTCGGCCCAACCGTGGGGATCGAACTTGGCCAACGCCGCCATGCTCGGCGGAAACCCGTGTACAATGGTCGGCCCCTTTTTGGCTAAAAACGGCTCGACCTGATCGATCATAATGCGGTGAAACAAATCCTGAAATGTGTCGCTCGCGTCGTGATGGAGATTGAGTTTCTCGCACAATTCCTCGAGCTCTTCACGCGTGGTCCGCGGGGTCAGGGTAAAATCAAACAGCATGCGAAAAAGCGCGGCAAAGGTCATTTTATCGACCTCAACCGCCCCGTCGGTCACCCACCCTTCCGCGGCCAAAACGTCGACCAGGGCGCGTAGATCTTCTTCAATCAGCATCAGGTTGTCGAAGGCGCGGTACCACTCGAGCATGAGAAATTCGGGCGAATGATGGGTGGTGAACTCGCCGTCGCGAAAGCAGTTTTTGATTTCGAAAATGTCGGTCCACCCCAGCGCCATCGCCTTTTTTAGGGAGACCTCGGGGCTGGTGGGCAAATAGGCGGTCAAGCGGCGCTTACCCATGGTCACCTCGACCGCAAGCGGTTCAAGCGTGGGCTCAAGGCCAGGGCAGCGAACCAAGGAGGGCGTTAAAACCTCATGCAAACCGCGCTCGAGGAAAAAGTCGCGCACCCTTTGCACGAACGCCGGAAAACGGGCCACATGGGAGCGAAATGCGGGAGCGCCCAAGCCCAGACTCGAATGATGGCGGATCACCTTGTCGCACAACACGCTGAACTCGGAAGCTTGAATCACGCGGACCGCGACTAAATCGCCGGGATTGAGCTTTGCCAGTTCAGCCGGCTCGCCCTCCAGGTCGACCGAACCGATCGCGTCGGATAGGGTACAAGCTCCACCGACTCGATGGAAAATTCCTCCCAATTCAAATGGCGCCGAGGGTTTTTCACGGCGAAAACGTTCCAAAGAGAAGACCATGTTGACGCAAGTCGCTAGCACGGGCACTTTATCCTGTCAAAAGGAGCGCACGGTGTCCGCCATCTACGAAGTTACGGTTGAGGTCGAGGCCGCGTTGGAGCGGGAATATTTAATTTGGCTTAAGCGTCACATCGCCGACATTGTAGCTGAGGCGGGGTTCGAGCGAGCGCAAACTTTTGTACTTGAAACCGGCAAGCCCGACACTTTGTCATGGGTGGTTCACTACGTCGCCGCCGACCGCAACGTGATCGACGGCTATATCGAGCGACTGGCGCCTAAATTTAGAGCGGATGCGGACAAGCACTTTGGCGGGCGACGCGTACAAGTTCAAAGACGCATTTACCAGCTTGTTCCAGACTTGACAGTTCCGAGTGAAAAATCGCAAATTGGTCCCCATAACCGAAAGGATTAAATTATGAGTACACAAGCCAGCTGGAACCGAATCAGGAATGAATTCACGCGGCTTACGGACGTGGATCAACTCAAATCGGAAGTTCATCGCATCGGCAATGAGCTGCGCAAATTCGATTTCCACGCCGTCTTAAGTCCTTCGGCCCAAGCGCGGGTGAAGATGTTCGAGCGCCGCTACGCGGAACTGATGCGCACCATGCAAACCGCCCAACGCCAAGTGGACCGCGAGTTCAATAAGATCTTGCGCCAAGTGAAGGCCCGCCGTAGCACGGTGACCAAAGTGATGACTCAACAGCGCGACAAACTGGACACGCTTCGCAAACGTTTCAGCAAGGGCTCGGCGCAAATGAAAAAGAACGCCAGCAAACGCGCCACCACCAAAACTCGCACCGCGGGCACCAAAAAACGCCGCAAGTAGGATTTTGCGTTTGAAATTTGCCAACGAAACGTCAAACCACCGGGAGGCTCCGTCACAGGAGCCTTCGCACTTTTACGGGCGCGGTCGCGTCGACGCGACCACGGGGATGAGAGCGGATATGGATTTGGATCAAAAGAATTCTTTTATCGCACGACACATCGGTCCCCGTGAATCCGAACGGCAAGCCATGCTGCAGGTCCTGGGACTTAAAGCTATGGACGAGTTGATCACACGCACAGTCCCCGGCAATATCCGCTTCAAAGGTGAACTCGATCTGCCGGCGGGATTAAGCGAGGGTAAATTTCTCGACACCGCGTGGGCGGTGGCCTCCAGCAACCAAGTGTTCCGCTCTTTTATCGGCCAAGGTTATTACGACACGCTCACGCCGCCCGTGATCTTAAGAAACATTCTCGAGAATCCCGGCTGGTACACGGCCTATACGCCCTATCAGGCTGAAATTTCCCAGGGCCGAATGGAAGCCCTGCTGAATTTCCAAACCATGGTGATGGATTTCACCGGCATGCAAATGGCCAATGCCTCGCTGCTGGATGAGGGCACCGCCGCCGCCGAGGCTATGCACCTGTGCATGGCCGCGAGCAAAAATAAAACCGCCAAGAAAATGTTCGTGTCGAAAGACGTTTTTCCGCAGACTCTCGAAGTTTTGCGGACCCGGTCGACTCCGCTCGACGTGGAATTGGTGATCGGGGACGAGAGCTCGTTCGCCGGCGGCACCGATTATTTCGCCGCCTTGATTCAATATCCGAACTCCAAGGGTGAGGTGAAAGATCCCACCGCCTTTATCGAGAGCTGTAAAAAATCAAATGTAATGACGGTAATGGCGACCGATCTGCTGGCTCTGTGCGTGCTCAAAGCGCCGGGAGAATTCGGCGCCGATGTGGCGATCGGTTCTTCGCAACGTTTCGGCGTGCCGTTCGGCTTCGGCGGTCCCCATGCGGGATTTATGGCCACGCGCGAGGAATTCAAACGCATGATGCCCGGACGGATTATCGGCGTTTCGCAAGATGCCCACGGCCAACCGGCCATGCGGCTGGCGCTGCAAACCCGCGAGCAACATATTCGCCGCGAGAAAGCCACCTCCAACATCTGCACCGCCCAAGTTCTGCTGGCGGTGATGGCTTCCATGTACGCCGTTTATCACGGACCTCAAGGATTAAAGACCATTGCTTCGCGCGTTCACGCACTGACTCGCGCTCTGGCCTCGGGCCTGGAAAAACTCGGTTTTACTTTGGTCGCCAAAAACTTTTTTGACACCATTCAGGTCAAGGTCGACTCCACACAACGCAAAGAGATCCTGACCCGGGCCCATGCGGCCAAGGTCAATCTCTGCACCCATGTCGACGGCGTGCTGGGCATTTCGCTCGACGAAGTCTCGACTTCGGAAGAAGTGGAAATCCTGCTCTCGCTGTTCGCTCACAATGACTTTAACGTGGCCGATTTAAGCAAAGGCAGCGACAACACCATTCCCAAAGCGTGCTTGCGCACCTCCGAGTATTTAACTCATCCGTCGTTCAGCCGTTATCAGTCCGAAACCGAAATGCTGCGCTATCTGCACCGCCTGCAGGCCAAAGATTTGTCTTTGGCCCACTCGATGATTCCGCTGGGCTCCTGCACTATGAAACTCAACGCCACGGCCGAGATGATTCCGGTCACCTGGCCCGAGTTCTGCCGCATCCATCCCTTTGCGCCGATCGATCAAGCCCAAGGCTATTTGCATTTGATCCGCCAGCTCGAAGGCTGGCTGGCCGAGATCACCGGTTTTGCCGGAGTTTCGTTGCAGCCCAATGCCGGCTCCCAGGGCGAGTACGCCGGTCTTCTGGTGATTCGCGAGTACTTGCGCTCAAAGGGCCAGCACAACCGCACGATTTGTTTGATTCCTTCCAGCGCCCACGGCACCAATCCCGCTTCGGCCGTTATGGCCGGAATGAAAGTGGTGGTGGTCGCCTGCGACGACCAAGGCAATATCGATCTTACGGACTTGAAAGCCAAAATCGCCGCCCACAAAGACACCTTGGCTGCGTTGATGGTGACTTACCCGTCAACCCACGGCGTGTTTGAAGAGGCGTTCCTCGAAATTTGCGATTTGATTCACAAGAGCGGCGGACAAGTTTATATGGACGGCGCCAACATGAACGCCATGGTCGGTTTGTGCAAGCCCGGCAAAGTCGGCGCGGACGTGAGTCACTTGAACCTGCACAAAACTTTCTGTATCCCCCACGGCGGCGGCGGACCGGGTGTCGGACCCATCGGCGTCGCGGAACATTTAAAACCGTTTTTGCCCAAGCATTCGTTGATGGCGGAAGCGGGACCGGCGACGGGAATTTCGTCGACCACCAGCAGTCCGTGGGGCAGTGCCGGTATTTTGCCGATCTCATGGGCGTACATCGCCATGATGGGACCCGACGGTTTGAAACTCGCCACCGAAACGGCGATCTTGAATGCCAATTACATCGCCAAGAAACTCGAGCCCCATTATCAAACTCTGTATAAGGGGAAAAACGGCTATGTGGCCCATGAGTGCATTGTCGATGTGCGTCCGTTTAAGGAAAGCGCCGGCATCACCGTCGAAGACATCGCCAAGCGCTTGATGGACTATGGTTTCCACGCACCGACCATGTCATGGCCGGTGGTGGGCACCCTGATGATCGAGCCCACCGAAAGCGAATCGCGGGCCGAACTCGACCGTTTTATCGAGGCCATGATCGAGATCCGCAAAGAGATTGCCGAAATCGAAAAAGGCGCGGCCGATCGCGAAGACAACGTTCTTAAGAACTCTCCGCACTGTTACACCCATTTGCTGTCCGACAAGTGGTCGCATAAATACGGCCGCGAAAAGGCGGCGTTCCCATTGCCGTGGGTGCGCGAGCGCAAGTTTTGGGTTCCTGTTGGCCGGGTGGACAATGTCTATGGAGACAAAAATCTGGTGTGCGCTTGCCCGCCGATCGATAGTTACTCTTAGAAAGAACACACCGGGATCCGGGTATACCGGTTAACGGGTATACCCGGATTCTTGTACGTAATATTATGGAACAACGAACGAAATCGCTCAAAGTTGCTTATTTCTTGTTGGCTTTCCTTGGCCTCCAAGGAGCACACCAATTTTATCTAGGTAATTGGAAGCGTGGCCTGGCGATTGCGGGCTTTATTCACTTGCCGACCTTTTGGTTCGCTCACTTGAACGACATCAGCAAAGCGACCGGTGAGCCGATTCCACCGGTGCCGTGTCTCTTTATCCTTTTGTCACTCTTGATTGGTCTCGGTCTATTTCTGCAGGACCTGTTTACCCTGCCCAAGCGCCTCAACAACAAAAACTAGGGAACCGGTTGGCCACGCAGAAAGACCGTTTCGATGGTCCGCGTGTTGTGAATATCGTCGATAGGATTTTGTTCAAGCAGAACCAAATTGGCCACATCGCCGACTTTGCTGCCATAACGCGCCTTCAAGAATTTGCCGGGCTTAACGGTTGCTGCCGCAAGCGCTTCCCAGGTGGAAAATCCGCCGTCCTTGACCATGTATTCGAGTTCTTGGTGCATGCCCACGCCTAAGAAAACTCCGAGGTTCGAAGCGTCGTCGCCCATCAGAATTTCAAAGCGCGGATCGGTTCTCAGACGCCGAACATTGGGCGCAAACTTGTCGTCGTAGACCTGATGAAAGGCGCCGGTGAGCAAATCCATTTTCTGTTTGGTATTTCGGCTCATGCCCTCGAAGGCTTCAAGCACCCGAGTTTTCATCCGCACCGACGCCAGAACTTTCTGCACCAGCGGATCGTTCCACTCGGTTTTGTCCCAGTAGTATTTCGACAAAGCATTTAACACCGCGCCGGTGGGGATCACAATCAGCGGAGTCTTAGGATCAAAATCTTTAAACTCACCCGAGCGTGCATCGATCTTCTCCCATGCGGCATGGGCCAGCCCATCGATACCGGTCGTGATCACGTTGAGTTGCTCTTCGCGGGTCAAGGCGTGCGCCAGCACGGGAATCCCCAGGGCATGGGCGCGCTTCACGATCTCTTTGATGGTCTCAAGATGCAATGAGGGGTAATGCGCCTCTCGATCGTAGCTGCTGGTGTAGAAAACTTTAAGCACATCGGGTTTTTTGGCGATGAGCTTGTCGACCTTGATCAGCTCGGATTTTTTTTCTCGAACTTCGTATCCCAAAACCACTTTGCCCGAGCCATTGGGAGGATAGGCGCGCGAATAATTGCCGCCCTTTTCCAAAAGGGTGACATCGGCGATTTGTTTTTCGTCATTGAATTGGGACGGATCGCCCTTACGATCAAACCATTGTGAGGTGATACAAGAGCCCGCAGAATAAATATCGGGCATATTAAACGACAGGCCGCCGTTTCTCTGCTGGTCGCGCATTCCCAAAATTTCGTCTTGCGGCGCTGAACATAAATCTAAAAAGGCCGTCACCCCGGCCGTAAGCAGCATGGTGCCGGCCTGTTGCAAAGTGATCGGAATCACATTGTCGATGCGCTTGTAAGCGCCCGTTCGCGGCAGAAAAATGGCGTCGGCATGGGTGTGCATGTCGACCAGACCCGGCATCATAAATTTATTTTTGCCGTCGACGGTTTTCTTGCAGGTGGATTCATTGTCGCTGTGTTTGCGAATCCCCGTGATGCGGCCACCGCCCATCAAAACATCGACGTTCTCCCGAATCTGCTGACTCTCGAGATCGATTAGGTTTACCGCCGTGACCATGGTCTCGCACTCGGCGGCGGGCCCTCGCTCGTGCGACACCTCGTTTGAAGCGGTGACACAACCTAGAAATGTCAAGAATGCGAAACTGGTAATGAGCAACGATCTCATACCAAAATCATACTCGCAGTCAGCGTTAGGGAACAACCCTGAACATTTCGAATTTTCTATTGGTGGCCCACGGGTCGTCTAAGGTCACAGATTTGAGCCATTTCTTTTGATCTGCGGGAAGAGGAGTTTCGCGACCGCGAATAACCATCACCGGTCGCTGCCGCGCACATTCACGCAGCTGGTCTTCAAGGCCGGTCAGCGCGTCGAACTCTTTCGGGTTAAACATAAAGTAATAGTCCGCACACTCGATCTTGGACTTGAAAATGTCTTTCTTGAAGAATTTAACATTCTCTAAACCAAAAGAGTCGGCCATTCGCTCCGCCTGCCGAAATCGTTCTTCAACAATCTCATAACCGACATAGCTCCCTTGCGGCGCCATCACGCCGAAGGCCAAGGCTCCACGACCAAAGGCACTGCCAATTTCGACTAATTTTTGCCCGGGCTTTAGATTCAGAGCCGCAAAAATTCGAACGTAATCGTTGTAGGAGGTCAGAAATCTTCCAGGATCAAGCGTGTAACTAAATGGATCATCATACGCATCGTAATTGCGCCGGGAGTAAGAATAGCGTGGTTGGAGATTGAAGTCGGCCATGGCATCGACGGCTTCATCCACGGGAAACGTCATCGGATTCCAGGAACCGGGCATATCGCGGTAGCCTCCTCGATAGGTTTTCGCCTTTAGCATCAGTTCAAAGAGTGTTGCAATCAGGCGCCTTTGTTCGGCTACGTTAAGCGTGCTTGCCAGCAATTCGCCGGTCTTTTTGAGTGTGTTTTCGACGTCATCCTGAAATTCATAGACCGCTGAGGAGAGCTTCAAGGGCAGATTCTTTTGACGGGCACTAAAAAACCTCGGGCGCCGACTGAGCACTTCCGCGTATTTCTTACCTTCGGGCGTCTGAGTTAGCAGGTAGAAGAAATACATGTAGGATTTCACTCCCTCCAGCTCGTCGCGATTGTCCGCGTTGATCTGCCGATGCCTAAAACTGTCGTAGTCCGCAGACCACTTCAGCAAGGAGATAAATTTATCCGGATCGGCCTTCAGGCGAGAGGGCCGCTCGAAAACCGGCAGCCACGACAAAATCGTATCGACATCGGGCACCGGAATATTGCGTAATCTGGCCTCGCAAAAGGCTTTACGCGGCCAGGACTCAAACTTAGACCCCTCGGCAGCGTATGTGAAGGATGCGAATAGGGCGACGGTCAACGGCACGGTGACAAAAATAGTCCGGCAATAGAACGTTATATGCGACATGATCCTGCCCTTGTGAGAGACAGGATCCATGTGCAATCGACATACCCCTATAGGGCTTAGCCGAGCAGGACTTGCATCCACTCTTTATGCTTCGCCGGGATGGCCTCACGAGGCATCATCAGGCCGTTCTTTAAACCCTGCTCGTGACACTCACAGCCCTCAAGAACTTTATCGCCGGCCGCAATCAGTTTGGTGAGAACTTTAAAGCCCTTGCCGTTGTTTTCGCGCATGGTGCGAATCACTTCCTCGATGGTGACGTGCGGACGCGTTCTGTCCCAACAGTCGTAATCGGTGACGAAGGAACAGGGCAAATAGGTCAAGCCCGCCTCGCGCGCCAAACCGTACTCGGGAAAATTGGTCATGCCGATAATGTCGCAGTTGAGATCCCGATAGGACATACTCTCGGCATAGGTCGAGAAGTTCGGACCTTCGATGCACACATAAGTTCCGCCTAAATGGCACTTCACGCCGGTGGATTTGGCGATTTCAAAAACTTTTTTGGCCACGCCTTCACAGACCGGAGTCGCCAGCGACATATGGCCGACGATTCCATCACCACAGAAGCTGTGTTTGCGAATGCCCTTAGTGCGATCGATGTATTGAGTGGGAATCACCATATCGCCGGGAGCCATCTCGGCGCGGAGCGAACCGACGGCCGAAACGCTGGCGATGGCTTTTGCGCCATGGGCCTTCATCGCGAAAATATTGGCGCGATAGTTCACTTCGGTCGGCAAATGTTCGTGATGTTCGCCGTGGCGGGAAATAAACAACGCCTCAACGCCGTTGATTCTTACTTTTTTAAAGCCGCTCGACGCCGGCCCGAACGGAGTGTCGGTCGGCAATGTTTTGACCGTTTCAAATCCGTCGAATTTTTCAAATCCTGAACCACCAATTATTCCCCACATAAATTCTCCTCACCAATAACGCAGTATTGCTACCAAAATGGTCCTGGCACCTTTAGAACAGGGCGCCGTTTTTTATATCTTCTTTAGTAAACACACCTTTATCCAAAACCCAAGCCGTAACAAGGTCGGCCGGCGTCACGTCGAAGGCCGGATTCCAAACCGGAGCGTCCTTCATCGACCATTCCACAGTGCCGAAGGCACCCCGTACCCCGCGCACCTCTTCGGGCCGGCGCTCTTCTACCGGAATATCGCCGCCATGGGCGCAGTTCACATCGACCGTGGTCATGGGTGCCACCACATAAAACGGAATGCCGTGGAATTTACAGTTCACCGCCAGAGAATAGGTTCCGATCTTGTTGGCGAAATCGCCGTTACGGGCGATGCGATCCGAGCCGACCAACACGCGATCGACTTTGCCTTTTTGCATAAGAAATGCGGCCATATTGTCGCAAATCAAAGTGTAAGGGACATTGTTCTTGGCGCACTCCCATGTGTTCAAACGGCCACCCTGCAGCAGCGGCCTAGTCTCATCGACATACACATGGATTTTTTTGCCATCGCGCACGGCCTGAATGGCCACACCGAGAGCCGTACCGATCCCGACCGTGGCTAAGCCCCCGGTGTTGCAGTGGGTGAGCAAACGATCGCCGTCCTCAATCAGAGCCGCGCCATTCTTAGCCATACGCTCGGCCAGACGCACGTCTTCGAGGCAAATCGCTTCGGCCTCAGCCGGCACCGCCTTCACGCCCTTTTCTTTAAACACGCGCATAATGCGATCCAGACAATTCATCAAGTTGACCGCCGTCGGCCGCGCCTCGCGCAGGGCCCACAGCGCTTTCTCAAATTCCTGTTCGTTTGCACCCTGCTCGGCCAACAGCCCAAGTTGCATCGCCGCCGCCACGCCGATCAAAGGCGCGCCCCGCACTTTCAAATCGCGGATGATTTGAATCATCACGTCGGGATTTTTCGATTCGAGCCACACCTCTTTTTGCGGCAGCTGGGTTTGGTCCAAAACCCAAAGTCCCTTGGCATCCATTTTCAAACCGGTTGAAGTGAACGGTGTCATAGCAGTCGATCCCCCATCTTAGAGCGCATTTCTTCTAAAAATATGACTTCGTCTTTCGGCAGCGGTTTGGAGCCCCCCAATTGTTCCGCCAGCCACAAAATCTGCGCGGAATGTTCGATCCTTTCGATCCCGTTTAAAGCCTCTTCCAGATCGTCACCCCAACAAACGGCACCGTGACGCGACAAAATCATCGCCCGGTGCTGCGGCAGAAACGGCCTAAGCTGAATGCCCATCTCGTCAGTGGTCGGCCGCGCATAGGGCACGATCGGAACCCGGCCCGCGCCCAAAATAGTTTCACTCAAATGATCGTTGGGCAACTCCTTAAGATCCGGCCGCGCCAAGGACCACGCCACCGCATGGGGCGGATGGGCGTGAATGATCGCCCGGGCCGATCGGCATAGCCGGTAGATCTCCAGATGCATCAGCTTCTCACCGCTGGGCTGGCCCGAGAACACGTGACCATCGGCGGTTGCGACGGCGATGTCCCCCGGCTCGATAAAAGCCTTTTGCCGACCCGATGGCGTGAACAAAACGTGGTTGTCGCGCAAGCGAAAGCTGATATTGCCGTCGGCGGCGGCCAGCATGTTGCGATTGTAAAGCCGGCGGCAGGCCTCGACCATTTTTTGACGAATCTCGATCTCGGTCATTTCATTGCCCATTAGATTCATTTCATGCCATATATAGGAGGCAATGGACAAAAGAATTATCGACACCGTGCTCATTCGCATGGACAAAATCGGCGACCTGGTCGTGTCTCTCCCGGTCGATGAGCATCCGGTGCTCGCGGGGCAACGTGTCCATTGGCTGATTACCAAGGGTTTGAGCTTTATCGGCGAGCAAGCGGCACCTAAACGCTCGGTCACCGAGTTCCGGCGCGGCTTTGGCTTGGGCGGAGAAATGTGGCGGATGGTGCGCTGGTTCAAGCGGCACAATCCCCGAACCGTGGTGCTGCTGCACACTCCGTGGTGGGTCGGCCTGGCGGCGTGGCTGGCGGGAGTGCCCGAGCGCATGGGCCGCCTCAGCCAGTGGCACTCGTTCTTGTTTTTAAATGTGGGAATCCGTCAGAGCCGCAAAGGCGGCGATCGGCACGAGAGCGATTACAATTTCGATTTGGTCGAAAAAGGTTTCAACCGGCTCGGTCACAAACGCACCTCGCATCTAAATGCGATCAAACACACTTATCTGCGCCTGCTCGCGCCCAATCCCTTCGGCACCCTGGACAGCCGCGGACTTAAGAGCAAAGGTTATCGGATCGTGCATCCGGGAATGGGCGGCTCGGCCCTGAACTGGCCGCCCGAATTGTTTTGCGAACTGATCGCCAAGTTGGCGAATGAAAAACCGGTGCTGATCACCGGCACCAAGGCCGACCAGAAATTTCTAAATGGAATTCAATCGGTCAAAGAATTGCCCAACGTGAAGTGGTTGGTCGACGAGCTTAAAGTTTTCGAATTGCTCGACCTGTTGTCGCAGGCTTCGTGCGTGGTGGCTCCAAGCACCGGCGTGCTGCATTTGGCCGCGGCGCTGGGTACGCCGGTGGTGGGAATTTATTCGCCTAAGAAAATGGAGCACCCCAAACGCTGGGGACCAAAGGGCGCGGCGTGCAGCGTGCTGGTGCCGCAGGTGAGTGAGACCGACAATATTCACCCCGATGTGATGCGCGAAATTAAAGTGGAGCAGGTCCACCAGGCGGTGCTGCTGATGGAGACCGGAAAATCGCAACATGAACTTGTCACTTTCCCAACGGCTTGAAGATTTATTCTGGCAATTGAGCGAGAACATGCCGGCCGAGGTGTTGGCCAAAGACGTGGTCCGTCTGTCGGATTTCTATGTACAGAATCACGGCGCCCGCACGCCCTGGAACAAGCCCTCCGCGATTCGAGCCTATGCCGTTTACTTCTTGCCCCTAAACGTCGCGCGCTTGCAATCGGTGTGGACCGAAGTGCAGCGCTTTATTCAGCAGCAGCAGATCAACGAAATTTGGGATTTCGGCAGCGGGCTTGGCGCCACCCATTGGATGCTGGAAGATCAGGACTTCTTGTCGCCGCGAAAACTGGTGTGCATCGAGGCCGATGACAAAGCGGTTGAGCGGCACAAATTGCTGAAAAACAAAATGGGTTCCCGCTGGGAGCCCGAGTTCAATGTGCCGGTGAAGCCGGGCCCCAAGGCCATGGCGGTTTTCTCCTATTCATTCTTAGAAATGCGCGAACTACTGCCGCCCCTAGAAAATTTCGCCCATTTGTTGATCGTCGAGCCGTCGTTCAAAGATACGGGCCGCGCGCTGATGCAATGGCGCACGAATTGGATTCAAGCCGGATTTACGCCCTTGGCTCCTTGCACCCATGCGCTGGCGTGTCCGTTACTCGCTCAGTCCGGTAAAGATTGGTGCCATCAGCGCATTTTACTTACGCCCACGCCGCGTTTCGAGCAGCTGCAGCGCCATTTGCCGATGAAAAATACCTCCCTCACGTATTCCTATCTCTTGCTGTCGCAATTGGTGGAGTCGCCCGCCTATCGCGGCGCCACTCGCGTGATCGGCGATACCCTTCACGAAAAAGGCAAAACCCGCCAGATGGTTTGCCGCGGGCCCGAGCGCGAATTCCTGTCGTGGCTCGACCGCGACGGCGAAGCGCCGTTTATTCCCCATGGATCTTTGATTCCCGATCTGGGCGAGGTTGAGATCAAAGCCAACGAATTGAGAGTGAAACACGTTTTAAATTGGATCGAATAGCGAGCCGTTTAAATCCGCTGGGGTCATTTCACCGCACGAAAATATTCAACCAACTCCGCGCGCTCCCGATCGCTTAGGCCTTCGGGAGGCATGCGCTGATCGCCGGTAGCCGATAAACGGTAAACCGCCTCATCGAAGAATTTGCCGTGGGCATAGCCCGAATAATTCAAATGCTGTTTCAAGCGCGCGACATCGTCGAACGGAACGTGCGGGCCGCCGAGCCCCACGCCGCCCGAGGTGTGGCACTCCATGCAGCGATTTAAAATCTTGGGCCGCGCCTGCTCACGGGCTCTGGCCTCGTCTTCGGGATGGGCGACGGAAGCCAGCCTTTGCCTGCTTAAGCGCTGAAGAGCTCCGCAATCTTTGACCTCCGCCTCTCCGCCTTTGAAGCCGTATTCGTTCGTGGTGCTAATCGTAAAATAAGGCTCCAACTCCGGATCGCCTTTAACAAAGCCATAGGACATAGGTTCCGAAACGCGCGAAGGGACGGTAAAAAACGGTCGAACGGATTTAAAGTCGGGAAACAAATCGCCAACATAAATTTTGCGTTTTGTGTAAATGTCGTCGAAATGATTTTGGTAGAAATCATCTATGACCTGACTGAAGGCCGGAAATCCTGCCGGCAGATAGGCCTCATAGGTCTTCTCGCCACAGCCAAGTATGCCCGTAATCAAAAACTTGTAGGCATCGTAGTTGGGATCGGCTTTGAGAATGCGGCTGACTCTTAAATAATTGAGCCGGTAAATGCGTTCGGTGACGTGAATATTGCGCTCGCCATGGCGGAAGCCATCGTATTTGTAGCCCTCGACCACGTTTTCCAAATATTTGTAACGATCATGGCGCGGAAACTCATTCTGCAGGCGCGGCAAGTACGCGTCATACTCCGGCAAATGGCCTTCGTCGGTGGTGCGATCGTCATTGCCTAAAAAGGCCCCGGGCCAGCGCGCATAGTGCTGCCAATTGGGCCGCGGATCGCTGGTGTGACACGACAAACACTTGGCCGGATTGCGCGCGGAAAATTCCGCCTTGGTCAGGTTGTTCAGCGGGCGGCCATTTTGGTCTTTTTCGGGAAAGCGGACTTCGTAAAAATCAAATCGCTCGCTGTCGTCGCGGAATTGGATGACCTCGAGCTTGTCGAAGCCCTTTTGGCTCGCGTCGCCGTTAAACGCCAACAACAGGCGGCCATCCTGCCCGCTTAAGATCACCCGCGGAAAATCGGAACTCGCCTCCTGCAGACTCTGACTTTTCATCATCAGGGTGAACTCAGCCCGATATTCCTTCGACAGATAAGGCAACAGTGTCGCAATCGACTTAACATCGTTCTTTTCGATAGTGTCTTTTAGCTGTTCGTAAGTTTGAGCTTGGGCGACTTGGGTCAGGCCCAGACACAGCAACGTAAGCGCACGGAGAATCGAATCCATTAAATCCCCCCCATGATGGCGATACAATATGAGAATCCTCGCGGGCGGGAACGTCAATCGTGTAAATGGCGCTGTCCAGAAACCCTGTGTCACAATGCGAAGGAGTTGCGCGGGAAGTTAACTGCAAACTAAGATAAGACAAAATTTAAGCTGGGAGATTTTGTGAAAAAGTATATCATTTTTATTGGATTATCTGTTGTGACAGTCCTGTTGTCCTGCGCAACGACGAAATCCAATCGTGGCGCCAGTCGGTCGGTGGCGGGAATGTGTAGCCCCACAGAGATTTCGACCACTCAGGGATGCGGACAAGGATCTCGCTGTGTGCCCCTGAAGAATTGCCAGGATTCCGCACGGTCGGGACGGTGCGGACCGGGAAAAGTAACAACCAATTTTGACTGCCGAGAGGGCACCAACCGCTGCATAGAGAAAGAACCAGGATGCGTCGATGATACTGCCCTCGCGTGTGCCCCTGGAATGGTCGCGACCAGCGTTGGTTGCGAAGGCGGTTACAATCGATGCGTTAAAGAGTTTCCTGATTGTCAGTGAAAAAACCCGAGCAAGGCACAGCATCAAGGACCGGGTAAATTCAGATTTGCACCATGAACTCTCCGTTTTGGCGACTGAAGCGAGTCTTTGAAATCTTCCTTTCTGATTCGCTCAAGAACTCGGGCCAAAGGACCTTTAATCCATTTCTATGCCTACATAGTCTTCAGGCCCGGTGTACTCGCTTGCTGCTGCGCTCCTCGTTTTAAAACGATAGCGGTTATGGGATCCGCACAGCCATTGCACCTTTCCACGGCCTGTGTAATGCGAGTATAGGCGCTTTGCCGCGCCATAAATCTCGACCCGATCCGACTGTGGCAGTCGAAGATTTTTCTCATTTTTCCGAGTCAATAGATAATGATTAACGTCATTAAAATTGAACTCTGATGAACCCATCACAAGATAACGACGACTCTAAAGCCCTTTGAAGTTGAGAAGCCGACGTTTACACCATCTACATCCGCTGGCAGTTGCGCACCAGAATGTGCGAATGGGCCAGCGGCTTTTCGGCACCCACCGACAGCATCAAGGACTTTAAGGTCTTACGCCCCGCGACCGGCTCGCCGTATTCGAAATCGTCCAAGACAATTTGCATATTGTCGGGCGTGTGCTCCATGCGATCGGGCAACCACTGATGATCGAACTCTTTATAGTGCACCTGAAAATCGCCGCGTGACTTGGTTTTGGTCACGATCAAAAAATCGCGGCGGTCCAAAAAAAAGCCCAGTTCTTTTTGTTTCGGGTCGCGAATCTGAATCCATTCGCCATTGCGAACCACGTCGTCGGGCCCCTGCTTGATTCCATCAAACGGCGAATTCACAAAAAAATACTGGCCCAGCACGCAGAAGGCCGCCTCCAGAAATCCCCGTTGCGCCTGCACCACCGGTGACTTCGGCGCCACCGGCGACACGATTTCGCAGCGGGATTGGGTCTGACGCCACTTAAACGTCCAAGCCTCGCGCGGCAGCTGTTCAAATTCCTTGGGGTACATTTGCGCGAAGCGAGCTAAGGCCGGCTGCGTGGGCTGCGTTTCGACTTCGCACACCGTGGATTTGTAACGCGACAATGGCTGCAACTTGGTCACACGGTCTTTAACCAAATTCACATCGCGCTGGTGGGCGCAGCCGACCGCGAACAAAGCCCAATAAACCGAAAACAGAAAATATTTAAACAAGCTGCCCCTGATACGCCTGAGACTTCCGCATGAACTCAAGCATACCCTGGTAGGTTTCCATTTTGTAGCTCGACCAAGCGGGAGCAATAAGCTCGTCCCAGCGCGACGACAAAGCCGACAAACGATGCACGGCCATATCCTGACGAAGATGTTGCAGGAATAAACAACAACGGTGAAAATATTCAGCCTGCCCCAACGGCTCGAACTCTCCCCGCGCATATTGCTCCGCCAACGCCGTATCTTTCAGCACGTGCAAATGATGGAGTTTCACGTTGTGAACCGGTAGCCCGTTCACCCTTTTCGCCGCTTCAACCGCCATTTGATCGGTTTCGCCGGGCGCGCCGAAAATAAAGTGCACGCCCAAATTCACTTTGGGGGCGTACTTGGAAATCTTATGTAAAGCGATTTCTGACGCCTCGGCGGTGTGACCCCGGCGCATCCACTGCAAAATTTTATTGTCGAAGGACTGCAAACCCATCTCAACCGCGACAAAAGTTTTTTCGGAATATTCGCGGCACAATTCCAAAAACGCCAGCGACACGCAATCGGGCCGGGTGCCCACGGTCACTCCCACCACATCGGGATAGCTCAAAGCGATTTCAAACTGCTCGCGCAACCGGCTGACTTTGCCGAAGGTGGTGGTGTAGGCCTGAAAATAAACCAGAAACTTATCGACCTTACGCTTGCGCGCGATCACTTCGCGCATCTCTTCGATCTGGGCGCGCAGGGGTTTCTCCAAATTTTGCGCATAGGCGGCCGAACCCCATTGATCGCAAAAGTTACAGGTCTGCATGCCCTTAAGGCCCTCGCGATTGGGGCAGGTGTCGGCCACGGCCACCGAGATCTTATAGACCTTGGTTCCAAAGCGCTCCTTATAGAAGCGGCTGATGGGATAATAGGGAATTGGCTCTTGGCTCATGACAATCCGAATAAAATGAACTAAGCCCATTTACAACACTTGTATGGACCAATTGCCCGCGAACACCGAAATTTTCTACACCGCCGACGGCAGCCCCACCCTGAGCTTTGCCCGCCCCGACGGCTATAAGGAAAAAATGCACCACTCGGCCGGCGCCGTAGGTGAAAGCATTTTTATCTATTTGGACGCCCTACGCGCTCAAATGCGCCTCCAAGCGGAGTCCGCCCGGGTGCTCTCGATCGGCCTGGGCCTCGGCTACAACGAACTCCTCAGCCTGGCGGAGTTTAAGAAAGCCGGAGTGACCGATTTCAAAATCTGGAGCTTTGAGGCACTGGAACCGCTGCGCTCGGGCTTTGCCGGATGGGCGGCGGGCTCCTTGAGCGGCGAATTTAAAGGTGTGCTCGATCAAGTGGCCGCGGCCACGGCCAAAGCCATGGAGCTTCCCATCGAGGACCTGAGAGCGATCGCCAAAACCAGTTTAACCGATGGCCGGCTGGAATTGCGCGGGCCGTTTCCTGAAGACGCCTCGGGGGTGCAAGCCAACGTGGTTTTTTACGATGCCTATAGCCGCAAGATGGATCCCGGATTGTGGGAAGAGGACGGGTTGGTAAACACTTTTAGTCGCGTCCTAACTCCCGACTGCGTTCTAACCACGTATGCCGCAACGGGCAGTCTCAACCGAGCGCTTAAGCGCCTCGGCTTTCGTCCGAGCGCGAAGACCGGCTTTATGGGCAAGCGGGAAAGCACCTTGGCCTTCCGCGGCCGCCTTGGATAACCTAATGCCGTGGGACCGATCCACATCATTTTTATCGTTTTGACCGCGGCCGTTCCGAGTTGGGTTTACATGCGCAGCTCCGTTCGCGAGGACGTGCCCCGTCTGAAATGGGCCTCCTTTGAAGACAATATGGAAAGAGTCATCGAGGCCGGCGGCGGCTTTGACGGCTGCTCCTCCTCCGACGTCGTCCAAGTTCTTCGGCAATTGTGCGAAACTTCGCTCGAACGTTGGACCGAAACGGACACCGTGATACTGGAGCGCGCATCGAACTCCATCGTGTTTTCCTGTGAGGTGCGCGCCGATGTCACCTTCGTGCAATGGCGCATGGAAACCTCGTCCGACGGCGATCTCAAATGCAATCCCGGCCCCCACCTCGAGGCACTGCGGGCGGAGCCGGCCTTTGTGTTCGGCAAAAAGGGCGATTTGGAAGCCATCGAATTTTGGGGCCGCAACGGCAAACGTCAGTCGGTCAACACCGCCAACTGCCGGCGCAAACTGCAACTGACTTTAAGCCGCAAGGTCAAAACCGATTCGATGTCTTCGGTCGACCACATGCCGCGGCTGAAGAGCGATCCGCAGGACCACGTGATGGCCAACCGAATTTGTTTTGAATACGACGTGACCAGTGAATGGAGCGGCCTGCGCGAGTCCGTGCCGCGCTGATCTTTAGACGGCTAAATCTTGGAAAATTTGGGTGAGATACTGTTTGAGCCAGTGAATCGACTGCTCGAGATCCGAGGCCAATTGGCCCACGTCGGAGATCGGAGCGTCGGGATTGGATTCAATGGCGCGCATGCTGGCCGAAACTTTTTTGAGGCCCAAATTGGTGGCGGTTCCGGCCAAACGGTGCGCGTAACTTTTCACTTGGTCGGCGTCCTTCACCATGCTGTAGCGGAACACCTGTTCGAGTTCGATACGGGCGTGGGTTTCAAATTCCTCCACGATGCGCAGCAAATCTTCGCGGTCCAAAGCGGCGGCCAGCTCGCGAATCACGCCGGCGTCGAGCGCGCCCGCATCGGGCTGATTGGCTTCGCTCTTGGGGAATTTGCGGCGGGCGATGGCCAGGTGCCCGTATTCGATGGCGAGGCGGATGGTTTGGTGCAGTCGATCCACGTACACGGGCTTTTGAAAAAAGTCGAAGGCACCGGCGTTCCACGCCTCACGGATAACGGTGAGGTTGGAATAAGCGGTGACCAAAATAAACGGCAGACGGGGGAATCCGGCTTTCACTTTGCTGAGCAGCTCGAGACCGTTGAGACCGGGCATTTCGTAGTCGGAGATCACCAGATCGACCGTTTCACTGCGAATAATTTCAAACGCCTTTACACCGTCGTTCGCGGTGACAACGTTGTAATCGAGCTGTTCGACCAATTTGCTGAGTAGCGACAGCGAAACCTGATCATCATCTGCGATTAATATCGTGGGTTTAACGTCCATGGCTTTTTATTTATCGGGATATTCCATTCTTCTTTGAACTCGACCAAGGTGCCTGGTACCTATTGGTGGCGCGGATGCGTTAACGCCATGACTGAACTAAAAAAGCACATCGAACATAAGGCCCATATCATTTGGGATTGGAATGGAACGCTGCTGGCGGATATCCACCACGCGGTCGAAGTGGTGAACGTCCTACTTCAGGAGGAAGGTCTAGCCGCCACCACGGTCGATCACTACAAAAAAATTTTCGGCTTTCCCGTGATCGAGTACTACAAAAAACTCGGCTTCGACACCTCACCGGCCGCCTTTCAGCGACTGTGCGAGCGCTTCAATGAATTGTTCCATGCCGGCTTGTCCGGCTGCGATTTGTGGCCGGGCGCCCGCGAAATGCTTGCGGAAGTTAAGAGTATGGGCAAACTGCAGTCGGTTTTGTCGGCCTCGGAGCACAATATGCTCCACTACTCGCTGCGCTTGTACAAAGTTGAGCATCTGTTCGATCACATCCAAGGCATCGCCGACAAACTGGCCAGCTCAAAACTCGAATTCGGCCGCAGGCTGATGGAGAAGGCCGCGGTGCCCGCCGAGGACTGCGTTTTAATCGGCGACACCGATCACGATCTCGAGGTGGCCCGCGCTTTGGGCATCGATATGATTTTGGTGGAGCACGGGCACCAGTGCCCGACCCGCCTGCGCGATATTCATCACACCGTGGTGAAGGTGCTTTAGCCATCCTTAAATTCAAAATGATGGATTGACTGCGTGTTGACCAGGGTTTTGGTGCAGCCCCGATAAACATCTCATTGCCGCAAGCTGGTCAAGCCGAACGCTCATGGAGCTGCCGATGATGAGATTTGCATAAGGTGATCAGATTTTCGACCGTATCCTCTCCGCCGAAAGCCTTCGGTATGATGTGATGGATCTCCGTCCATTTTCTGCAACCGCAGTTTGAGCCGTCCGGCATGCGTTTACGACAGGCTCCGCGGTCTCTTAAGTGCACTTGATGGAGAATATTAGCAGCTATCGCGGCCCGGTCCTGGGACCGGTGACGCCTGATCACCTCTCCACCTTCGCCATCCCGCCCGTTCGTTGCGCGATTTTGTAGAGCTTTGTTTTTACGCTCCTGCGCACGCTCGGCTCTACGAACCGGGTCTTCACGATCGACCCACTCTCTAACCGCGCCAACTACGGTTTCCCCGATCCGCGCATGCTTACTTTTCTTTTGGCTCATCAGCTCTCGGGCGCGTTTTATGACTTCGGCCTCTTCATAGGTGACTTCAAACTCAATGCGGATTCGATCGGGGCCGGTCGCCTTAGCTTTCTCGGGCTTTTGGGCAGAAGGATTGGCGGCCGCAACCTCACGTTCTAACTTTTCTTTGGTCAGCGTTTGGGCTTTCCCAATCCATTCATCTTTATTTTCCGCATCGAGAACTGAAGCAATGGTCTTGGCCTTACTCATTTGCAAGCCCGCTTGGACCGCCAGCTTTAACTCGGGCACCTGCTGAGACTTACGCGCCACGCGCACAAACATGGCCGCGACATCTTCGCTTAAGTTTAAATATTTAACACAATAAGGAGTGAGGTAAGGCTCATCGAATTTCTCATGTAACTTATGTCGATCGACTTCGATGATTGCAGCTAAAAGCTCAGCCTCGGCCACCAGATATTTTTAAGCTTTGTCGACCGCGGTTTCATGAATCTGTTTTGAAATCATATCCAACATTGTCCCCACCCCACTTTCAAAACGAGCCACTTGATATCATGAACGAACAGGGGGAGACAAAATAAATTGACCAGTCGACGCGTATCGCAACCGACCGGTCCCGGGACCGGTCGGCGCAATGCAGACCTGTGTTATAAGGAATATCCTTAAATCACGTTTGCCCTCGGCAAAACATTGAGTTTTACGGCCGCCCGACAAGCGTCATGGTTAGATGATTAGTGATTGGTCGCGGTTCGGTCTTTTTCCTCGTCTTCGAATAGCTGATTGACCACGAGGTCTTCGACCTGGTTGCGGTCCGAAGAGCGGCGGCGCGGATGAATCTGCGGGCGCGGTCCCGACTTGCGGCGATTGGGGCGGCTGTAGGTGCGCGCTTGGATTTGCGAGCGCCAGAACAGGAAAACGTAAAAGCCAATGGTCAAAACCAAAAATAAAGTCGTGATTTCCATTGGCGATTTGAACTGCTCCACTCGGGCCCCCAATCCCATTCTAGTCATAGGATTCAACGAGATTCCAGCGAACATTGTTTTTCATTGGCAAAATCTCGTTATGAGACACATAAACATAGCTAAATGAACTCAATTTAATCTTGCGTGAACAGCTGTCCGCCGGTATCTCCTCGGTATGAACAGAGTTAAATTTTTAATTTTCGCTTCAACGTTGTCGTTGGCCGGCTGCGGTCACGGCGCCGAGTGGGACAATCCGGGCAGTTGGTTCCACAAAACGGAAATCGGAAACTTCACCGCCACGGTCCAAAATAACGGCGCGGCGCCCATCCAACTTTCGCTTTATATGAGCGAGACCACCCACGACAACAAGTGTGATCCATATGCGACACAGTCCCATCAGTGGATTCCAGCCGGTCAGCCCCTGACCTTAAACCTCACCACAAAATGCGACCGGGCCGGCCTTCACCGCGCCGTGGACGTGCAAAATTCAGCGGGTCGCTCGATTTATAGCGACACACTGCCATCAGGTTCGGAGTCGATTGCTTTGCTGTGCAACGATTCGGTTTGTGCGGTTCAGTAATCGGCCCCGCAAGGGGAATAATTCAATATCCTGGATACATTAACGGTATCCAGGATGCCGAATTTACCGGAATGCCGGCGAACCGGTAATCTGCTGGCCGATCACCAAACGATGAATGTCCTCGGTGCCCTCATAGGTGTTCACCGTTTCCAAGTTCATCATGTGGCGGATCACGGGATATTCGTCGATGATCCCGTTGCCGCCGAGCATGTCGCGCGCCTCACGAGCCGTATCGAGGGCGATGCGGCAGTTGTTCATCTTACATAAGGACACATGGTGCGGCTCAAGCTTGCCCGCTTCTTTCAGGCGGCCGGCTTGCAGCACCAGTAATTTACCCTTGGTGATCTCTTGCAACATTTTAACCAGCTTGGCCTGGGCCAACTGGTAACCCGACAGCGGCTTGCCGTCGAAAATGGTGCGAGCTTTGGCGTAGTTCAAAGCGGCGTCATAGCACGCGTTGGCCGCGCCCAACACTCCCCACGCAATTCCATAGCGAGCTTGAGTCAAACAGCTCAACGGACCCTTTAGGCCCTGAGCTTTCGGCAGCATCGCGCTCTCGGGCACCACGCAATCATGAAAATGCAGTTCCGACGTGGTGCTCACCCGCAGTGAGAATTTACCCTTCATGGTCGAAGTGGTGAACCCCTTGGTGCCTTTGTCGACCAAAAAGCCGCGCACTTCGCCGTTCAGTTTGGCCCACACCACCGCCACATCCGAAACGCAGCCGTTGGTGATCCACATTTTATTGCCATTCAATTTGTAACCGCCGCTGACTTTTTCAGCCTTGGTCAACATTCCGCCCGGGTTCGAGCCGGCATCGGGTTCGGTCAAGCCGAAGCAGCCGATCATTTCGCCTTTGGCCAGTTTGGGCAGGTAGTGGTTCTTTTGCTCTTCGGAACCATAGGTATAGATCGGGTACATCACCAATCCGCCCTGCACCGAACAGAACGAACGCACGCCCGAATCGCCCCGCTCCAACTCCGCCATCACCAGACCGTAAGCCACGTGGCCCAGACCGGCGCAGCCGTAACCTTGGATGGTCGAACCGAACAGACCCATTTCAGCGAAGCGCGGCACGAGGTGCATCGGGAATTTTTCACTGCGATTGGCCTCCTGGAGGGTCGGTATAACCTCCGCCTCCACGAACTCGCGCACGGAGTCCCGGATCATCAGCTCTTCACTGGTGAAAAGACCATCTTCCAACATGTAATTTAACGATTCGTATGTAGCCATGCCGAGCAAGGTAGCAGCCGCGAAGTGGACAGGCAACGGGGATCCGAGGTAGGTTCAATCACTATGTATAATCGAGCCGAGGTCGTGGACCAAAACTTTGTAAAGTTTGTGCCGGAAGGGCATCTCCCGGAAGCACGAAGTCACACCAGCCTGGCCGAAGCCGGGCTGACCCCCGCCGAATTCATGGATCTGTTTGAAACCCAGATTATGAGCCGGCAAATGGACCTAAGGGCCCGCATTTTAAAGAATCAAAATGAGTGTTTCTATACCATCGGCAGCGCCGGTCATGAGGGCAACGCCGTGTGGGGCAAGGCTTTCCGGCTGACCGATATGGCCTTTGTCCATTATCGCAGCTGCGCCCTAATGATTCAGCGGGCCAAACAGATTCCAGGGACCACTCCCCTTTACGACACCATGCTGAGCTTTGTTGCGTCGAGTGAGGATCCCATCGCCGGGGGCCGCCACAAGGTGTTCGGCAGCTACCCGCTCATGGTGCCGCCGCAAACTTCCACTATTGCCTCCCATTTGCCCAAGGCCATGGGCGCAGCTTTAAGCGTGGGCCGGGCACGCGATCTGAAGTTGGAGTCGGCGGTGATGCCCGAAGACGCCGTGGTGTTTTGCACCTTTGGTGACGCCTCGATCAATCATTCGACCGCGGTCGGCGCGGTCAATTCGGCGCTGTGGGTGGCCCACCAGAATGTGGCCATGCCCCTCGTATTTATTTGCGAAGACAATGGCATCGGGATTTCGGTTTCAACCCCGAACAACTGGCTGGAATCGCAATTTAGCGAGCGGCCGGGACTGCAATACATCACCTGCGACGGCCTCAGTTTGACCGACACCTATCGCGCGGCCCGCGAGGCCGAACATTATGCGCGCGTGCGCAAAAAGCCTGTGTTTCTACATATGAAGTGCGTGCGTCTGCTCGGCCATGCCGGTTCGGATGTGGAGTTGATCTATCATTCCCTGGGTCGCATTGAGTCCACCGAATTTAACGATCCCTTGCTGCACTCCGCCCGCTTTGCTTTAGAAAATGATTTGGCCACCGCCGGTGAAATCGTCGGCATGTACAAAAACATTGAAGCGCAAGTGGCGGCCATCGGCGAATACGCCAAAACTCGGCCGAAATATTTAAAACGTGAGGAAGTGCGCGAGTCCTTGATCGCCTGCAAGTTTCCCAAAAAATCGCCGGCTCAGCCGAACGAGGGAGAACTGCGCGAGATCCTCGGCGCCGATCTCGACAAACCCATGCATTTGGCCAAGCTGATCAATATGGAATTGGCCGAGATCATGCACCGCTATCCGGGCGCCGTGGTGTTCGGCGAGGATGTGGCGCAAAAAGGCGGCGTGTACAACGTCACCGAAGGTTTATACAAAAAATTCGGCCCGCGACGGGTGTTCAACTCCCCGCTCGACGAACAAACCATTTTGGGTAATGCCATCGGCTTTGCCCACAATGGATTCTTGCCGATTCCCGAAATTCAGTTCCTGGCTTACATCCACAATGCCGAAGATCAGATTCGCGGCGAGGCCGCCACCTTGGCGTTTTTCTCGCAGGGTCAGTTCACCAACGGCATGATCGTGCGGATTGCGGGTTTGCCCTATCAAAAAGGCTTTGGCGGGCACTTTCATAACGACAACTCGCTGGCCATTTTCCGCGATATTCCCGGTGTGATCGTGGCCGTGCCGTCCAATGGCGAAGACGCGGTGAAAATGCTGCGCACGTGCGCGCGCGAAGCCTGGGAAAACGGCCGCGTGGTGATTTTTGTCGAACCGATCGCGCTGTACATGACTCGCGACCTGCACGAGGCCAACGACAAGCTGTGGACCGGAACGTTTCCGGTGACCGGCGAAATCGCCTTGGGCGAATTTAAACGTTACGGTGACGGTGAGGATCTGACCATAATCACTTACGGCAACGGCGTTTTTTACTCGCGCCAGGCGGCCAAAATTCTCGAAGACAAACACAAAGTGAAATGCAAAATCGTCGATGTGCGCTGGATGGCGCCGCTCAGTCGAGAAAAATTGCTGGAAGAAATCCAAGGCGATGAGCGCATTTTAATTGTCGACGAATGCCGCAAGACCGGCTCGTGGAGCGAATGGATGTGCGGAGCGATTCTCGAGTATTGCGGTGAAAAGGGCGGGAAAGTTCCGCGCGTGAAAGTGATCAGCGCCGACGATTGTTTTATTCCGCTCGGCAAAGCCGCCGCGGCCGGCCTTCCCAGCCGCGATGAAATCGTGCACGGCGCTTTGCAAATGCTGAATAAGGTTTAACATGAAAAAACGCGCGGTGGTCATATGCCCCGGACGGGGCAGCTATACAAAAGAAACTCTGGGCTACTTGCAGCAGTTCGGCCGTCATGTAAAGCCGTTCCTCGAGGATCTCGATCAGCGACGGCGGAGCACGGGCCAAATCACGGTCAGTGAACTCGATCAGGATTCGACTTTCAAACCGCAAGTGCACACCAAGGGCGAAAACGCCTCACCGCTGATTTACGCCTGCTCTTACGCCGATTTTATGGCCATCGACCGCGAAAAGTTCGACATCGTCGCGGTCACCGGCAACTCGATGGGCTGGTATTTGACGTTGGCGTTCGGCGGCGCCCTCGATTGGCGGGGCGGCTTTGAAGTGGTCAACACTATGGGCTCGATGATGAAAGACGGCATCGTCGGCGGTCAGGTGATCTATCCGATCTGCAACGATCAATGGCGCAAAGATCCCGAAAAAATCGCCGTTGTGGAAAAAGCCCTGCAAAAGGCCGCGGACAAAAGCGGCGTGGAAATTTATCTCTCGATCGCGCTCGGCGGCTATGTGGTTTTGGGCGGGGAACAAGCGGGCTTAAATGCTTTGCTTAAAGAATTGCCGCCGATTGAAAATTATCCGTTCCAGTTGATCAACCACGCCGCGTTTCATACGCCGATTTTACGGCCCATCGCCGAGCGCGCATTTCAAACTCTGCCGGAATCGCTGTTCCATAAACCGCAGATTCCCCTGATCGACGGCCGCGGATGCATTTGGCAGCCCTACTCCACCCACATCGAGGATTTGTATCATTACACTTTGGGCCACCAGGTTGTCGAAGCCTACGACTTCACCCGCGCCATCAGCGTGGCGCTTAAGGAATTCGCGCCCGACAATTTAATCTTGCTAGGACCGGGCAGTTCGCTCGGCGGTTCGATCGGCCAAATCTTGGTCGAAAACAATTGGCGCGGAATCGACAGCAAACAGAAATTCACCGAGCTGCAAGCGTCCGATCCGTTTGTGCTGGCCATGGGACGCAGCGATCAACGCTCGTACGGACAGAAGTCGTTCAAGTAGGGCTCCTAGAACTTGCATATCCGTGTCCCGCGCAAATGTTTCTAATTTGTTCAAGTGTTCGCTATTTTGATTGAATAGGCGCTCAGCTCTCATTAACTCGTTCGCTACCCTAATTAGGAACTTTTGCTGCCCAAGCTGCGCTATCGAAAGCCAATTCTTCGATGAGCACTAAGCTCACTAAAATTATTAGGTTTTGTATCGGATGCGACCGGTCCTGGGACCGGTCAGTTATGTCAGACTTTCGAAAGCGATAGCCGTACTTCAAACATTCTTGATCACCCTAACGGAACCTCCTAAGCTCAAATTTCTAAGGAATTATACTATGACTGAAAATCTGATTCATACCCTAGGACTCGGACTGATAGCCGTGGCAGTGACTTGGCTGCTATGGGAATTTCGGAAGCCGCGCTGGCCACTTATCGTAAAGCTCTCCGGAGGTCAAAAGACGGTTTTAGTGATTGTGGGCGCTATCATTTCAGTAGTGCCCGTCGTATTTTTTACTGTCACGATTATGCCTCTGCCGAAAACTTCCAGCTTGTTTTTTTCTGCGATGGGATACGGGGTATTCGCGGGGTTGAGCTTATGCATGGCGTTTACCTTGCGCACATTTGCTTTGTGCTCAGCTGGTTGGATTCAAATCGTAAGTGACTCAAGCCTACGACTAAAACTGAGCGGAATCGAAGAGCTGGTTCAGCTAAATCCTAACTCGGTAGAGTTGGCACGCCTTCAACTTCCCAATCATTTTCAAGTTGTAATTCGCACTCCAAATCGAGAAGTCGCTTTTACGACAACGACGAACCTACGTCTCGAGGACTGGGAGAACAAAAATGTGACTTTGGGAATTCCCGAAAATCCCCTTTTAAGTTTGGGTACACGAAAATTCCACAAAATGATCCGCCCATTTTTAATGAAGGCGGGCGTTCCGCCCGCTCCTGGCTCAGCGTGAACCTACTTCAAAGGAGTTAAAGGCTCAACATCGGCTTCTCGATCCGCGTAGGCGCACCAGACCATGGTCGCAAAAACAAGACAAAAAGGAACCTGCAACCTTTTAGACATTTTTAAATTGTAGCGTTAGGCTTTGCGATCGAGGAACTCAAAAAGCGAGCGCCGGACCGAGTTCCAGCGGCCGTGGAATTCGTGCCCGCAATTTTTCAACACCTGCACTTCGACCGGCTGATGGCGCTTCAAACGCTTCAGATCGCTCAATGTCGCTTTCAAATCGATAACCCGATCATGGGCCCCCAGCAAGGCAAGTACGGGCAAATCCAAACCGCGCAGAGCTTTTAAGGTGCGGTCTTCGCGATAGGAGTACCAAGTGGCAAACGAGAAATCGTGCCACTTTTCCCACGACTGGGGCTCGCGGTAAATACGGCGAATGTCGCGGGCCACGCGCTTGCGATCCGCTCCCCGCGCATGGCTCAGCTCCTCTTTGAGCCAGCCGCGGGTCCCGCCGCCGATCATCGCCACCGAGCGCACCCGGCCGTCCAAGCGGGCGATTTCGGGCGCCAGATAAGCGCCTTCGGAATAGCCAATCAAAAAAATATTTCCATCGGCCGGCACCAGTTTCTTAAGGGCGGCTAGGGCGTCCCGGACCCGTAGATCCCGGCGGAAGGAGCGCTCAAACATGGGCCGGTCGACCCCACCTGCGGATAGGCCGGTTTTGTTGATAACCAAATAATTGAATCTGGCCGCCACACGCGCCGGCAGATGGCGCCTGAGCTCGGCCCGGGTGCCATTCAGGAAACCGGAGCCGGATTCAGGCAGATAGACAACCCAATCGCGGCTTCCCGCGACCCGGGAGACCCCGGCTATTAACATACGGCTATGGGATAGGCGGACCTTCACCAGCATGGGCCAAGACTCTGCAAGGGCGAAGCCATTCCAAGGTCCTGTGCAGCCGGGGCCCATTGATCACGATAAGTGATGAGACGAACCATGCGAATTTTCGTAGCCGCGCTACTTGCGCTCTTTTATTGCGAATTCACGCCGGCCGCCGCTCCCGAGGCGCCGGACGCCGATTGGGCCTATGTGCAAAAGCGTCTTAAGAAGGCCAAGCTGTCCAAGGCCTTTATTCAAGATATGCACGAGATCTACAAAGCCAATGAGTTTATGAAGGTTCTCGAACTCAACATTCTGCTGTTTCTGCGCCAGACCGACTATCACAGCCCGCAGGTTTCGGGCGATGCGGTGGGCGAAGTGAAAGCGTTCGTCAGCAAAAACAAAAAGACTTTCGATTCGGTTGAGAAAGAATACGGAGTTCCGCGCGAAACCATTTCTTCCCTGCTTTACATTGAAACCCGGCACGGCGCCAACAAAGGCAGCTTTCATGTGGCCAGCGTGTTTTTGGATTTGCTCCAAGCCGACCGACCGACCGTCGTGCGCTACCTCAAAGCCCGCCTGCCCCACTACACCAGCAATTATGACAAGGCCATACAGGGCAAGATCGCCAAACGCGCGCGCCTGAAGGCCGATTGGGCCATGGCCGAAATCAAAGCGCTCAGTGAGATGTACCAACGCGACAAAAAAATGCTGAAGAGTTTAAAGGGCTCCTACTCGGGAGCGTTCGGCATGGCGCAGTTTATTCCCTCGAGCTATGTTTCGATGGCACGGCCGTTGAAAAAGGGTCACACCGCCGACATCGGCAAGGCCGAAGACGCCATTGCCAGCGTGGCCCACTATCTGAAGGTCAACGGCTGGCGGCCCCAGCAGAGCCGCAGCTACAAACGCGCGCTTATGCGCTACAACAACAGTGAAGACTACGCCGAAGCGATTTTAAGCCTGTCTCGCCGTGCCTCCGGCGAAAAGCTCGCCCAACGCGAAGTTCAAAGCCTCAATCGTAAAAAAAAGTCGAAGCGAAAACGTTAGTCGCCGGCTACCAGCCGCGCGAAAGTTCCAGATAGGTGTCGACCCGAACCGGCGGCACGCTGAAACCGCGCGGTTTGTGGCGCACGATCACCTGGGCCACGTCTAAATCCCAACGAAACGGAATAAACAGCGGGCGGCGCTCACTCACCAGTCCGCCGCGCATGCGGTCGCAGGTGTTACCGCGGCTACAGATAATTTCAACGTCACTGATCTCGACATCAATTCCGCGCTGCACATCGAACACCACACCCCGGGCGTATTCGCGCACATTGCTCATAATGTTGTCTTCCTGATAGCCGAACGGAGTGGCGGAAGTAAAATCGCCGATGAACACATAACGGTCACTCGGCCGCATCACTTGCGCATCGGCCAAGGCCGCAGTGGCGAACAAACTCAACACGAGCAGTACGATATGTTTCATGAACTCCCCCTTTTTGAACTTAAAAAATTGTATAACGGCTGGCGAAAACTTCAATCCGGTTTTTATTAGGTCGTCCTAACCGACCACCGACCCCATAAACTGGACGGCGATAGGAACACGCTCCACCGTTAAGACTCGATCGCCTCAACCGCGGCTTTGATATTTTCCTTGGTCAGTGGCGCACCGGCCTGGGGTAACTTTCGCGCCGTTAGAAACGCGCGCCACGCTTGAGCCATCCTTCGAATCGCGGAATTGGTCACCACATCGTCCTTGGACACGGACAAGTACTCCGTCGGGACGAAGGGGATGTTCCGAATCGTCTCAACGTATATGCGTTTTTCCTCTTCATCCGGAATCAAATCGGCCAACGCCAGAAACGCCTGGCGGATGCCGTTGGGCGCGCTGAGGGAAATCGTTTTGCGATGGTCTTTTAAAACATCCAAAACCAAACGGCGGGAGGCATAGGTGATGGAGTTGTCGACCGCAGGGGGAGCTTGCACGGCGCACGCTTCAGCAAAGCAGCGCTCAAGCGCGCGACTGAGAGCATCGGAGATCTGCGCCCCGCGCGGCGCGTTTTGCGCGCTGTATTCCGCCTCCAAGGCCTTAACAGCTTCAAACGCCTTGGCCGAAAGCACGGCCCAGTAACTCCCTATCACTAGACCTTTGCGACTGAAAAAGTCGGCCTTGTCCTCCATCCACAAGACCCAATCGCGCGGCGGATTGCGCAAACGGTATTGATTGATCCTTGAACCTTCCAAGGCCCCCTCATCGATAAGCGGCATAAGCCGGTCGCGCGGAATAAAAAACAGCAACTGCCCGCCGTGCGCGGGGCTGAAACCGATAAAGGCCTCAGCTTCCTTTTCGATCATGCCCGCCACCGCTTCTTCGCTGCGATAAATCCGGTCGGGAAATGGAATGGCGAAATCGCGCAATTGCGAATAACCAAGGATCTGATATTGAACCGTTGCGCCCGGCAAGCCGGCCTTCACCCGCGCATGAAGATTCAGCAAGGCCTCTTGCGATCCACGGGCCACCGCGAACAAACCAAAACCGCTGACGATCTTCAACGGTTCGGGCACTGCCAAATCACCCGAGCCCTCCACTAACCGCGACAAAGCCGACAGCTTAATATCGTTCGACACTCCCAATGGCAGCCGAATCAACAGCGTGGCTTCGCTCACCCGCGCCAAGTCTTCGGGCAGCTCCTTCCATGGCCGCACGTCGGTGGCACTTTGAATGTGCCGACGCAATAATGGTTCGCATTCAAGCAAGGGGTGAGTTGGCGAGGGAGCGGCGGCGAACAGATTTGAAAGAAAAAGAATAAATAAAATCATGGAGGCAACCTAGCGGCCCCGGCCTGAATGAGGCAAGCAGCGGAGGCACGAATTACCTGTAGGAATTACCCGATGTCAGAAAGGTTTCTATCGCGCACCGCTTGTGCAACCGTTTAATAAGCGCGCGACTGGCACTCGAGCTGCACTCAATCGAATTTTTTATTCAAGCCGGAGGTCGCCATTTGAAGCTGCTCGTTGCCCTCGCCATCTGCTCCGTCGTAAGCTTTCCCGCCGCAGCCATGGATTTTGAGGTAAGCGGGATCACCAATAAGTCCGGCCATAAATTGAATATCGTTCGAATGAAGGGTGCGATCGACAACAGGGAAGTCCGCCGCTGGTCGCACGCTACTTCTTTGCTCGATCCGGACTTCGACACGCTGTTTGTGATGAACTCGCCGGGCGGCAATGTTCCCATCGGTCTGTTCACCATCAAACAGATCGGAGAATTTCTCAGCCAACAAGCGCAAAACGGACGCACCAGCTGGATTGTGATCGAAGGCCAATGCTCGTCCATGTGCGTGCCGATGTTCTTCACCTGGCCCAATCGCTTCGCGGTGACCGACACTAAAATTGGACTGCATGGCGTGTCCGACGGCGGGCTGGGCGACGACAGCGATCTAACCAAAGCCTATTTGGACAATATGCGCGAACGCGCGCGGGAACGCGGCGAGACCACGGCCTTGACGTGGATCGAGAAAATGGTGGCGCGCGGTGAGTTTTCTTCGTTTCGGTTGACGCCCTATCCGGCGCAGGACATCGCCAAAGATCAAGGTCTACTCGCGCCCGAAGGAATCGTCGGGTCGGTGGACCAGTTAATCGAGCGTCTTTAATCTCTGCCGCTCTAATAGCTGTAAGTGTCAGTCGTTGCGAAACGACTGACACTTGGCAGAGAAGTGCGAATCAGTTCAAGGTCTTGCAATCCGTAGAGGCGAAGCGAGCGTAGTGGCTTCCAAAGCCACTGAGACCTCCGTTTACGCGAAGCTGGATATAGTCCTGAGTCTTGATTCCATTCTCGTCGATGGCAGTTTCGGTGATTTTCGACAAGGTGACTGTCGCGATAAAGGACCTAAATTCCTGTTCGACCGCACCATCATCTCCGATCAACTCCCAATTGGCGAAGGAGACCTTAGCTTTAGCCACGAGGGGATCCGTCGTGTCTTGCACCAACCAATTACCCGGATTGCCGGCCGGTCCCGAAATTCTTAAGGTCCGGCGAAAGGGCTGTTGCACCTTCCAAAGCTGGGTGATGGCAGAGAATTCGCCCACTCCGACATTTAATTCAACGTGAATACCGCCCTTTCTGCCGTTTTCAGGAAATTCACTCCTGTCGTATACAATCTTTATTTCGGTTTCGTCGCCATCGTGCGACTTGCATAGAACGTCGTGATTGAAAGGCAAATAGTCGGCGGATGCAGTAAGACCGAACGTGAGCATGAGAATGAGACAAGCAAATTTTTGCACCATAGATTTCCCCCTGTTTGGTGGCCCTAAGGGTATATGTCAGCGCACTCCGACTGCATATTGATTTTTATAAGCAGCGAATATTTTGTGCACTGAATCCTCTGGCGAGACTCACCGATTTACCATTTTCGGTTCGAGGCTTTCAGAAGGTGTCGAGAAATTTACAGTTGGTGCCCCCTAGCAATCGACCTTCGAACCTCTGTTTCTGAGTCCTCATCCTACGTAACTGATTGATTTTATTGAGATCGGCACTTCGGATGGAGAACATGTTTCGAGCCTTCGAAGCCCGTTCTCCACATGGAGAACGGTTCTCCAAATTTACCTCTTTTCGAGGAGAACAAGTTGAGAACCTGTTCTCCAAAACAGGCTTGTTTTTACGGTATACCATTGGTATACTTAAGATCGACCTGGAGGTCTGTTTTATGATCGCAAAGAAATTAACCAAAGTCGGCAATACGCAGGCAATGGTCTTAGATAAGACTCTCTTAAGTCTCGTCGACGCTGGCTCTGACAGCACCTTTAAAATTTCAGTTGAAGGAAAAAAAATTGTACTTGAGCCCATGAGCCAAAAAGAAGTGGATCGTCTAGCTTTGGAGGCGAGCGATAAGATTCGCCGCACACAAAAGAATGTCTTCAAAAAACTCGCAAAGTGAGCCGTTTTATATTTCACTCGAGGTCGTTCTGGAAATCCATCAGCGCCAACTTCGAGAATTCGGCGGCGCTGATGGAATCAGAAATCGAGCGGGACTTGAATCTGCCGTTGAAACGCCAAAGTCCACTTTTGCCGACCGTCCCAAAGAATCGATTCATGGGGCGCAGAAGCTTCAACGGCTAAGACAGTTCGGCTTAAAGACTTTGTTCTTTCGCTGATTCTGAAAACAAATTGATTTCTCGGTAGTCGGTTCACGGCTGCTGTCGAAATTCGGCGATTATTTATTATGTCGTATGAAAGAACCGCACGTATCGGACGTCAAAAGCTCTACTAAAGATGGCCATTCTTCATCACGGCACTCTCGGCCATTGCGAGTCATCGCTTACGAACGTGCTGTACATTTCTAAGAACGGAAGTTCAGTTATTTTCATGAATAGAGAACAAACCAGCGAACCAAAAAACCACCGTGACCTCGGATTCACCGATGAAGAATTTTTAGAGATCGTAGACTTCTTCAAAGAACTGATGCGCCTCGATCAAAAAGGAAAACAACTTGAGAAGTTGGTTCAAGTCCTGCGGGGGCGTTTGCAACAACTCGTGTGTGAGCGCCGAAAAGTTTTGCTTGAAGACCTGAGCAGACTTGAAAAACTTTGATCGCAGTTCGAGTCTACTCGGGTGCGGATTGGTAACTCTTCGATCTTGCTTATCATTCGCGGTTCGAGTGTCCGCTTGGGGTTGATGAGCTAAGTGCTTGAAAAAACTAGTGGTGCCCCCTAGCGGGCGATCTTCGAACCGCCATTTCTGAATCTTGCGATGATCTATCTTATTGATTTTTATGATATTCGGCTTTTAGCTGGAGAACAGGTTTCGGCCTTCAAAGCTTGTTCTCAACGTGGAGAACATGTTCTCCAATTTGCCCAAAAAATGGAGAACAATTTGGAGAACATTTCTCACAAGGCCTTCCAGGACTTGCTCTTGAAGTAATGCTATATTTTTCTGGACAATATAGCAAAAATACCATATAGTGTTTTTGTGAGTTGGACGGTGAATGTCTCCAAGAAAGCTGCAAAACGCTCCAGGAAACTGCCACGTCCTGTTCTCGAGTTATTTGAGGCATTGCTCTTGGACTTGTCAAAAATAGGTCCAGTGCAACATGAGTGGCCAAATTACTCGAAGCTCACACATGGTCGCTATCACTGCCATTTGAACTATAGTTTCGTGGCGGTGTGGGAAGTGGTTGATAATAAAATCCAGATTCTGGAGGTAACGTATGTCGGTAGTCGTGAAGACGCCCCTTATTAAAATTGAAGTGAGTGAAGGAAAAAAACGAAAACTCTATCTGGTTCCCAAAGAAGCGGCACACGCTGTTGAAACTCTTTTGAGTCAACTCGATGAGAGCGATGAAGGCTCTATTCCTGCCACCGAATTGTTTCCTGATCTCGCAGATCCTAAGAAAACTCCGGGTATTGCTTTGCGGGGGGTTCGCCTGCGCATGGGTCTTACTCAGAAGGAAATGGCCGAAAAAATTGGCGTTACGCAAGGTGATCTTTCAAAAATGGAGAAAGGCGAACGTGCAATTGGTAAGAAGCTCGCAATCCGCATTGGCAAGGCACTTAAGATCGACTACCGACGTTTTTTGTAGTTGAAGTAGGTATTCTCATGAACAAAAAAATTAATTGGGAACATCTTGCCCGTCAGCTGAACTCAATTCGATTGAATCCTGATGGCGACAACCCAACCCTTAGAACAGAAGCTGGTGGATCGGATCTGGCCAAGAAAGCTTTGGCAATACTGCTTGGCGATGAGTTGGTTTGTAATGCTGTCGATTGGTATGTTTCTGGTCAACCAGGCTGCGAATTGGCTCGGTCAGTGCTGTGGCTCATAAAGCCCGCAGCAGCTATAGATCACTGCTATGCAATCTACAAAAGTGATGCGGCTCTTGAGAATAAAATTTCTGCCATAGAGCTGCTGAGAATAGTCGCTGACAAGCGCGTGATAGCTTGGATTCCGAAATTTCTTCAAGATCCCAATAAGGAAATCCAGAGTTGGGGTGCTGGTATAGTGGATCAAATACTTCAAGATCAAATAGTTGAGATAGAAGAGGTGGCTGAAGTATTGAGCCTGATGAAAGCACACCCAAACGAACAAGTGAGAGTTACGTCGAAATTTATTTTAGAAAATTTTGGAAGTGACGAGTAGATATTCGCGTTGCTATCGCGTCGGCAGAAATTGACTCGGCGTAAAAGACCTGGCCTTCGCTGGTCAAAAAGAATTTCATGTCTCGATGGTAGAACCAAAAAATCATCGCGATCTCGGATTCACTGACGAAGAATTCTTCGAGGTCGTCGATTTCTACATGGAACTCATGCGACTCGATCAGAAAGGCAAATTGAAAGAACAATTGGTTCAAGTCCTGCGCGGGCGTTTGCAGCAACTTGTTTGCGAGAGGCGAAAAGTTTTGTTTGAAGAGCTGAGCGGACTAGAAAAACTTTGATCACAGTTCGAGTCTTCTCGGGTTCGGATTTGTAAGTTCTGATTTTCATTTTGCTTGGACCGCTCGGGGTTGATGAGCTAAATACTTGAAAAAACTAGTGGTGCCCGAAAGAGGACTTGAACCTCCACAGCCTTGCGGCCACAGGCTTCTGAGACCTGCGTGTCTACCAATTCCACCATCCGGGCATTTTTACGGACTCGGAGGAGAAAAATTAATGGGTCTAACACCTAAGGTCAATGAAATAACAGCCGCAAACCCACGGCCAAAAGCACCAAAGCAAGCCCGCGCAAAATCCATTTGGCCGAAACTCGGCGCGAAAGACGCGCTCCGACTTGGGCGCCGACGGCGGCCGAAATGGCCAACTGCCACATTATAGGCTCCCCTAATGCCACATCTCCCTGCCAAAGGTGGGTCACGACCGCAACCCAAGCGGTGCAACAAAGAACCAAATGCGAAGTTCCGGTGGCAAGATGGGCCGGAAATCCCAACACCTGGGTCAGGATCGGAACGTGAAACACGCCGCCACCGATGCCGAGAAAGCTCGAACAAAATCCGATGACGGTGCTGATCAGTCCGCCCTTCACGTAAAATCCTTGGGACAGCCGGCTTGAGGCGTGCAACCCTTCGTTGGCCTTCGGTCGCAGCCAAAGGGCGCAGGCAAAAAGCGCCATGGCCACACCGAAAATATGCTCGAACAGTTGACGATCCACATGATGTTCGGCGATCACGCCGAAAATTCCGCCGGGAATTCCCGCCAGCACAAACACCAGCGCGGCCTTTAAATGAATTTGTTTTTTAAAATAGTAAGTGATCGAACCCGAAGTGGCGTTGAACGCGATCATCATCATGGTCACGCCCGCAACCCAAGGGCCGGACGCCTCTGGAAACTTGTACAGCAGAAGCGGCACAAGAACCACTCCGCCGCCCACGCCGAGCAAAGTGCCGGCGGCGCCAATAACCAAACCTACAACGATCCACATGTCCCGACTATACCGCAAAAGCTGGAAATACACCCAGCAAAAGAATTTTGGATCCGATTGCCGGGGCCCGGGCCGAGGACTAAACAATCTCTCACTACAAAAGGAGGCTTTATGCCTAACTTCGTTGTCGCTCTCTTATGCTTGCTTGTCTCTACTCTTCCCACATATGCGCAAATGCAAGACATAGATTCAGAAGAAGACGATCCCGCGACGATGACGGCCGACAACCCCGAAGGCCTGACTCAAGAAGATCTGTTTCAACTGGTGCAATGGGGAAGGTGGACCTGCCGTGCACGGCCGTGGTCCGGAGGCCCCGTCTTCACGGGTCGAGACTCCAATGCCAACGTCGCCCGGCGAGTCGCGCTTCGCAATTGCGGCCGGCGCTGGGGCAATCGTTGCCAGGCCCGTTGTTCCCGGTAGTTAAACCCGCGGGAATGACAAGGTGACCTGGGTGCCCGGTCCGCTGGGCGGCGCCGTGAGATTGAGTTGTACGCCGTGAGTGCGCGCGATTTCGGCGGCGATCGAAAGGCCCAGGCCCGAGCCTGGAATTTCGCTGGAGGGTTTGCCGCGACTGAAGCGTTCGAACATTTTCTGGCGGGTGGCTTCGGGAATACCGGGACCGTAGTCGCGCACTTCGATGTCGGCGCCCTTAGGCAGAATTTTAAGCGTCACTTCCACATCGCTGCTCGACGGCGCGTACTTGATCGCGTTCTCCACAAAGTTTTCCAGCATGGAGTCGACCAGCTCCTCATCGCCCTGAATTTCGGTGTTGAGCTCCTGACCCGGTTCATAGGCGGTCACTCGGGTGCGCAGCCGCACTTCTTTTGCTTTGCTTAGGCCTCCAAGGCGCGCCACCACCTGCATCATCACTTCATCCAAACGCACTGGGGCAAACACAATGGTGTCTTTGCCAGCCTCAAGGCGGGCCAGCAGCAGTAAGTCCTGCACCAGCAAGATCAAGCGTTGAATCTCCTGCGCGGCCGACTCCAAACCCGTGCCGAGATCGGCACCGGCCGCTTGCGCGCGCTTCAAGAGATGCAATTCGTTTTTCAAAATCGTAAGGGGCGTTTTCAGCTGGTGCGAGGCATTCGAGATAAAGCGATCTTGGCTGGTGAAGGCGCGGTCTAGCCGGTCGAGCAACGAATTGAAAGTTTGCGCCAGCTCGCTGATTTCGTCGGCGGTGTTGGGCACGGGAATCCGCTCTTTGAGTTTTTCAACCCCGGTGATATCGCGCGCCTTCACGGTCATTTCGTGCACCGGGCGCAGCGCGCGCCTCGACATCCACATCCCCGCCACTCCGGCGATCACCAGGAACAGCGGGATACAAATGCTAAAGAACAGCAAAATCTCGCGCCGCTCTTGATTGGGCAGGTCCATCGGAACGGCCAGCTGCAAAATCAGCGGCTCCCGCCAGTCGGCGCGATTGGCGTAATAGGTCAACAGGCGCAGATCGGGTGAGGTGGACTGCAACCCGAGGCTGCTGGACTTGATCGTTTGCACCGCCGCCTTATCTTGCTTCACCTGCTCCAGCAACTGAGCGGAAAGTGGCAGTGTCCGGCCTTTAAGAGATTTTGAAAGTCTCAGCGGCCGGCCGCTGATGTCGCGGATTTCGATAAAACTGGCTCCGAGATGAAACGGAAAAAACTTTCCGCTTTCGGGCAAGTGCGGATCGACCACGAACAGGCGGCCGACGAAGTCCATCTCGAGATTGGTGGCGAAATCGACCGCGTAATTGTAAAGAGTCTGGTCGAAAGCTTCCATCTGAATGCGCTGGAAATACTGAAACAAAAGGGCGCAGAACACGCCCAAGAGAACGCCGAAAATACTAAGATAGAGCATCGCAAGTCGACGGCGGATGCCCTGCCGCCGCGAAAAAATCATAGCGAAGCGCTCACAATCAGCGAAGCGCTCACAATCAACGGAACGTTCACAGTTCGCCGCGTTTTAAAACGTACCCGTATCCGGTGACTGTGTGAAGCAAGCGGCTCGGGAAAGGTTCGTCGATTTTTTTGCGCAAGTGACGAACGTAAACGTCGATCACGTTGCTTTCGTTGTCGAAGTGAACATCCCATACGTTCTCGCCGATTTCAGTCCGGGTAAGCGGGCGGTTGGCGTTGCGCAGGAAATATTCGAGCAGCGAAAATTCTTTTTGCGTGAGCGGAATATCCGAGCCCGCGCGCTGAACGCGGCGTTGGATCAGGTCCATTTGCAGATCTTCAAAGCCGAGGCGGGTGCGGCCGCCCTCTTTGCGTCTCAACAAAGCGCGGATGCGGGCCAGGAGTTCGTCGAACTCAAACGGCTTGGCCAAATAATCGTCGGCGCCCGAATCAAGGCCGCGCACTTTGTCGCGGGTCGAATCCAAAGCCGTCAACATCAGGATAAAGCCTTTGAATCCTTCGTTGCGCATCTGCCGCGCGACATCCATGCCGTTGCCGTCAGGCAACATGATGTCGAGCACGATCAGATCGAACTCCGAATTGGCCGCCATGGTGAGTCCGCCTGCGGCGCTCTCACTGGTTTCGACCACGTAGCCGGCCTCTTCGAGACCGTTTTTTATGAAACTTGCACTCTTCTTTTCGTCTTCTACAACTAGTACTCTCATGTGGTGTAAATTACCCGCGCATTAAAAATTCCGCAATAGTATTAAATACTTTTAATTCTTCTTTAATCCGCTATTTAGCGCTGTTTGATACAAGTTTTTTCAAGAGCAACGAGCAAGCGAAACCCCTTTTGTCAAACGGGTGGGGAGAGACCCAAACTCTCCTCGCCCGCCCTCCCTTGACTCTCACAACCCATCTCTCGTTTAATAGCATTTTAGGGAGAACCCTCTTTGATTTGGCTGCTATCCGTATTGCTATCGACCGCTTCCGCTAAGGGAATGCTCACCAAAATTAGCTCATGTAAAACGGCCGCCAAAGACGCGCCCTACGTCATGGTGGTGAAACAGTGGCATCTGCCTCCGCAAACCGTCACCAAGGGTTTTAAAGAGCGTTATCCCCACGAGAAAAATCAGTCGGCCATTTACATTTCCCTGGTCGACAAAATGAAAGCGAAAAAATTGGATCTGGTGGTCAGCGAGGGTTGCGAGGGCGAGATCAACGATGAGTTCGCGCCGGTGTTCAACGGCTGGAGCATTTACGATTTAAAAAAAATCGCGCAGACCAAATCGTTTCAAAAAACCCTGGCGCCGATTCCGATGAAACTGGAAGCCCGCTTCGGCGATAAACTCGACACCTTCTGCGGCGACAACGAAAAGCTGATTCAAGAAGGCAATCTGCGTTTGAGCAATCTGCGCGGCTGGGCCGGCTATTACGGCCGACTGATGGAAAAGGACGAGCCCGAAAAGAAACAGCCCTTTGTCGAATCGGCCGCGGCTTTACTGAAGGAAAGCAAAGACTCCACGCCCGAACAACTGCTGCCCAAGATCAAAGAAAAGTTAAAGAGCGAGCTCGAGGCATTCAACAAATCGCTCGCCGACCGCAATGATTTGTTCGTCAAGACTTTGCAAGGTCACACTTTTAAAAACGCCGCCATTGTGATCGGCGGGCTTCACGCGAACAACCTCAAAGACAAAATCGAGGCCGCGGGCTTTGGTTGCGATATTTGGGAACCCATGGGCTATGCCCGTGAGGACGAACAACTGATCTCGGAATTCCAAAAGGCGCTGAGCGCGCCTTAGCCTTCGTTATTTTCTTGAATCGTTTCCGCAGGCGGTGTAGCCGGAGTCGCGGGCGGAGCGCCGGGTCGCTTAACCGGTTCGCCATTCACGCAGCCATCGCCCATCGCCTCTTTGTTGGCGGCGATAATCCGCTCGGCGATCACGCCACATTCCGTGCAGAAAAACGCGGCGAAACTGGCGTTCTTGCCATCTTTGTTGGCGCACCAGTTTTCATACATTTTGCGCGCATTTTCACGGAGACCGTTCCACTGTTCCTGATCGCCGCGGCCGCTGTCGCCCTTGATATCGGCCGGATTACAGATCTTGTAGTTTTCGCCGTGATTGCCGGTCGGCAGAGCCGAGGTCTTGCCTTCGATATGAAGCTTCAAGCTGTTGTTGCAGCGGACACTCATGTCGACGCCGGTCTCTTCGTGTTTGATCTTTTCGCAAACATGGATGCGGACCATTTTTTCATTGGTCTTCTTGTCGACAAAGGCGTTGCTGACCTGTTTCTTGATCGCCTCTTTCTCCTGGTTGCCGTCCGGCAGGCTTTCCATATATTTGGTGAGGTTGTCGTCGACCACCAAACCTAAACAAAATACTCCGATGTCGCAGATTGATTGATTGGGCTTGGTGCACTTGTGATTCAACTGTTGCGTGACAGGCTTACACTTTTTTGGCGCTTCATAGGTGGAGAACACCCCGCCGATAATGCACGGAGTGCCTTTGCCTTTGCGCGAAAACTGCTTAGCCAGTTTGTCTTTTTCTTCGGCTGACATGGTCTCGCACGCGAGAACCGGCTTTTCGCAGGTCTGCGCGACCGGCTCTTCTTTGGGCTGTTGTTTCGGTTCTTTGGGCGGCGTATCGGTGGGATTACTTGCGGCAGGAGGGGGTGGAGCGCCACTGTTTCCGGTCGCCACCACGGCGGGTGTCGCACCGCCGTTTATCTTACTGCCATCGGCATTGTAACCGCTGTCACCCAGGACATTGGCGGTGTCGTCCGAATCAGGTTCCTTCTGGTTCTTGTTGTCATAATAGTTGTCAGGATAGCGCTTACCCGCCCCGAGTTCTTTGCGATGGTTCCTGCTCATTCCCTTCCATGAATCATGGGTCACACAAAGATACATTCCGGGGTGGCGGGGATCCGGCATTGGCACGTCGGCCACAGTATCAGACGATTGGATCGGACACTCACCTTCCTTGTACAAGGTCGGCTGCCGCTCACCATCGACCTCCTTATTAGGCCCGAATCCTCCCCACGTGCTGCGCTTTATTTTTGGCTTATAGTCGCTGGTCGCACGAACGCAGGTTCGAAGCGACGAATCCCAGGTCACGTCAAGACCTGGACAGCCCCAGCCTTTGCCCTCTTCCCAACGCGGAATCCGGGGAGACGACTCGTCTATTGCTGGGCGCGCGGGCGCAGTCGTATTCACCGTATTCACGGAGGAGGCCGCCGCCGCCGCCGCGGTCGCACTTTCAGGTGACATGAAGGTCGTTTGAGCAGGTTTGACCTTCACCTTTTCTTTGTCGGCCTTCTTCAACGGCTCCTTTGCGGCCTCGGTGTCCGCCTCAGCCTTATTTTGCAGCGCTTGCTTTCTGAGTTTCCGACCGGCCTCGGAGTTCTGTTGGTCAATCGGTGACATCGGAGCGGGTTCGCTTCCATCCGAAATCCGCTCACGGGGAGCTTTCGGTTTCGGAGGCTCGACCGCAAGTTTACTGGCCTGTTTGGCAGCTTCTTTTTCTTTCGCTTCTCGAGCGGCCTTTTCTCTGGCGGCCTTACCGCCGGTGCGGCCGGTGATCTCTGAAACCGGCTGATCGTCCCCACTTCCGTCGTCATCCGCGGCGTGGGCCTCGGGTAGAATGGACATCATGTGCATGAACATGGCCACTTGCTCTTTCATTTCTTCAAGTGGAGTGTTGTCGGCCACCATGCTGTCGTACTTGTTCTGCATGCCTTCCATGTAAACGATCAGCGCGCGCACATCGTTGAGATACTTCACTTGCTTTTTCGAAGACAGCGAGACGAATTGTTGCCAGGTCAGTAAATTGGCCTGGAAGCGATTGGCTTTTTGGACCGCCATCTTGGGCTTGGATTTGCCCGCTTTTGCGGATTTCGCGTAAGCCGGGAAACCCGTCGCCAGCGCCACAGCGACCGTGACTATCCAACCCATAACCATCCTCCTAGAGACGATAGTTCCAGTGTAACCCGTGGGAGCCAACCCTCAATTAGACCAACGTCATGATTTGCAGGAGTGGGGCCAAGCCAAATGAGCGCGTTTTTGTCCGTAATGCTCACAACTTAGACGCGTGTGCGCGTGAGTGACCACTGCTAAACCCTTAAAACTCCGTCATTTCCGGCCCAATTCGGATGTGGAAAGATCTTTGCTCTTACCAGAGGTATGTCATTCAGAATCGCTCAGAAATTATTTTCGCTCGAGGCCTACGTGCTGGCCGTGATCCTGTATTTTGGGATGTCGGCCCTTACCAGCTTTATTTCCTAAAGACTTTAGCCTAAGTTAGCGCCCTATGAATCCGGATATTTTGGTGAGCGCCGTTAACGTGCGCAAAAGCTTCGGCGAGTTCGAAGCCGTCAAGGGCGTATCCCTTGAGATCCGCCGTGGCGAATGTTTTGGCCTGCTTGGCCCCAATGGCGCGGGCAAGTCGACGTTTATCAACATGCTCTACGGCACCGTTCTGCGCTCGGGCGGCGACCTCAAGATCTTCGGCCTGGATCCCACTCACCAATCGCGCCAGATCAAACGGCGCCTGGGTGTGGTGACACAAGACAACGCCCTCGACGAGAGTCTGTCGGTGCGCGAGAACATGCTGGTCTACGCCGCCTTCGTCGAAGTTCCGCCGGCCGAACGTAGGGCGCGAGTCGATTCGCTTTTGGAATTTATGAACCTCACCCATAAGGCCGCAGCTCCGATCCGTTTTTTATCGGGCGGTATGAAGCGCCGACTGGTGTTTGTGCGGGCGCTCCTCGGCCATCCGGATTTGGTGATTTTAGACGAACCCACCACGGGACTTGATCCCGCCGTGCGCCATTTATTGTGGGGCAAAGTGCGCCAGCTGCGGGCCGAGGGTAAGACTGTATTGCTCACCACTCACTACATGCATGAGGCCGAAGTGTTGTGCGACCGCTTGGTGATTTTGAACCAGGGCGCGGTGATCGCCGAAGGTTCGCCGCAGTCGTTGCGGCAAAAATATACGCCGGGTTACGTGGCGGTGTTCGAGAAAAAAGACGGCGTCGATCATGTGCAAAAAGCCGCACTCAGCCGTTCGTTCGATCTCAACGAGGACAGCTCCGGTATTTACGTGCGCGCGCCACAGCTCAATGAACTTTTAAAATTTCAAGACGAACTCAATCTGACGGCGTTGCAATTGCGGCCTTCCCATTTGGAAGACGTGTTTTTGCAACTCACCGGCAAGGAGCTGACCTCAGATGCTTGATACCGTGATGCTCAGCTGGCACATCGTGCGCCGCAACTGGATGGTCTATCGCAAAGACTTTATCGCCAATGTGTCGCCGACCTTCACCGAACCCTCGGGCACTTTTTTTCCGGTCACGCAAATGCCGATCGCCGGTCAATATGTGGCTAAGGCGCTTCCGCTTTATCACGGGGTCCAGTTGTCGCAGGCCCTGTTTTGGGATCAAGATGTCGTGAACAAGTTCGCGCTGCACGGACCGGTGCTTTTACTTTACTCCGCCGTTCTTCTCACCGTCGCCCGCATCCGGCTGAGAAAGAAACTCCAGGCATAGGTCCTAATGCGGAGACTCCCGCTATCCAATGCCCTCGCGATTTATTAATCTAGTTAGAGAATCGAGAGGTGAGCTCATGTCCAAGACCAAACCCGGCGCGCAACCGACAGTGAAACAATTTATGAGCCAAGTGCTACTCACCTGCGAGGATAAAATGCCACTGGCCGACGCCGCGCAATTTATGACCAAGCACAAACTCACCACCATTCCCGTCACGGGCTCCGACGGCTCCGTTATCGGGGTGCTGACCGACTTCCATTTACTGCGGGGAATTTTGCGTTCGCGCCAGGAGCAGAATCTGCGTTTTCTGGGCGACATCAAAGATGAAATGGACCCCGTCGTGACCGTGACCGAGAACTCCTCGATGGTGGAGGCGTTCCGTTTGATGATTCAATCGCCCAACCACCGCATTTACGCCTTACGTGACGGCAAACTGGCTGGCGCGGTCAGCCCCAAAGATCTTTTGTTGTACATGGCCGGCGCAAAAACCAACGACGATCCCATGGTCGACTCGCTGGTGCAGAAACAAATCGAATCGATTCTCAAAGAGCTGCACGACACGCGCCGCCTCTTGTCCGACTATCAACAGATGTTCCAAGACTCGCCTTACCTGATGCATTCGGTGGATCTGAACGGCAAGATCATCGCCGCCAACCGCATGATTCACTTTGTGCTGGGCTATGAAGAAGGCGAACTGCTCGGCCGCACGCTGCGCCATCTCTATCCGCCCGAACATTATGCCCAAGCTTTGGAAGGAATCGAGACGGTTAAGAAACTCGGCTTTCACCCGATGGTGAGCGCGACCATGTTGAAAAAAGACGGCGACTCCGTGCGGGTCGACATCGCCTCCAGCGCCCGCAAAGGCGAAAAGGGCCAGCCCGACGGCACCATCACCGTCGGTCGCTTAAGCGACTCCTATCGCATGTTAAATTATCTCCAGCGCGCAGCCTCGGCCGCCAGCAAAAAGCCCGCTTAAGGTTCGCCGTCCACTGGGGCTTCTTCGCTCTCGTTCGGCCACAGCGATTTCGGGATTAGGTCCCAGTTGCGCAGGGCGCGCATTTCGTTGATGGCGCCGCGCTTGTTCACGCCGTAAATGTACATAAAGGCGCCGCCCTCGGCGCGCGCGATTACGGTTTTGATCCAGTCATAGGGAATCGCCGGGCAACCCCAACTGCGGCCCTGCTTATTGGAGCCGTCCTCCACATAGGTCGCGGGATGAACCACGATGGCGCGCGCGCGGGCATTGTCGTTCGTGCTCTCCAAACCGTCGGTCCGGATCGCGTAGCTGTCGTACTTGTCCGACCAATATTTCTCTTGAATCAAATAGGAACCGAGCGAACTCATATGGGAGTCGGGCACATTTGAAAAATACTGAGGAATGCCGTCGTTGTCGGGATCCGATCCCGACCCGTGAGCCACCGTCCATTGATCGACCTTACCGCTATCGCGGTTCACCATATAAAAACGTTTGTTGCGGGAGTGCTGGGTGAAATCGACCATCGTGATGTATTCGGGTTTGCGAACCTTATTGACGAACTGATCGTATTTTTCAAAAGCCCTCTGAGCCACTTTGCTCGGCACACCTTGGGCCACAGCCGCGGCATACATCGTGACTGGACCGGACTTCCGGGCCGCGGCCGCCAGGGCCGGCATCTCGTCCAGCAGCGGACTGTCGGGTGCGATGGTTCGCAGCGCGATCGGGTTCTCTTGTCCGGCGCACGCGCCGAGAATAAGTACACTCAAAATAAGAACAATCTGGGAGCTTACACTTCTCATCATAGTTCCTACCCATCGGATGGCGTTTGACCTAATCTTAACCGAATGCGATACGGAATCCGGTGCCAGGACAACGGCTCGCAAAATGATTTGGACCTAGGTCATAAGACTCGCTCGCATAAAACGAAAGTGACCGTGGCCTTTGGCTTGAGCTAGGATCAAAAAACGGTCATGTCAGGTAACGTGGGCTACAAATTATTAATATTATCGGTCTCCCTTGCGCTGGTGAACTGCTCCACCTTCGGGCGGCCGCAACCGCTGGTGCTGATGACCGACTTCGGGGTCAAGGACGGCGCGGTCAGCGCGATGAAGGGAGTGGCCACTGCGGTCGACGGCCGCATCGTAATCTCGGATCTCACCCACGAAATCGCTCCCTATAATATTTGGGAAGCGGCCTACCGCCTGCAGCAGACTTATAAATTTTGGCCCCAGGGCACGGTGTTCGTGACCGTGATCGATCCCGGAGTGGGTTCATCGCGCAGATCCCTTGTGGCCCTATCCAACAGTGGCCACGTCTTTATCGGGCCCGACAACGGGCTGTTCACCTTGATCCAAGATGAATCCGGTTTCCGCGATGTGCGCGCGATAAAGGAGAACGAATACCGGCGCAAGGGTTCGGAGGACTCCTACACCTTCCACGGCCGCGATCTGTATTCTTATGTGGGCGCCATGGTCGCCGCGGGCCAACTCAATGTCGCCACCATGGGCGAACCGCTGCCGGCCGCCCAGATGGTGCGCTTGAATTATCAAAAGGCGGAGCGTGCCGGAAACTCCCTCAAAGGCACCATTCCCGTGCTGGACGTGAACTTCGGCAACGTGTGGTCCAATATACCGCGTTCATTGGTGCTCAACTCTTTCCCCCAGGCGCGCAAATACCGCGTGCAGATTTTCGACAAAACACGCCGTATTTATGACGGCGTCTTGCCGCTGGTCGACACCTTTAGCGGCGTCGCCAAGGGCGCTCCCCTGCTGTACTTCAACAGCATGCTCAACCTGTCGGTGGCGCTAAACATGGCCAACTTCGCCCAGCGCTACGGGGTGCGCACCGGCCCCGATTGGACTATGAACGTCACTCCCGCGAGGTAATATGACCGCACTTATCACCGTCGGGCTCTTGGTTCTCAGCAATGTGTTTATGACCGTCGCTTGGTACGGACATCTCAAATACAAACATCTGCCTTTGTACCTGGTGATTTTAATTTCTTGGGGAGTGGCCTTTTTCGAATATTGCCTACAGGTGCCAGCCAACCGAATGGGTCACGGCTATTTCTCCGCCGCCCAACTCAAGACTTTGCAGGAAGCCATCACCTTTGTGGTGTTTATTATTTTTAGCATCTGGTATCTGCAGGAGCGTCCAACCACCTACGACGCCATCGCCTTTGCCCTGATTTTCGCCGGGGTCGCGGTCAGCGTTCTGCAGCCGCGTTGATCATTTTTTGTCGTACACACGCAAGTAATCCGGTACCGCGACAGTCATCAGCGTGAGACCCAAAATCCGCCGCAGATAGGGCACGCGCCCCCAACCACTGGCCCCCAAATGGGCCGGCGTCGGCCCCCAGGCCGCGCGAAAGGCCGGCATATTGCACAGGTCGAGCAACTGATTTTGCATAGCCCGGGCGCGTTCAAAGTAGGGGGAAAAATTCGACTCAAGCGGCGCGCGCGGTTCGAGGAAATCCTGAAACCCGAGCGGATCGACCGAATACTCCCAAGCCGCCGTGCACACGCCCAGCTGCGGACGCAGGTAAGGCCGGAACGCTTCGGGAAACTCGGCGAACCAGGCCTCGCGCTTGACACTGATCCAAGCCCAGCTGACGCGTTGATAGGCTTCGATCACATCCATCGGCACCGGCTCCCAATTGCCAACTTTAAAAGCCTGCGTGAGTGCGTATTCGTCTTTCAGCATCGCCGCCGCGATCAATTGGCCGACCAAAATGCCCGAGCTCTGGGCCAGCCGCGCAGCCTGACGGAATGTCGGCATGGCCTTGCCGGCGTCACCGGTTTGATGGTGCTTGATCACATTCAACGTGGCCCACAGGCGCAGATCGTTGAAGTTCGGCATGGGCAATGCTGCGAAACCGGCGATGCGGCCGATGCCATCGCGCCGGCTGATAGAATCCAGAGTTTCACGAATCGACGGCCGCGAAGCCAAATTCCAGTGGTCAAACTGGGCCAGCTGCTTCATCCAGCCGGTGTCGAGCGCTTTGAAGTCCGGATCGGCCATCAAAAGCCTGAGCTGACCGGGAGCGTTTTTCCAGTATAGATAGCGCGTGAGCAAGTCGCGCACGCGATCGGCGTCGGTGCGCTCCTCACCCGCTCCCTCCCAAGTGATGTATTTGGCCAATAGGGGTTCCGCATCGTTTTTGTACTGAATTTCGGCAAACGGCGGTCGCTGCTCCACCGTTTTCAAATCGCCTAAAATCCGGGGAGCTAGGCTCTGAAAGCGGAGATGCGGAGCATTGAGAGCCGGCAAATAATAAAAACTCACGATCATATGGCTCGCCGCCGGAATCACAGCCACCAACAACAGTAGTAAAAACGCGGCGATACGCATGGCCTATCTTCATCGCGGAATATGGGGTTTTTCAATTGCATCCCCGACCATGGTCCGGCTATTAGATAAAAATCTCTGAGGGGGGATGCATGTTTCTACTTTTGCTCGTTTCCGCGAGCCTGTCTTGGGCTACATCCAATCAACCGCTGGATCCGGTCTATCGCAATCTGATTCATCCCGAGTCCGACATCGAATTGATGGGCGAGCATGCGCCGACCGTTTTGCCGTCCAAGAGCGACGTACACCGGCTGATGCAGCAGCAAACCAAAGTGAAGAGCCAGCAGAATCGCGGCACCTGTTCGATTTTTTCTTCCACGGCACTGTTGGAGTCGTTGTTGATCGTCAACGGCAAAGTCGACTCAAGCGTCGACCTGTCCGAAGAATGGCTGCAGTACTTAACCACTTTGCGCGTGAGCGAAGAGGGCTCCACCTCGCCTGACAACTTCCGCCTGTTGCGCAAGTATGGTCAGCCTGCGGAACTCCGCATGCCTTACGTCGGCACCGAATGGCTCAGCAAGGCGGAAGGCCTCGCGGCCAAGCGCTGCGGCCACCTTGCGCGCGGCGAGGAGCTTAAGGCCTGCTTGATCTCCCATCGCGATCCGGGCTTGATCAAAATGACCGATGAAGAATTGCTCAATCCGATTTCGCAATTGTACGATCCCGAGTTCGTCACTGCCCGCGCCGAAGCCTTACTCAATCGCGGCGAGTTTTTCCCGAGCGGCGAAGAAGAAAACGGCATTGTTCGAAAAGTCAGCGAAATTCACGAGCTACTGGCTCAAGGTATTCCCCTGACTCTCGACCTCAGTTTCTACAACGGCGCCTGGAACTACCCGGGTATGGCCGAGCATGGAATTTACCGCAGCGAAAAGCTGTGGAAACAAGGGGTGGTCACCCATCCCGAAGTTGGCTCGGTGGATTACGAATACTCGAAAACTCACGAAGAAGGCCATTCGGTAGTGGTCGTCGGCTTCGACAACGACCGGGAAGTGGAATATTGGATGTCGATGGAGGATGGCCACCGCAAGAAGTTCAAACGCAAAGGCGTTTACTACTTTAAAAATTCCTGGGGCTCATCGACCTGGGGCAAGGACTTCACCATCGACGGCAGGCCTTACCCCGGCTACGGCATGATTCTGCAGGTGCACGCCCACGCGCATGGGCAGTTCTATCGACTGAAACTGAAGTAAGCGTTACTGAACGGACCAGCACAGCTTGGTGGTAACCGTGGTCGTGCAGGTGCTTTAAGGGGGTTTCGAATGACAAAACGTATCTTGGTCGCGGGGGCGGCCATGTTGGCGTTGCCTTTAATTGCGGCCGCTGACGACTGGACGAAGTGGAAGGCCGATGACTTCAACTTGCAATCACCGCCGCGCAACAGCTCCGCTGAGCACCGGCGCGAGGTCAGCGAGTTACTGAGCTATCAAAACAGTGACCGCAGCGAAACCTGCGCCTTCGCTGCGCGCCAGCTCCACGCCAACTACGCCGAACTGTTTGCCCGCTCGGGAATTTTGAGCCGCTCCGAAGCCGACAAGGCCAAAAAACTACTCACCAAGGTGCTCAATCTGACGCAAAAAGTGTCGAAGAAATTTAAGAAAGAATTCGACCGCGACCGCCCCTACACCGAGGACTCGCGCATCCAGCCATGTATTCCGGAGCCTGGCGCCAACCAATCCTATCCCAGTGCCCATGCGGCCATGGGTTGGGCCGGCGCCTGCGTTTTGGCGGAAATTTTTCCAGAAAAATCCCGGACGCTCCAACACTACGGCCAACAGATCGGCGACGCGCGTGAAATCGTCGGCGTGCACTTTCCGAGCGACGTGGCCTCGGGCCAAGAGTTGGGCGCTGAAATTTGCCGACGCCTCCTCGGCGATCGCGATTTCCAAAAAGAATTGCGCGATCTCACCCATTAGAGATCGAGTGACATTTGAATATTGCAACGCTCGTAGGGCGTTTGCGGCCCTACGATCCGTTTGAAGCCGAGCTTATGATAAAGACCGATGGCCGGCTTCAAAACCGTGTTGCTTTCGAGAAACAACCGTTCCGCTTTTAACTCGCGGGCTTTTTCGATCACCGCTTGGCCGAGAAGCCATCCGATATTTTTCCCGCGCTGCTCCGGGTCCACCGCCATTTTGGCCAACTCCAGCGGATAGCTCGGATCCTCGCGCCGGACCAGGGCACAAACGCCCACCGGCTTTTCGTCGACCAAAGCCACAAAAATAAAGCCCTCATTGCGCAGGATATACTCCTCGGGATGATCGAGAGCATCGTAATCGGGCTGCTCCATTTTAAAATATTTCTTGATCCACTCTTCGTTGAGCGTGCGGAAAGCCGCGCGGTACCGGGGCTCGTAGGGCACGATCTTCACCGCGGACGCCTTCACTTTGCCGGACTCCCAAATTGAAAACGGCGCGGAAACTCCTCACACCACTTTTGCAGAATCTCGGGGCCGAGTTCGTCGTAGAGGTAGCCGTACACTTGCTGCAGGGATTGACGGCGTTCGGCCCGGGTGGTTGCGGGATCGGCGACAATTTTTTCTTGCCACGCTTTGCGTTCCGCGCGCGAGCGCGGCTGATGATGAAGAAAAAAACCAAAATAATGGTCGCAAAAACGCGCGTAGTCCTCGGTGTAGAGCAGAAACGTGTGCCACATCATATCGATGGCGCGGGCCTCATTGAACAGTGGCACCGCGAAGAACTCGCCCTCGCCGCTCTCGACCACGGCTTTGCGTTTGGCGCACAGCCACAGCCAGCGTTTCATCTCATGAAAAATTTCTTGGGAATCGGCTTCCGGGAAGCCATGATCTTCGGCGAAACGGGCTACGACGTCCTCGTTTTGATAATTGAGAACGTCGTCAAGAGTGGACTTCAGAATCAAACGGCGGCTTTCTTCTTTATAATGGTGTTGCAACGACCTTGGCCGCAGCATTTGTAATCCAGTTCGGCCTTGGCAATCAGGCGCGCGATCATTTGCTCTTTGGTCTCTGATTTTTTCACGGCGTCGGTCTTCATAAGAAAACTTCTACTCCTCAAATTTCGGAAGGTACAGGAATTTAGGATTGAATGTGGTCCCCGGTCTGGTAAATTCTTTACTAAGTGAAAGCCTTTTGGTGGTTCAAAGAAAATTCCATCGCCGGTTCGCTCCAACATCACCTGCGCAATTACGCAATGAGATCGTGACCGTTCATTGTTTGGCGGGAATCGGCCGCACGTCGACCATGTTGATGGCCGCACATTTATTGCTAGGAGAAAACCTCGAACATTTACTCGAACATTTAAAAGACCGGCTGGCCAAACAAAATCCAAATTTCGGCCTGACCGGAGCGCAGGCCGAGTTTATCGCATCAATGAACACAAGCGCCCATCGGGCATAGTTACGACGTATCCGCATGTGCCCCTACCACTCGCGGAATTCAATATCGTGGAATTTTAGGTCGCAATTGTGCTGAATTCATCCAGGAACGCGGCCGGGAGATGGCTTAGCCGTTGCATCTGCCAGGGGCGCCACCCCCACCTTGCGGTGGAAAAATCGAATCAGGAGTCATGGCGATGTACTTCCTCAATATGCGCAGCGGTGCGATTGTTCTGTTTGGACTATTGCTCGGCCCAAATTTCGCTTCTGCTGCCACTGATGGCGCGCCGTCACCCGGCGCTTACATTCTCGATCAAGAGGCCGAACGCTTCCTGCTCTCATTTCGGAGCGGCTCACCTCAGGAAAGATATCTGGCTGAATCTCTCCGCCAACGTAACCCCAAAATGACAGTTCGCGAGCTGGTCTCCCAAGACACCTACGATTGGATCAGACGCAGCCACGCCGAATGGTCCCCCGAGGTGAGCGCCATGCGAATCGCTCTCGGACACCAGGCCCACCTCACTCTCAATATGTCGGAGGACGAAATTGCAATCTATGCCGCCAATCACGAGGCGTTCGAGTTTTCGCCCATTTTTAACCTAGCATTGAGTGACGAAATTAAACAGACCTTGGCGGGAGAGATATATTTGGTCTTGGACCTGCTTAAAAAAGGCCGGCGCGTTCAATCGATGCCCGGTATCGGCTATTTGAGCGCTTCCGAAATTCTGCACCGGCTTTTTCTAGTCACCCAAGATCCAAAATTGAAACCGACCATGCAATCGGTCCTTATCGGCGCGGGCATGTCGGCCAAGGCGCGAAAGATTGTCGACCGCTACGACATCTCGACCGTTGAGGCGTTTATCCAAAAGACGCCGGACTTGGTGCGCAGGCTCAAACCTGAGCTCGTTCGGGAATTCGAGCGGGCCCGCAACACTTTGGTCCGGCGCGGATTTTCCACGTGCGAGACGCTGATCGAAGGTACGAGCACCGAGTCGCCATGAGCAAATCGGAATAGAAATGAAGTTCAGTAAGTAGCTTGCTCAAATTGAGACAGTCAAAATTTGTCATCGAAGGTGAATCCAGCCCGACGCTTGATGCCTTCGATAAGATCCTTCTCGCACTCGGGTTTAAGATCGAGATACACCGCCCCCTCCTAGAAGACTCCGTTCGAGAAGTTTCCGAGAAAGTGGCTCGAGATGAAAATTGGAAAATCCATTTCTTCAATTTTGTCGACGCATTCAGGCGGACTCAAAATCCAAAGCTCATCGCCGTACAACCGGTGAACACCCTTGGCGGAAAAGAGAGGGCGCTTCTCGCATCGATCGTCTTTGACCTCTGTCTTGAGCACGGCGTGGGAATTCCGAGTTGGGCGTCATCCCAACGGCCCCTAAAGGAACCTTGGTTTGTCGCGGGAGTGGAAAACTTGAAAGCCATGGCACTGGTTGAGTCACCAGTTGCCTTTAGAAGAAATAATATTTTCGTGCTGGAGAATTTCTTGGCGCGAGCATAGAGAGCGAGAGATTAGATGCTGACAAAAAAGAAAATCAAAGAACTTTTCGCCAAGCTTAACCAGAAACTTGAGGCAGAGGGAGCTAAAGGAGAAATCGGCATCGTTGGTGGCGCGGTGATGTGTCTCGTCTTCAACGCGCGCGAATCAACAAAGGACGTCGATGGCATCTTTATGCCGACCCAGAAAATCAGAAAGTTGGTAAAAGAAATTTCGGAAGAAGAGGGCGTGGCTGAAGATTGGTTTAAAGGTAAGTTTGACAAAATTGGTGTTTTGTCACTTTCGCATTTGCAAGCGTGGGCCCCACAACCAGAGTATATGCTGGCGATGAAATGTATCAGCGCACGAATCGATACGAAGGATGCCGATGACGTTCGGTTTCTGATTCGGCACTTGAAACTAAAATCGGCCAAGCAAGTCTTCGATCTGGTTACAAAATATTATCCGCGTATGCGAGTGCCGGCAAAAGCGCAGTTCTTTGTAGAGGAAATATTTGAGAACTCAAATTGAGCCGAATAAAAGTCGGTATGTTCCGGAGAAAATTCGCCTCACAAGAGGGACTAACCGTTCAAATGGTACCCAGAACAGGACTTGAACCTGCACGCCTTACGGCACTGGCTTCTAAGACCAGCGTGTCTACCAATTCCACCATCTGGGCATATGCTTAGTCCTTTTTACGTTAAGCGACGTAAAAAAGGAACCTGGAACCTTAATCACAACTTCTTCCAATACTTGCGCGACCACTCCTTTAACTGGGCGCGCAGCGGTTTAACCGCCTTAAGTTCCTTACGGATCAACGGAATCACTTTGGCCGGATCGGTCGCGGTGGGCGGCGCGCTGTCGCCGTCCTTAACTCCCCACTCGGCATTGAGCGCTTTGCGCAGGCTCTTGACCCGCGCCGACATGTAATCCAAATCCTTCTTCGCGGCCGGGCGCGGTTTAATAAACTGGCTCTCGACCGCGCGATTCAAAATGCTCAAATCCTGGCTCAACGCCGTCAAAGTGGGCGAATGCACCATCTGCGAAGTCGTGCGATTGCCCAAGACTTCCTTGGCCTCGGCCCGGCGGGAATGGGTCGGAGCATTTTTGAACGTGTGGAAAATCGATGTCCACATGCGCGAGTGAATCTCGGTCCAACAGTCCTCGCCCAGCTTGGCAAAAATATTTTCAATTTCCTTGGCCGTCGGCTTGGGATTCTTAAGCATTTTGTCGAGATCGGCTAGATACGACAAATCGAACTGCGGAGAAGCCCGCATCAGTTGCAGCATCTCGGTCATTTGCTTGGGATCCAAAATACACTCGCCCGTATCGGCATCGCGCACGCACAGTTGCGCGTATTCGGCCTCGATCTGTGGACATTTTTTAAAATTGTCGAGCTTAGGTGTCGCCACCGTCTCAAATGTCTTGCCCTTCACATCGGCCACGGGATCGGCCGGCGCGAACACAAACGGATAGCGCACTCTCGCCACCTTGCCGTCGGGCGGCGGCTCAAAGGCCCAAACCGAAAGTTTGCCGATAATGCACTGATCGAGTTTCTTTTCTACGCTTTGAATAATCTTAATGTCTTTGGCGTCCCCGATGGGATTGATCGCCCACTCGAGCACCAATTTACCGGTCAGCTTGGGATTCTTCTTTAAAGCGGCGGTGTAACAGTCGCTGACATCGCCGACATGGCTCGCAACCGAATCCTGCACCCGCTCTTTTTCAGGCGGGAGCTCAGTCTTGGGTTTGGTCACGCAGGAAACGAGTCCCGCGGCGAACAACACTGCACTCGCCAGCCGCAAGGACATCACTAAACCTTGATCAGTTTTTTATAATCCGGAGCACGCATCAGGTTGGCGAGTTCTTTCTCCGTGTCCATTTCGATGCGGATCAACCAGCCGTCGTTCATCGGATCGTCGTTCACGGCGCCCGGGTTGTCCATCATACCCATATTCACTTCGATCACCGTGCCCGAAACCGGAGCGATCAAATCGCTGACCGCTTTCACGCTCTCCACCACGCCGAAGGGTTCACCTTGGGTGACCTTCTGGCCTTCTTCGGGCAACTCGACGTAAACCACTTCGCCCAAACTGTCTTGCGCGAACTCGGTGATGCCGACGGTGACGACGTTCTCGTCGACCTGCGCCCACTCGTGATCTTTGGTGTAGTAATATTCTTCAGGTACATTAAAAGCCGACATAAGTCCTCCGCATATTGAGAAGTTCGCCCGAGCGAACCTCCGCTAAAATATTTTTCTAAACTTTCTTAACTTCCACAAACGGCGTTTTCACCACCACAGCTGCCACCATGCGGCCGCGAATTTCAACATTGAATTCGCTGCCCTCAACGGCCAGTTCGGTGTCGAGATAGCCAATCCCGATATTGTCGTTCAAAGTGGGAGAGAGCGTACCGCTCGTGGTGATACCGGACTCTTTCCCATCTTTCGAAAACAACTTGTAACCTTGCCGGGGAATTCCCCGCTCACGCATTTTGAAGCCAATCAACTTGTGCTTCAAGCCCTTTTCTTTCTGCGCCAGAATCGGCGCACGGCCGATAAAGTCTTTTTTATTCGACTTCACCACCCAGCCCAGACCGGCCGAGTAAGGATTGGTCGTATCATTCAACTCATGCCCGTAAAGCGGGTATTTCATTTCGGTGCGCAGAGTGTCGCGTGCGCCAAGACCGATGGGCTCAACGCCCAATGGAGCTCCCACTTCGAGCAATTTCACCCACAGCTGCGCGGTCCGCGCGGCCGGCACAAAAACTTCCACGCCGTCTTCGCCGGTGTATCCCGTGCGGGCGATCATCACATCGCCGCCGTTAAATTTAGCCGAGCGAAATTCGAAAACGGGCGGGAGCTCAACGTCGGCGAAAACTTTCGCCACCAACTCCATCGCCTTTGGACCCTGCACCGCGATCTGGCCCCACATTGAAGATTCATTCACGATTTCAGCGCCGCGATTGTTTTTCACAATCCAGGCGTGATCTTTGTCGGTATTCGAAGCGTTCACGCACAGCAAATAATCGGTTCCGGGAGTCACGCAATAGACAATCAGATCGTCGACCACTCCGCCCTGATCGTTGGGCAACAGAGTGTACTGCGCCTGACCGGCTTGGAGTTTCGCAACTTCATTGGTGGTCAGCCATTCGACCGAAGCCAACGCTTTTGGACCCTTCAAACGGATCTCACCCATATGGGACACATCGAACAAACCGACCTTTTCACGTACCACCGCGTGTTCATGGCGCAGGCCTTTGTATTCAACCGGCATATACCAGCCGGCGAAATCCACCATTTTGGCGCCCGCGCGGACGTGTTCGTCCTTAAGGGGCGTAGCTTTAGGATTGCTCATCAAGCGCCCAAATTCGTCTTTTGATCACTTTTTGGCAACCCTTTTCGCCATGAAATCAAACACATAAGGCTCCGGGCTGGCCCTCGCCTTGCTCTTGTGTTGAGCGGGTTCTTGGGAGGGACCAAAGGGTGCGTTTAAAGGTAGGGATTTTAACCATTTGCGTTCTATTGCTCGCCGCCTGCGGGCCGGACGGCAAACGCGACCGCAACGGGCAAACCACCACGGTCACCCACGGCACCCCCGAAAATGACGCTCAGTCTCCCCAGATCTCCGAATACACCGACAACGGCGACACCCGCGTAGCCGAGTTTATCCGCAATTCGCCCAGAAAACCGGCACCCGCGCCACAACAACCGCAACCCCAACAGCCCCAGCCGCCGCCCCAATCCGGCGGCGACAAGCCGGCTCCGCCCGCGCCCAAACCCGAAGAAAAATCCCTATCCGGCAAGCTCAAAGAATTTCAGATCACGCGTTACTCCCAAGACCGCACTAAGCCGCAGCAGCTGGGAGTGTACCGCGGGGAATTCAAACTGTTCTTTGAGGGCGGCAAAGTCGTGGCCTTTCACGGGCCGTTTAAAGCCGACGGCGGCAAGTTGAAGTTTGAGGAGTCGGCCGAAGGATTCGTGTGGGCCGGTGAAATCGAAGATCTCGAAGACGAAACCAAAGGTGAGTTCACCCTCAGCCGGGGCCAAGAAAGCGCCAAAGTTTTTTACCGCGCGTTTAAGAGCAAGCTGCGCGTGCGCACCGATCGCGAAAAGGCCATCGTGCAAGGTTCAGACGTGGATCAATTCGTCAGCGCTTTTAGAAATAACGATGTCTACGGTTGGGTTCATAGCTGGGTGGTGATCGAAAACGGCGAGATCGTAAAATCGACCTACCTGATGGATATGGTCAACAACGGGCCCATCCAACTCTCGCTTTCCAGCACAGTGGGATCCGAAGCTTGGAATTCACGTGACTTGAAGTCG
>JADMIO010921732.1_pt1 | contig 106359 bp, 87 predicted proteins | sample 8958161 | NCBI WGS metagenome assembly JADMIO01 (sample SAMN16585339, study PRJNA669376) | soil metagenome | isolation source: Crop rotation soil | place: USA: Cullars Rotation, Alabama | collected 2011
AACGAAAGGCCCAGTCTTTCGACTGAGCCTTTCGTTTTATTTGACCATGTTGGTATGATTTAAATTAATACGACTCACTATAGGGTCAGTGCGGCCGCGACTTCAAGTCACGTGAATTCCAAGCTTCGGATCCCACTGTGCTGGAAAGGTTGGTTTAACTCTTTTGCTTCAGTCGGATTAAAATATTCAGTGTAAGGATCGCCTGCCGAAGTGACGAGACCTGTTTTTATGCCATCCAAAATTTGTTGTTTATTTATATTGCCATCAAATTCACTGCTCAGTAAACCATAGAGCTGATTGACTGAAGAATAGTCTATAGCGCTAGTAGAGCTAGTTTTTGAGCTTAGGCCATTTATCTTTAAATTACCTTTACCCACAACTACACCTAAAGCAAAAATAACTATAAATCCAATTACTATAAGTAAACGACTGGTTTTTTTGGACTTTTGTTTATCAGAAACCAAATCTTCTTGTGCTAAATTATGCAACGGCGGTCTCTCCCATCCGCTCAATTATACCCTTTATGCTAAAAGTGTAGAAATACTAATCCGGTTGTATATCGCCAGCCTTCACTGTATTCGCCATCAAATCCAGAGTTGAACTGACTAACATATATTGCTTGCTGCCCATTAACCGTACCGGCAGCTTCCACATACATAGCATGGCCATAAAATCCAGCATTGCTTATGGCAATAGAACCAGGTGTCGGATTATAGTCTACGGGGATTCCGGCGGCCCGGGCATTATCGTCCCATTGGTTTGCATTACCAACCCCTCCCCAATAAGGCATATCGCGGTTGTTTTTTCCTGCCATAAAATCTTGGTGTACTTTAAAAGCCGTATAAGATACGCATTCTCGGTTATACATGCCCCAACTATCAACCAAACTATCTTGAGGTGCGTTATACCAAGCAAGTGGATAGCCACCGCGGCTAGGGTCACCTTTAAATGAGCCTATGTTATATCGGGCATTTAATAGCGCCTGCTGACGACGCAGATCAGCTATCTTTGATTGATTAGTCTTGATTTGCTGATCATAAGCCGCTTTCTGGCCGGAAGTATATGCCAGTAGTTCGGCTTGTTGTGACTCACTGGCGGCAAGTTGCTCTTTCTGACTTTGCTGATCTTTAATTAATTGCTCAACCTGCTGTTTTTTAGTTTGCAGCTGTTGTTTTAAGTCATTAATTTTTTCCAAAGTAGTCTTAATTTGATCCTGTACGGCCATGTGATACTGCTCTTTATTCACATACTCACTTAGGTCTTTGCTGCTGGCCAGCACTTCAAGTGTAGAAATCTGGCCCTCAAGATACATAGCCTTGATGTTTTTACCTAGAACATCTTTTTGATAATCTAATTCTTTTTGCTGCTGTTCAATCTGCGCTTGTAGACTGTCACTTTCGTGTTGATTTGCAATTATAGCTTGCTGAAGACTGTCTATTTGAGTCTGAAGCTTGTCAACTGCATCCTGATAACTGCTAGCCTGCGCCGCAAGTTGATTTGAAACTTGTTGGTTGGCGGCATTTTCCTGTTGAAGCTGCTGGATCTGTGCATCAAACTGATCAGCTCTAACAAAGCCTCTATAAAATGTAGTAGCAATCAATACCGCTACCATTACGCCGCATAATGCCAAAAAGGTAAGCTTCAGCTTTAAATTTTCTTTTTTCATTTTTGTTTTGGATTTTGTAATTACATATTAACATAAAAATTATCTTCGCAATAGGTTTATCTACAAACCTAACTTCTTAAATCTTACACTTGCAAGCGTTTGAAGTTATCTTTGTAATTTGAGATAACGCCTCGTTGCAATTGCAGAGGAAGAGGCACCTATTAAAATACCTACGAGTATTTGAATGATAAATATGTGTAACAGGTAGATTGAAAAATAATTACTCGCATAGCCAATGTCTAATAAGCCCAAACTGCTTGCTTGAAGTGTTTGGGATGCTACGGCGAATAGGGCCCAACAAATGGCAACTGAAACTAAAGCCGCTGTAATTCCGTAGAGCATCGTTTCAACAACGAAGGGACCTCTGATATATCCAGGAGTGGCACCTAGGAGCCTCATAATTACCAATTCGTCTCGTCTATTAAAGATTGCCATCCGAATAGTATTGAAGATTATCAGTACAGATATAATGATGAAGACGACTATACCTATAATTCCAGCTTCTTGGAAAAAATGGGTAGCGCTGGTTATCTTATCAATAGCTGCTTTTCTGTCGCCAGAATAAGAAGTAGGATCGGATTGTAAAGCCTTAATACTGGGTTTATCCAAGAACTGTTTGATCGAATCTAAGTTATTAGGATCCATTGGTTTAATACTTAAAGAAGCTGGTAGTGGGTTACTTGTCTCTGAAATAGCCGCAAGCAATTCAGGTTTATCGGTATTTTGGCGTATATAGGCTTTTAGTGCTTCATCTTTACTAACGTATTCGACAGTTTTAACATTTTCCTGTTTCTTAATCTCATCTACTAAATTACTACGCTGCTTCTCCGTGACACTGTCTTTTAAATAAACTGATACATCTATATGGCTGGTAATATCCGTAATCGTATGGTTAAAAGTGGCATTGGCGACTACCGCGAAAAGCAAAATTGTAAGTGTTATAGTCATCATAGCTATAGCGGCAATTGCCAACCAAATATTACGACCAAAACTAATAAAGCCGTTTTTAATAATTCTTTCCAAATTAATCAGCTTTTTGCTGTTCATAAACCTTTATAATGACCGACCGCCCTATCGCTAACCACTTGACCATCCTTTATTGTTACAACGCGGCGTTTAAGGGTATTGACGATGTCCTGGTTATGAGTAGTAAGCAGAACCGTTGTACCAAAACGGTTAACTTTTTCTAGCACCTTAATTACATCCCAGGCGTGCTTAGGGTCTAAGTTACCCGTTGGTTCGTCGGCAATTAAAATTTTTGGCTGTCTGACAATGGCCCGGGCGATAGCTACTCTTTGCCGCTCACCACCTGATAGCTCCATGGGATAATTTTTTTCTTTACCAGCCAAACCTACTATTTCTAAAACTTTTGGCACTGTGTGCTTAATTTCCTGTGATGCAATTCCAGCAATCTCTAGAGCGAAAGCAACATTTTCATAAACTGTCTTATTGGGAAGAAGTTTAAAGTCTTGAAAGACTACTCCAATTTTTCGCCGTAACAACGGCACATCTTTATCATTTAATCTTTCGTAATCCATGCCGCCAACTATAATTTTGCCGCTGGTTGGCTTTTCTTCTCGAGTTAAAAGCTTAAAGAGTGTAGATTTACCTGCTCCGCTGGGGCCGACAATAATAACGAACTCTTTAGGTTCTACGTGTAGACTTACCCTTTCTAAAGCCGCACCACGCCTTGTATAAACCTTAGTTACCCTGTCCAACAGAATCATCGACTATTAGTATATCAGAGCACAAGCGAATTACTGGGAGGTAGAGGACTCTATAGCAGCCTCGATAAATGGGTCTATTTCACCATTCAGTGTTGCCTGGGTATTATTGGTTTCATATCCGCTTTTCAAGTCCTTTACTAAATTATAAGGATGCAGAATATAGTTACGTGTCTGGTTTCCCCATTCTGCAGATTGTTTATCTCCCTTAAGTTGATTTATCTTATCTTGGTAGTGATCTACTTGTATTTGTAATAGCCTAGATTTAAGAATGGTCATGGCCGTTTCTTTGTTCTGAAGTTGAGAACGTTCGTTTTGTATTGTGACAATAATACCTGTAGGCAAATGAGTAACTCTTACAGCAGAATCCGTTGTGTTTACAGACTGACCGCCGTGACCACCAGCTCTGAAAACATCAATTTTTACATCTTTGTCATCTAATGCTATTTCTTTGGGACTATCTATAACTGGTAATATATCTACCTTTGCAAAACTTGTTTGTCTTAGATTATCAGCATTATAAGGACTTAATCTTACTAATCTATGTACTCCTTGTTCGCTTTTGAGTTTTCCATAAAGAAATTGTCCTCCGCTTATACTCATGCTTACACTTTTTATGCCCGCTTCTTCCCCTAGACTTTGCTGCAATGTTTTCGTTTTTAAGTTATTTTTTTCAGCCCAACGCTGATACATTCTAGATAACATCTGCACCCAATCTTGAGCGTCTGTTCCACCAGCGCCGGCATAAATTGTAAGAATCACATCTCGGGCATCGTATTTACCCTGAAAACTCAGCTGCTTTTTTAAAGAATTTAGACTTTCTTTAAGTTCGCTATAATTCTTTTTTAATTCCGAATCGAGGCTTGGGTCATTTAAGTTATAAAGGTCTAATAGTTCTTCAACCGTACTTTTAATACTTACCCATGGGCTGGTTATAGCTTGCAAATCTGCTATTTTTTTCATCACTTTTTGGGCATTATCATTGTCATCCCAAAAATTTTGCTTTTGACTTTGAGCTTCCAGATCCTTGAGTAACCTTAATTGCTCGACGATTTTAAGCCGCTTTATCGAATCTTCGATTTCATGCTTAAGATTTCTAAGTTCCGCAGTTTCAATATTTTCCATTTGATTTTTAAGACCAGAGCTTTTGGACTATATCATTTAAAGGCTCGTGGAGCTGCCGCGCTTTATTGCTACCAAGCATGCTAATTCCGCCAATCTTATCTTGGAACATGCCATTTGCGGCTTCCACTATCTTGTCTTTTGTTATAGCTTTTATTCGTTTGGGTATTGCATGATAATCCTCGATGACATCATCAAAAAAATATCTTCCGGAATAACCGCCTAGTGTGCCGCCCACTGTTTGTGCGCTTCGCTGATGTCTGCCTAATAAATATTGTTTTGACGCGTCTAGCTCATCTGAAGAAATGTCTCCGTGACATACTTTTTTTAACTCCCGAACAATTATCTCAAAAAGTGCAGGTGAATTCTTCGGCAGAACTTGTGCGCCGAACCACCAAAGGGAGCTGTCTTTTGTAGTATCTAAACTAGAGCTTAATGAATACACTAGACCTCTCTCCCTAGCCTCCCCCAATATTCGGGAATTTAGAGTAGCAGTCATCATAGAATTTACCAGACCTAACGCATCCCATAATGGATCTTCAAAGCGTTTAAGTGAAAATGTATCCAGATAAAAAAATAAAGTTTTAACTGAAGGTCTATAAACAAAAATTGGTTTCTCCGGAGCCAAGGGTTTTTCAGAAGGAAGTTCTAATTGTGTTCGTCCTTTGGGTAAATCAATCTTTTCAATCATTTTTTTAATTTCAGGACGCCTAGAACTAAGGTCACCGGCTATTGCAAAACGCATATTAGATGCGAAATGAGTACTTTTATAATGTTCAATTACGTGTTTAAGACGGACATTTTTCATTTGTTTCAGGCATTCGCGATCAGTCATCGCCAAAAGCCCATAGGCGTGTCTAGCTGAAGCTGCTAAATGAAAAAAATGATTATTGGTTCGCGAGGCTCTTTCATCTTTTACATTTCCAAATTCGGCTACAAATTCATCTCTTAAAAATAAAGGTTTACTGATTGCCACCAACATTAAATCGAGTATTCTCTGCCACTCAAAATCTGCGCATTCTGCTTCATAAGTTATGTGATAGGTACCGGTATGGGCGTTGGTATAAGCTCCATTTTTTTCAAATTCTGCTTGAAAAAGCCGGGATTTTCTAAATTTTTCGTTTGCTCCTAATAGTATGTGCTCCATGAGGTGTGGTACTTCCCAAAGTTCTCTAGGTACCAGGTACTCTCCGGCCCTAAAACAAAACTCATAGACCATTACCGTAGCTCCCGGCACGTCGATAAACAGCCCCTGCGCTCCATTATCTAACTTAATTTCCTTGACTGAGTGTTTCATATACCTACTTACGTTTTTTCTTATGCGTAGTTTTCTTTTTACGTTGTCTTTCGGCCTTTCTGGCTTTTTTTCTCTCAGCTTTTTGCTTAGCTTCTTTAACTTGTTCGTCACGTTCACTTTTAAAATCTGTTTCTTCGAATTTCTGAGCTGATACTATTTGATTGGCATTATCAACTGAGCCGCGGGCAGCTCGTGTTAAGTCTGTCTCCACAGTTTCAAGCGCTGAAGTTACATCCATAGGCTGAGCATGCATTATTGAACGCACAATTTCATGTCGCAAAGTTTCTTGGAACTCATCAAAAATCCTCGTCCCTTGCCTTCGATACTCAACCAGAGGATCGCGTTGTCCAACGCTAATCCAATGAATGCCTTCCCTTAAATGTTCCATATTTTCTAGGTGCTGCATCCACAAATTATCAAGCACCTGCAAAAATATATCGCGTTCTATCTTGCGCATAACATCAGAAGAAAAGGACTGCTCTTGCTCTTTATAGAGATTCTGCGCTTCTTTCTCTAGCTCTTGCTGGAATTTATCGGCAGGACTGTCGAATAACTTATCTAGTGTATCGTCATTTAGAGGGAAAGATTCAGTCAGTAGTGCTTCATAAGCTTCGCTTGTAGACTCTGGGTGTAAAGCTAAATATCTAACCTCATCTTCAATCAATAATTTCACTCGGTGACTAATGTCTTCGGCTCTAAGTACTTCTTTACGCATAGCATAAATTGCCTTACGGTGACGGTTCATAACATCATCGTATTGCACCACATTCTTACGACTATCAAAATTAAAGCCTTCAACTTTCTTTTGAGCGCTTTCTAAAGCCTTGCTAATGCGCTTACTTTCAATTGGTGTTTCGTCGTCTAACTTTAAAAGATTCATTATGGATGCAATTCTTTCGCCACCATAAATCCGCATTAAATCATCTTCACAACTAACGTAGAATTGGGTGGCTCCTGGATCACCTTGGCGTCCCGCTCTACCCCTTAACTGATTATCTATCCTTCGAGATTCGTGCCGCTCGGTGCCAAGCACAAAAAGACCACCGAGTTCTTTTACCCCTTTACCTAATACTATATCCGTACCTCTACCTGCTATATTTGTGGCAAGTGTGACTGAACCCTTTTCACCAGCTTTGGCAACAATCAATGCTTCTCTTTCATTATTTTTTGCATTGAGAAGCTCATGGGGGACTCCGGCGTTTTTGAGCATTGTAGAAAGTAGCTCGTTCCTCTCAATACTTACCGTACCGAGGAGGACTGGCTGGCCCTTTTTATTTAATTCAGCAACGTCTTTAACAATCGCCTTCATTTTGCCAGGTTCGGTTTTATAAATACGATCCGGTAGATCTTTTCTAACAATAACCCTATTAGAAGGCACCTCTAATGTATTGAGTTTATATACCTGATGAAACTCCTCGCTCTCTGTTAAAGCTGTGCCGGTCATCCCAGAGAGCTTGTTATAGAGGCGGAAATAATTTTGGAAAGAAATTGTCGCCAGAGTCATTGATTCTTCTTGAACCGTAACACCTTCTTTGGCCTCAATTGCCTGATGAAGTCCTTCGTTATACCTCCTACCCTTAAGTAGACGACCCGTGAAATCATCTACGATTACGATTTCTCCGTCTTGAGTAACTACGTAGTCTTTGTCTCTTTTGAACAGCGCATGTGCTCGAAGTGCTTGTTCCAGGTGATAGATTGTTCTAAGATTTTCAGTAGCGTATAAATTTTTTATTCCTAAGATCTTTTCTACAAACTCTACTCCGTTATCAGTAAGGATAACACTCCTTTTTTTCTCATCTTTCTCGTAGTGCTCTTCTTCCTTTAACTGTCTGGTGATTTTTGCAAATTGCTCGTAGGCTGATGCGCTAGCTGTTGCAGGTGCTGAGATTATGAGAGGAGTCCGAGCTTCATCAATTAGGATTGAATCTACTTCATCGACAATTGCAAAATTTAAATCTCTTTGCCTAAGCTGTTCTACTTCTCGAACCATATTATCGCGTAGATAATCAAATCCGAATTCATTATTTGTGCCGTAAGTTATATCTGCCGCATAGGCCTCTTGTCGAGTAGCTGGCCTTAAGTGTTCGAATCGAGAGTCCATATGATTCTTGTTGATGTACTCGGGATCATATATATAAGATTCATCGGGAATAATTACTCCAACACTCAGTCCCAAAAAATTATAAATTTGCCCCATCCAACCTGCGTCTCTCTGGGCTAAGTAATCATTAACCGTCACTACATGAACGCCTTTACCTTCCAGAGCATTTAAATAAACAGGCAAAGTTGCAACCAGGGTCTTTCCTTCACCAGTTTTCATTTCAGCGACTGAACCCTCATGAAGGACCATTCCGCCGATGAGTTGAACATCGAAATGGCGCTGGCCCAAAGTTCTTGTGCTAGCTTCTCGCACAAGCGCGAAAGCATCATTGAGCAGCTTGTCCAGGGATTCTTTCTTTTGCAACCTATCTTTTAATATTTGTGTTTGTTTTTTGAGTTTGATATCAGTCATTTTTTTATAATCATCAGCTAGCGCGTTAATATGCTTAACGCGTTTGCGCATTCTCTTGATTGTGGAAGCTTGCGGATCACCAAGGACCCGTTTCAATAATTTAGTGTTAATTGCCAACTTTAATAAACTCCTCCTCTGACAAAACGGACTTTATATATTTTAGCGCAAGCAAGGGCCTATGACTACAGAGTCGTTTGACCTTTCATATATGCCTGTAGCACATCTGGAATGGATACGGTGCCGTCTTCTCTCTGATAGTTCTCTATTATACCGGCCATGGTCCGACCTAGTGCAAATGCGGTCCCATCGTTCATGTGCATATAATAATTCTGATTGTCAGATTGATACTTTGTGTTTAATCTACGGGCCTGGTAGTCGGTCATGTAGTCAGCAGTATGTGTTTCAAGATAGCGATTATGTCCGGGCAGCCATACTTCTAGGTCGATACCACGCGCATTCGGCTTGCCTATATCAGCCGTGCATTTAGTGATTGCACGGTAAGGGAGGCCTAATTCTTGCATTAGGTATTCCTGAATAAATACGAATAGGTAGTGCTCTTGAAGTCCCTGCTCACTAGACGAAAACGATTCCATTTCCAATTTGTCGAATTGATGCATCCTAATAAGTCCCTGGGTGTCTTTACCGTATGAGCCTGCTTCTCGGCGAAAGCTAGTTGCATATCCTAAGTATCTTATAGGTAAATTATTATGTTTTATTACTTCGTCTATATACATGGGCCCTATGGTATGCTCGGCGCTACCCTGCATCCAAAGATTATCGGAGATCTCACCTACTTTATAACGATCATCTCGCGGTTCTAAACGGTCCATTGCTTCAAAAACTTCTGTTCGAAGCATAGCCGGAGGCAAAACTAGTTCAAACGGCTTCGGACTTACATTTAAACCGGCATCTAGGATTATTTTTTGTAGCTGATTTGTATCTGTTAAAGTGTCGACTGTGAACTGAATGATCGCTAACTGCAGGCGGGCCAAATCACCTTTTATGTACGCAAACCGACTACCCGCAACTTTTGCAGCTCTTTCCTTGTCTATTAGCCCTCTACTTTCTGCTATTTGCCAATGAGTTCTTGGTTCAAAGTGGAAAGTAGACTTATTGCCCCACTCTTTACTAACTACATTTTGATCCTCGCTTGACCCTACTGGTACATCCGTTGTCGGCATATTAGGCACTTTTCTCAAAAGGGTAATATATTCTTTTTCAATAGAGTTATACTGATGCTCTAAATCTACAATTTTTTCCTTAAGTTCCCTTCCATCTGCAATCTCATCTTCGCTGGGTGCTTTTCCTTTATATGATTCAGTTAAGAGGTTACGTTGCTTCCTCATTTCTTCTAATTTTATAAGTAGTGATTTTTTTTCTTTATCAAACCCTAAGAGCTGATCAATATCCACTTCATAACCTTTTTGCCTGGACTTTTCTTTAACAAGCTCTGGATACTCCCGTATGAAGCGGATATCTAACATGGATATATTATATAAGTTTGGACTATTATTTACTTGATTTAAGTTTTATGAAGGCCTCTTTTTGCTGTTTTATATAACCGCAAAATTCGCAAACTCTATTAGGTAGTGGGATATCATCGCTATCTAGAACCTTTTTTATTTCATATAGCTTCGGCTCTATCCAGCTGTCGTTTCCCTCATAAGATAGCAACGTAATTTCAAACTCCAATCTACCATCAAATCCGCGTCTATCTTTCTTGGCGTTACAATAAACCCAGTAGCCAGTGTTGTTCACGTTTAATTTATTCTGCTTAAGCAACCACTGGTACACCTCAAGCTGTCTCCTGTACTGGTCGTGCCATTTTTCAGTCCCTAACTCCTCAATTTTGCCCATTTTACTTGTTGCCTTATAGTCTACAACTATGTATTTGCCGCTGGAATCTTGCCAAAGATCATCAATAGCACCCGTGATAGTAAGGTTAGTCGCCTTATGAAGAGTTTGTACACCTTTGAAATTTTCACGCCAAATATTTAGTTTAGGGTGTGAGCATGGTCGCGCGTCAATTCCATATTGTGTCTGTAACGGATGCTGCTTGTTATCGGCTCTAAGTGCATCGAATTCAAGTTTTAATAAATAATCTACCGCCGAATTTAATGTAAAGGGCGGCCCTTTAGGTCTCGATATCTTAAGGCGAGCATCAAGCCAAAAACATCTTGAGCAATCAATAAATAGATCAATTTTGCTGCGGCTAATTTTATAAGGTATTTTTTGATAGGGTATATAAGGTGTAGACCTATATGGAGTAAAATTCGACATTCTACCTATTGTAACAAGGGAAATTTATAGCTTAACGTAATGTACCGGCAAATACTTGCCATGTCACAGCTGAAACCATTAAAAAACTTAGCAGTACGAAAATTTTCTCTACAAATAAATTGTTTTCCCAGCGGCCCAGCTTTCTTAGCTGAAGATAAGAATTAATTAAAAATAGTATTAAATACAGCAACAGACTTAAAATCAGGAAATATACGTACGTCGGCAACCCATTACCATAAGCATGAGCGCTCCAGGTATAAGCTAATATGGCTATTGTGGGAATGGCAATTAGAATCATGCTTAATCTAAACGCAGACAGGCTTTTAACTTTTTCGGTGCGAAGATTTATTATTCCTGCGGTGGCAACTATGATGAAAATCATAGCCAGAACAGTAATATCCAGGAATCCACAAAGCATAGCAACCGTTACAAATAGTAAACCGCCAATTATTCCAAAGGTAAGCCATTTCGGTTTACTTATCCCCTGTTTTAAGTTATTGTCATAGACTTTTTTGTAGCGGGTCGAAGATAAAAAATTAATTAAAGCATAGATAATCAGAAAGGCCGCTAATAAAAATGCGATGTTTAAATCGAAAAGCAAGTGACTCGCCGGCACATATACTGATTGACTCCCGGCACTTGTTGCTACAGTGTCTCGTCCCAAAAAGCCAATATTTATCGGTTGAGATCCTTTCTCGGAATTGCCTAGTACTACTACCAATATTGCCTGAACTAAAAGTAAGCCGGCTATTATTAAATTAAATGCTTTTAAACTCTGCCTTGAAGACTTTGAATTAGTTTTAGATCTTGTAAGCAATCTCATCCAGGTAAATCTCTATTAGACCCAGTTTACTTTAAAATTTGCGATTATAGAAATGAATAAGCTTAGGATTTAGTATATTTAATACTTACTTATTATCCAATTTATCGATCATTCCATGATCGAGTCCATAATAATGGGCTACTTCGTGCCAAATAGTCTTAGCCACATTGTCTCTAAGAGATGCTTTACTAGAGCTTGAATTTAATAGGGGTATTTTGAATAGCGTTATTTTATCCGGCAGTATTTTTGACTGTCCCATACGCTGGGGCAAAGGCGCTCCTTCATAGAGGCCCAATAGTGTTTGGTAAGGTTTAAGTTTCATCCTGTCTCTAAGTTCCAGGCTTGGTTCATCCTCGATGATAAAAGCAACGTTATCGAGCCTCTTTAAATACCTGTCCGGAATCCTATCAATTGCTTGCGAAACTATTTCCTCAAATTCTTTATCGCTCAATTGCATAATTAGTAATTGTAAAATAAGTCACTGATTGATTTTACCATCAAGCCTATGATTCAAAATCGCTTTTATCTAAAGCTAATTTATGGAAAATTCCTCAAATAAGTTTCAAATACTGAGTCCCGTTTTTAAAGATAATGGATATATTCCGGTGCAATACACCTGCCGAGGACAGAACATAAACCCTCCCTTAAATTTTTTGGGTATTCCGATTGAGGCTAAAAGCTTGGTATTGATCATGCACGATCCGGACGCTATAAACATGGACTTTGTGCACTGGATAATGTGGAATATACCAGTTTCTACTGAATCTATTGCTCCTAATAGCGTACCGGCCGGAGCCATCCAGGGTAAAAATGGAGCCGGCACGAACGTATATATAGGACCATGCCCACCAGACGGGACCGGAGTGCATCATTACCATTTTAAATTATATGCATTGTCAGAAGATATAAGCTTAGACAAGGAAGAAAATAGATATAAATTGGATGAAGTCATAAAAGATAAAATAATTGGGCAGTCAGTACTTATAGGATTATTTTCGGCACAGCCTAAAAAGTAGCGTAATAACTTTTAGCTACTGCGCGGCAATTAAGCTGCAAATCTTCTGGTACCGAATTACATAGCTCATAGGCCTGTTTGTCGCTATGAAAATAAGATATAAAATCGCGTACTGCACCATCGATGCAGTACGCCTGTGCCTCGAGCGTAGGACCAAGAAGACAGTTATTTTTTGTTGCGTGAACATCGCTAATTGAAGTGCCGGAAGCGTCCCTACCAAGACTCCTATAGCAAGTTTCTATATATTCGGGCTCTACATTAGAACAAAGCATAAAAACCTTTTGAAAGTCATAGTTTACAGTTTGTAGAGCATAAGATGTTTGCATCAAATAGCACTGGTCTTTATATTTTTTGTCTACCACTGTACAAGGATACATCGGCTGATCAGGCTTTAAGTAAGCCGCAGGATATGATGAATCTGCATCTGGTCCCTGTTCGTTCATAATATTCTGCATAAAAACACCCCCATAACAAGAGGTCCTTTCCCAGTCATCAGTAAGAGAATCGCAAGAACTTAATGACTTAAATAGATTTCCCTCAAGAACGAGCATGAATCCGTGTCCTAGCCCGTGTACGCAATTATAGTGATAAAAGGAATGCGGTTGGGCAGTTGCTATTTCTTTACACACTGAATTAGAGTTTTTAACTATATAGTTATAGCCTTTAACTTTTGTCAGCTCTTCGATTGCTCCATGGTAATAACCGGACCAACAGTATTTATCACCGGCTGAAAAAGTTTCCGAAAGATTTTGATATTTTTCATAAGCTACCCTGCCTACTACGTGAGCCAACTGATGACATTGTGATTTAACATACGGAACGCTTGAATACTGGTTCTTTATAAGATCGAACGCTTCCTTTGGACTGCTTTGCTGCGTCAGCGTTGTTAATTCTTTCTTGTAACAACTGAAAGTTGGACTTTTTTGGCATACCTGACTAGGAGTCATTTCGGCGCTCGATTTTAGCTTGATACTGTTCTTATTAGAAGAGGCCAAGAGACCTGTTAATGAGATGACAAGAATGCCTATGATAGACAGTATTGACCCGATTACTAGTGAGTTATTTTGGATGTATTTTTTGGATATCAGCTTTTTTTTAAACATGATATCAGACTGGCTGGTAAGGAATATGACACATTCCTCTGCCTGTTTTTTCGGTGAATTTTTGGTGATAATCTTCAGCGGGCCAAAACTGAGTTGCTTCTTCTAAGCTCGTCATTATCGGTTTTTTAAATTTATTTTCTTTTGTTAAATCATCTATCGCTTCTCGCGCAAACTCTTTTTGTTGCTTATCGAGATAGAAAATAGCCGAGCGATAACTATCGCCAATATCTGGGCCTTGTCGATTTAGTTGAGTTGGATCGTGCATCCTAAAAAAATGCTTAAGTAACGTTTTATAGCTGATTTTATTAGGATCAAATTCAATTAATACAGCCTCAGCATGACCAGTTTTGTGTGTACAGACTTGCTCGTAAGTTGGATTGTCTAAATGGCCACCTATATAGCCTACGATAGTTTCTTCGACTCCTGGTACCTGGTCGAAATAGTATTGGACTCCCCAAAAACAGCCGGCCGCAAAAATCGCCTTGTGCATTTTATAATTATACCGATGCTAGGATTACGCTGCTAATGGTGTTTTCTGATCGAGAACTTCTTTTGCCGCAAGTAGATATACTGAAAGGTCTAATTCTTCGATTTTATCCGGCTTCCATGAAGTTAATTCACCGTTGGCTTCAATCTTAAAGGCATCTGAATCTTCCCATTCTCTGTGCAACACATATGTGGTAGTTTCAAATTCCTGATAAGAATCATCTTCAAGAACAACGTAATCGTGAAAGATAATATTGTAATCACCTTCTTCGCCCGCTCTAATTTGTTTTCTAAGCTCAAGAGAACCGTGCGTAAAAGGGTTATCAGCAATATCTGATGAGCTAAACGTTGTTTCTCGCGGGACAAAAGTTGCCATATACTCTTTTCTCGGTTCTTCTCCTTCACCACCGTCTCTAAATATAAGCACTTTACCTCTATTTCCATTTGCGACAATTATTTCATCTATTAGATCTTTATTTACGTGCCTAATCTCATCTAGTCTCTCATTGGACCCAATAAATGATACAGGTGTGTGAAGAGTTTCTGACATTTTTTATTTCCTCTTATTATTTAGCTATATATATCTGTAATACGCCTGCTTTGAGGGTATGTCAACAATAAAATAAATAGTTTTCAAATTCTTATAGTGTTTTTAGAAACGTAAGGACTATCTTTTAAATAAAATCGCCATAACTGATTTACAGCTTTCTTAATGCCTATCCTTGGTGAAGTCATTATATTCGAAGTAGTAATTTCTGCTTCAGGTGGTTCCAGCCAAAATGTTCTTTTTCCCAACATCCTGCCGCTTAAATTTTTCGATACTATCCCGAAAGCCTGGGTAAGTTTACCCGGTCCACTCGCCAGCTGGAACGTATTAACTGTTCCTCTATTTTTGGACATTATCTCAAGCCCGAGTGTAGGCTCTAATGCTCTAATTAAGACCGCTTCGCCAACCCCGGTTTCTCCGGTCACTATATTAATACAGTAATGGGTTCCATATGTGAAATAAACATATATATGACCTGCCGCCTTAAACATGGGTGCAGTTCTTTCACTTATACCTCTGTAACTGTGACTTGCCGGGTCATTTTCATTATAGGCTTCCACCTCGACAATTCTGCCTTTAACAAAACCTTCTGGCAATTTCCTGACTAAACTCCATCCTAGAATTAGAGGTGCGGCTTCAACAGATGGTTTTGAAAGGATTTTTAGAAGACGATTATTCTTCAAAGCGTAATCTCTTAATTAACCAGTCCTTAGGTTGGATCGATAAAAACCGCCCAGCCCTAGGACCAAAGGATTTTCCGATTAGAAGATAATAAATGGCCTCGAAAGCTTTACTGTTTTCTATTCCTAGTTCTTCTTTAAGCTTGTAGATTGTTTTGTGGAACCAATCTCCGTCTCCATCATTTGGATTTTCGTTCATTATCTCGTTTGCCATTGAATTTAAAAACGTTTTTTGAAGCTGACTAAATTTATGTGTTTTATAAACTTTGTCTAAATCTTGCACGATACTAAATTTGAGTTCTTCAGGTGCCCACACATTTAACCAGTAATTAATATATTTCAGTTCTTTAATGAGGATTTGCATCTCGGATTCCAAATCGTATTGAGGGTGTGTTTCTCTTATTCTTTGAATTGTTCTGTCTATATCCTTAAGGTTGGTCTGATAAAGCTCTACTAGGAGTGTAAACGGAAAACTACTGATAGTAGGCTTAAGCTTGCCATTGGAAAGTCTTATAAGCTGTAAGTCTTCCGAATTTTTATCATTTTTTGCTAAAAGTCCTGCATATTCATCTATTAACTGATAGGCTCGCTCTGCATTAAAAAACAATGTTTTACTCGGCCGAGACTGCAATATAAAGAATCGGATAACTTCAGGAGGTAGCATGTCGACTATTTGACTTACCTCGATAACATTACCAACGCTGGCACTCATTTTTTTATTTTCACCGGCCCTATTTATAAATTCATAAGGAACTGGTAAAGGAGCCTTATCGCTAAATATTTCCTCGATTATTTTCGAGCCCGTATCGTAGCTTCCACCTTTTGTAGCATGATCCCTACCGAATGGCTCAACGTCTACTTTCTGTAACCACCACCTTGCTGGCCAGTCTAGCCTCCAATCCAACTTTACTAGTCCATTTGCATAGGAAATTTCTTTCTGCAACCCATCTTTGTCTTCGTATCTTATAGTCTTGTCTGACTTATTAATGGCAATAAACGGTCGTTTTTTCAGATATCCACCTTCGTTGACTTGAATTGGTGACCATTCTTGTCCAATCTTATGTCCGGATATAGTTTCTAGTATTTCTTTAACAAGGTCAGAATGCTCTAGGATTTTTTCGATAGCACTTGTGAAATAACCATTCTTATATTTTACGTTACTTCTGATTATGTCCATGTCCACCCCTAATTTTTCCATGCTGGATAGGAAAGGAATTAACCTGTAGTCTGCGTACGTATTGCCCGAACTATCTGGCGCTGGAATATCACATAAGGGTTTCCCTAGATATTTTTCGTAATTACCTGGTAAGTCTTTGGGGATTTTTCTAAAAGCATCTTGGTCATCTACAAAGTGGACGTGCCTGGCAAGAATTTTTTTGTATTTTAATTCTAACAAGATAGCATCGCAAATTAATATTTCTCTTAAATAGCCGAGGTGATACCTGCCAGAAGGAGATATACCCGATTCCACCAATATCTCTTTTTCTCGCTTGCGTGTAGCAATATCATCCAGAATTTTATTGAGCCACTGCATATTAAAACTAATTATCAGCTTAGCAGTTTATTAATTATCTAAGCTAGTTATTAGCTGATATCAGCTATGGTATAGATTGCTTTGCCGTTAGGTGTGTTAAGTTCTGCTTTATCACCAACTTTTTTGCCCAGTAAGGCTCTTCCAATTGGTGACTCATCGCTTATCTTACCGCTTAAAGGGTCTGCTTCCATGGTGCCGACGATTTGGAATTGCTTAAAGTCGCCTTTTTTAGTTTCCAATTTAATACTGGAACCCAGCCTGACTTGTCCGTCAGCTTTAGACTTTTTGATGAGCTGAGCATTCTGGAGTATATGTTCTAGTTCACCAATTCTTGCTTCAAGCCTATCTTGTTCCTCGCGGGCTGTCTGATATTCAGCATTTTCTGACAGGTCGCCCAGCTCTCTAGCTTCTCTTATCCTATCGGCCAAAGGAACACGCTGAGCAATTAGAGTTTTCAACTCCTCTTCGTGTTCATCAATTCCGCTTTGAGTTAATCTATATATCTTTTTCATAATATTTAGTGACTTTTGTCTCTTAAATTTGCGTAATCTAGGTCTTAGTCTTTCAATTCATCAATAACTTTATCGAGCGGTACTAGTCTAAGTTCATCGCTAGTGCGTCTCTTAAGCTCACCTGAATTAGTGCTTAATGACTTTTCGCTAATAATCAACCTTAAGGGGAGACCCAGAAGATCTGCATCATTTAGGACTTCGCCAACCTGCAGGTCTCGGTCATCATATATTACCGAAATTCCCTGCTCTGTCAATCTATTATATATCCTTTCAGATTTCTCTGTAACGTCTTTCTGCTTACCTATGCCGGCGAGATAAACTTTTGCGGGAGCAATATTCTCAGGCCAAACTAAACCTTTCTCATCGGCGAAGTGCTCAGCCAAAAGCCCCATAAGCCGGCTAACGCCTATGCCATAACAACCCATGATTATTGATTGCCGTCTTCCAGATTCATCTGTATAAAAAAGTCCAAGGGCATTTGAGTATTTAGAACCAAGAGAAAAAATATTACCGACTTCAACAGCCTTTTCCTGAGTCAGGGATTGCTCATCAAGATCTAACTTTGCCAATACTTCCGGATTAAATACTTCTTTATTTACTGCTTGCTTTTTACTTTTATCAATATAAATTGTATCTTCTCCGACATGACTCAATACTTGAAATTCGTGACTGAATTCGCTAAATATTCCTCCACTGGCAAAAGTTTTAAATGTTATGTCGCCTATTCCAAGCCTTTCGTAAATTGTTAGGTAGGCCTCTGATACTTTAGAGTAGAATTTGGTATGTTCCTCTGTCGTGGAGCTAAATGAGTACAAGTCTTTCATAAGAAATTCTCGGCCCCTCATAAGGCCACTTTTTGCTCTTAATTCGTTACGGAATTTAGTCTGTATTTGATATAGGTAAACAGGTAAATCTTTATAGGAGTTTACAAAGTTTGTAAGTGCATTGGTAAGGGGTTCTTCATGAGACAAACCAATTCCGACTTCGGAGCCGTTGGCTAATTTGGTTTTAAACCAGTTATCGACCACTTTGTCATCCCACCGTCCTGTCTTTTCCCACAGTATTTTATTTTGAAGAGTCGACATTATCACTTCACTGGCCCCTATTGCATCCATTTCCTCACGAATTATTTTTGTAATTTTATCGAGCACTATTTTACCTAAAGGTAAGAAACTATAGACGCCGGCCATCTCTTTATGGATATAGCCAGCCCTAATCAATAACTGCGCGTTATGCGCAGTCTCATCAGCAGGTGCTTGACGCCGAGTCTTAATAAACAGTTGTGACCTTCTCATCTTGGGTTAAGAGTTATTGTAGGCTAAAAAATTGACTCGTGAAAGTGGATAGCGAAGGCTATTAAATTATTGAGACTGTGCAGAAGAATACAGGCATATAAAGCACCAGTTTTTTCGCGCAAGTAAATAAGCACTAGTGACAAAAAGAAAGTGTTTGAAGCAGCCATCCATATTAAAGCACCATTCTCCCCAGAAAGTAGATGCGCTAGACCAAAAACTAAGCTAGTTATTATGGCCGCTATTGAAATACGCCAGCGAGCTCTTAAACCCGAATATAAGTAGCCTCTTACGAGAGTCTCCTCGGCTATTGGCGCAAGCACGACCAACGAAATGAAGGCCAGTATCTGGTCGGTCTGGCTAGCTAGAGAATTGAATCCCACATCTTGAGTTTGATCTGTTTTTAGGCTGGGTATTAATACTGAAATTAATATTCCGGAGATTATTATTGCTACATAATAAAATCCAAATCCAATCAGTGCCTGTTTTAAATCATTCCATACAGGATATCTAGAATATCCAATATATTTAAAGTCCCTCTTTCTTATTTTCAGTAAAAAATAAACAGCTACAACAACCAGGAGTTCGGCTGTTAAAATCACAAAAAATTGGATTGCAGCGGAGCTTTCTAACCTGTTACTAACGGTCCTTACACTAGCTTGGTAATTTACTGTATCACCTTGAAAATTTGAATAAATAAATTGTCCAAGACCAACTATTAGTACGGATATTAACTGGCTGGCTATAAATATTAATACAACCTTAACTATTAGTAGAAAAGGATTACCTAAACCAAGGCTCGCGTTCTGTATTGACTTTATTTTCGCAAAATTTGAATTTAGTTTATTTGAATTTGATAAAACGGCTGATGGTCCTCTCTCAGAAGAATCGTTTGACATCAGCAATAGTTATTAGCAGTACAAAGAACATTAAAACCGCCATTCCGGTTCCGTGTATACGCTCTTCCCAGCGTGGATTTACAGGTCTTTTTAGTATTTTTCTGGAAAATAAAGTAACCGCCAACCTTCCTCCATCTAAGGCAGGAATTGGCAAAACATTCATTAAAGCCAGGGTTAATGAGATGATGGCAATAATCATTAGCACAAATATTACCCCGAGGTTTCCTCCGCCCCAGAGGACTGCGACTATGGCTACTGGTCCCCCTACCTGCGCACCGGCTTCCGATTGACCATTGGTGCGCGCTGTAGGATTAGAAGTCACGAAGCCGGCAATTATCGAACCTAAACCCGCGATAGCGTGGCCTAAGCCCTGTAAGGTGAGCCAAATCAATTGACCCGTAAAGCCTAAAGCAACTACTGGTGCGCTCCAAGTCGACCTTCTAACTTGTAATTCAGTCGGAACTATTCCTAAGAAACCTTTAGGTATTAGCGAACCAGTTTTCTCCATAGTAGTACCGTTGTGGATATATGTAATTTTTAGCTTATCCAAATTCTTAAAATCATTGTTTTTTGACAACTCGTAAAGAGCACTGTCAGATGTTAAGTTCTTAGTCTCTATTTTGCCTTTAACAGCAACGCTTTCGCCGGATATACTTATAATCTTATCCCCTGGACTTAGATGATTGTCAGATTTTAGTGAATTTATAACGTCTTGCTTACTTAATAGTTTTACTCTTGAAGATTCTTTTTTATCCTTTCTAATATAGGAAATTGTGACTTGTTGGCCGGCTAGCTTCTGCGTGGCATCATGAAGTTGCTTTGCCGTATTTATGTAGTATGTCTGCCCAGGACCTTCTATTGATAAAACTTGGTCGAAGCTTTTAATATTTGCTTTAGCGGCTGGAGAGTCCTTGTCTATTGCGCCAAAAACAACGAATTGTTTAGTAGTTTTAGTGTCAGCGGGCACAGTATATTGATTATCGATAAGCTTAGGCATGCCTATAGCCGCCAGAATAGTTAAAATAAGAATGCCAACAATTAAATTCATCGACACCCCCGCAAGAAGAATCTTGGTTTTTGCTCCTAACGATGCTGCGCCGAAACTTTTGGGTCTTGTATCCAAATCATGCTCACCTTTCATTTTTACAAAACCACCTAAAGGCAGCCAGTTAAGGCTAAGTACCATCCCACTCTTAATTTTCCTTCCCCACGCCCGAGGAGGAAAACCAAGACCAAATTCTTCTACTTCAACACCATTGCGCTTCGCCGCAATATAGTGCCCCCATTCATGTATCAAAACTAAACCAATGAATAGCAGGAAACCCAAGACAAAAAATGCTATTTGCATAACTAGAATTCTACCACGCTATTTTATAAGTAATTTTTGAGAATAAACTTAAGGACTCACATCCCTATATTGTCATAATCTCATGATCTTTAGATTGGCTTAGTGCGCCGATTTCTATTTTTTGTTTTGCCATAAGTTCGTCTATTTGCTTCTCTAATCTACTAAGATCATCTTTGCTAATAGACTTATCCTTTTCTGCCTGTTCGGCTTTCCGGATAATATCATGCCTTATCTGACGAGCGGAAATGAATGAATCTTCCTCTTTTTGGTTGAGAATTTTGACCATTGATCGCCTAGTTTCTTCAGTTAGAGGCGGGATACTAATCCTTACTACTCTTCCATCATCAGTAGGTGTAAGTGCTAAATTTTGATTGGAACGAATTGCATCGGAGATAGCCTTCAAATTATTCGGATCAAATGGAGTAATTTGTAAAAGCTGGGGTTCAGGAGCTGTAATTCCTGCAACTGACTTTAAGGGCATTGCCTGTCCGTAGGCTTCAACCGAAACACCTTCAAGCATATCCGGATGAGCCCTGCCTGTCCTGATCTTTGTGAGTTCAGTTTTATAGTACTCAGTTACTAAGCCTAATCTGTGCTTAGCTTCTTCCAGTAACTTCCCGGTATCCATTTAATGTTTAATTATAGGTTAAATATAGTTTTTTAAACAAAAGTGAAATTTTAAATTAAATAATTATGAATAGGATAATGATAGGAGCTATTGTTATTGCGATCCTCACCCAAGTGACTAATGGTGACCTGCCCCAAACCCACCACATAAGAAGTCCGAGTATTGCACCTAGAATTAAAACCATTATAATTGCGCCCTTAAATCCAGAAAACCAACCGACTGGCTCTTGGGTGTCTTCAAGCCCGGTTTGAGAATTTGTAAAGTCGAACTTAGGATCTAAAACAGGTTCAGTTTGCATAATATCCATCTCGGGCATATCTTGTTGACCAGCTTCATATTCCTGGTTTGAAGGTTCCAAATTAGTCTTTTCTTCTTCCACCCGGCTGCTCCTAGTTCCCAGAATGCTTAACAACATTAATTAATTCACCAAGAAGTCCACCAAGCAGCAAAGATAATAAGTGTTTACCGGAGTTGTTTTTCTTTTGTGGTGAAAGTTCGGCTTGAGGGTTTGCTAGTTGATCAGATGTGGATGAATCGGTCGTAGTATCAGGAGGTGGGGCCTCAAGTTCAGCTGTGGGCGCGGCTGGCGCTGGCGGAATTGGACAGTTATTCGTACAGCCGGCTGGCTTAGTACCTACAGTTACTTTCGCGCTAGCAGTGGCAGAACCACCGTTCCCGCTGCAAGTTACAGTATATGAAGTAGTCTGAGAAAGTGGACCAATCTTTATAGTGCCATTTATACCCTTTGAGCCCGTCCATGATGCACTGCAAGAGGTAGCATTAGTGCTATTCCATTGAATGTAAGTAGAGCCGTTATAGGCGACAGTAGATGGTTTGGCTACGACTGCGACTGTCGGCTTGGGCGGCGTAGGACTACCTCCGCCACTAGGAGGTGGAGTTCCTCCTCCAGGAGGAGGCGGTTGTGTATTGGCGGACACAATTACCGAAGCCTGGGCCTGTCCGCTACCCCCACTATTTGAGCAGGTCAACGTGTAAGTATAAGTTTTAACACTATTAAGGGCACCGGTGGATTCTGGACCACCCGTTGCTGCTTTAGCGCCGGACCAGTCCCCACTAGCCGTACATGTAGTAGGTGAATTTGAAACGCTCCACTGCCTTGTAGCGCTCGCCCCTTGTTTAACTGTACTGGGTGATACGCTTAGTGAGACTACTGGTTTGGGGGTAGGTTGCGGGGGGCTATAAGTGACGTATTGAACTGAAGAAACTGTCGTACCATATTGATTGGTACAACTTACCCACCAGTGAAAAGTAGCATTCTGCTGTGCGGCATAAGCATATGTCCAGTATGAATCCGATGTAGCAGGATTAGAAGGAGTATAAATTTTCGTTTCTGAATAATCTATTACGTCGTAGTAGCAACTGAAAGTAGCGTCAGAAGCAACTCTCCAAGTTAATTGCACGCTTTGCCCAGCTGCCGAGAAACTTGATGGTACAGCTGTGTTATTAGAAATTGTTGGTGGTGAACCGTCCGGAGGAACCGCTGCAAACGTTTTAAATATAAAGTAACCGCCTATTAGGGCAAATAATCCTGCAAACAAAAGAAGAGCTCTTTTGGAGAAATTTAAATTTTTGAACTGCTGATCCGAAGGTTTCTTTTTATGTTTTGTTGCCATTTTATAAGATTATAACTATATAGAAAATCAGCTTTCTTTAAGATAAATATTAACATTTTGCGATAAGAAACCAAACTAACCTCACTCGCCTAGTTCAATTCTTTCAAATTTTCTAATATTTATATTTTCTCCGAGTTTTGCTATATATTGCTTTAAAATTTCACTAATTGTTTGATCGGGAGATTTTACAAATTCTTGTGTTAGCAGCTCTTTGACATCCTCGGGACTAGATGCCGCTATCTGCAGTGTCAGGTCTTTAACAAGTTCTTTAAATTCATCTGTCTTTGCTACAAAGTCAGTTTCGCAATTGACCTCAACCAACACGCCTATTCTACCGTCGTGTACATATCCGCCAACTAGCCCAGCCCTTGTTTCTCTATCAGATCTTTTCGCCGCGCTGGCAAGACCTTTTTTCCTCATTTCTTCAAGAGCTTTGTCAAAATTTCCATCGGCCTCGATTAGAGCTTTTTTAGCGTCAGTAATACCAACTCCAGTTATCTCTCTTAGTTTTTTAACGTGCTCGATTTTTACATCACTCACTATCTACTCCTCCTCTTCGTCGTCAGTTTTTTTGCCAGTTGTATCTGAGTTAGATTTTTTCATTTTTGATTTACCGGCCTCAATAGCTTCCATGACATAATCCAGCATGAGATTTATTGTCTTTGTAGCATCGTCGTTTGCTGGAATCGGCCAATTGACTAGTCCCGGATCCGAATTAGTATCCACCAAAGCAACCACCGGCACACCTAATTTTCGGGCTTCTTTTACGGCAATTAAGTCCGTGATAATATCCACTACAAATACGGCCCCAGGCTTAGATACCATGTCTTTAATTCCACCATATAAGCTATTCATGTCATCTATTTCTTCCTGAAACTTTTGAACTTCAAGCTTGCTGTACTTAGCTGCTAACTCACCGCTAGACATCTTGCTTTCTAGGTCTTTGAGATGTCTTATCCGGGCTCCTACGGTTGTTTGATTAGTGAGCATACCCCCTAGCCATCGTTGAGTGACATATGGCATACCGGTCTGTTTAGCTATTTCTTGAATTTTTTCGCGCGCCTGACGCTTGGTGCTAACCAATAGGATAGTTTTCCCTGATGCGACCACCTCAGTTAAAAATCCTAAGGCTTTTTCAGATGCTTCGACGGTCTTTGTCAGGTCAATGATATGGTTTCCAGCCTGTTTTGTGTAAATATATTTGGCCATCTTAGGGTTCCATCGGCTGGTTTTATGGCCAAAATGAGCACCCGCTTCCAATAATTTTTTAATGTCTACCTGTTTAGAAGGCATATTGTATTAATCCTTTCACACCGCCAGATTATGCCCTACTTCGCACCTACACAGCGGCCAGAGCAGGAGGATTATTAACCCAGCTGTTTAATATAACCTAACCATTCTACATCTGTTAATCATTTTTATCAACACCTGTTAGCTTATTCTTATCTGTTGACGTAACAGGGGTAAACCGCTATACTAGCCAGGTTATGAAAAAAGGTGTTCATCCGGATAATTACCGGCCAGTAGTTTTTCAAGATTCCAATAATCAGACTACTTTTTTAACCCGTTCTACAGCGCCAGCTAATGAAACTATTGAGCTGGACGGTGTTTCATATCCATTGATTAAAGTCCATATTTCCAGTAGTTCTCATCCCTTTTTCACTGGCGAAGAAAGAATCCTTGATGTTGAAGGTCGGGTAGATAAGTTTAAAGCGCGCCAGAAAGTAGCCCAGAAAGCCCGTGAAACTAAAGCAACTTCCCAACCCAAACAAAAAAAGACGAAATCCGCAGCCCAAAAATTAGGCTCGACCAGTCAAGTCGTACCGAAAAATAAACAACCAGAGTCTTAAATAACCAGTTATTCAGTTTCAAGTGTTTTTATGGAAAAACGTGAGGACGAGTTAAGGAAAGAACTGCAGCTACTGCAAAGAAAATTGCAGGAGCCTAATATTTTTGCTTCTAAACTCTACCCTGTGCTTGCAAAACGTCAGTCAGAGCTGCTAAAAATCCTTGATCTATTTGATCAAAAAGAGAGTCTAGCAAATCAAATTCTCGAAGCCAAGAAGCTATCTCAAAATAACGATGCTGAGTTATCGCAGCTAGCGTTAGCTGAGTTAGAGTCGCTAGACAAAAAATCAGAATCAATCGAGCACCAGTTATCTACTATGCTAATAAAAAAAGACCCAAACGATGAGAGAAATTGCGTAATAGAAATCCGTGCGGCTGCGGGAGGTGACGAAGCGAGTCTGTTTGCCGGAGATCTACACAGGATGTATGCCCGCTGGTGTGAATTACATGGATTTAAAACAGAACTTTTAAACCAAAGTCCGAACGAAGTTGGAGGATATAAAGAAATAATCTTCATGGTAATCGGTACAGGAGCATATGGGAATTTTAAATTTGAAGCCGGCGTGCATCGAGTACAACGTATTCCAGTCACTGAAAGTAGTGGCCGAATCCATACTAGCACAGTTACAGTGGCAGTACTTCCCGAAGCAGAGGAAACTGACTTGGAAATTAGACCTGAAGATATCAGAGTAGACGTATTTAGAAGCAGCGGTCATGGTGGCCAAAGTGTAAACACAACTGATTCTGCTGTCAGAATAACCCACCTACCCTCCGGGCTCGTCGTCAGTATGCAAGATGAAAAAAGCCAGATAAAAAATAAGGACAAGGCTCTAAATATTCTGCGCTCGCGACTGCTACAAAAGAAAATTGAAGAAGAACAACAGGAATTAACAGACGCCCGGCGCAAGCTAATCGGAAGTGGTGAGAGATCTGAAAAAATAAGAACCTATAATTTTCCGCAAGACCGTATTACTGATCATAGGATTGGATATTCGAGAAGTAATTTAACAGGCGCGCTAGATGGAAATATTGATGATTTATTTGAAAAACTGCACGAACAAGAATCCCATTTAATCGAAGATGAAGGTTGAGCAGTGGCTTAAAAAAGCCGAAATAACTCTTAATCAGGCAGAAATAAATACAGCAAGGCTTGAGCCAATTATCTTATTAGAAGATCAACTAGGTAAAGACCGCTCTTATTTATTAGCTCACGGCGAGCATAAAATAAACGCAATTCAACTAAATACACTGAATCGACAGATTAAGACGCGAGAAAAACATATACCGCTTGCTTATATAAGAGGATCAACTGAATTTTACGATCGAAAATTTAGTATAAATAAGAACGTACTTGTTCCGAGGCCAGAAACAGAGGTTATGATTGAACTTGCAACTGCTTTACAATTGCCCAAGAATCCAGTTATAGCTGATATCGGCACCGGCAGCGGAGTCTTAGCGGTTACTGCTAAGCTGGAGATTCCAGATAGTACAGTTGTTGCCACAGAAATAAACTCTTTGTGTCTAAAGATCGCTATATTAAACGCTAAAGATTTAAAGGCAAAAATAAGATTCTATGAGGGAAATCTGTTTATGCCGTTGCTCGATAACCGCACCAAAGTCGATATGGTATTAGCTAACTTGCCCTATGTACCCCAGTATTTCAAGCTAAATAAAGCCGCACAATTCGAACCCAAAATTGCAATTTTTGGTGGAATGGATGGCTTGGATTTATATCGCCAATTGCTAAATCAGATTCATGAATTAAAAAAAACGCCGCAATACATTTTGACAGAAGCCCTACCTCCACAACATATAAAAATGGAAGAATTATTTAAAAAATTTGGATTTGAAATAATTAAATCAAAAGGACTAATACAGGTGTTCAAATCTGATTAAATAGTCCTACGAAGGTGCTGTACCAATTGTTGCAGTTATATTCATTGTTTTGCCGTTTCTTACGACAGTCAAAGTAACTTTGTCTCCGGGCTGGAAATGACTAAGTGCACTAGTCAAACCATTTTTATCATCAATAGTTATATTATTTACTTTAGTAATTACATCTTTTTCTTTGAGTCCAGCCTTCTGGGCGGGGCTGTCATTGACTATTGAACTGTGACCATCAGCCGACGGAATAATATAGGCGCCCCTGTTAACATTGACATTGTATTGATAGGCCAAGTCGTCAGTAAGAGTAATGTACCTCACACCAAGATAGGGTTGTTTAACCTCGCCGTTTTTTAATACGCTGCTAATTAGGCCTTTCGTATCATTGATAGGAATCGCAAAACCAATGTTTTGAGCATTGCCCGCCACGGCTGTATTGACTCCAATCACTTCTCCGTCCATGTTCACCAATGGACCGCCTGAATTTCCGGAGTTTATAGCAGCATCTGTTTGAAACAAATCAGTTAAATTCTCGGTACCCGAACCGGATTCGTCTCCTGCGGTAACGTCTCGGCCATAGCCTGAGATTATCCCGCTTGTGACCGTGTTTTGAAACTGACCTAGGGCATTACCAATTGCGACTACTTTTATTCCCACATTTACTTTAGAGGAGTCGCCTATCTTTACTGGGACTAGTTTATTATCTTTGGTGTCCTTTATCTTTAAGAATGCAACATCGAGTGAACTTGACGAGGAAGTTCTGCCGAGCACCTGCACATTAGAGAACTTAGTTCCGTCTGCTAAAGTTACGGTAACATTTGAACTACCGTCGGGAACTACATGGCGGTTTGTCATTATGGTACCGTCGCTACTTATTATGAACCCAGTTCCTGCAGCTCTGACCTGTGTTGGTGCGGTTTGGAACCCAAAATAATCGGTACCGCTTTGCTGGCTTTCCACATCAATAGACACTACGCTCTGTCCAACATCTTTTGCTATAAATGAAATTAAATCGCTTTCGCTTGATATATATTTTGCTCTTTGCTCTGTGGAAACCGATTGATTAGATTCATTTAGAGCTTTACTGCCTAAAACACCTCCTCCAAATCCTAAAACCAAGCAAATCAACATTATTCCAAAAGGCATAAAGAATTTTTTAGTTGGTGCGCTTAGTTTATTAGACATTGGCATCTTTGGGAGACTGCCCGTATTTTGTTTTCGGGTCTTATATGAAACCACACGGTCAGTAGGCTTTTGTTTAAATTTTATTGTAGGCACATCCATCTGTGCAATTATCCCCTTTACGTCAATATTTTTACCCAAATGTCTGAGGAGATACTGAGAATTAAACAGTTGCACCTGTCCAATCAGACAGGACAATAACAATTAATAAAATTGCTGCCATTATACCCAGGAGTTGTTTTTGGATTGACGAAGTTAATTTATCGCTGGCTTCAAGATAGTATAAAGCCGCCATTCCATAACCGATGGTGGTTAATATCACTATAATCTGTGCTAGGCTACCGTAAAAAAGCAGCCAATGGCCAAGAATAAATGCCAGGGCCGCCGAGAAATAAGCCCATATATGGGCAAGTAGCGCCACATGTGGTTCCTCGAAACTAGTTAAGAAATGTCGTGCTGCCAAATAAGTTACTATCCAGGTGACCAGCACTAGAATTAGAAGTGAAGTATCGCCAAATCTAACATATAGAACAGATAAACCCAGTAGCTGCCCTACCATAGCCTGGGCGGAAACACTTAAGGCGTCTGATCTTGGCTTCAACCAGGTTAACCAACCGATGTAGAGGAACATCCAAAGTAGTTGCCACCATTCCGAGGAACTACTAGCCATAAATAATACGAATGATATGCCTACCGTAATATCAACACCGCTAGCGACTATATTAGCTATCCAGTAGCGAGGTCTAACTGCAAATATTCGCCATTTGCTCAAAAGAATCAGAACTATGGCGAGTGAGACAAAGTCAATCCTGACCAATATGTAGGCCAGTAACGGTAACGCGATGTTAAGGACAAGGTGTAAAAAATGTGAGAACCCGTGTAATGGTTTTATTTTACCTGTTAATTGCGGCATCCTGACCTAAGATTATAACAAAGTTAGTCCCTGTTGGCGGTGTGATGGTTAAGTCTGCGGGTATTGTATTCTGCGCCGTCACTCCAAACCGGTCTTCCAGATAATGTCTTGTATATTTGGCGGTTCCCTTTGTTAAATCAACAATTATTGTTTTTGAGGGGTTTGTAACTGTCGCATTATCTACTGTGGTAATGTTATATCCGTAAGATTTCAAGTCGGCGGCTTTCTTGGCAGCTAGACCTGTTGTACTGGTAGCATTATATACAGCTATGGAAGAATTTTCTTTGGCAATGAATGAATCCCTTAAAGCGTTTCTGACGTACGCCTGAATATCGTTGTAGTCGTATAGCCCGGCTTTTGGTACTTGTACCGACTTACCGGCTATGTTGTCTCCGGCGATAAAGTCGTTAGGAGGTGTAACGAGGTCCAAAGATTTTATTTGACTTGATGGAATTTGGTTAATCTTTTTATAAATACATTTCAGGCTTGCTGAGTCAAAATCTGTATAGACGTTACTGCCTAATGAATCCAGTAAATTAGAAACCTTAATGGGGTTACTCAATGTGGAAACCGACTTAGCTTTATCCTTAAGTGATACTATTACTAATCTTTGTCTAGCTGATCTGTCAAAATCACCTCCCGAGCTAGTATAGCGGGACCTAGCAAAGAATAATGCCTTTTGGCCGTCGAAATGCTGTAGACCCGGTTTTACATTTAAATAATAGTTCTTGCCTGTGTGTTCATCCCACAGTCTATCTGATACAGCTAAGTCTGCCGGTACATTAATATCAAGTCCGCCCACTGCATCAACTGTTGATCTGAAGGCCGCAAAATCAACCAGAATATGATAGTGGATGGGCACACCGATGACATCTTCTAAAGTTTTGTCTACATTTGCGATGCCATCTTTTGATTTATCCAACGTATTCTTAGAATCCGATTCTTGCTTTCCCCAATAGTAGGCTTCGTTTATTTTTTTACTTCCGACGTCTGGTATTTTCACCCATAGATCTCGTGGAATGCTTAACAACGCTGCTTTATTATTAATAGTGTCAATACTGGCGACAATTATTGTGTCTGTTAAATCCGGTCCGTCAGTATGTTCGGGGCCCCCATTGCCAAGTATTAAGATATTTACCCTGCCGTCCCCTTCTCCTTTCAGTTCGCTCGCTCTAACATTAGCATTACACACGGCTGGAGCTTTACCTCCTCCAGCCAATAAATCATGCTGGGTAGTATAGAATTTGTATCCAAAATAAGCTCCCGCGGCTAATATGAGTATTAATAGAGCATAAAAGGTCTTCTTAAAAAATTTCCTGGACTTGGATTTCTTCTTATGAAGGCGTCTCCGAGGTTTATTATCTTCATCGATATCATCAAGCATTATTGGCTCATCCATTAAAGCGGTGGTTTCCTCATCTTCAGGACTTCCACCTAGACTATATCCAGATTGGCGTGAAGGATGAAAACCGTCACTAGCATTTGCCGAACTTCCTAAGCTTGGGGTAGAGGGGCCCCTGTTGGGTGAATAGGATTTATGCGTTGGTACACCTATACTACGGCCATCAGAAATAATACCATCTACCGAAGAATGGGTTTTTCTTGGGTTTTTATTGTTCTTATGCTCTCGCATTGCTGATGGCTAGTATACCATCCTCTTACTTAGAGAAAGCTTGAGATTTTTATACTTTAGAATAAATAAGCAAGGTATAATTAATTCCTAGTTCATGAATCCTTTACCAGAAAAACCAAATACAAATAGCTCCACACCTACTCCTGTTTATCCGGAAAGTTACCATGCCGATATTAGTCAATCTGGGGGCGGATGGAGATCGGTTGGCTCTACCTTATTACTACTTCTACTAGCACCAATAATTGCCTTTTCGATTGCCGCATATGTCGTTCAGTCTTACCAAGTAGACGGTGAGAGTATGGAGACAAACCTACAGGATAATGACCGACTGATAGTTAATAAAATTCCAAGAACTCTTGCTAAATTTACGCACCATAACTATTTGCCCAAAAGAGGTGACATAATCGTCTTTAACCAAACATTGATTCAAGATATCGGAATTACTGGTGATAAACAATTAATCAAAAGGGTTATTGCACTTCCGGGCGAACGCGTGGTAGTGAAAGACGGTGAGGTAACTGTATATAATAATAAAAACCCTCAAGGATTTAATCCCGATAAAAGTACAGGATATAAAATTACGGCCGCTAATACACCAAGTTCTGTTGACTTAGTAGTGCCAGCTGACAATATATTTGTTCTGGGCGATAATCGTCCCAATTCTGAAGACTCCCGCTATTTTGGGCCTGTTAATACCAGCAAGATTGTTGGTAAGCTTGTTTTAAGAATAATTCCTCTTAATAAAATTCAAGCATTCTAGTGAATAACTTAGTTATTCTCTAGCCTTATTAGCTTATTTGCTAAATCAGCTAGTTCGTCTATGCTCTTATAAGTAATTATTAGCTGATTACCCGATTTAGTAGATCGGCTCTTGACAGGCATGGACACTGCACCGCTGATTTGAGTTGTGAACATTTTTACTTCATCTTCATTTAGTCTCTTAGCAAACTGCTTACTTCTACCTTTAACCTGATTTGCAAAGGCTTCCGCATCTCTTACATTCAAGTTGTTGTTTAGAATACTATGAAGTAATTGCTCTTGTTTATCGGAGTCCTTGTTTAGTGAAAGGATAGCCCGTGCATGTCCTTCGGTTATTTTCCCTGATCTAAGAGCTTCCCTTGCAGAGTCTGGTAACTTCAGTAAGCGCGCTAGATTACTGACAGTACTTTGGGCTTTGCCTAATTTTTCAGCTATCTCTTCTAAAGATAAATTAAACTGATGTTGTAATTTATATATCGACATTGCTTGCTCCAATGGCGATAGGTCGACTCTTTGGATGTTCTCAATAAGTGCCAGTTCTACTTGCTCTAATTCTTCCAAAGATCTGACTATTGCTGGAATATGAGTCAACTTAGCGCGCCTGGCAGCCCGCCACCGGCGCTCTCCTGCCACAATGCTATAGCCATTATCGGAGGTAACTACAATTATCGGCTGGAGAACTCCGTGTCTTTTAATAGATTTAGATAGTTCTTCAATTGAGTGTTCATCGAATGCACGCCTGGGTTGCTGCGGATTGGCATGTATAGTGGATACGAGTATGGATTGTACTCTTACATCATCGGTGTCTGCTATAAGAGAATCTATATCAGTAGGTATAAGCACATCTAAGCCTCTGCCTAATCTGGTTTTTTTATCGCTCATCTATCCCCTTCGCAATACTTGGTACATATATTTAATCAGATATGATACTTTTTCTCTATTTCCTTAGCTAGTGATTTGTAAGCTCGGGCGCCTTTGCTCCACTTATCGTGTTCAGCAATAGACTTACCAAAGCTGGGAGCTTCTGCAAGGCGAACATTTCTCGGTATAACGGTTTTAAGAACCTTGTCTCCAAAATGTCTTTCAAGCTCATTCTTTACCTGCTCCGATAATGAGGTGCGCTTATCATAAAGCGTTATTACGATTCCAAGGATATTTAAATTCGGATTTAGGGCCTGACGGACTTGCTGAACTACACTTAAAAGCTGGCTCAGACCTTCCATTGCGTAGTACTCAGTTTGGACTGGGATTAATACTTCATCGGCTGCTGTTAACGCATTAATAGTTAGTAAACCAAGTGACGGAGGGCAGTCTATTAAAATATAATCGTAGTCAAGGTCTTTCAGAGCCGATTTAAGTCTAAATTCACGCTGCTGGCTTTGAACGAGTTCCACCTCGGCACCCGCTAGCTCTGCATTAGATGGTAGTAAAAAAAGTCCGGTGCTGCCAACTTCTTTTATAGTTTTATCTGTCTCCGCTCTAGAAAATAGTACGTCGTACAATGTTGAGTCCAAATTGTTCTTATTTACTCCGAGTCCGCTAGTGGTATTGCCCTGGGGGTCTATATCACAGACTAAAACGGTCTTCCCATCCCGGGCTAAATAAGCCGCCAGGTTTATTGTTGTCGTAGTTTTACCAACTCCGCCTTTTTGGTTCAAGATTGCTATTACATGTTTAGACATTTTTATTTACATCCTCAACTTCACATCTATTATCTCACTATCAGCTAAAACCAAGCAATGACCGTTTTTATTCAATTATCCAGTAATAGAAGCTAAACGTAGTTGGATTTGTGATTGGATTTGTTCCAAACATAACTGTAAAGGTAGTGGTAGAAGTTGATGATACATAAACATTTCTAAGTGAACCATCAGTATTTTTGGCTACCACCAACACAGATTTCGGAGCAGTCCCGTAGGCTTTATTAAACGTTATAACCGTATCACAGGAAGTACCATTTGAGCCGTTATTTGTTATGTCAAATGAGCCAGCTGAATCTGTGGAACCAGCCGTAACTGCTGAGGTCGGTGTTCCGCTTCCACAATTAATTGGTGTGCCAATAGTTGGTGCAGTAGTTTGGGCCGATTTAATATGAGCTTCTGAGAAAGTTACATTTACAAATGTCGAAGTTGTACCAGAAAAAGAGATTATAGAATTTGTAGTATTAATGTTGAATAAAGTAGATGTGCCAGCAGCGTTTTGAACCTGGAATGCCGTTGTAGAATCATTGCCCGAAGTAGGCTTAAATAACGCGGTACCATTAACTGTAGTTTGAATATTGCTAGCTGTTTTACCAAGATTAATGGCAGTCGCATTACCGTTTCCAATTGCTAATGCTCCCGATACAGAATCAAATACTGGTGATACAAAGCTGGTAGTAGCACGTCCTTGTCCTACTACATCTAGCTGGAATGAGCCAATTTTACAACCGACACAAACATTGCCATCAGTAGTACTAACGCTTAACACTGTACTCGAGCCTGAAGAGTTGGAGATTGAAAATGCAGACGTAGAATCTGTAGTGGGCTGCAAATTTATTGGTGATGTAATTAAACCATCGAGTTGTATGGCAGTTTCTCTGTATTGAACATTTAGATTACTACTTGCTACTAGCATTACCGCATCTATATAGAACGTACGTGTTGCTAAGGCTGATTGTTTTATGACTATGTAGTTAGATGCAGTCGGTGCAGTTCCTCCTGAACCCGTTGTAAATTGACATGTATGTCTTCTCCAGCCGGCAGTTACCACCGTAGAGTCATTTTGTCCTGTACATGCAGATTCTGAAGAACCATTGTATGAATATGCGGCTAGTACATCAGTAAATGAGCCAGAATTTAATTTATCAAACCATGAAATGTAATAAGTGGTGCTAGCAGTTAATGTGCTAGCAAGTGTCTGCTTGGTTCCCTCGTCAGCAGCACCAGCGGTAGTAACGGATAAGGAATTAGATCCAAGATAAGCTTGGGTTGACGTTTGAGACACTGATCCACCTCCTTTAGCAGCCCAGTTTCCATTGATAGATTGCTCAATATTTGAATTTGTTATTAAGTTATTGGTTGTGGTATCCACGCCTATTGCTCTACTTCCTCCAGCGTTATTTACTTGGAGCGCACTAGACGAATTAGTCGTATTCTGGAATAAAGCCGCACCTTGTAGAGATAACTGTGCAGTAGTATTTATAGTTGGAGAAGCGGTGCTATTTGCATTAAGCCCCGTATCATCAAAGGTCGTAGATGTTGCTGTACTAACAAACCCAGTGTTACTTGGCGTTCCAGCGGATGCGGTTCTATATATCTTATATCCTGAGGCTCCTGATACGGAGCTCCATGTAACACGATTGAAGTTACTGACGCTTAATGTTGCATTGCCAGTAGTAGTAGAACCGGCTGCTGAGGCAGTTGTCTCTCCACCATATGCATTCACTGCTGTAACTGTGTAGCTATAGCTAGTTGAGCCAGTGGTGCCTTGTGGCGTTACTGTAGGAGTACCTGGTACAGCAAGTACGTTTGCTGTACCAGAAAGGTTAGTTGTCCCTTGAACGGTAAGACCGCCACCTATGCCAGTATTCCCGTAAAGGTTAACAAATCCAGTAGCTTGCAGCCCATTAGCAAAATTTGCGGCGCCTAGGAAATTCGCTGTTGCGCTAGCGGTCAGTGAATTTGTGTTTACGATACCTGTATCTACTGAGCTTATATAAGCTCCACCTACATCATAAGCCTGTAGAGCGGTGCCAAGCGTATATAGGAATCGTCCATTAGTTGCACTAACTGCACCATTTACGCTTATTGTTGAGATAATATTGGGTTGTGCGGGGTTAGTAAAGTCTATTACATTCATGGTTGCAGATGGAATAGTCGATGTATATGCAGTGTGGCCTACAATCTCCATATTTTGGGTATTAACGGTTATGCCGGATTTTTTGCCAGTTAGGGTTAATGAGGCTGGATTTGAAATATCAAACACTTGGAAGCTGAACACTGTACCTAAGGAAGAAGTTATTACATACAAATACCTGCCGACTACTATCATCTTGTAAATAGCCGCTGTATCGAGGGCCGTGGTGCTAACTAAACTTGGTAAAGCAGGATTCGTAATATTATAAATTTTTAAATCTCCCGCAATGGTAACATAGAGATAATTGCCATTAATCATTATGTCTCGAACGGTATTTGTTATAGGTGTTGTATATATCAGCTTAGGAGATGAAATATTAGCTATGTCATAAATATTTAGATGATTAGCCGCTTGTGATACATACAAATAATGCCCCTGAACAATAAGCTTTGCCTGCGTCATGGCTGCAATGTTAGTCACTACTGAAGGACTTGAGGGATTACTTATATCAAATATCTGAGTACCGCCAGCGTAGCTTCCCAAGAACAAATTATTCCCCACGACTTGCATACTTGGACAACCTAGTGGGTTTGCGTTAGTGGCGGTTGAACTTATTAATACAGGCGATACAGGATTAGTATAATCATAAATCTTCAGCTGGCCAGAAGAACCCGCAGTGTATATATAATTACCTTGTATTTTCGAAACACACGCGCCACTAACATCTATTGTGCTTATGTAGCTTGAAGGTGCAGAGCCACTTACATACAGTTGACCAGATGGTGTACCCATTCCGCCAACAGAAAGTTGCAGAGCATTGTTGGAATTGTGTGTGCTGGTATTAGCGGTGTTAGAAGAAGGCGGAGTTGCGCTTCCAGGTGTAATGGACCCTATGTCAACATAGTTAAGATTTGCGCCATTCACAGTGCCCAAAGTGCTGACAAGTAATACCTCAGTATTTGTGGATGTATTCCTATAAATCTTGTATCCCGATGCTCCGGTTACAGGCACCCAAGATAGAGTTATAGTACTGGCAGAGCCCGTCGTTAGTTGGTTTCTCTCATTAGAAGCAGTTGTTTCTCCACCGGCATTATCTAGAGCTGTAATTTTGTAGTAATAAGTAGCAGCAGCAAGACTTCCGCCAGTAGTTGAAGTTGATGTAGCATTCTGAGTTGGTGCGCTCATAGCTGTATAAGTTACGTCTACACCTAGACGCATATTTGTAGTATCAGCAGTAAGCAGCTGTGTGCCTGAGGAATTTTGGATTTGCAAGGCGGAAGTGGAGTCAGTTGAATTTTTGTACAAAGACGCTCCTAAGACAGTAAATTGAGCGGTGGTATTTAATGTAGGTGAAGTAGAGCTGTTAGCAGTGTAACCACTATCATCAAATGTTGTAGAGCTGGTGGAAGCTATTAAGCCAGTAGTCGTAGGCGAAGTTGCACCTGTAACATATGTTCTGTATATCTTATATGCTGATGCCCCCGATACAGCTGACCAAGTTATTCTATTGAAGTTTGTGGCTGATAGTGTGGCGTTCCCAGTACTAGTGGTACCAGCAGTCGATGCAATAGTTTCCCCACCAAAAGCATTAACTGCTGTTATTGTGTAGTCCCATCTCTGGGCCCCCGTAGTGCCTTGTGGCGTTACAGTCGGTGCAATTGGTGTTGCCAATTGATTTATTCCACCAGATAATAATGTGGAGCCTTGAACGTTTAGTCCACCACCGATGCCAGCATTGCCTGCTACCTGAGCATTTTGTCCCACATTTAACGCTCTTTGAATTGTTGCGCTTCCAAAATTAGCATCCTGCTCAACATTTAAGGTGCTGGTTTCTATACCTCCGGACTCCAGCTGCTGTACATATGCACCACCTAAATCATATACCTCAAGATTTCTGGTTACAGTGCTAGTTTGGTAAAGATATCTTCCTTGAACACCAATTTGTAAAGTTCCTGCAGTGGTACTAACACTGTTAGTCAAACTAGGCGTATATGGGTTAGATATGTCTATTATTTCAATATAGCCTGAACCACCTCCATTTCCACCAACGTATGCGTATCTGCCTTGAATCGATATATCTACACAGATTGCCCCATTACAATTAATGTTGTCTACCAATGAACTAATCCTAGCTGGGGCGCTTGGATTAGATATATCTATTATTTGGAATGTTATTCCATTGTTCCCGTTCTTTACATATGCATACCTGCCTTGAGCTACAATATTGTAATACTGAGGAGAGCCAGACGGTGAGAGAGTTGACGTTAGTATTGGATTTGTTGAGTTACTGATATCTACTACATTAAAGAATGGAGCGGCACTGGCGGCAATATAGGCATACTTTCCTTGTACAGATATGTCTTGGAGTCCAGTCGGGAAGTTAAGAACAGACTTCGGAACTGGAGTGGTGGGGTTAGTAATGTCAAATATTTGTAGAGTTGTAGTGGTTATTAAATATAAGAAATTTCCCTTGATTTCGAGTCTCTTTACTTGTACGCCTGTAGTTAGTAAATTTACTGTGTTCGAGAGGCTGGGTGAATAAGGATTTGATACATCATATATTTTGATGTTTGGATCTCTACCTATGTATGCATATTTACCAATTACGGCAATTGCCCCGCCGTTTATAACCGTAGAGCTCAATCCAACTGGGCTTTGCGGTTTTGAGATATCATAAATGCCTAAAATGTTATTTTGAACGTCTTCTATATAGGCGTAGTTATTAACTATTACTCCTCCAGGGGTGTAACCAGCTGACCAACTAAGTAAAGGCGTACTGGCAACCAAAGAGGCTTGCGTGCCGCTTACATAAACTTGCCCGGTAGGTACTCCTAGGCCGCCAACAGTGAGCTGTAGTTTATTATTCGAATTATTTGTAGAAGTATAGGCAGTACCAGTAGAGGGTGGATTAGCTGAGCCCGCTAAAGCGGATCCCGTATCAATATAATTGAGATTAGCCCCATTAACGATTCCTAAGGTGCTAGTTAGGTAAACTTCTGTATTAGTTGTTGTACTTCTATATATTTTGTAACCTGATGCTCCGCTTACAGGCACCCAGGACAGGGTTACGGTGCTAGTAGAACCTGTAGTAGGTTGGTTCCTTTCGTTAGAAGCTGTAGTTTCGCCACCAGCTGAATCTACTGCAGTTATCTTGTAATAGTAAGTAGCGGCGGAAAGTGTTCCGCCAGTAGTTGAAGTTGAAGATGCATTCTGGGTTGGAGCACTAATGGCGCTATATGTGACATCAATACCTAGGCGCATGTTTGTGGTGTCGGCATTAAGTAACTGAGTGTATGAAGAATTCTGGATTTGGAAGGCAGTTGTGGTATTAGTTGAATTTTGGAACAGCGCACTTCCGTTATTTGTCAGGTTACCAAGCACAGATATGCTTTGTACAAAATTAGCAGTACCCTGGACCTGTAAGTTTCCGACAGCTGTAATATTGCCGGCTGTAATACTTCCTCCGCTACTACCGGCGTCTGTACCACCACCATCCTCTGCCAAATACTGGCCTTGTAGCCCAACTAGATCTAGTGTACCGTTTAGCTGCACTCTAGACGTTGAGGCATAATAAACATTGTCAAAGGTGGTAGAAACATTATCTCCGCCAAGTACATATATATAACCATTTACCACAGCCGTAGTTGATGATTCGCGAATAGCCGGTAACTTGTTAGAAGCTTGATTAGTCCAAGCGCCGGTGGAACCGTCGGCGTTGAGTTTGGCATAGAACACCGTGTCTTGCGCAGCAGTATTCCAGCCCCCTATCACATAGGCGTATCCATTAGAGACAACTGATACAGACCCTGACCTTACTGCCGGTAACTTGTTAGAAGCTTGATTAGTCCAAGCGCCGGTGGAACCGTCGGCGTTGAGTTTGGCATAGAACACCGTGTCTTGCGCAGCAGTATTCCAGCCCCCTATCACATAGGCGTATCCATTAGAGACAACTGATACAGACCCTGACCTTACTGCCGGTAACTTGTTAGAAGCTTGATTAGTCCAAGCGCCGGTGGAACCGTCGGCGTTGAGTTTGGCATAGTAAACAGTATCTAGAGTAGTTGTAGGCCCAGACCCCCCAAAAGCGTAAATGTATCCGTTCGCTACAACAGATGTATGTGAACTTAATACGGTAGGTAACTTATTGGACGCCTGATTAGTCCAAGCGCCGGTGGAACCGTCGGCGTTGAGTTTGGCATATAGAATAGTATCTTGTTTTGTGCCGCCGGTAGTTAGCCCACCTATAACATATAGGTATCCATTTGCTATAACAGTTGTTGCTGATCTCCTTGGTGCTGAAAGCTTATTACTTGTTTGGTCGGTCCAGGCGCCGGTGGAACCGTCGGCGTTGAGTTTGGCATAGTAAACAGTATCTTGGACTGTTCCACCACTATTAATCCCTCCAAGCACATAAACATAACCGTTAGCTACTGCGGAAGATGCCGCATACCGCACAGCCGGCAACTTATTTGTTGCCTGATTTGTCCAGGCTCCGGTACTGCCATCTGTATTCAACTTCGAATACTGAACAGTATCCTGTGCCGTACCACCACTATTTAATCCTCCCAGGATATATAAGAATCCGTTATAACCAACTGAGGTTGCTAGATTTATAGCCGAAGGCTTATTGCTGGATTGATCTGTCCAGGCACTTGTAGCTCCTACATTGCCCCCTAGAAGTGTTAAGTTTATATTTGAAGTATCGGCTACAAATAAGTTTCCTCCGGTCGCATTTTGGATTTGGAACGCAGTTGTTGAGTCAACTGAATTTTGGAAATAAGCCGAATCATTAACATTCAAGTAGCCATTTACACTAAGATTTCCAGATAAAGACGTAGATCCCATTACCTGAAGATTGCCTACTATATTGGTATTGCCAGCTGTTAAACTTGCTCCATTCCCATCACTAAGTGTTAAGCCACCAGCTGATCCAACTAAGTCTATTGAGCCACCTATTTTTACCCTAGAAGCAGAGGTGTATTCCACATTGTTCAAATAGCTTCCGTTATATCCACCAACATTATAAAAATAACCGTTATATACGGTACCGGCACCTGAATAGCTACTGGTTAGACCTGCTGGATTACTTTGCGTACTCCAAGAACCGGTAGTACCGTTTGAATTTAATTGCGCGTATGACACAGCTGATAATGCTGCAAATCCTGTAGAGCCATTAACGACATAAACAGAGCCGTTGGATATCTGAAGAGGAGCGGCCTGACCAATAACCGGTGCTCCTGTAGGGTTGGTCGAGGTAAATGTTCCATAACTACCATCACCATTTATTGGTGCATACACCCAATCGCTATTAAAATTAGGGTTACTGGCCGCAGTTAAACCGCCCAAACTATATATGTAGCCGTTGGCTGCAGTAACACTTTGGTATGCCCTTGAAGGATAGCCGATGCTATTACCTGAAGCAGCGGTCCAACTAGTTATTGAACCATCGGGGTTTTGCTTACCGTAATAAAGTACAGAAGTAACGCTTCCGCTACTGTTAATACCACCTAATAAGTAAATGTAATTTTTATATGATGTATAACCAAAAACAAATTTTCCTACCCCGAATGAGGTTGTAGTGGTCCAGCTTGAAAGAGTGCCATCAGGATTAATTTTGGCGTATGAAACATTATTATTACCATTGGTACTATTAGTAGTTCCACCGAAATAATACATAAAGCCGTTTAGGACCAGTGCGCCACCAAGGTATCTTGTTGGTAAATTAGTACTTGTGGTTGTACCCCATGTTCCCACTGACCCATCGGCGTTTATTTTCGCATAATAAACGGAGTTAGTTGCGGTATTGGAACTATCAGCTCCGGCAATAGAGTACATATATCCATTAGCAGCAACAACACTATTTCCATACCTTGCAGCAGGAAGTGTATTAGCAGCTGTCCAGCTTTGAAGGGCCCCTGTATTTAGGCCGTTCAATATTATATTTGAGTTAGTCGTATCAATATTAAGTAAACTTCCGCCTGTAGCATTTTGAATCTGGAAAGCTGTACTCGAATCAGATTGGTTTCGGTACAAAGCTTTACCATTGGCGCTTAAATCGCCGTTCAGATTGGTTGATTGACCAATAGATAAACTTCCTTGTATGTTCAAATCACCGCTTATAAGCCCGTTTTGATTAACTTGAAGAGTTCCAGCTTCCAGACTATTGGCCAACACAGAAGTCGCTTCAACTCCTGATGCATCCCATACCTGAAGTTCGCAGCCAGTTGCGCTGGAGCAATCAACGCCGCCGCCACTCCTTGATATGTAAATGTTACGCCCGCTAACGGTTACGCTTTTATTGCTCCCGGTTAATTCAGTTCCCGAGTTCGTTGTACCTGACATGTCGCCACCACCTGAATAAATAGGGGCAGAAGGACTTGAAACGTCCCATATCTTAAGCTCACAACCTATAGCCGAACCTACTGACGCTGAACATGCAGAGCCGCTACTTCCTGACGTAGTATAAGCATATTTTCCAGATATATAGACAGAAGTAAGCTGTCCGGTTCCAGTACCTGAGTTAGTATTGCCATCACTATCTCCCCCACCGGTGAATGTCGGAGATGACGGGTTGCTAATATCAATTATCTGAAGTTCGCAGTGTGCTGGAGTGCTACAAGACGAGCTACTGGCATCGGAGTTTTTAGCTATATAAGCATATCGTCCGGATACGTATACAGAGTTCATATTTATGGCAGTACTTCCACTGTTGGTGCCATCGGAGTCCAAGCCTCCCACATATGAAGGAGAAGCGGGATTGGAGATATCGAAGATTTTAAGTTCGCAGCCTATAGCCGGGGTAGTTTGGGAACATGCGGCGCTGCTGTCACCCGACTGAGCTACATAGGCATAACGTCCGCTGGCAAAGATTGAATTAAAATCGTCGCTAATACTACCAGTCGATGACCCATCGGCATCCTTACCAGATATATATGTTGGTGCTGCGGGATTGGAGATATCGAAGATTTTAAGTTCGCAGCCTATAGCCGAGCCAGCCGTTTGTGAACAAGCGGCCGAACTGTCACCTTGCTGTGTAACGTAAGCATAACGTCCAGAAACGCTTATAGATAGAAAGTTTGCGTTACCAGATCCGCTGTTAGCAGAGCCGCTGGCATCTGCGCCGCCGACATAGGCAGGTGCTGCGGGATTGGAGATATCAAAGATTTTAAGTTCGCACCCGTCTGCGGAGCCTGGTGTAGCAGAGCAGGTGCCAGCACTTCCAGTCTGAGTGATATATGCGTAATGCCCAGCAACGCTTATAGAAATAAAGGACTTTGTAGCTCCTGTTCCTGAATTAGTAGAACCACTATAATCGGCTCCGCCTATGTACTTAGGATTTCCTGCTTGAGTCACATCATAAACTTGGAGTTCACAGCCATTAAAGTTTCCGCTAACTCCAGCACAATCTGTACCATTATTATTTTTAGCAACATACAAATACTTACCAACAGTGAATGAAGCATTAAAGGTGCTAGTCAAGTTGCCACTGTTAGCCGTCGTTGAAGTATCAGCACCACCCAGGTATGTAGCTCCGAATGTCTTTTGTAAAACTACCCCTGTTAAAGTACTAATATTTAATATTGTATTTCCAGCTGCATTTTGAACTTGGAAGGCAGTGGTGGAATCAATTTTAACTTTTGATAGGAACTCCCCATCCTTGCCAACTGTTAATACGGATGTTCCGCTAGCACCATGCTGGATTTGAAGTAAATCTGCCGTTTGTCCGCTGGCTCCGCGAATAATGCCTCCTATTGAGTTTGTGGCAGCTGATTGAATATTGAAGTTGGCGCTGTTTTGGAGAGATGTTCCATTTTGTATATAGGCACCTGAACCCGATGATGCCGCAAAACCGCAAGCCGAGGCATTCTGGTAACAAACCGTCGCGGTTCCAGCGCCGGGGTCAGGCAATGTTATCGAAGTAGCTTGGCCTAAACTGGAAAATGCTAATGTTCCTCGGCTACTACCAGTTCCGGTGGCAAGCTGATTGGCGGTAAATGCCAACGGAACACCTGTTAGCTGAATCTTATTACCAGTTGCTGTGCCATCGGAAGTTAGCTCTATAGCTTCCCAGCTTGGAGCCCCCGTACCCCCAATCCTGACTCCCAGCCATGTCTGTTGGTCCCAATTTATTCCTGAAAATGAAGTTAAACTGCCTAATTTTACGGACATGTAGCCATTGACTACCCTTACCTGGTTACCGCCGGTATAAGTTTCTACCCATTTACAGGACGAGTCCCCAGAACACGAACCTTGCGCGGAACCCGTAGAGTTCGCGGAATCATAGATTTTAAATTCTACGTTGTAATTCCCATCATTAACGACCGAGCCTGAAGATGTCAGAAGCCTCATCTGGAAGTTCAAGTAGCTGGAGGCTGCCGCGTTAGCTTTGGGAGCAGCCAGGCTGAAGAAGATTGATAAGGCACCGGCTATACCTAATATAAGGACTAGCAATGTTTTAGCCAGCGGCCGCGAAAGCCTTGAAGCAGGCTTTTGTGAGACATTAGAAGAAGTTGCCTGCAAACCGAAGCTATGGCGCACAATCTGAAGACGTTTCCTACAGCGGACACTGCAGGTCTTGGCGTCACGTCTTCCGGTGAGCGAACAATTACAGATTATGCATTTTTTGCTGGCCATTTTTTGTTATTATTTTTGTTTTTTCATTTTTTTTAATTTTTCATCATTCAATGATCCAGTAGTAGTACCAGTTTATTTCGCTATCACCAGCTGGATTGCTATAGAATTTAACCGTAAATGTAGTAGTTGAGGAATTAGACACCGTTATTTTTCGGTCAAAAGCGGTGCCACTTCCACCGTCTTTTGTTTCAGGCGTAATTATTATTGATTTAGGAGCAGTACCGTAGGCTTTATTAAAAGTAAGCACCGTATCACAAGTTGTATAACCACCTCCAGTTCCAGAGGTGATCCGGAATGATCCTGCAACATCTGTTGATCCTGTACCTAATGCAGCTGTTGGAGAAGTGCCACAAGTAGATGGAGTACCAATCGTTGGAGCAGTAGTTTGAATACTCTTCACATGAGCTTCTGAGATAGTTAGGTTAACAAACGCTGAAGTTGTACCTGAAATTGTAATTACTGAGCCAGAAGTATCTACTTTGAATAAACTCGTGGCCGCAGCGTTTTGTATCTGGAACGCGGTTGTAGAATCAGCGGTATTTTTAATGGTTACTTGCCCATCAAACCTTAAATCGCCTTCTCGATATGTTGTAGCTGCACCTGCTGTTTCTAATTGAATTCCGTCAACCCAGAATGTTTCTGAGGCTGCAGTGGTGTTCTTAATGAATATGTTGCTCACCCCTATTGTTGATCCAGTTGTAAATGTGCATGAATATCTGGTTGTCCAGTTAGTATTTACAGATAAAGCAGTACAGTTTCCAGTACCTGTTGTTAAGTCAGAGCCAGTCTCCTGTCGTTCAAGATTTATATCGGTATAAGCAGCATTCCCACGAATGTAAGCACTTAACGTGTACTGAGTAGAGGGTAGGAATGGAAAGCTGAATTGTGCACCGGTATTTCCTGAGGCATTAGTTACTACTTTCATGCTTTGGCCACCGTAAAGGAACTGCGCGTTGTCAACGCTAATTGTGGCCGTACCTTTTGCAGTCCAACCATCAGGTATTTGAGTAGTGTTTGGGGTACCAGTTTCAAAGTCTGAATTTCCTACAAGGTTGACAGTGTTGACGTTTATCAAGTTTACGCCGGAAGCATTTTGAACCTGGAATATATTAGTAGTATTCTGTGATGCTTTTATCTGAGCAGATCCACTGATACTCAATGTTCCGCTAATTCCAACATTTGAGTTAAACTGAGTTTGGTCTTGAACTTCCAAGCTACCTACAACCTTAGTATTCCCGGCTGTCAACGTACCACCCATTCCACCATTATCAGATATATTTTGTCCACCCAATCCAACCAAATCTATCGAACCGCCAATAAGGATCCTGGAGGTAGATGTATAATATATGGTGTTTTGTACCGTACTTCCATCCGTTCCACCCGCAACGTATATGTAACCATTAGATGAAACAGCTTGGAACTCAGATCTGGCCAGTGGCAGGTTATTTAGAGAGACTTTCCAGAGTCCTGTAGAACCATCAGCGTTTTGCTTAGCAAAAGATACATTATTGCTGACCGTACCACTAGTGCCGCCTATTAAATACAGATAACCATTTGCAGCTACAGCCCCAGCAAAACCTCGGTTTCCTGCCAAGTTATTCGCGTTGGTCGTAAATGAACCTAATGATCCATCTGCATTTATTCTTGCGTATTGAACAGTGTTGCTACCACTGGCCCCTCCCCCTAATACATACAGATATCCACTAGCATTCGTAACTGCTGGCCCTAATTTTGCAGTAATAGAATTTGTAGTTGTCCAAGAACCAAGAGAGCCATCACTATTTTGTTTGGCATAGTAAACCGTCGACTGAGCCGTACCGCTAGTGTTTGCACCACCAATGAAATATATGTAACCATTAACGGCGATAGAGCCGCCTTGATGAGTGGCTGTGGATAGCGCGGAGGTTGCATTAAATGCGCCTATTGAGCCGTCCTGATTAAGTTTGGCGTAGTAGGTTGTGGTCTGAGCATTGGCATTAGTACCATCAGTACTACCCCCTATTACATATAGGTATCCATTGGAGACACTCGAGGCCGCATATTTACGGTTTGCCGGGAGAGTGTTGGTATTTGTACTGAACGCATTTGGTGATCCATCTGTATTTAACTTTGAGTAATAAATCGTATTTGAACCGCTGCTTCCTCCGCCTATGATATACATATAGCCATTAGCGATAAGTGTTCCCGCACCATTTCTGGCAGCTGGAAGCAGATTTCCACTGTTTTGCCACGGCTGTATTTCTGCTGTATTGGTGTTATTTAAGCTAATATTGTTATATTGCGGGTCGATTTGTAAGTTATTTGCGGGCTGTGTATAGGCCAGTGCGGTACCGCCAAGTACTAATGTAAATCCATCTATATATAATGTAGGAGTTCCAGCTCCACTTTGTTTTATATATAGCGTACTGGGAGGAGTAATAGTCGCCCCAGAAGCATATGCGCATGTAAATTGAGTCCACGTAGTTGTAATGGTTACGGTAGCAAGTGGAGCACATTCAGCGTCTACATCGGTTCCCGATATATCTTGGCGGCCAATTGTATAAGTCTGGGAACCTGAGGCAACCCGGGCGTAAAAACTGTAAACATAGTTTGTATTGATTGCTACCGGTTGATAGCTATAAGCCGCTCCGTTACCCGCAGCCGACGTTACTACTTTGAGCGACTGATTACCGAAGTTAGAATAGTCACTAGATACTGATAAGGTAGCACTGCCCTTGGCAGCCCAACCATTTATATTGTTTTCAAAATTGGAATTACTTGCCAAGTTTATAGTCGGTTGATCAACCATTGTGGTTGTGGACGAGCCGTAAACCAGCTGTGCGGAGTCAAAATACCAAGTCCGAGCCGTTGCAGAGTCTGTACTGTTTCGCCTTAAGAACAGATAGTCTGTCCCGGTAACGGTTGCTCCGGTTGTAAAAGTGCAACTATACGTGCTCCAAGCCTGATTATTTATAGTTCTGTTATTACAGGAACCCAGATCACCTCCATTTACATTTGCACCAAGATCAAACTTAGCCACTGTTGCGCTACCCATACCAGCGACTTGGAAAGTGTACTGAGTATTAGGCTTGAAGTAGTATGGAAACTTAGCACCGTCATTAGTAGCTGTAGCTGGAGTAATTATTTGCAGCATTAACGCACCTGAGTATGCATAAAAGGTAGTTGTCGGGGTTTGTGCGGTAAAGGTAGTCTCGTTATTGGAGTATTTAGTCCAACCATAAGTTCCAATCTCAAACCCAGGATTAGATATAAGATTAAGGTTATTGAATGTAGTACTTGCCACTGACAAGAAGGCAGTTGAAGATATAGGGTTCTGAACGGTCAGAGACGAACCGAGCGTAGTTGCTGAGTTTGTCGTATCTACTGTTACGATGTTATTAGAAGTTGCGTTTTGCACCTGAAAGGCGGTTGTCGAATTATATATAGTCTGGATCTTGGTATCTGAATTATGAGTGGTGCTTCCTATATTAAAGGGTATCGCCGAAAAACCTTCCACTAATTGCGCACCGTCAAGTAAGAAGTTAACTAGAACAGCATTAGTGTGCTTAAAATAAACATATGAGTTTGCGGCTTGAAAACTGGTGCCGGTAGTAAAAGTACAAGTATACCTTGTCCAGGTAACGGAGTTGGCAATGCTTAGACCGGTGCATCCGCTGTTAATATCTCCCCCAGCGGCAGTTTCGCTGTGACCGAGTTCGAAATCAGAAGCACTAAGCCCATTGCCCCTGGCATAAACGCTTAATGTATATGACGTCCCTGGCTTGAAAGTGAAAAGTTGATATATTCCTTCGTTGGCTAGGGAGCTGCCGCCTACGTTTGCACTACAACTTCCAAAAACGAATCTATTAAAGTTGCAAACACCAGCAGCTGCACTACTAGGGTTCCTATTCAACCAATAACCTGCCAATGCAGTTTCAAAATCACCATATTGTAACAAGTTGGAGTTAGAGACAGTTAATACGCTATATCCAACAGCTGAGGTCTCGTTTATCTTCAATAAGGTCGGGTCGTACTGAGTTTGAGTTATAATTTGGCTCCCCATGATTTTTACTTCGCCCGAAAAGTTTGCAGCGCCCTGGACATTGAGTCCGGCCCCAACGCCTAACATACCGGCTATTCTAACGTTCTGAGTAAAAGACGCAGTGTCTTTGACTGTTAATTGGTTAGTGCTAATACTGCCTGCATTTAATGAATTTGTTTCAATTCCTGATAGGTCATAAACCTGTAGCTCGCAGCCCGCTCTATCAGAAACAGTTGTACATGATGTTGCATTATTCGATGCGCCAAGATATATATATCGACCAGCTGTAGTTAAGGATTGATAGGAGATAGTAGAAGTGGCATCAATTCCACCGACATAGGAAGGAGAAGAGATAGTATTTAAATCCCACATCTGCATTTCGCAGCCATCACGAGTTGATGTACTACATGTACCGGCATTATTAGATTTTACATAATATAGATATCTACCGTTAATAATTAAGTTATTCGCGGTATCACTACCTGTACCGGCATTAGTAGAATCAATCCCTGACACGTAAGTTATACTAGTTGGATTAGATATATCGTATATCTGGATTTCACAACCGTCCTGGCTGGAACAATTTGCGACTGCACTTCCAGTTCGTGAAATATAAGCATATCTTCCACTGACAACAACATGGTTCATAGCAATCGTACTCGAACCCGCACCACCATCAATTCCGTTTAAATACACAGGTGTATAAGGGTTAGAAATATCAAATATCATAAATTCACAACCATCGCGGCTGGTGGCACTACAGGTTCCGGCACTGCCGTTTTTAACTACATAGGCGTACTTTCCAACCACCTTAACATCATTGAACTGTACCGCACCGCTTCCAGCCCCAGCCGAATCAGTCCCGCCAATAATTAAAGGCGTTGTTGGATCAGCTATATCAATTACCTTAAGCTCACAATAACTTAACTGTCCGCTAGAGCAAGAAGATGAACTGTTACCTTGATTTGTTACATAAGCATAGCGGCCAACTACATCAACTGCGATTAATCCTGTGTTAGCAATACCGCTATCATTAGTTGCGCCCACAAGTGTAGGGCTAGCCGGATTTGATATATCCCAAATCATAAATGTACATCCAAACCAGCTTGCTAATGTACATGTTCCGCCACTACCATTTGAAACAATATATGCATATTTACCTACCACTTTAACTTGATTAAACTGCACACTCTGCGTGCCCGTAGCACTGGCGTTGGCCTTACCTAGCGCGGCTACACTTGATGGATTTGTAATATCGTAAATTTGAAATTCACATGCTTCCCTATTGGTGGCGCAATCCGATGCACCACTTGAACCCTGAACCGTAAATGCTAAATTGCCAACAACATTGATATCGCGAACAGATGCCGTTGACGCAGTACCCGAACCTTGATCTATACCGCTTTTGTATGTTGGTGTTACGGCTGTTTGAGTAAGATTGGACGAAATAGTATCAAACGCTAGTTCAGTGACAGAAGATGCATTTTGGATCTGGAAAGCTGTAGTTGAATCACTAAATGTTTGCAGAGTTGCGCCACTGTTAGCTAAGCCAAGATAAGTCTGTCCTGCTTGGGCTTTAATTGTCGTAGACGTATTACTTCCATTATTGGCACCGGTACCACCGATTGTTATTGTTTGTGCGCCTCCTGAGCTTGTTGTATCTGCAAGATGAAGAGTAGTAGTGTTGTTTACAGCGCCAGTAGGCCCGATAGTAATGGTCTTATTGACCGCATTGTCTCCTATGCTGATGGTACCTCCGCTTGATCCTTGGATTTGTATTGTAGGTGTTGAAGTGTTACCTAATGCTAAGATTCCTTTTGCCTGTATAGTAGTATTGCCGGCTGTCGCACCTGAACCTGTACCAATTGTTACATTTTGGGTGCCTGTAGTATTACTATTGCCAATGTTTATAGATTGAGTTGTTCCTCCAGCACCCTGGGCTGTAGTAGTTCCTATCTGGATCGTATAAGCAGCAGCCAATGCCCCTAAGGATAATGTGGAAGAGGTTGTGTCTAAGAAGTTAGCGCCACCATTGCTTTGAACATTAAATAAACTTCCGGTTATAGGTGTAACGTCATCTTTAATTATTACGCCGCCGCCATCAGCGTTGGTTAATAAGAGAGTCTGATCAGTTGAGTTAGCTCCAGCTGTATAGGTTGTTGCGAGGGTACCTCCACCACCACAAGAGCCAGACGTTAAAGGCACATTGCCTCCTGATACAGTTCCAACTTTAATACATTCTCCGGTAGCTATTGTGCCTGTTGGTAGTTGGTATGTGTAGCTATTAGTTGGGTTAGCAGCTAAAGTTATGGTCGCTGTATTTGTGCCGGCTGAAGTATTGAACACAATTTTCCCATCTAGCGTACTTGCCTTTCCAAACTTAACTAAATTATTTGCAGCAGTAGCCGAAGTATCAATTGTTAAGATTTCATTACCTGATGCATTTTGAACTTGAAAGGCAGATGCTACTTGTTTGGTTTTAATAACTACACTTGTATTGGTGGTATTACCAATCGTAATTGCGCCAGCATTTGTCGCACCTAATCCGAGTGTTCCATTTGAAGAAGGTGCGTCAAAACTAGGTGCCCAACCAGTGCCTGAGATATTGAAATTAGAGGTTGCTTGGGGAGAAACAGTGTTTTGGATAAAGCCGCTAGCCGCCAGTCCTTGAAGTTTTTGAGAGTTAAAGGCATTGGGGACCTGAGTAAGCTGTATCTTATTACCGGTGGCTGTGCCGTCAGAGGTCAGTTCTATAGTCTCCCAGCCCGGAGCACCGCTTCCACCTATTCGAACACCGAGCCATAAATCCTGGTCCCAGTTGAGTGAACTTAAGGTTGTAAGAGTACCAAGCTTTGCGCTCATATAGCCGTTTACAACACGAATTTTGTTACCGCTTGTATAAGATTCTACCCAAAGGCAGTTTGCATCACCTGAACATGAACCTTGTGAAGAGCCTGTAGAATTGGCGGAATTATAAAGTTTGAACTCAACATTATAGGTACCGTCGGCTACAACTGAACCCGATGAAGTTAGTAACCTCATTTGATAATTTAATAATGATGACGGTGCAGCCTGTGTCTTAGGTACAGAAAAGGAAAATAAGATAGATAGTATGCCGACAATGCCAAAAATTAGAACTATTAGAGCTTTTTTTAGTGGTCTTGATATACGTGTGACAGATATCTGCTTACTGTATTGTGTAGTTGCCTGAGCTCCAAAGCTATGTCGAACCAGCTGCAGGCGCTTCCTACAGCGTGGCCCGCAGGTCTTAGCGTCGCGTCTGCCCGTCAATGAGCAATTACAGATTATGCATTTTTTGGCTGCCATTTTGATTTTTGTGTTTTTGATCTTTGTTTCAAAAATCTTAAGAATTTTTTGAAACTAATTTTTTTGTTTTGGCTGTTTTTGTTTAGAATTAGCCGTAACTTAAATTAAGAGCTATAAACGTGAAACTGTCAATCTGTTTAAGTGTGAATTTTGAACCTGAAAATTTTAATTTTGTTGTATAAGCGCCATACTACCCCTGTTGCTATATATAGAAGTATGATTTACGTATTGTGGATAAACTAAGCATTTTGTTTTGTTTTCTTACTTGACGGGCTAATCCTAGTAATTTTGATTCGGCTGAGTTTCTGGCGGTGACCGCGAATTTTATGAACTCTTTTCTTAGCCTTGTAGCGGATTGCTACGACTTTAGGAGCTTTTACAATCTGTTCAACGACATCAGCGCTAACCTTAGCACCTCCTAATGTAGGCATCCCGATATCTGTTTTATCGCCATCAATTATCAGTAGAGGCTCGAAGGTTGCCTTCGGCTCATTGCCTAAAAGCTCAACTTCCAGCTCATCGCCTTCTTGAACAATATATTGTTTACCGCCAGTGGCAATAACAGCTTTCATGATTTCTTGGTTTCCCGACAAAAGTTACTTAAGTGAGCTTAACAGATAGCCTAACAGATGTAAAGGTACGGTCCTACGCCCTCTTCATAGCGATCTTGAGCTTTTGTCCATCGACGTCTAAATCAGTCGAGTAATCTGCCGTTCTGACATCTATCAACTTCTCAGCCGTCAACGTCTCACTAAAGATTATCGGCTGAAATTTATCCAGGGCTTTTTGCAGCTTATCATCTGCATCCAAGCTAAGTTTAATTCGGTTTTCAACATCGTATCCAGCCTTTTTACGGGAACTTTGAATATGACGGATTACTTCCCTAGCCCATCCCTCCGCTTTTAGATCATCTGTAACTTTTGTATCGACCTTTACGGTTGTGCCGCTGTTTACCCATATTATCTCCTTAACGTTGAGCTCCTCGGCGATAATCTGGGCAAACTCCTCTTTATTTTCCAGTTCGAGGTTTACTTTGACGGCAGCCAGGGGCTGACGAACCTTAATTCCGGACGCTGCCCTTTGACTCAAGCCCTCCGTTATCACCGCTTCCCTAACTTGTTTCATTTCATCTAGCACTTTACGGCTAGTATTATCTGGTGTGGGCCAATCACTTAGATGTACGGATTCTTCTACCCCTGTTCCAGCTGCAAGTTCGCGCCAAAGACGGTCGCTAATAAATGGCGCCCAAGGAGCTAAAAGCTGGCAAGTCCGGAATAAAACATAGTGCAAGGTGGCATAGGCAAGTCGCTTATCATTGTCGTTTTCAGATTTCCAGAATCGTCGTCTAGAGCGTCGGATATACCAATTTGACAGGTCATTTAGTAGTTCCACAATGGGGCGCGTCGCTTTATTGATAAGATATTTGTCGGCCCCTTCTGTCACCTGCTCTACTGTTTGGCTTAACCGTGCAATCATCCATTTATCCAGTAAATTGTCAGATTCGGGCATATTATTAATGTCCTCCGGCTTCCAGTTATCAATAGTGCTGTAAGTTTTAAAGAAATTGAAGCTGTTTTGCAGGGTCATAAAAATATTTCTCTGCGTATCACGCAGGTGCTCAGCTGAAAAACGGACTTCTTCCCCAACCACCACAGGACTATTTAGCATGAAAAACCGCAGTATATCCGAGCCATAAGTATTGAATACTTCATCAAGCGGCGGATAATTTCGCAGGCGTTTGGATAGCTTTTTTCCATCTCCGGCCACTACGATTCCATGGCAGATTACATTCTTAAAAGTCTGACTTTCGAATAGTGCACCGCCTTCTACATGCAATGTGTAAAACCATCCTCTAGTTTGATCTAAGCCTTCTGATATGAAGTCAGCCGGAAATTCCTCTTTGAATTCATCTTCATTTTCCATTGGATAATGGACCGAAGCATACGGCATGGCACCAGATTCAAACCAGCAATCAAACACTTCATCTATCCTCTTACCCGGCTTTGCACATTCGTCACACTTAATCTTGATATTATCGATTCCGGGCCTATGCATATCTAGATTAGCTGGGTAATTTAGAGCTTTTTGCTCAAGTTCTTTTATGCTTCCGATTATTGTGTAATGCTCGTCTTCGCACTGCCAGACCGGCAAAGGTGATCCCCAAAAACGGTTACGAGAGACACCCCAGTCTCGGGCTTCGGCAATCCAGTTACCGAAGCGCCCTTTTTTAATATGCTTAGGCACCCAGTTTACCTGATTGTTTGTTTCAACTAATGTTTCCTTGATTTTAGATACGGCAATAAACCAGCTGGGCGTAGCAAAGTACATCAGTGGTGTATCACAGCGCCAACAAAACGGATAAGTGTGGTGGAATCGCTCAGCGGCAAATAACCTATTTTGCTTAGTTAGCTCGGCAATAATATGATCGTCAGCATCTTTAAAGAACTGACCCTTTAAAGTTTCCGGCAGCACCATAAGTCCGTCGCTATCTACACTTTCTATGAGCGGTAGTTTTTCTTTTAGACCCAGTTCCAGGTCAAATTCTCCGTAACGCGGGGCTATATGTAATATACCTGTACCTTCTTCTAGGTCCACTCCGGTATCTGAGCTATAGACTTTATGGACATTAGTATCGTTTTCTGTGAGTTCAATTTTATATAAAGGTTGGTAGCTAAGGCCGACAAGATCTTTGCCTTTGACCTTTTTTAAGAGCTTGTACTCGGCTTTTCGTAGATCTAGCATATTCAAGCGCTTTAGTGCTAAAACTAGTTGTGAATGGTCTGATTTTAGCTCTACATAAGCATAATCGGCCTTTGGGTCCACCGCTAGGGCGGCGTTGGCCGGCAAAGTCCAAGGTGTGGTTGTCCACGCCAGTAGTTTTACATTTGAGTCATTGCTAAGTGGGAATAGAGCAAATACACTGGGATCTTCTACGTTGTCTTGGTAGCCTTGGTTGAGCTCAAAATTTGATAAAGGAGTAGCACAGCGCGGGCAGTAAGGCATACTGCGGAAGCTCTTATATACCAAGCCCTTTTTATTTAACTCGGCAAATACATGCCATACACTTTCAATATAATTATCATCCAAAGTTGCATAGGCATTTTCCAAATCTACCCATCGGCCCAGGCGTAAGATAAATTCCTCAAACTCATTCTTATAGCGGAAAACGGAGTCGCGGCAGGCCTGATTAAACTTTTCCACGCCCATTTTAAGTATTTCGCGTTTACTTTTTATTCCAAGTTGTTTTTCTACATCATATTCAACTGGTAGGCCGTGGGTATCCCAGCCGGCAATCCTTGGCACAAAGAATCCCTGCATGGTTTTATAACGGGCTATGGAATCTTTAATCGTAGAAGGCACGACGTGTCCATAATGCGGCAAGCCATTGGCGAACGGCGGGCCGTCATAAAAACTAAAATACGGCCGCCCTTTACGGTTAGTGAGGCTTTTTTGGAAAGTCTTTTCCTTCTTCCACACCTCCAACATGGCTTCTTCGGCCAACGCCGTATCCGATTTTTTGTGTTCCTTATTCACCAATTTATCTCCCTAGCCTGTTTAAGACTTTGAAGTAATTGTAGCCTAATATTAAGCTAATTAACAGTAGTGAGTCAGCTTTGGGCGTAAGCTTCAACTTGATTCTGACTCGGTAGTTCCACCCCTTGCCAAATTTTTACGAGCTGGCCGTCGTCTCGCCTTACCAATAAGGCTGGATATGTAGTAACGTCGTATAGCTCGGCTAGGTGGGATCCCTCTACGGTCTCCAGGCTTAAGAGCTCTAGATCCTTATTTTTAAATCTTTTATATTCTTTGGAGTAATCCTCTACTAAACCAGCGTGATCGCTTTGCGGATGATACAAAATAGAAGCTTTCATTATTTTTATTCTAGCTTACTCTCGAGCATATCGCCCTTAGCTACAACCAGTTGTGGAACCGCACGCCGTACAAACATAGCACGAACCAGAGCGCTGTGTTTGGTTACCGCAGTTGAAGCAAAGTGGTGCTGAGTCATCTCTAACGGCATTCTTAACCAGATTCTCTTTTTGTTCTGGTGTTTCATCAAACTCTAATGAACTGGCGGCTGCTTCTACCGTGGGTTCAGTCTCTGAGGCAATCTCCTGTTCAGCAACTAGAATTTCGTCTTTAACTGACTCTACTAAAAAGCTGGTCTGGTTGGACGGCATGTCATCTATAGAGGCTAAGCCAACCTCCAACTGGTCATCGAAGTTCAGGTAAGTCTTCCCCAACCTTCTAAAGATGTAGTCAATAATGGAGCTGGCTGTACGTATGTCGGGATCATCCGTGATTCCAGCCGGTGCAAAACTGGTATTAGTAAAATTTCTGACGTATTGTTTTAGCGGCACTCCGAACTGTAGTCCGTAACTGACCGATACTGCGAAGGCATCCATCACACCTCTTAATGTAGAGCCCATTTTAGCTATACTCACAAATAGCTCACCTGGCGTACCGTCCTCGTATTCACCGACAGTCATATAGCATCGGCTATCGGCTATTGTGAACTTAAAGGTTTTGGAGTTTCGGATTCTAGGTAGCTGTTTGCGCACGGCGCCTCGAGGAACCAAATTATCTGCGGCAATCGCCATAACTTGCGCTGGAGTTTCAGCAACAGCTGATGCTATTGAAGGCTGGCTCTCTGGTTTTTCATCTTTCTTTGCCATTGACAGCGGCTGGGCGACTTTACAATTATCGCGGTATATAGCTACTGCCTTCAGGCCCATCTTCCAAGCATCCATATGCAGTTGCTCGACCTCTTCAACAGTTACTTCTTCGGGCATATTAACAGTTTTGCTGATAGCGCCTGATATAAATGGCTGGACGGCTGACATCATTTTGACATGTCCTAAATAGTGGATTGCATTGTCGCCCATTGAGCAGGCAAACACCGGTAAATGTTCGTCTTTTAAGCTTGGTGCCCCGATTATTGTCTTCTCAATATCGATATAGTTAACGATATCTTCAACTTGAGCGCGGTTGTAGCCGAGGGCCTTCAACGCCCGCGGAACAGTTTGGTTGACGATGCTCATGGTACCACCACCCACTAGTTTCTTGACTTTAACTAAGCCCAAATCTGGTTCTATTCCAGTAGTGTCACAGTCCATCATCAAACCAATTGTGCCAGTTGGCGCAAGTACGCTGGCTTGGCTATTACGAACTCCATAAAGCTTAGCAAGCTCCACAGCTTCGTCCCAGGAGCTGGCTGCCGCGCTAAGTAACTCTTCAGAGACTAAAGATGGATTGATTTTATCTACTTCAGCTCGATGCATTTTTAAGACATTGTTCATCGCATCCCGGTCTTTGTGGTAGCCGGCAAAGGGTCCTACTCGTTGTGCGATCTTAGCACTCGTTGTATAGGCGTGACCGGTCATTAGAGCCGTGATGGCTGCCGCTTGGGCCCTACCTTCATCGGAATCGTACGGCAAACCTTGAGCCATTAACAAAGCACCGAGATTCGCATAACCCAAACCAAGTTCTCGATAAGCCCTGGCGTTCTTAGTTATACCCTTTGTTGGGTATTCGGAGTAACCAACCAAGATTTCCTGGGCAGTAAAGACCAGCTCAACTGTATGTTTGAAGCTTTCGATATCAAAACTATTGTCCTCATTAAGAAATTTAAGGAGATTAATGGAGGCTAGGTTGCATGCCGAATTATCCAAATGCATGTATTCACTGCATGGGTTGGATGCGTTTATCCGTCCGGCGTTAGGTGCTGTGTGCCAACGGTTGATAGTAGTGTCAAACTGCATACCTGGATCAGCGCACTCCCAAGCAGCTTCTGATATTTGTCTAAATAACTCCCTGGCTTTAACTGTTTTTACGGACTTGCCACCTTTAACTGCTTTTAAGTCCCAGTTATCATCATTTTCTACAGCTTGCATAAAATCGTCAGTTACTCTGACTGAATTGTTAGCGTTCTGGTATTGGATACTGAAGGAGTCTTTGCCGTCAAGTGTCATATCAAAACCGGCGGCTTCTAATACACGGGCTTTACGCTCTTCAATAGCTTTGCACCATATGAAATCTTCGACGTCGGGATGATCTGAATTTAATATGACCATCTTAGCGGCCCTGCGAGTTTTGCCGCCGCTTTTTATAGTACCGGCAGAAGCATCGGCGCCGCGCATAAAGCTGACTGGGCCGGATGATGTGCCGCCGCTTTCTCCTAGTTTTTCTTTTGAAGATCGAAGACTGCTGAGATTAATACCCGAGCCAGAACCGCCCTTGAAAATCATTCCTTCTTCTACATACCAATTGAGAATTGATTCCATGGTGTCTTCAATTCCTAAAATAAAACACGCGCTGGCCTGCTGTGAACGGTTAGGTGCGCCAATGTTAAACCATACAGGCGAATTAAAAGCCGCCCGCTGTGTTGCTAAGATATACTTCAATTCTTCTTTAAAGTCACTGGCCTCTACTTGGTTATCAAAATATCCTTCTTGAATGCCTTGTCTGGTAACCGTATCTACCACTCGGTCGATTAGTTGTTTTAAAGAAGACTCGCGTGTACCAGTTCCGGGCGTCCCGGTAAAATATTTTTGAGAAACTATATTTATGGCATTCAAAGACCAGTCACCAGGGAATTCGACATCCTTTTGCTCAAATACGGCTTTATTGGTCATAGGGTTAATAATTGCCGAGTCCCGCTTAACCCACTTAAGAGCCTCGTAAGCCTTTGTTTTAGGCTTTAAAAAGAGTCTTTTAACTTGCAGTTTTGTTGCTTGCGCCATCTAATATCTCCCTCGCGATTATTTAATTTTTTACTTTTTTATTTCCCGCTCTTCTTTAGAGACAAAAATTACGAATACTTTTTGAACTTATTTCTCTCCAAAAAAGAACGGGTCCTGCACCAATTGCTTACTTATAATAGGCTATTTTAAAACCTAAACGCAATCGGCAATTTTGCTAATTTAAAGCTTGTTTTTTAACTGTTGATTTAACTTTGTTAGGAGTAGGACTTTTAGCCTGACGCATTCGGTTTAACTCTTTCTCAAAGCCGGTTATATCTTTGAAGTGTCTATAAACACTGGCAAAACGAACATAGGCGACTTCACTAAGTCTGGGCAACCCATCCATCACTAATGATCCTATGTCGGTGCTGCTTACTTCAGGTTCACCTCTACCGTAAACTTCACGTTCGATCTGGGCCACGAATGTTTCCAGTTGTAAATTAGTAACCGGAGTTTTTTCACATGCTTTTTGAAGGCCTGATAATAGTTTTTCCCGGCTAAACAGCTGGCGGGTGCCATTTCGCTTCACAACTGCTAAACTCGGCCTTTCGACGCGCTCATATGTAGTAAAGCGGTAACCGCATTTTAGGCACTCGCGGCGGCGGCGAATGGCTTCTCCATCTGCCACATCACGTGATTCTATAACCTTGTTCTCCTCAGATTGACATCGGTGACATTTCACCTCTTCTTACCCCTGTAAATTAGCATTTACTTAATGTTCTTTCGCTATATATAGCGGACGTGCACATAATATTAACCCCACCCATAGCGCTATAGCAAGTTTTTTTTGCTGTATTAATCACAAACATAAACATTAACAGTTAAGCGTGATTTAGCCATTAAGATTTATCGGGTCCGATTTCATCAACACTATCGGAATCAGAATTATTAGTTTTAGCCTTTTTGCCTCTGAGTCTTCTTAAGAAGGAAGGCTTTTCCAGTTCTTCATCCTCATCTTCACTAGTGTCTGCTTGTGGGCTGTCGTCGGGCAACGCCCAGATATTAGGAGTATCTTCGTCGTTATGGAAGCTTTGATCTGCTACAGCCTCTTCTGATTCTTTAATATCCATATCTATATCAGCCATAGTTGCGTCATCAACTTGTTGTCCTGAAAAACCTGTTAGCTTTTCCTCTTCCTGCTGTCTTAAAAGCTTAGCTGCGGTTACGTTTCGACTGGCGTAATAAGATTCGTCAAATCCGGTGGCAACTACGGTGACTATTATTTCACCCTCAATTTCGGGGTTTATGGTTGCTCCAAAGATAATATTAGCTTCGTGATCGGCGGCGGCTGTAATGGTTTCAGCCACGGTATTAATTTCGTGCATAGACATATCGGGTCCACCGATAACATTGAACAGGATCCCCCTAGCACCATCTATGGAGACTTCCAGCAATGGTGAAGAAATGGCTTGTTGAGCAGCGTCAATTGCACGATTTTCACCACTTGCGCGACCAATACCCATTAAAGCTGTACCGGCATCGCTCATTACGGTCTTAACATCCGCAAAATCGAGGTTAACCAAGCCGTGAACCGTTATAAGATCTGAGATTCCCTGGACACCTTGTCGGAGAACATCATCGGCTACTTTAAAAGCTTCCAGAAGTGGTGTGCGGCGATCAATCGTTTGAAGCAATTTATCGTTTGGAATAGTGATTAAGGTATCTACGTGCTTTCTGAGTTTATCTATTGCGACCTCAGCATTTCGACTTCGTTTTTCTCCTTCAAATGCAAAGGGCTTGGTCGCAAATCCTACGACCAAAGCTCCGGCGTCTTTGGCCAGTTTGGCAACGACATGTCCAGCACCACTGCCGGTTCCACCGCCAGCACCAATTGTTACAAAAACCATATCGGCATTTTTTAATACTTCGGCTATCTCGGCTTTAGATTCTTCGGCGGCCTTTTGACCGAGATTTGGATCGGCTCCAGCACCGAGACCCCGAGTAGTATCTTTGCCAATATGTATTTTTTGATCGGCTTTTGAGTGATGTAGCGCTTGGGCATCGGTATTTACAGCTATGAAATCTACTCCCGATACGCCGGCATCCACCATCCGATTTATTGCAGCGCCGCCAGCACCGCCTACTCCAACTACTTTAATTCTGGCGAAAGTTTCGATTGCTGGCTCAACTCGAGGCATGGTTCCTGGGCTCCACTTATTAAATCAATACGCTAATTATAATCAATCAGTTTAAGTGAATGCAATTAATACTCAGGAGTTTTTATAAAAAAACCACTTGAATAAAAAAATATCTCTAATTTTTCTTGGTTGATTTAAAGTGTTTAATAATGCTATTCACCGAGCCACCAAAGGAGTTTAACAAACCTGGTTGGCTATCAGTGTAGCCGTGATTCTGCGCTGGGCCTAGATACATATCAAGAAACATTAATCCTACTGCAGGAGCAAATTTATTTTCATCTAAATTGCCGACAACACTTTCAATGTGGCTCATTTTGCCTACGCGGGCAGGTAGCTCTAAAACATCTTTAGTAAAATCTACTAATCCCGGAAGTTTTGCGGTGCCACCAACGAAAGTAATACCGCCTGGTAATTTTCTTGATCTTTTTATTTTCTTGAATTCTTTATCTATATATTCCAATAGTTCCTCAACTCTTGCTTCTGCGACCATTCTTATCGTGTCCCGGTCGAAGCGATACTCTTCGCCCGCTTTTACAAAACTAGTCTCACCCAATACTTCTTTATTTAATGTAGCGTGTTTTAGCTTAACCAGCTCTGCGATATCGAGTTCAGTTTTCAAGCCATAAGCTAGGTCATTAGTGATATGCACACCGCCCATAGGAATTATCGCGATATGCTCTACTTCCCCATCCTCAATTACTACTAGATTGGTTGTAGCGGCACCAATATCGACTACGGCTACGCCAGACTCTTTTTGTTTTCTATCTAAGACAACTTCCGCCGCCGCCAGGCTAGTAACGGTGCGGTGGTTGGCTTGAAGTTCTGCGCGTTGTAGAACCTGATCTAAGCTTTTTAATGCTGGTGTTGAGGCTACGACAATATGTGTATCAACCTCTAACCTGACTCCGTGCATCGAGACTGGGTCTTTAATATTATCTTGACCGTCTAAGCGGTAGTTTTTGGCAAAGACCTGGATAATGTCCTTGTTGGGAGGTAGCTGAACAATTGTAGCCGCCTCTTCAACCCGCATCCTATCTTCCGCGGTGATTTCCCTTTCTGGGGATGTTATGGCGATAACTCCCTTTGAATTTATTCCTTCAATATGTGATCCATTTACATTGACTGTTGCCGAAGATACTTGTTGTCCGCTCATGCGTTCGGCTTCTGTAACGGCATTAACTACACCTTCCGAAACTTCTTCTATATGTGCGACGTTACCTTTGCGCATGCCACTATTTTCGACTTCAGAAAAGCCGATAATTCTTGGCAGGGTAGCTTCACCAGAAAGCTCACCTACGACGCATCGCACAGCCGTAGTACCGATATCTAAACCAACAAAGTAGGAATTACGTTCTTCGGACATAAAACTATAGAACTTTTTCTGCTTCTTTTAACTTAATCATTTTTATGTTTTTATTATATACTTACCGCTTCCAGTATAACTCCATGGTCTTATATATAAAAGTACCTAGGTCACTAAGCTAAGGTTAGAATTTCCGCACCGTCATCATTAATTAAAACTGTGTGTTCAAAATGAGCCGATAATGAATGATCCCGACTCACAACCGTCCACCCATCCTTCTTTATGCTTACCTGCCAATCTCCTAGCATCGCCATTGGTTCAATAGCAATCGTCATGCCGGTAATAAGTGCTGGCCCCGTGCCGGAAACGCCATAATTAGGAATGTTTGGATCTTCATGGACCTCATATCCTACTCCATGACCTACCAGATCCCTGACTATACCCAGCTTATGTTTTACTAAAACTTCTTGAATAGCAGAAGCTATATCACCGACGCGAGTACCATCACCTTTTATGGCAGCAATACCGGCATCTAGAGCCTTTTTTGTACCATCTATGAGACGTTCTGTGTCAGAATCTATAGCATCTTTGGAATCTACAACTACCGTAATCGCAGAATCAACGACCATCGATTTATAGCGAACGGTCAAATCGAGCTTTACTACATCATGTGGCTTGAACTTCTCATTATTGGGAACACCATGCACAATTGCGTCATTAACAGATATACATATTACATCTGGGAAGCCTTGGTAACCTAAAAGAATAGGCTGAAGCTGCTTGTCTTTAACTAATTTTGCGGCTATGGCAGATATTTCTTTTCCACTTTTATTCACAACTACTTCTTGAGATAAGACTTGAAGAATCTCGCCTAGGCGTTTACCGCCCATACGCATTATTTCTATTTCCGATGGTGCTTTAGATTTCATTACTAATGCCTGCGGTCTTTAGTATTTGATTTTCCACCGCCTTCGGGCTTACTTCCCCGTCAATTTCATATACTTTTACTCCGTTATCTCGGAAAAAATCAAGAATAGGTACAATAGTTTTATCGTATTCCCTGAATCTTTCAGCTATCGCCTCAGGAGTATCATCCGGCCGACCCCTGCCAAGTAATCTTTGTCTGACAACTTCTTTAGAAGCTTTTAAATGTATGACGGCAGTCAGTTTTATCTTATGTTTTATAACCTTTTCAAAAAGCCATCTTGCCTGATTCATCGTCCTAGGGCTTCCGTCTAAAATAAATTCAGATTGTCTGAGTTTCATTAATTGACCCTCCAGCAAGCTTAGCAATAAACTATCATCAAGCATTTCTCCTGCTAGCATCCTGCCTCGAATAGCTTCATCTTTGATATTGTCCCTTAATAATTGCCCGGTTGAAATCCATGGGCAGCCTAATTTTTGGGCAAGAAGCTGACTTTGTGTACTTTTTCCGGAACCTGCCAGTCCCAGAAATACTATCATTTATTCTCCAATTGCTCTTTGGCAATCCTCGCTATAACTGAACCTTCAGCTGTTGTTTGTAGTTTTTGTTTTACAGCATGTATTACAATCCCCAAATCTTTAAACCCAGGATTATCTAGCTTAGATATTTCTTCCGTTACTGCTTCTTTGACCTCTTCATCACTTAGCCTTTCAGGTAAGTAAGAATCAATTACTGCCTTTTCGGCAAGCTCAGTATTGGCTCTGTCGTTTTCCCCACCTGTTTTATATAAATCTGCAGCTTCTTGGCGCTTTTTAGACTCCTTGGCCAGCACTTCGGCTATTTGCTGTTCTGTAAGTTCAGCCATCGACACATGCAGCCTTACCGCCTCATACTGAAGTGCATTCTTAAGGCTCTTTATAACTTCTGATTTGATCTTATCTCGACCAAGGAGAGCTTCCTTAAGATCGCTATCGAGCTTTTCTTGCATAGATCTACCTACCTAATTTAAGCTTGTTAACTTTCTGCAACTTTCTTTGTCTGCGGACGATAGCTCTTTGGCGGCGATCCCGCTTACTGAGAGGTTTTTCAAAATATTGAACCTGCTTAGCAGAGGCCAGCACGCCGGATTGCTGAACTTTTCGACTAAATCTTCGTAAGAGGTTCTCGATGGACTCTTTTGAATCCTTACGTGTAACTATTATCATTAACTATATTCTAAACTAACAGGGGTAAAACCGCAACTGATGGAGTAATTAAAGTTGCTGTCTTTTTTGACTCATTCGTTGTGATTTAAGCACTATGCTTTGGAGTTCTTTAAAAATTGGAAAATGCTTATTTGTATAGTAGATTTTGGTATTACTTTGACGTTCTGAAATGAGAAATCCAATCTTCTCAAGTCTTTTAAGTTCTCGTTGAATATTGCCAGCATCCTCTTTGATGAGTTTAGCAAGACCTCTCACATGCGTTTTAAAATCCGGATACTTTGCATAAACCACAATGATTTTACGCCTGACTCTAGATGTAATAAATGTATCTAACATGCTCTCCCTATTGTTATTCGGACAACGTAAAGTATAACTCACTCGCTACAATCGGTGCAACATTTCTAATAAAATATGAAGCCTGAAGTTATAAACTTATAGAATGCATTACTATGAGGTTTATGTTGCGGATTCGGGCTATAAAAACTCAAAGTCCTTAACATATAGTTATCCAGATAAACTGTCAGCCCGATCTCTTGTGAGCGTACCTTTAAGAAGAAAGGTTGTTAGTGCTATTGTTGCCAGAGAAGTTAAGCAACCTAAATTCGAAGTTAAAAATATTAAAGCTGTTGTATCTGAAAAGCCGCTTCCGAAATTTACTTATAAAACTGCAAGTTGGATGAGCGATTACTATGCAACATCTTTGGGGGAAGCATTAAAATTATTTACTCTTCCCCGTCCGATAATTAGGCCAAGCAACAAATCAGGCCTCCATGAAGAGATGAACGCATCTTTTGATCAACTTCAATTGGATATGCCTTTGAATTCCGAACAGCAAAGAGTTATAAACGAGATTAATCAAAGCCCAAGCCATACTGTCTTACTTCATGGTGATACCGGCACAGGTAAAACGCGAATTTATGTGGAGCTTGCAAAATCTGTTTTGAGTAAGGGTAAATCTGCGATTATTCTAACACCGGAAATAGCCCTAACAGCGCAGCTCGTTTCTATCTTTGAAGGACAAGTAAGCGGCCGTGTTTATGCCTTCCACTCGCAACATACTTATTCTCAGCGTAAAAAAACTTGGTTGGATATTTTAAATTCAAAAGAGCCTGTAATAGTAGTGGGTGCCCGCTCAGCCCTCTTCAGCCCTGTTGAAAAAATCGGTTTAATTATTCTAGACGAAGCTCACGAGCCTTCTTATAAACAAGATCAGGCACCCCGCTACCACACGGCAAGAGTGGCAAGTCAGATGGGTCTACTTGCTGGTGCAAAAGTTTTACTTGGTACTGCCACGCCACTCGCAACTGATTATTATTTAGCTGATCAGCACAAAGCCATAGTCAGAATCAGAAAATTAGCCCTCGGCGAACAACAGGCCCCACAAAGTGTAATAGTAGACAAAAAGAACTCTACAGAATTTACTTCTTCGCCTTATTTATCCGACCAACTTCTGACTCTGATGGAATCAACCTTAAAAGCCGGTAAGCAGGTTTTGATTTATTTAAACCGTCGAGGGTCGGCGAGATTGATTCTTTGTAGTAATTGCGGCTGGCAAATGGACTGTCCTAATTGTGATATTCCGTTGGTTTATCACGGGGATATTCATAAAGCCCAATGCCATATTTGTGGGTTCAATCAATCACCACCATCTAAGTGTCCCTCTTGTATGCATGTAGACATCTTATTTAAAAGCATTGGCACAAAGGCATTGGCAGATTCACTAGAGAGTTTATTTACCGGTTACAAGTTAAAAAGATTCGATAGTGATAACCGCGTTGGGGAGAGAGTCAATGAAATTTATCCTGAATTGGTTAAAGGTGGAATAGATATAATAGTTGGGACCCAGATACTTGCAAAGGGCCTGGATTTACCCAAATTAGGCCTTGTTGGTATTGTAACCGCCGAAGACTCACTCGCCTTACCCGACTATTCGGCTGAGGAGCGGGCTTTTCAGCTGCTCTACCAAGTAATGGGAAGGGTGGGCAGAGGTCATGGTAAGGGATCCATTGTCATCCAGACATATCATCCAGAGAGTACCGTGATACGGTCCGCTATTAATAAAGATTATCTGCGGTTTTATGAATATTTGCTAAAACAAAGGCAGGGCTTTAGATTCCCTCCTTATAGCTACTTATTAAAGCTAATTATTAGAAAAAACACCTCCGAACGCGCCCAGTCAGCTTCTGAAAAATTAAAATCTGACATATTGGCAATGCGACTCCATGTCGAAGTATTAGGTCCTACCCCAAGTTTTTATTCTAGACGTGGCAAGAATTTTTACTGGCAGCTGGTAATTAAGTCAAAAAATAGGAAAAATCTGATAAACATAGCCCGCTATGCGCCAGCTGAGTGGAAAGTTGATCTCGACCCAATTGATTTACTCTAAATAAAACATAGCGTTTTACCTTAAGAAGGCCCGTGTTTATACTTAAACTTGAATAATGGTTGCTAAAGAATTGATAATTACTCTGCCGAATAGTCATTTGCGACAGAAATCGCGGAAAGTCGGACTGATTACTTCAGAGGTAAAGCACGTTGTAGAGCAAATGATAACTGCAACTTTAGAGTGGGAGGCTAGTAGACCACATGAGGTCGGGGTAGCTTTAGCAGCAATACAAATAAACCACGCTTGGCGAATAATAATAATTCGCAATAATTTCGAGGATAAACACGATCAAACTTTTAGTGTCTTTATCAACCCGGAAATTACCAAATTAGAGGGTGAAATTGAAGAAGACTTCGAGGGTTGTTTGAGCGTTAGTGATATATATGGAAAAGTCCCTCGATACACAAAAGTCAGGATGAGAGCGACAGATGAGAATGGACATCAAATCAAACTCAAGGCCGAAGGTTTTTTAGCGCGGATTCTTCAACACGAAGTAGACCATGTAAATGGGGTTATGTTCGTGGATCATATCAAGGAAAAACCACAAAATTTTTATAAATTAACGCCCGAAGGAAAGTTAGTGAAGTTGTCTTATGAGCAAGTCAACAAAGATAGTCTTCTTTGGAAATGAACGCCTGGCCACTGGTGTAAGAACAAAAGCGCCCACTTTGCGTAAACTGATACATAAAGGCTATAAGGTGGCGGCAGTAGTTTCAAACTATTCACCAGGGGTGTCGCGGCAGCAAAGAAGTTTGGAAATTGTCGAAGTCGCACACGCCTACCATATACCGGTTCTACTTCCAGAAAAACCCGAAGATATAATTGATAAGCTAATAAAAATTGATGCAAGTGCTGCGGTTTTAGCCGCTTATGGAAAGATTATTCCAAAGTCTATACTTGGTCTATTCCCTAAGGGAATCTTAAACATTCACCCGTCATTACTTCCTAAGTTTCGCGGTCCTACTCCGTTAGAGACAGTAATATTGAGTGGAGTTGCACAGACTGGTGTCTCGCTCATGCGCCTGGAGGCAAAAATGGATGCAGGGCCTATATTTGCCCAAGAGACTTTAAATCTTTCGGGCCAGGAAACCAAGCAGCAGTTAGCTGATAAATTATCTGTCATCGGCTCTAGCTTGCTAACTGATAACTTAGATTCAATTATTGATGGAAAACTAAAAGCAAGACCACAAGACGATACTAAAGCAACTTATACAAGTCTGCTTAGCAAAAAAGATGGCTTTATAAATTGGAATCAGCCACCGGAAACAATCGAAAGAAAGGTTCGTGCATATGAAGGTTTTCCTAAAGCGCAAGCAAAAATTAATTCGCATGATGTAATTCTTACTAAGGTTCGTGTTGCCAAAGATGCGATAGACGGAAGTTTAATTATTGAATGTCAAGGAGGCTGGGTAGAGGTACTAGAGTTAGTAGCTCCTAGTGGCAGAAAAGTTTCCGGCTCTGATTTTCAAAGAGGTTATAGTTAATATATTAAGTCGGGTGTGTTTGTTGAGGAGGCTGGAGATCAGCTTCTGTTGAATTTGTTGGCACATCGTTTATTGTAGCCTCTACAATAGCTGGTGCTTGAGATTTAATTTCTTTTTTTAGTTTTTCCAACTCTTCGGCTACTACCTGCTTGTAGTGGGGGAAATTATCCTCTAGCCATTTTAGTGCACCCTGCTCGTCGTTACTGTCAATAAAGCGCTCAAACTCATCAAGCTGATCATCCCTCATCTGGTCAGCTAATTTTGTGCCCACACGCAGTTCCAGAGTTTCTAATATGTGAGCCAGCATTTTGTTCTTCTCTGTGGCCGGTAACGAACCTAATCCTAGTTCCTGAAGTAAGTTGTCATCAAGCTGAAACATAAATAGTATCCTATATGATTATATAGTTTAGCACTTGAAACTTTAAATTAGCGCCTGATAGCAGTTACAAAGTGCTTAACAAGTCCATGCTTACCTGGTCCGCTAATGTCTTGATAACGTAATTGGTGTTGTTTAAGATCTAAATTCAGATCGTTTAATGACCCGCGTACAGAATCACTTAAATTGCCTTGCCTATCCCAATCTATGTTTTGGATAACACCATCGTTTTTTAACCCGATAATATCCACACCTCCCTGCGGGTTATCTGCCAAATGAGCTCCAGGAGGGAGATCAACGGCGAAATTCCCACTCCCAAAAGCCCCACGATAAAATTCACGGTGTAATCCTCCGCTAACAGGTTCTGAATAATGGTTGGAGTCCATAAGTGTTAGGTGCTGTGCTTTTAAAACATCTATCCCAGCCTGTGTTTTCTCTTCTTCAAGTCTTAACTGGTGAATATTATCTCTGAAGACATCTACATCATCGGAGTTAGTATGAGAATGAAACTCACTTGGAAAACCCTTTATGGCTCCATACAGTAAGCCGGCAGCCGCGACAGCAACAATACCAGCGAATAAAGCCCGACGCCCTCCATCTCCCCCTTCTCTTTCTATAACTTCTTCTGTAATTACTGTCTTACTGCCTAATGGACGTCTAGTCATAAGATAACTATGAGTACTTCGCCCTCGCATGAAATCATTAAATCTATCCCATCTTGATATTCTTGATCCCTGATTTTCGTACTTATTTTCTTGTAGTTGTGGCGGTGTCTCTACAATAGTTTCCTGCTTATGATCAGCGTCTGATATGAGCCCAGCATTAACATCAGACGATTCTATCTCTGGTTCTGACTTATCAATTGACTCTTGCGCCTGCCTTAGCTCCTCTTCAGAAGCATAAGTAACAAAGGCAATATCACTTTCTGGGTCTTTGAAAAATAGCGTAACTTTACTTATACCTTCTTTGTCCAACCAAGGACTAGATTTCACTTCCCACTCTTCACCCTGCCAACTTACCTTCATCTCTGGGTTAAATTTTAAGTCTTCGTTAATTAGCTCAGGAGTGGTTTCAGATTTATCAATTTCGTCTAAATCGACTCCTTTTGCCTGCAATAAGAGTTCAATTTTTGATAATCGATCTTCGAAAGCGCTAATTTTTGCATCCTTTTCGCTAAGTTGCTCATGTAAAGTTTTATTTTCTTCCTCTAATACCGTAATTCTAGTCTTTAAAGCTTCCATTGTTTCATTTGAAGGTTCAATAATCCATTCGATTTCAGTTTTTGGAATTCCAGTTGTCGTATCATTCTCAGCTTTTAAGAATTCTTGACCATTTCTCGGCTCATCATAGGCGCCAGTAATTGTTACGAGCTCGTCGGAACTTCCAGCATGCCATATAGCTTTAACAGGCTCCTGTCTTTTGGCCTTTTCTCTTTCCCGCTCATCAAACCATGATTCGACAAATTGTTTTTCGCCGATTCGCTGTTTCTTGTTATCATTACTTACTCCATAAATAGCAATGCGGCCTTTTTCTTTCACATGAATTACTTTTTTAAAATTCTTGCGCAATTCAAGCGGCAGGTTATTTTTCTTTATCTCCTGTAATATTTCGCTCATAACTCCTCACAACATTAGCAATATAATTTATTTGCGTGTTTGACAATAAACTAACATTTTATATCTTAGTAGTCAATGAAAATTCTACTAGAGACTGCGGACTTGAGTTTCGCGGCTGAAAAGCTCGATACGATCTTCAAGTTCGATGTCTATTTTCGTGTCTGTCTTTAAACTAAGCCCGCACATCTCTCCGGTGGGTACCTCTTTGACATCTGTCGGACCGCGCTTTAGATTGGTAACGTCAAGGTTATCGGCGATATTGTCTTTTTTTCTAATGATCCGGGCTAATGAAGGGATTTTTAATCTACCCTTTGTAACCTCGCCTCCACATATAATTTCGGTTTTAGTAATCTTAAATATACCTTTAACTATAAGCTCCCCGAGCTCCTCTTCAACTACCGCCGGTTTGAGTAAGCTTTCAAGTTCTTTCTTCGCGTCATCAATCAATTCGTATATGACAGAGTAAAGTCTCACGGGCACTTGATCACGCAAAGCCAAACGCTTGATATTTGTAGGCATAGTTACGTTAAAACCATAGATAATAGCCTTAGCCGTAGCTGCAGCATGAATGTCATTTTCTGTTATTACTCCTACACCCGAACTTATTACCCTAACAGCAACCTCATCATTATCTAAAGATTTAAGGCTATCAATTACTGAAGTAAGTGAACCTTGTACATCAGCTTTAATAAGTAAATTCAGCTCGCTTAATTCATTGCTGCGGCTTATGATTCTTAACAATTCTCTACTGCTTGTAGCGGTACCAGAAGACTCATTTTTTTTGTTTCTACTGACTTCAGCTGACTGTTCACGTGCCTCTTTTTCACTGCCTAGCTCTTCAAATTTATCACCGAAATCTGGTAAATTTTTCAACCCAATAATTTTAACTGGAGTCGAAGGTCCGGCCTCATTAATCGGTTCGCCTGTAGTAGTTTCGAGATTTCTCACTTTTCCGAATGTGCTACCAGCCGCTATAAAGTCACCTTTCCTAAGCGTACCTTGCTCAACTAAGGCTACGGCTACGGCGCCTCGACCTTGTTCCAAGTGGGCTTCAATAATTAAACCGTCTGCCTGACCTTCGGTATCGGCCTTTAGCTCTTCCAGATCTGATACAAGAAGTATGAGATCTAGTAATTGGTCTAATCCCTGTTTATTTTTGGCAGATACAGGAACAATAACTGTGTCCCCGCCCCAATCTTCCGGAATTAACTGCTGCTCGGATAATTGCTGTTTAAGTTTTTCTAAATTAGCCTCAGTCTTATCAATTTTATTTGCAGCAACGATAATCTTGACCCCTGCCTTCTTAGCAAACCTCAGCGCTTCAATAGTCTGTGGCTTTACGCCATCATCAGCGGCCACAACTAAAACAACTACATCAGTAAGCCTTGCACCGTGCTCCCTTAGGGCTGCAAATGCTTCGTGGCCTGGGGTGTCCAAAAAAGTTAACTTACGGCCGTTATGTTCTACCTGAAAGGCCGATAGGTGCTGGGTAATGCCCCCGGCTTCTTGGTTCACTGTATCGACTCCCCTAATAGTGTCTAGTAAGCTGGTCTTTCCGTGATCGACATGGCCCATCATTGCAACCACTGGTGCGCGGTTTTGGGCATTCTTACTCAGCTGCCTTTTGGGTCGCTGCTCGACATTGGCTTCTTCTTTTTTAGCCAACACGGCATCCACATCAAGCTCACTCACTATAATTTGAGCAGTATCAAAATCAATCTTTTCATTAACGGTGGCCATAATCCCGTTTTTTAGGAGTTCGGCTATGAGTTTAGAAACCGGCAAAGACAGGAGTTCAGCCAGTGAACCGACGGTGATGTAATCGTCAATCTCAATTGTTTTAGCCATTGGCTTCCTCCTTCCTGGACATGCATACTATTTCGTTTTGGATGATTTAGATTTAGCCGGTTTAATATCCTTTAAACTCAGGGCAATCTTACGGTTCTCGGTATCTATCTCCAAGACTTTAAACTCTTTTTTTTCATTAAGTTTAAATATTTTCTCAGGATCGATACTTTCATCGTCGCTCATTTCTGAAACGTGGACTAAAGCTTCAACAGCGGCACTTAATTGCACAAAAGCGCCAAAAGGAGTAATTCGGGTAATTTTTCCTTCTACTACAGAGCCTTTTTTAAACTTCTTTACCTCACTCAGCCATGGGTCATCAGTTATTTGCTTGATGCTCAGCGATAGTCGATCCTTATCAATAGCAATTATTTTAGCTTCAACCTTATCTCCGATTTTCAAATATTTACGAGGATCTTCCACCCTTTCCCAAGATATCTCAGAGATGTGAATAAGGCCTTCTATGCCTTCCACATTTATGAAAGCTCCAAAGTCAATAACGCCCGTTACAATCCCCTCGACTACATCTCCGACTTTGAGCTTGCTCAGGCGAGACTGCATATCATCCCTAACCGCTTCTTTCTCAGAAAATATGAGTTTATTGTCTTTACGCGAAACATCAAGAATCCTAACTCTCAATGGCCTGCTAGTAAGGGCGTTCAGTTTGGTCAAAATTTCGTCCTTATCGGCATCAGATACTCGCGGATAATGTTCAGCGGCTAGTTGGCTAACGGGCAGAAAGCCTCTAATTCCCTCTAACTCAATCAACAATCCCCCTCTATTAGCATCATAAGCTGTGACCTCAACAATTTCCTGTTCTTCAAAAAGTCTGAGTAGCTCACTCCAACCTCGGTCTTTGGCGGCTTTCTTCATGCTCAAAAGAGCATGTCCTTCATCTAGCTCAGGATCCACGACGCTTGCCGAGATTCTCTCACCTTCCTTTAAAGCTCCGGTACCTACTTCCCTTCGTAAAATTACTCCGAGTCCGTTTGCGCCTAAGTCAACCCAGACCTCGTGCTTTTGGACTGAAGATATCGTACCTTCAACTACATCTCCGGTTTTTATCTGTTGTACCGTACTCTGAGTAAGGAGCTCATCCATACTTAAACTTGTTTTTGCCATTTACCTAAATTTTTCCTTCTACTAATGTATTTCCGCAGGTACTATAAGCCTCTCTTTATAACTAGCTAAATTAAGCCATTATCTAGTGACTTGAGAGCACCCGACAGATTAATTTAATTGTAAGGTGTTTAACACCTTTTGTAAACCCGGCCCAAGCAATTTGTTTATCCCTTAAGGCTTAAGCTATGTATACTTAAAGTCATATGGTTTTGGCTGTAGATGTGGGCGGTAGTAAAACGCTAATGGCTGTGTTTGACAATCAGGGCGCTATAGTTAAAAAAATTAAGTTCCCAACAGATAGTGATTATAAAAAATTTCTAACACATTTTGAAAATATTTACTTAACCGAATTTAAGCCGAATTATCAGATTATTGATTGCTGCTGCGCCGTTCCCGGACTAGTAGACCGAAAGAAAGGACTTGGCGTAAGTTTTGGCAATCTAAAGTGGCACAATGCGCCCATAAAACAAGATTTAAGAGAAATCCTGGGCGGTATCCCGGTAGCTCTAGAAAATGACGCTAAGCTCGCTGGGCTTTCTGAAGCACTTTTATTACTTAATAAGTATAATAATGTGCTTTACTTAACAATTGGAACAGGAATTGGCGATGCAATTATCATAAATGGTAAAATTGACCCCTTTTTGGCCGATAGTGAAGCAGGCCAAATGATTATTGAGAATGCGGGAAAACTAATGCGTTGGGAAGATTTAGCATCGGGTAAAGCCCTCAAACTTAAATATGGTAAATTGGCCAGTGAAATTAATGACCCCGCAGCCTGGAAAGAGTTTGCCAAAGCTGTGGCCATCGGCTTAAGAGATCTAATTGCCGTTTTGACACCTCAAGTTGTCATAATTGGCGGGGGTGTGGGTACACATTTCGATAAATTTGCTAAACTTCTTGAAGAAGAGTTGGAAAGATTCCCGAACGACTTAGTTAAAACTCCCCCGCTCTTAAAAGCTAAAAGGCCTGAGGAGGCTGTAATTTATGGCTGTTTCGACTTTATACGCCACCAACCAAACCGATAAAAAACTCGAGCAATTGCCAAAAGATGCGAAGACTCGCAATTTTGTTAGCCAATTAAAAATTGATTTTCCTGATTTCACATTTAAAGAAGGAAGTGACGAGCATTGGTCTCCCAAAAACAAAACTATAACTTATAATCCGGATCAGCCACAGATAAAGCTTTATTGCGGTCTGCTACATGAAGTGGCTCACGCCATACTTGGTCATTTAAATTATAATGGCGACTTTGAGCTGCTTAAGCTTGAAGGAGAAGCTTGGGAACTTGCTATTACAATTGGACAAAAATACGAAGTTAAAATTGACGAAGACCACATTCAAAATTGTTTAGATACATATAGGGACTGGCTACACCGCCGCTCAAGTTGCCCGAATTGCGGCACCCATGTTCTACAGCGTGATGTTTCATCATACCAATGCTTCAACTGTCAGACTGTATGGCAAGTTAGCAGTGGGCGGTTTGTCAGACCTTACCGAAGAATGCTCAAAATAAAACACACCTGAACTTTGTCCAGGTGCGTTTGTTTCTCCAAGAACAGCTTATACTTTAAGCAGTTTTCTTGGTGCGTCGGCTAATCCTGCCGCCCTTTTGGCCGGCTTTGCGGGCCAGCTCCCGGTTGGCGTAAAAACCTCCGGTGCGACCTACTTGACCGCCCATCGCGCCAATACGTGCGTAGAAGTCTTTGCCGTACTTGGCTTTGTTGGTAGAAGCAGCCTTTTGGCCACCTTTAACTGTACCAGCCATATACCTCTCCTTTATCCGCTATTCCACCTTGCAGATATTAATTAATTCACCTCTCCGAGAGTAAACAAAAAAGGCCTAAGGGCCCCTCTATTTCCTCGAAACTATGCTTATGATATCACCTCAAGGCGCTCATGTCAATAAACTTCTTTACAGAGACTTTGCCTGCATCGTCATCATTTCGTAAATTTTATTTGTTGTATTTAGGTTTCGGATTGTCATATTCTTGTAGACTGGGCGGCTGGAAAGTTTAACCATTGAACTTTTAGTCAAATCACTAGTTTTAGCAGACCAAAAAAGCACTCCGGGTTTATAAATAACCTTCTCTATAGTTTCTTTAGGATTTAGATCATTTAATATACTTGGTTTATCTATAGAATGATGCAAAAAGATAACATTACACTTTAAATTAGTATTATTTTTCCAGTTCTTCGGCATTGAGCGGACTATCTTTTCGAATTCTTGATAATTTCTAACTATTACAGTAACCGGAAAATTAAAAGTAACTTCAATGGCTTTTTGAACGGAGGTTTCTAAACTTCTAGGATCAATTGGTTTAGTCTCGAAAACAACGTTACCGCTATTTATGTAGGTTTTAACAGACTTAAAGCCAAGCTTATTGAAACAATTGCGAAGTAAAGCCATATTTACGATGGTTCTTCCGCCAACATTCACACCTCGAAGCAAGGCCACATATACCATAGCTACAATTATAAGCTCTAAAGTATAATAAAACTGTAACTAAAGGGAGAAGATAATATGGCTGATATCAGTCTAAATCCGTATATATTTTTTGATGGCCAGGCCGAAGAAGCAATGGAATTTTATAAAAAAGTGTTCGGTGGAGAACTCACTATCCAAAAAATGAGTGAGGTACCCGAAGAAGCCAGACAGGCAGCGATCAACCCTGACCCAAATAGGGTTATGCACGCTTCTTTAGATGGTGGCATGGTCAAACTTATGGCCAGCGATAGCGCCAAAGCTAGCCAAAAAGCCGCAAAGATAGAACTCAGCTTAAACGGTTCAAACGCAGTCATGCTAAGAGAAGTATATAAGGCCTTAAGTGAAGGTGGTGAGGCTACAATGCCCCTAGCAAAGCAATTTTGGGGGGATGAGTTTGGGATGCTAACTGATAAATTCGGTGTAGACTGGATGGTTAATATAGAAGGAAGTAAGGCCTAGCATGCAAAAGATTACACCTTTTTTCTGGTTTGATAAAAACGCCGAAGAGGCAATGAATTTTTACGTGGATGTTTTTAAAGACTCACCAGTTAAAGAAGCTGGGCAATCTGAGATTGTTAGTATTAGCCGCTACCCGAAAGGTTATTCTGTCGGTCCTATGGCGGGGATGGAAGGTAAAGTTCTGACTGGTATATTTAAAATAGCGGGTCAGAAATTTATGTGTTTGGATGGTGGCGCACAAGACTGGAAATTCAATGAATCCACCTCCTTTTATGTGGAGTGCGAAGATCAAAATGAAATCGATTATTTCTTCGATAAATTATCGGCCGTACCAGAAGCTGAAATATGCGGCTGGCTCAAGGATAAGTATGGTTTGAGCTGGCAGATTATTCCGAAGAATATGGGGGAACTTATTTCAAAGAGTAAGGCGGCAATGGACGCTATGCTAAAAATGAAAAAAATAAACATCAAAGAACTCGAAAACGCAGGCACGGTAAAATAGCTCGGCAATCTTACGTTATTAAATATGATGGCCTGTTATTTTGATAAACAATATAAACAGCGCTACTAATATCAAAACTATCCCGCCAATTTTCTCTGATCCTTTTTGCATCTTCGAACCCATTCGACCACCCAGACGTAATCCTAGCTGAGAAGCTATAAACGCTTGTATTCCAATTAAGACCATAGCTACAACGATTGGTATACCAAGTAAGCCTAGGCTTATACCAATAGCCAACTCATCAAGACTTATACTTAAACCTAGGTCGAAAATTGCTAATCCCCTAGTGTGAGCCAGTAGTTTTTTCTTTTTACGCAATTTATCTTTTTCGTCACCAGGTCTTAAGAGGATCAATCCAGCAATTCCAATAATAGTAGCGGCCGTATAGCCAGCAAATTGACCTATGAAATTTCCTAAGCTAACACCTATCAAAAGGCCTATAGCCGGCATAATTGCTTCAAAGGCTGCGAATATTAGGCTTATTTTAAGTCTTCTTTTCTTAGGCAATCCCGCCAGACTAAGAGCCGCGGATAGTATAAATGTATCAAGAGTAAGAGGAATTATTAAGGCGAAGAGAAGTAAAACACTAGCAGCTTCCATCAACTAATTTTACTAAAAATATCAATAGGGAATGTCTATAATCAATAAACATGGAGAACTTTAAGTCGGTAGATGACTACATACAATCTTTTGATCCTGAAATTAAATCAAGATTAATGCAAATGAGGTCTATAGTAAAACAATTAGCGCCTGATGCGGATGAAAAAATCAGCTACGGTATACCCTACTACTCATTTTATGGAAGACTAGTCTATTTCGGTGGTTTTAGAGACCATATAAGTTTATTTCCGGCATCTAAAGACGTATTTAAAACTTTTGAAATAGAGCTTAATTCTTATCAGACATCCGCCGGCACTATACGATTTAAGCTAGAGGAACCTTTGCCACTGGGACTTATAAGGAAGATAGTCAGCTTTAGGGTTCGGCAAAACAGAGCAAAAAATAAATAGTTACTTTTTATTCTCAAAAAAAACTAGCTTATAACCATCGGGGTCTCGTAGAGCGAATTCTCTATTCCCCCACGCCCAATCTCTAGGCTGGGAAGATGTTTTAATATGTCGAAGGATGAGCTCCTCATAAAATTTATCTACGTTATCTACGCTAATGTAAATATACAAACCGCCTCCTTTGGGCTGCGCCTGGGCTTCTTCCAGGAATTCTGGGTTTTGTTCTTCACTGGTGGCTAAGAATTCTATAGAAAACCAGTTCAAATAAGCTTTTGCGCGATCATGCCCCTTAGACTTAAATTTAAAACCGAGAGCCTCATAAAACTCAACTGTCTTGTTTAAATCTTTTACATAAAATTTAAGCCCCGATATACTCTTCATTTCCATCCTGCAATTGTATCATCTGATTGATTGAGTTAGACCCAAAGATATCTCCTAATGAAAGTTTTTTAATCATTTGTTCTACTAATTACTTAACCTTTGCTATGCTCTAAATTAGCTCGTTAACAAACTGTATTCACAAAAGACGGGAGCTCACAGGTGGTCACTAGAGTAAATAATCCCAAGCGAGTATCCTTCGAGGGCGGAGGGGCTTTTTGGAGCGATCTCAAAAAAGAGGTCGACGAATATTTGAATCCGAAGCGTAAAGCTTCGGGTTATAGAAAGCTCTACCGCAAAGCAGTATTAATCGGGATCTGGTATCTGGTCTCATACATCGGCTTGGTCTTAATTGCAGGCAACGTATGGCAAGTAGCGGTTTTCGGAGCAAGCCTCATCTTTGCCCTATATGCTGCAGCCTGTGGAATCATGCATGATGGCAATCATGGTGCATTTTCCTCAAACAAAGGGGCTAATCGTGCAGCCGGTTTCTTGCTCGATCTACTGGGCGGCAGTAGTTTTACCTGGAAGGTGAAACATAACCGGATGCACCACACTATGCCAAATGTCGATGAAGAAGATGAAGACATTGATTTGCCGCCGTTCGCACGTGTGACCTCCACACAAGAATGGCGTCCCTGGTATCAGTGGCAGCACATCTACCTATGGTTCTTTTATGGCTTGGTCAGCCTTCGCTGGCAGATATGGGGTGACATTGTGCACCTCAAACGAGGCCGTATCAAGAACAAGGAGTTGAATGCGACCACAAGGGATTACATCGAATTCGGAATCGGCAAGGCGCTGTTTCTAAGCTGGGTGTTGTTCCTGCCGCTAGCTCTACATTTCTCATGGCAGGGTGCAATGACTGTCTTGGTTGTGTTATTAGTCCTTTCATGGTTCTTCAGTTTGCTTCTAATTACGACCTTCCAGTTGGCTCATTGTGTCGATGAGGCACTATTTTCATCACCGGCTGATGTCGACGAGAGAGGCAAACTGCCCAATAAATGGGCCATCCATCAGGTTAAGTCAACGACTGATTTCTGCCCTGACAATCGGCTCATTACCTGGCTCACGGGCGGACTAAACTTCCAAGTAGTGCATCACCTGTTTCAGCATACTTCCCACTGCCATTATCCTGCTATCGCAGGTCTTGTGCGGGATACGTGCCGGAAGCACAACGTGCAATATGTCTGTCATCCGACGCTGCGCTCAGCACTGGCTGCGCACTACCGTCATCTGAAGAATATGGGGCGTAAGCCTCAGTGAATACATCAACGAGACAAAGCGTCAGCCCGGTCATATGGATTACATCCGGGACCGGGCTGACGTGAAACTCTAATAAATTTTCTCAATTATTAATTCTGTGATTTCATTAAATACTGCTTTTTGATCGATTAAAATCTTAAGTTATCACTGTTAAAAGTTTTACGGACGAATATCGAAACTTAGCATAGACTCCTTCTATGTTGAAGCTTCCCGAAAATGAAGTTTCCCTTTGGAGAGAAACAGCCCCTTCTGTTAGTTTTCCGGCTCTTAATAAAGACATTGAGGCCGAGATAGTTGTAGTTGGAGCAGGAATATGCGGCCTTACTGCGGCTTACTTTCTTAGCCAAGCTGGAAAATCCGTTGCAGTGCTGGAGAAAGATACTATCGGCAGCGGAACAACTGGTCACACAACTGGTAAAGTTACAGCGCAACATGGACTTATATACAACGATTTAAATAGCCGTTTCGGTGAGAAAACTGCCAAGTTATATGGACTTACTAACCAAAAAGCCATCGGCGATATTAAGAATATCATCAGTAAAGAGAAAATAGACTGCGGTTGGCGTGATGACGACAATTACGTTTTTACTACAGACAAAAGAAAGTTAAGTGACTTTGAGGCGGAGTCCAAAATAGCCCAAATTCTCGGCCTACCGGCTACATTCGAGAAGACTATACCTTTGCCTTTTGAGGTCGTGGGGGCCGTTAAATTCAGCGGTCAGGGCATGTTCAATGCCCAATCATACATCCAAGGTTTAGCGGCGGCAATATCTAAGAAAAGTAACAAAAATTTTATTTTTGAGAAAAGCCGAGCTAGTAATATTCACGACGGTAATCCTTGTAAAGTGAATTCTAACGGTCATACCATAACCGCAAAATCCATTATCGTAGCCACTAACGTGCCCACCTTTCCACTTCTTGCAAGAGGTAGTTATTGTACAGTTGAGTATCCACATAGCTCCTATATCATTGCCGGTGAGTATAAAAATAAGCTCAAAGGCATGTATATTTCACCGGATAATGACCAGTACTCGATTCTGCCGGTAAAAAATGGCTCTAAGCAACTGCTTTATATCGGCGGCGCAAACCATATTCCGGGACTGCGACGGGCTAGTTCTAGATACAAAAGACTTGCGGAATATGCGCAGGAGGTGTTTGGTTTGCAATCAATAGATTATAAATGGCATGCACGTGACTATATTGCTTATGATGGTTTGCCGCTGGTAGGTAAGATTTATCCATGGTCTAAAAACCTATATACTGCAACAGCATTCAAAAAATGGGGACTGACACAAACGTATGTAGCCGCTTCTGTATTAAGGGACCAAATTCTAGGACATAAAAATGAGCTGTCCGATATTTATACTCCCCACCGAACAAGTCCTATCAAATCTATTCCAAGGGTAGCCGCAAAGGAACTTGGACTAAATTAATAACGGATATTATATTGTTGGAACCACTCTTCCCATAATTGCTTTTGACCTTTAGTCTCCAAGCTGTTTTTACGATAATTTCGATATATTTCACTTATTTTAGACATGATCCCCTCTTTTTTAATTTGTAGATTCAGGTTAGACCATAAAGATAAGCGACTTCTGTATAAAAATCGCCGCAATTATTGTAAGCAGAACCAGTTTAAGCCCTTCGAATGCCTGTATAATCTGTTTAATGGCTAAATCAAAGCGTTCATGGCACACTATTTTTCTAGTTCTCGCTTCTGCTATTCGCGATTTTATTATTATGGCAATATCAATGCCAATTGGCACTCCAAAAGGAGCTGACCCATCAGATAAACGACAAGACAAATTCTTATAGAACGTAAGTTTTAGGCTTTACCAATAGTATAATTCAAGTTAGTGAAACAAATAAAATACGCAAATATTGGGGTAAAGCTATTGCTTATTGGGTTATTCGCCCATTACCTTTTAAATCCAAATTTGCCCCAATACCAAAACAAGGGTATGCCCGCGCGGCTTGTATTTTATCCTTTGATGATTTTTGCGATTTTTATTATTTATTCGGCTGCTAGAGGAATTTTAGGAAAAAAATATGCCTATCCGCACCTGGCTGATTTATTTATAACTATTGCCTTTACTCTAGACATGCTTGGCAACACTTTAAACCTATTCAATTCTATTGAATGGTGGGACGACCTAATGCATCTAGTTTTATGGTGTTTTTGGATACTAGGAATTGGTTCACTCCTTAGGATGTACAGCAAATTATCGCGGCCTGTAGTTGCTTGTTTAGCCATTGGTTTTGGTGCCGTCAGCAGCATTATATGGGAGCTAGCCGAATATATTACTTTTGTACCAAACAACCCTTCAGAAGGTCCAAAGGCTTATCGAGACACTATGGGTGATGAACTATTATCTTTATCCGGCTCTATTATCGGTGCATTGCTTATTTCAACAATATTATGGCGAATAGTGCTTAAGCGTTCAAAACGCTAAGTGGTTATTAAAATTTCATCTTTGTTTTTGAATAGACTCTATTACATTTAGGAAATTAAATTACGCTCTTCTGAAAATCCCATCAGCTCCGGCAGGCCCTTCTTCCTCGGCTTGCAGAGCAACAATTTCGGCCTCTACGTCTCTAAGAGCCCCCACCAGCAATGGCCCGATAGCGTAAGTATGATGTCCTTTATCAATACGATCAGTAAGCTCATCCTTTAATTCCTCAAGTTCTTGTAGTTCAGGCCGCTGTTCACTCATTATTTCTCCGTGTAATAGAAATTATATTCCTTGATAAAAGAAAAAGCCTCGCACCACGAGGCTTTAACTATAATTCGGCACCGTGCTATTTTCCCAGGGCTAAAACCCAAGTATTGTAACCGATGAAAGGCTTAACTTCTGTGTTCGGGATGGGAACAGGTGTTTCCCTTTCTCTATGGGCACCGACGTCGCCAACTCAGCAGTATTCTTAGGAGGTGCGGTGAGTTAGCGATGTCGAAGTCCACATCACACAAAAGCACAAGTACTTTGTTGTTAAGCAAACGACGTAAGTAGCCACTTAACCCTTGTGGATTATATGGCGACTACCAATAGCTAGTCAAGTGCGAATTTTCAACTACTCTCGCAAGAATTATCTAGATCGCGCAGTTGAAAACACGTAAAAAGTCAGTGGACCTATTAGTACGCTTCGGCTGAATACATTACTGCACTTACACCTTGCGCCTATCAACCTGATAGTCTTTCAGGGGTCTCATAGGGAAATCTAATCTTGAAGGAGGCTTCGCGCTTAATATGCTTTCAGCGCTTATCCTTTCCGCACTATAGCTACCCAGCAATGCCCTTGGTAGAACAACTGGTACACCAGCGGTGCGTTCGCTCCGGTCCTCTCGTACTAGGAGCAACTCTTCTCAAATTTCCTGACGTCCACAGCGGATATAAACCGAACTGTCTCACGCGTGTACATCCATCATTACTGATGGCACGGACTATATCTTTTTCCTTAACCAAAGTTTTACTAGTTAAGGACCTGACGTATGAAATCTTGCTAATGAGCAATCATTCTCACTGTTCCACTTATTAACTAGATAAGTTTTCCAGATCAGTCTCTACGGGATCTAACCAGCATTACACTGGTGCTTACCCTCGGTATTACCCTTCGGATCGTTCGTAAATCCAAGTCGGGTTTCACCGATTTTAGTCAGAATTAACACAATTGATTCGATGTAGATCTGTGTATTACTACTTTACAGTAGTAGAACGCAATGTAATTTACGTTCTGAACCCAGCTCACGTACCTCTTTAACCGGCGAACAGCCGGACCCTTGGGAACCGCTTCGCCCCCAGGATGAGATGAGCCGACATCGAGGTGCCAAACAGCGCCGTCTATGTGAACTATTGGGCGCTATAAGCCTGTTATCCCCGGGGTAACTTTTATCCGTTTGCGCTGTCGATACCACACTCATAAACCATATGGTTAAAACAGCGGATCACTTACTCCCACTTTCGTGCCTGCTTGGCTTGTAGGCCTCACAGTCAAGCCAGCTTCTGCGTATACACTACCGATACGATTTCCATCCGTATCTAGCTGACCTTTGAACGCCTCCGGTACTCTTTAGGAGGCAACCGCCCCAGTTAAACTACCCATCAGACACGGTCCTCGAACCGGATAACGGTCCAAGTAAGGACAAGAGGCATACAAGGGTGGTATTTCACCGGCGACTCCACCTAGGCTAGCGCCTAAGCTTCAAAGTCTCCCACCTATCCTACACATGTATACCCCCGGTCCAATGCCAAACTGTAGTAAAGCTCCACGGGGTCTTTTCGTCCTGCTGCGGACAGACGGCATCTTTACCGTCAATGCACTTTCACCGAGCTCTTCGTCGAGACAGTACCCATATCATTACGCCATTCGTGCGGGTCAGAACTTACCTGACAAGGAATTTCGCTACCTTAGGACGGTTATAGTTACCGCCGCCGTTCACTGGGGCTTCAGTTCTAGCCTTAAACAGCCATCCCCTTAACCTTCCAGCACCGGGCAGGCGTCAGCCCCTATACATCCACTTTCGTGTTAGCAGAGACCTGTGTTTTTGGTAAACAGTTGCATGGGTTCTTTAGCTGCGGCCCTGCCGCAACACTCCTAATAGAGGGATCACCTATAGTTTTCCCTCATAGGCAAGTTGGCAAAGCCAAACAAGCCTTCTCATTTTCCTCTTAGGACAAGGAAAAGATTTAGGAACATTGCGGCAGGGCGGACCTTATCCCGAAGTTACGGTCGCTGTATTGCCGAGTTCCTTGACGAAGATTCACTCGTACACCTTGGTCTACTCGACCTGAGCACCTGTGTCGGTTTGCGGTACGGTCAACCTTAGCCGTAAGTAATAGAGCTTTTCTTGTCAGTACTATGACAGAAATCCGCCTTATGCAGGCGTTTCATTCCTAGCCCGTTAGACCAGTTAGACGGATATAACCATGAATCCGCTTCTGCTACCATGCCGCGCACTCTACTACAAACTAAAGCCGGTACGGGAATATTAACCCGTTGTCCATCGCCTACGCTGATACGCCTCGGCTTAGGACCGACTAACCCTGGGGTGATTATCATAGCCCAGGAAACCTTGCTCTTTCGGTGGGCAGGATTCTCACCTGCCTTGGGGTTACTCATTCCAGCATTCTCACTTGATAACGCTCCACCAGACCTTTCGATCTGACTTCAGTGCGATATCAACGCTCCTCTACCACACAGATAAATCTGCATCCGCAGCTTCGGTAATATACTTAGCCCCGTTACATTTTCCGCGCAGGATCTCTTGATGAGTGAGCTGTTACGCACTCTTTAAATGAATGGCTGCTTCTAAGCCAACATCCTCATTGTCAAAGAAATCCCACCTCGTTTTCCACTTAGTATATATTTAGGGACCTTAGCTGGCGGTCTGGGCTGTTTCCCTTTCGAGCGTGGAGCTTAGCCCCCACGTTCTAACTGCCGTGATTCCACTGCGCGTATTCGTAGTTTGTCAAGGGTGGATACCCTCACGGGCCCCATTCCAAAACAGAGCTCTACCCCACGCAGCTACCACACGACGCTAGCCCTAAAGCTATTTCGAGGAGAACCAGCTATCTCCGAGTTCGATTGGCATTTCACCGCTAACCACAGGTCATCCGGGCGTTTTGCAATTCGCTACGGTTCGGCCCTCCACGCAGTTTTACCTGCGCTTCAGCCTGCCCATGGTTAGGTCACTCGGTTTCGGGTCTACTTCATAGCACTAGTCGCCCTATTCAGGCTCGCTTTCACTGCGCCTCCGTCAAATGACTTAAGCTTGCGCTATAAAATAACTCGCTGGATCGTTCTACAAAAAGCACGCCGTCACCCCGAAGGGCTCCGACTCCTTGTACGCACACAATTTCAGGCTCTATTTCACTCCCCTACCCGGGGTTCTTTTAACCTTTCCCTCGCGGTACTTGTACACTATCGATCGTAAGACATATTTAGCTTTGGAGGGTGGACCCTCCGGCTTCAGTCAGGGTTGCACGTGTCCCGACCTACTCGACATGTCAACCCGAAGGCTGACGAAGTAATAATAAGGTTTCCGAAACTTGGCATACCAGGCTTTCACTGTCTATGGCCAAACTTTCCAGATTGTTCTGCTTGCCCCGGAAATTTTTTACCTTATGCAGGCTGGTGGTAGCACCTGCTATCAGTACCCAGTTCTGGAGAATCCAGAGCTAAGTACTGGTTAATTACTTGTCACAACCCCTTACTTGCATTCGTCTACCAACTTATCCTTCCGGCAAATTGCCAGATGGAAGTAAATAAGGTTTGAGCTGATCCCGTTTCGCTCGCCACTACTCCGAGAATCGTTGTTTACTTTCTTTTCCTCCTGGTACTAAGATGTTTCAGTTCCCAGGCTTACCGCTTCCTCGCCCTATATATTCAGGCAAGAGCCATGCAACATTACTCGCATGAGGTTTCCCCATTCGGAAATCTCCGGTTCATAGCTTGTTAGGCAGCTCCCCGAAGCTTATCGCAGCCGACTACGTCCTTCATCGGTGTCTTACGTCAAGGCATCCTTTGTGTGCGCTTGAGTAACTTTTTACGTTAGTGCAATTGACTAGCTATTGGTGAATCACCAATTGCCGTCGTTTGCTTCTTTGAAGTATATGCACTCTCATTGATGCATACACTTACACTAATTGTTAAGTTGCAGGCTCACTCATATCCACCGTGTCGCGTAAAATCAGGTTGTAGAGTGAAGTTTAAGTAAGCCCAGAGTGTCCACTTTCAAGGACGTACTGGCCGTACTCAAACTGCTTTAATGATATTTTAGCAATATTAACAGAGGTGGTCAACCAGACTACGTTGTGAAAAAGGCTACAATTTAACTTCTATTTGGGTAGGATTGGCAATCTATTTGCCGTAATTACTAAGCAGGATTGAAAGGTCTACTATGTTTACAATGCCGTCTTTATTGATATCGGCAGGTGCATACACCATCTTATAATGCGAAAGTAGAATTGATAGATCTTGTATGGTGACGTGCCCGTCCCCATTAACGTCTCCCGGCTGTGAATCAGTAGATACAGAAAGCGTAACTGCCGGCGATACATTGCCAAATCCGTCTAAAGCTACTATAGAGTAACTATAGTTTGTGCCAACGCTAAGCCCGGTATCATTAAATGACAATCCGGCTACTGTCGTAATAGTTGTACCGTTTCGCTGTATACGGTAGCCTGTAACACCTGTATTATCTGTGCTGGCATTCCAAGCAAGGCTGATTGATGTCTGAGTGGTTCCCGTACTTCGGAAGTTACCAGGTGTAGACGGCGGTAAATGGTCGGCGTTGTCTACGTTTACAGTTACAGCGCTGCTTGATCCGACATTGGCAGGAGTAGCATTGTCGTAAGCCTTGGCTGTAAGACTATAGCTTCCATCGGCTACTAATTTGGTATCCCAAGAGAGCGCATAAGGAGCTGTAGTAATAGTACCCTTTAGGGATCCGTTTATGTAAAATTCTACCTTAGCCAGTCCGCTGCCCCCGGTATTATCGCTGGCGTTGGCGGTTATTGAAATAGTCCCACTCTGAGTAGTGCCTGCCCCTGGTGATGTGATTGACACAGTAGGCGGTGTTTTATCGGCTAAAGTTACTGAAGTAACTGCCGTTGCATTGGTGTTTCCTACGGCATCAGTAGCAATTGCCTGAATAGTATGTGAGCCCAATGCAACACCGGCGGTATTCCAGTTATATGAGTAGGGAGCCGTAGTTAAAGTGGTCTTTAATATACTATCGATATAAATATCTACTTTAGAAATCGAGCTTTCGGCATCTGATGCAGATACCGCGAGATTTACGGTAGCTCCCCCGCTCAAGACTGCCCCACTAGTTGGAGCTGAAAAAGCCACCACCGGCAATCCAGTATCGACTACAAAGGACTGGCCAAGCATTCGAGTCAACGAGCCACCTAACAAATCCTGGTTGCTGGTAGCATCCAAAAGAGCCGAGCTATTTAAAAAAGCCATCGGCACATTGCCACTGCTAGTTTTAGTTTTAAATACCACGGTAGCTACTAACTGGTCACCAGTAACAGATCCAATAAGGCCTCTAGCAATAGATACTTGGCCATTTGCACCGGAAGACGGTGCTTCGGTGGTGAAAGCAGTCCCTGTTGTATCGATCGAAACGAAGTCGACTAACGTGGCTGGATAGCTAAAGTCTGCCTGCACTGCATTGACGGATGCCGTGCCACTGTTCTCCCTGACTTGGACTGTAAAGGTGGTATTGGCCGGCAAATAATTACTTGCCGAACTTAAATAAACAGCAGGCGCTGCTGGAGCTGCCCTGCTTAACAGCAGGATAGATCCTACGGCACCGGCAGATATCAGGAAAATAGCTAAATGCCATCTATTAAATTTAGTTTTATTTATTCGCCAGTTTTTTATTTGTATTTTCATAGCTTATCGCTAATGTTAACTTTAAGTTTAATCTAATATCCAAGTGTGTCAATCCGCAAATCAATTGTAGGAAGCTGCAGATAGCTTTATAACTATAAATTTCTTATCCTAAGCTGTATAATTTTAGGGACGACTAGGTGAGAGAACTTAGTTTTGTAGTACCCCAATTCGGCGGAAGGATGACCCATGTCAAAGCTTGTCGGCGCGTTTGTGCTGGCTGTCAGTCTGATCGGCTTGGGGCAACCCCTAGGCAGCCGAGCAGACATAATGCCGAAACCACGCCTAGAAATAGTCGGCTTGGTTGACGACGCGGCAAAGTCTGGCAATCCACAATCTGCAGACCAAGTAATGGCTAGATTTCAGTCAACCGGAGTAAACTCTGTAACCGAAACAACTCTTTGGAACTGGGATAAACCCTGCCCCGATCCACTTGAAATAACGCGGCTTAGGGTGTCAGCTGAAGCAGCAAATAATCGTGGCATGCAACTAATAGTCAGGTACTTCCCGGACCCTAGCGGAAAACATCTTCACATGCCGCTAAGACCTGGAGATCGGCGTAGTTTTGCCGACTGTGCTTATAGGCTGGCTATGGCCCTGCCGATGGTTCGCATTTTCGAAGTCGGCAACGAGCCAAACTACAAGCGTTTCTGGCGCCCGCAGTTCAGCTCCGATGGTCAATATGTAGCTCCCGGGGCATACTTCTTAGCCTTAGCAGCCACCTATGACCGCTTAAAGCAAGCTGAAATCGACCGTCATGCAACGGTTACTGTAGTTGGGATGGAGCTGGCATCTAAAACAAGGCACCATCCTCTGGCTTTTTTGGCTGCCTTCTTTGAGGCATACAGACAGAGCCAGCGCAACAAACCGGTCATGGATTGGCTGTCCTGGCATCCCTATGAGGACAATAATTCTGATTCACCCGGCACCAAGCATCAAAACGGTACTGCTGCCATAGGCGACTATGACCTAATCAGGTCAACGTTTTCCCAAGCCGTGACGGGCACCCCGCAGCCACCAGACACCCCTCTGATCTATTCGGAACTCGGGATTGAAACTGTAGTGGCTGTAAATAAAGCGTCTGGTTACGACAGTAACTGCCTGGTTTTTCAGGGAATTGACCCGCAAATACAGGGCTATTTACTGAAACAGGCAGTGACCCTGGCAGCCCAACAACAAGGTGTTATTGGTTTCGTACAGTTTCTTGGTGTAGATGAGCCGAGGCGCTGTGGCTGGCAGTCTGGATTGTATTACTCAAACGGGTCTCGAAAATCGTCGTTGCCTCCTGTTCGTGAGGCGTACCTCTGGGCCCGCGCTCCAGATACAGGCATAACGAACAAGCCCGGGGTTCCTGAATAAGGAATCCCGGGCGTAGCATCAAATTATAATTTCACCATGGTGGAGCATGAGGGATTCGAACCCTCGACCTCTTCCATGCCATGGAAGCGCGCTAGCCAACTGCGCCAATGCCCCTAATTTTTTACTGGTGGAGCATATCGGATTCGAACCGATGACCCCCACATTGCAAATGTGGTGCTCTAGCCAACTGAGCTAATGCCCCCTATCTGATGGCATTTTCCGTAAAAGCAAACCCGTTCCGATAAGAACGGCTGCTTCTAAAAGCATAATAAGGACAACACCAACAGCTGAGCGAACTACTAAAGCTCCTCCAAAAGCGATAATTAGTGTGGCTGAGACAGCCGTAGCTGCCAATCTTAAGCTATTATCCTTATATTCTTTTGCCATCTTTATGGTGGGGTTACCTGGACTTGAACCAGGGACCTCGTCATTATCAGTGACGCGCTCTAACCAACTGAGCTATAACCCCTCAAACAGAGGTATTGTACAGAAAACTCTTTAGCTAAGGCAACCTATCTGATTATTCAGCTTTATGACTCTTAGCTATTATCCGCTCTATTGCCTGGCTGGGAAATATCAGATTGGCCCTAAATTCTCTTAATTCGCCTTCTTCGTCCATTATTATATGTTCTGTGAAAGTTGGATCATTTTCACCTCCGCGAATAAAGATCATTCTTTCGACGCCCGGGCCGGGGTTATGTTTTTTAAGTGGAACGTCCTCTACTTGTGCGTCATTCATATCTAAGGCTATACCAACTTCTGCGAGTTCAGGACTATTTAGCACTGAATCATATAAATCTAAGTTAGTTTGCAGAATAGATTGACGTTCACTTTCAGAGTTTCCATATGTTACAGGAAGCGTCGGTAGCGGGACTGGTTTATATCCACCACTAAGCTCTCTTAACCAACTTACGTTTTCCCTGTGGCGTCGGGTATGCTTAATTATAGTGCTAACAATTTGCTGCTTTAAATGCTCTTTTAATATTTCCTCAGGGCTAGGTGGCTGAGCATCTTCGGGTGGGCGTCCTTCGAAGTTCATAATAATTTAAAATTTTGTAACGACTAACAGATGAGCCATCGGTTGCCTGCCCACTAGTTTACTCATACTTTTCTTAAACATACCAGGCTTTTTAACCTTTACCTTGCTGACATCGACTTCGTCCCCCAAATGCTTTTTTATGGTTTTTTTGGCATATTTTTTAACTTCTGTAGGGTCATCGAGGAAGCTATCTTTGAGGGGTACGGCTACCGTATAGCTTTCGTAGATGAACTGGCCGTCCATCTCTTCTAAGGGAATACTAATTTCTAGATTGTTTTTATCTTGCATATTACTAAGCTATATTAGCATAAATGCTTATGTTTTGCAATAGCATTTCCCCCAAAATGCTTGGTGTATTTAGTGCTTAGACTTATTTTTTGAAAATTTAGTAGTGCAATCAATCGTCAGGTTTTTGAACTTACTTCGTCCGCTCGACGCGGATATTGTAAACCGTTAAATTCCAACCGGTTTACCGAATCGACCTCGCTAATAATAAATCTATTGATTTCTTATTGCTGAGAACTCCCTAGAAAGGAGGTAATCCATCCGCACCTTCCGGTACGGATACCTTGTTACGACTTAGTCCCAATTATCTCCCCTACCTTAGGCCCGCACAGGGCGGGACTTCGGGTATTGGCGACTTTCATGACTTGACGGGCGGTGAGTACAAGACCCGGGAACGTATTCACGGTAGTGTGCTGACCTACCGTTACTAGCGATTCCAACTTCATGCAGGCGAGTTTCAGCCTGCAATCCGAACTGGGACCGGCTTTGATGGGATTTGCTCCGTCTCGCGACTTAGCTGCCCTTTGTACCGGCCATTGTAGCGTGTTTGTAGCCCAAGGTGTAAGGGTAATACTGACCTGACATCATCCCCCCCTTCCTCCCCGTTACCGGGGCAGTCTAGCTAGAGAAATCCAACTAACTATAAGGGTTGCGCTCGTTAATGGACTTAACCAAACATCTCACGACACGAGCTGACGACGGCCATGCAACACCTGTCACTGCGGCCCGAAGGCACAGCCTTCTTTCGAAGGCCTTAGCAGGATGTCAAACCTTGGTAAGGTTCTACGCTTATCATCGAATTAAACAACACGCTCCACCGCTTGTGCGGGTCCCCGTCTATTCCTTTATGTTTTAAGCTTGCGCTCGTACTCCACAGGCGGGATGCTTAACGCGTTAGCTTCGCTACTACGAGGGTCGATACTCATAACAGCTAGCATCCATCGTTTACGGCGTGGACTACCGGGGTATCTAATCCCGTTCGCTCCCCACGCTTTCGTGCCTCAGTGTCAGGAACAAGCCAGTAGCCTGCCTACGCCATCGGTGTTCCTCCTAATATCTACGGATTTCACTCCTCCACTAGGAATTCCAGCTACCTCTCTTGTCCTCTAGCTTAGCAGTTCAAACAATGTATCTGCGGTTGAGCCGCAACTTTTCACTGCTTGCTTACTATGCCACCTACGCAACTCTTTACGCCCAGTAATTCCGGATAACGCTTGGATCCTCCGTATGACCGCGGCTGCTGGCACGGAGTTAGCCGATCCTTATTCTTCTGCTACCGTCATAATCTTCACAGATAAAAGCAGTTTACAACCCGAAGGCCTTCCTCCTGCACGCGGCGTTGCTGCGTCAGACTTACGTCCATTGCGCAATATTCCCTACTGCTGCCTCCCGTAGGAGTCTGGGCCGTGTCTCAGTCCCAGTCTGGCTGATCATCCTCTCAGACCAGCTACCGATCGTCGCCTTGGTGAGCTTTTACCTCACCAACAAGCTAATCGGACGCAGGCCGCTCCCAAAGCCCCGAAGGTTTAATCCGAAGACCACATGCGGTATTAGACCCGGTTTCCCGGGCTTATCCCTCACTTTGGGGTACGTTCCTACGCGTTACTCAGCCGTCCGCCGCTCGACACCCGAAGTGTTTCCGCTCGACTTGCATGTATTAGGCACGCCGCCAGCGTTCATCCTGAGCCAGGATCAAACTCTTCACAAAGAATCTGAATTGAATCAGATTAAACTGACGTTGATTTGCACTACTAAATTTTCAACGAACGCTTAAAGGGACAATCCGCTTCCGCTAGTAGTTAAGCAGGCGGCGGTCCCGTTTCCTTTCCGTGTGTCCAATAGTTTCAGATTTTTATGACACTCAAAAACAGGTACCCAAAAAGCTATTTATATTGTAGCCGTTAAAAACAGGGGCGTCAATATTCAAAATAAGCATTTTAGAACTATAGATTTTTACACAACGTAGCTCGCCAATTAACTCCTTATTTCACTTCCCGAGACTTTATTTGTGTTTCGGTTGGTTAATATCCCCATAAGCAGCTCTACGTTATCCGCAATTATTCCATCTACTTTTAACTTTATCGCATTTTGAATCTGCTCCTCTGTGTTTGGCGCCCATACCAATACTTTTAGACCATGATCATGAATGAATCCCGTGATTTTTTCGCTTAAGAAGCGCCGAGGTATAGTGACTGCCGAAAGGCCTTTATTGAAATATTCACCTTCATATAATGCCCTCATTCGAGAATTTAATAATCTAGGGTGCCGACCGATTATAATTCCGCAATTGATCTCATGACCTAGAAGTTGCTGTAATCTAATAACACGCTCAAAAAAGAAGGAGTTTAAATAGACCCTGTCCACAGAATTAGTCTTAGATACTATTTCCGAAAGAGGCTCCACTACTTCATCGGTCTTGGCATCAATAAAAAATTTAGTTTTTGGGAAGGATTTAAGTACTGTTTCAAGGGTAGGTATATCTCGATTTAATATCCTTTTTAAGTCATCGTAGTTGAATTCTTGTATTTTTTTAGAATCAGGCGCACTGGGTTTATGTAACATTGCTTCAAATTTATCAGCTGTAACATGTAAAACTATTACCTTGCCGTCCTTTGTATTGGTAACGTCTAGTTCAAGGTATTGATACCCAAGATTAATTGCAGTGCTAAAGACTTTGAGGGTATTTTCATCACGAAACCTATCGAGACGATATAAACCGGCTCCGCCTCTATGCGCAATAGCTATAGGTGCTGATTGAGAGAAAAACGCTTGCTTGCTAGGCATTCGACTTAGCTTTTAAACTGGGATCTACTTCTTCTTCCTCTTCAGGTTTTTCAACTAGTGCTAGTGAAGCAACGGTGTCGCCGTGGTTAACTCTCATGATGCGCACTCCTTGAGTGGCCCTTCCAAGCTCCGGAATGTCTTTCAAGCCCAAGCGAATGGTTTGCCCGTGTGTAGAAATAATTATCACTTCTTGGTGGTCTGTACCATTAAGAGCTTTTACACCAATTAAAGGCCCGGTTTTAGAATTCACTACTGCAGAGCGGATTCCTACACCACCTCTTGCGTGAGCTGTAAACTGCTTAACTTTAGTTCGTTTACCAAAGCCATTTTCGCTTATGACAAATAAAGAAGAATCCTTTTCAACTATATCCATACCAATTACGATATCCCCCGCCCTTAGGCGAATCCCTCTAACACCTCGTGAGGCTCTACCCATTGGCCGGGCGTCCTTTTCATGAAACCTAATTGCTTGGCCTTGTGAAGTTGAAATTATTACTTCATCTTCCCCGGAAGTCATCTTTATCCATTTCAGTTCATCACCTTCGTCAAGTTTAATGGCTATTAATCCTGATGTTCTTACGTTTTGGTATTGCTCAAAAGGAGTCTTTTTTACCACTCCTTTAACTGTGCACATTAAGAGATTTCCGGCTTTAGAGTTCTGCTTACTTATATTAATAACTGAACTAACGTATTCTTCAGGTTGCAACTGCAGTAGATTTACAATAGCTACTCCTTTTGCATTCAGTCCGACTGCGGGAACTTCATAAGTCTTGAGTCTAAATACCCTGCCTTTATTAGTGAAGAAAAGCAAGAAGTCATGCGTAGATGCATTTACAACATGCTCAATAACATCTTCCTCTCTGGTTGTCATACCTCTTTTACCTTTACCGCCACGACCTTGTCTCTTGTAGTCGGCTATTGGTGAACGCTTAATATAGTTAGCAGAAGTCAATGTTACAACGACTTGCTCATCGGGAACTAAATCTTCATCACTCATTTTTCCTAATTCGCTGGCCACTATTTTGGTGCGCCGCTCATCACCAAACTGCTGCTTTAGATTCTCTAATTCATCTTTTATGATTTTCATCAGCTTTTTTTCACTAGCTAAAATAGCTTCCAGCCTGGCAATCAAAGCCATAAGCTCGGCTAGCTCATCCTCAATTTTCTTACGCTCTAGCCCAGCCAGACGTCGCAGCTGCATTGCAAGAATAGCTTGAGCTTGAATTTGAGTCAGCTTAAATTGTTTAATTAAATTCTCTTGAGCTTCTTCTTGTGTTTGGCTTGCACGGATAGTCTTAATGACTTCATCTATATGATCGAGAGCTATCTTTAAGCCTTCAAGAACATGGGCGCGCGCTTTTGCCTGCTTAAGCTCGTATTCGGTACGTCGACGTACAACTATCTTACGATGATTAATATATTCAATCAGGATATCTTGGAGGCCTAGTACTTTGGGCTGTATACCATCAATTAGCGCCAACATATTATAGTGAACAGTCAGCTGAAGTGGGGTTAGTTTGAAAAGCTGATTTAAAAGCTTCTTAGGATAGGCGTCTTTTTTAAGATCAATTACAACTCTAACTGCTCCTCGAGCAGTTTCGTCTCTAAGATCACGGATGCCGCTTATTTTCTTATCACGAACAAGCTCTGCAATTTTCTCTAGAAGACTTGCTTTATTAACCCCGTATGGTATTTCAGAAATTATTATTTGCTGTTGGCCGGACTTGGTTTGGTCTACGGAAGCTACACCCCTTACAACGACACCTCCACGACCGGTAGCAAAAGCGGTTCGGATGGATTCCTTACCATAGGCTACGCCGCCCGTTGGAAAGTCAGGCCCTTTTATAAACTGCATTAAGTCATCAAGAGTAGCTTCGGGGTTATCTATTTGATATGTAATGCCATCTATAAGTTCTGTTAAATTATGGGGCGGAATGTTTGTGGCCATACCAACCGCAATTCCAACCTGTCCGTTTAGCAGTAGATTTGGTAGTTTAGCCGGTAAGACTGAAGGCTCTTTGCGCTCTCCATCGTAAGTATCCCGAAACTCTACGGTATCTTTCTCTATATCACTTAATAATTCCTCGGCAGTTCGGGCCATTCTGGCTTCGGTATATCGTTCAGCAGCTGGGGGGTCACCATCCATTGAACCAAAGTTGCCCTGTCCGTCAACTAATGGATAGCGCATTGACCAGTCCTGAGCCAATCGCACCATAGCGTCATAAATAGCAACGTTACCGTGGGGGTGATAACGAGCCATTACTGTGCCTGTTACATTCGCACTTTTACGATATTTACCGCCAGGTCTTATTCCTTCTTCAAGCATTGTATAGAGAATTCGCCGGTGTACTGGCTTAAGTCCATCGCGAACATCTGGTAATGCTCGCGCGACTATCACACTCATGGAATAGCGAAGATAATTGTCCTCCATAACATCTTCGACTGTTCGGAGTTCTAAGTCTTTGGAATGCGTTTGAATAGGTGAGATTACTTCTTGATCTTGGCTACTGTCCATATTAAATATCTAGGTCTTTTACAAACTTGGCTCGTTGTTGAATAAAGTTCTTACGCAATTCTACTTCAGTGCCCATAAGTTTATTGAAGATGCTATCTGCTTTTTCGGCATCTTCTACCTTTACTTGCATAAGCACTCGGTTCTCTGGATTCATTGTAGTATCCCAAAGTTGGTCCGCATTCATCTCGCCCAAACCCTTATAACGCTTTTGCTCAACGAAGCCTGCCTGCTTATATTTTTCCTCTTCAGGACCAACCATCTTCTTGCTATCTTGTTTACGGTTCATTATCTCTTTATCCAAAACAGTATTAAGCTGCTGTTCATCATAGATGAAGATACTAGATTTACGACCGGGTTTAAGTAATTCGAATAAGGGTGGTTTTGCAAGATACAGATGACCACCATCGATAATAGGTCTCATGTGCCTGAAAAAGAACGTCAGTAGTAATGTACTGATATGGCTACCGTCAACATCAGCGTCGGTCATAATAATTACGCGGCCATATCGTAACCCGTTAACATCAAACTGCTCTTCAATACCTACACCTAAGGCCTTTATTAGAGTCACGATTTCATTATTGGCAAGCATTTTATCCAGCCTGGCACGCTCAACGTTCAAAACTTTCCCCCGTAGAGGCAAAATTGCCTGAATTTTACTGTCTCTACCCGATTTTGCTGAGCCACCTGCACTGTCGCCCTCAACGATATAAAGCTCTGAATTTTTTGGATCACGACTTGAACAATCTGCTAATTTACCCGGTAAACCAGATCCTTCTAGTACACCTTTTCTAATTATGTTATCTCTCGCGGCACGGGCGGCCTTTCTGGCTCTGGCCGCTAACAGGGCTTTATTTACAATTTTTCTGGCCACACCAGGATGCTCTTCCAGAAAATAGTTAAACCACTCACCCATAACTTGCTCTACGTAGCCTCTAACTTCTGGATTGCCGAGTTTATTTTTAGTTTGACCTTCAAATTGAGGATCTGGAATTTTTACTAAAATAACAGCTGTTATGCCCTCCCTGCAGTCTTCTCCGGTTAAGTTCTCTTCTTTTTCTTTAATCAATCCATTTTTTCTGCTGTAATCATTCACTACTCTAGTTAAAGCAGTGCGAAAACCGGTTAAGTGCGACCCACCATCTGGGTTATAAACGTTGTTGGCAAAGGCCATAACGGTTTCAGAATAAGAATCACTATACTGTATTGCAATTTCAACAACACCGTTTCCCACTTCTTTATCGACGTAAAAAATATCCTCATCTAGAGCTTCTTTGCCGGTATTTAAATGTCGAACGTATGACTCTATTCCCCCCTCGAAATAAAAAGCGTAGGCTTTGTTACTTCTCTCATCGACAACTGAAGCTTTAACTCCTTTAGTGAGATAAGCTTGATGCCTTAAATAATCAATGATCCAGTCGTAGCTGAATTCAACAGATTCAAATATGGTGGAATCAGGATAAAATCTAATAATTGTGCCGGTGCCAACTGCTTTGCTACCTTTTTTAATATCAGATGTTGGCACACCTTTTTCGTATTCTTGACTCCAGAAATAGCCATCTCTTTTTACGGTAGCAATCATTTTAGTCGACAAAGCATTAACGACACTTGAGCCTACTCCGTGAAGACCACTTGAGACTTTATAACCTCCACTACCAAACTTTCCGCCAGCATGGAGAACAGTTAGTACTGTTTCTAGCGTGCTTTTGCCGGTTTTAGGGTGCGTATCAACTGGAATACCTCGCCCATTGTCACTTACTGTTACGCTGCCATCAAGATGTATTATTACCTGTATTTCGTCCGCAACGCCTGCAATAACCTCATCGATACCATTATCAGCCAACTCCTTGACCATATGGTGCAGTCCCTCTGGTCCGGTGCTGCCAATATACATACCTGGTCTTTTGCGAACTGGCTCAAGACCCTCTAACACCTGTATTTGACTAGCATCATAAACGGCCGGTTGGCTTTTACTCACTTTTATTAATCCCTCGCTTTTTCAGCTTTGTAGTATATCACCTACTATTATAGAAGATTCTACCTTAAATAACAATCCTAAACCGCTTGTCTGAATACATTTTTTTATGATTTAATATGTACAGGAACAAATAAAAAAATCGAGCATATTTTATGTTCAAAAAACTAGTATCAAACTTACCCTTTAATCCCGGCCTGTTGGATCAGACAACATTTTATCTGAACCGGCTAAAGCAAGAAACCGCCATTAGGCGCATTGGTTTCCTTTTTATCAGCCTTGCATTTATGGTTGAGATTTTAGCTGTAGTCTACCCTCCGCAAAACTCGCTTGCTGCATCACCAAATGACATTTTAAGCGGCATTACTACTAAAAGTAGCATTCTCACTGCCTGGGATAACAATGCCGGTAATGTTCGGGCTATCTATAGCAAATTTGGAATTACAAGAGAAAATATTGCCGATATATCAGGTCAGCAGACTAACGCCACCGTTGTGTCTGCAGCCTCTAACAACTTTTGGAGTATTGGTCGACTTCCTTTGTCAGCCTTTGGAATTAGCAACCAAGGACAAAGAACAATAGACACTGGTCCAGTAACTATTTATCAGCGACCACTTCATTCATGGGATAGTGGTAACTCAAGTAGCTATCCGGCATTCCATGGCAAAAACAAATATGGCGTAGATTTTTGGATATTGAAGTCATGTGGTAATGCGACATTTAAGGGCTCTTACTTACCTCAGCCGCCCAAACCCAAACTTATAATTCATAAATCACTCTATAATTCAGGTAACATAGTTGTTCCTGGGGCCGAGGTAAAGTTCAGATTGGAATATCAAAACATTGTTAAGGATTCGTTAGCCACTAACGTTAGAGTAACCGATACTTTGGATAGTGATTTCCAATTTGTTTCACTCGATGATAAACATACGCTTAGCGGCAGTAAGCTAACAATACCGTTGCAGGGTGAAACAGGTTACAAAGATAACCCCAATGTCAGCATTCTGACGGTCAAAGTTAAAAAAACTGCCGCGAATCACTCGGTTATATGCAATCAAGCATCGATTGATTCCGATGATACTTCTCCGGATTACTCCGAAAGGCCATGTGTGACTGTCAAATACCCACCAACCGACACCCCAAACCCAACTCCTCCCCCAATTTCAAATCCCGTACCACAACCTGAACCTACGCCTACACCGCCTCCTTCTATTCCTACCCCTAGTGGCTACTGTGTATCAACAAGTTCAGTAGTCACAGAAAGTTCTATTTCTACTCAAACAGCAGCGTATGTTCAAAATGCAACTGTAGCTGGCTACAGCTATGATGTAGATGCAGATGGCACGATTGATTATGTTGATCCAAGCGCTGCTACTGCCTATCAAAAAACTTTTAATAATTTAAAACCCGGTTTCCATAGCATTTTAGTCTATGTACAGATCAAAGGCATTGACGGACAAAAGATTCAGACAGACGCTTGTCAAACACAATCTACTATTTCAGAGACGCCAAGAGTCAATTTATCCAAAAGCGTAAGCAATATTACTCAGGGTGTAGCTAATGCATCTGGTACTACTGTGAAAAGTGGAGACATCGTGGAGTTTAGATTGGTCACCACAAATGTAACCTCCTCTGACTATAAAAATTACCATGGAGCCGATTATTTTGGAGACGTCCTACAATACAGCGAAATATCAGACTCTAACGAGTTATATAAGCAAGGGTTATCATTGGGAGCCGATAACTATATCAGGTGGAATACAGCAAGCTTAAAGGCTAATACAGTAGAAACCAAGATTATAAGGGTCAAAATAAAAAATATAGTTCCAACCACCAATACTCCTTCGAATGTATCTCCTGATTATGATTGCCGTATTTCGAATAACTATGGGAACGAAGTTCTGATGAATGTAGAATGCCCATTAGTTAAAGAGGTAGCCAAAAATGCTACTAGCCTGCCCAACACAGGTCCGGGTACTACGGTAGTAATAGGATTTATAGTTACGACTGTTGTGGGTTATTTCTTCGCCAGAGCGAGAATAATGTCTAAGGAAATCGAAGTTATTAGAGAAGGATATAGAAATTAGGAGTTAAAGATGTCAGAGCAACTATCACACCATGAAATACACCATGCTCACGAAGTAAAGCATGAGACCTCCGAACACCACGAGAAGCTGCTAAGAGAGAGTCAGGAACGAGCTGAGCACTCTAAGCGACATACACATGAGGATATTGAAAAGTTCCGAGAGGCAGCTGAACAGGCGGCAGTGAGTGTCAAAGAACTTAATGTCGCTGACTCGGAATCTACAAAATATCAAACTAGTCAGTCATTCGTTAATAAAGAGATTAGGGACATGGCTTACCACAGGCTGCTTACTCGTGCTAGAAAGCACTTATCTCCTTCACAAAAATTATTGAGTGGCCTGATACATCAGCCTGTTATTGATGATTTAAGTGAAGCTACAGGAAAAACTATAGCCAGACCTTCTGGTATCTTAGGAGGCGGCATTTTAGCGTTCTCGGGTACGCTTTTATATTATTACCTCACTAAGAACTATGGTTATACCTATAATAATTTTGTCTTTATAGCATTACTTCTAGTTGGCTTCGCAGCCGGTTGGACATTAGAGGTATTGTTTAAATTAAGAGGCCATAAAGCTTAATTTAAACGGCGTCCCGCGACTCAAATTAATAATGCAGCTTGCCTTCTCGATCGATACGTAAGGTGTGTGTTTCATCTTGATTGCCCATACTCGCATCCTGTCCCTGTCGTAATTTCAGTTCGCCGTGTTCTTGCTTGGCTATAGGATTAGTTTGATCGTCAGATTGAACAGCTCGTATATTGTTACTAACTGGGGGTTGAGTTAGGTCAGAAGCTGAATTTTTTGGTGTTGGGGTTAAATGTGGTGAGCTAGGAACCATTGAGTTGGTTTTTCTTTTAGCGAGCCATTCATCCAAGAATGACTGGTTAGATAATGCTGGTTTTGGTCCAGGAGCCTGGGCTGGAGGCAGCTGGCGTTGCCCTAACTGATTTGCAAAGGTTGAACTTGGTATCTGGCGGCTATCTGGCGCTGGACCGATCGAGGTCTGGGGAGCTGATGTGGCCATTCTTTTGAATATCTCATTCTCGACAACTGATTTTGGTTTCCCATACTTAGCAGCTGATAGCTGTTTTAGGGCGTCGGCTAACTGGGCGTTTGGTGAACCAAGGGTAGGTAAGGTTGCCATACTAAAGGGTTGGACTGGAATTCCACCAATCATCATTCTTACTGCTGTATTAAAATTTGGAAGAAATTGCATATCATCAATATCAAAAACTGGTGCGAATTGCTTACTTAGAAATTCTGCGTCATTAGTACCCACCCTGAAACATATAACAGATCCCACATTACCAAAAACGGCATCCCTTACTTCTTCGGAGAGCTGCGTGCTGAACTGATTGGCTACAATTAGATTTAGGTGGTATTTTCTTGCTTGACTTAATATATCGGCGAAGGACTCTGTAGAAAAGTTTTGGAACTCGTCTACGTACAAGCAGAAGTCTTTTCTGTATTCCTCGGGAATATCAGCACGACTCATGGCTGCGGCTTCAAATTTCATAACAAAGATCATACCAAGCAGCTTAGAGTTTAGGTCCCCTGTCCTTCCGCGACTCAGATTGACCAAAAGTATCTTGCCGCTATCCATGACTTCTCTTAGATTAAAGGAGCTTTTGGTCTGACCGATGATATTTCTCATCATTTCATTAGATAGGAATGCACCGAACTTACTAATAAACCAACTTACTACTTCTCCGAATTCACTGGAGCGCTGAGACTGCGGCATCTCTTTACGCCAAAAGTCTATTACATTTTGATCTTTAACGTGTTTGAGTTTCTGCTCTACAAACCTGGGATCGCGGAATAATTTAGGTATGTCCACAAAGCTCCCACCTGCAGGATCAGCCATAACTGTTAATGCTGCATTTCTAAAAAGATGTTCATACCTTGGACCAATAATGCCAGTGTGACCTGGATCATAAAGCTTATAAAGCATATTGATAGCCTCTTGAATTAAGAAGTCCTTTTGATCCGGAGAGTTGTATTCAAACATATTAAGCCCCATCGGATAATCCATGTCAGCCGGGCTGAAATATATTACGTCCTCTGTGCGCTCCTTAGGGACCATTGCAAGCAGCCTTTCGGCTGTATCACCATGTGGGTCCACAAAAGCGAATCCACGGCCTTCTAGCATGTCCTGGAGGGCTAAATTTTCTAAGAACGTAGATTTACCAGTACCAGTTTGCCCGACGACATACATATGACGCGCGCGATCGGGAGTATCGAGCCGAATAGCCTTTTTGGAACCCCTAAACATGTTATAGCCCAATAAAAGGCCGTGTTCCGGTACATTTCGTGGTCCGTCAACCTGCTTTGAAGCTTGTCTTTCAAGCTGCGAAGTAGGTATGTTCTGCTGGTCAGGAAAATGGAACAAAGTTGCAAGCTCAGTAGCGTTAAGGATGTTACGGGTGTTTTCTTGTGGGAAAAACCGTAGAATATAAGCCGTTACAAAACTGTCTATATCTTTAGCGGGAATAAATTTAAAGCCATTTTTACCAGGAGCATCGTACAAAGCAAATGAAGCTACAATGTTATTCAAGATTACCTGAGCTCTTTGAGTAACATTTGACGATGCTACGACTCTTATCATCACTTCATATCCTGGATGTTTTGTTTTTTCTTCTATAGCTTGGATTATGGAATGGTCTAAATCAGAAACTTCATTAGGTTTGTCTTCTTTTTTATTACCTTCTGAATTCTCGGGAGGTTTAGTCAATGCTGTAAAAAGCTGTCCGACCCACCAGAATACGCTTTCAAAGCCTTTGGGACTGGATTTACCACCCTTCTTCTTTTGTGCCTCTGTTTTTGAAGTTTTACGCCAAGAGTTATCAGCCGGTCGTAAAAGTATTTGCAGGCCAGCTCCATCATCTTTCGCTAAGGTTGATAAAGCATTTAAAAGTGACTGCATAGTGTCGCGCTTTAAATCTTGGTAAGTAGCAATCGGAAAAGCGTAGGACTCCTTAAGTGTAAGCTCTCCACCTAAAGTGCCAGTTATCCTACCGACAGGACTAAAGATGTTATGATCTGCCACCTCCTCTAGTTTGGCTGCAGGATAAGCGCTTACAATAGCCTGCTCTAATACACTTTGTAAAACAACTGGTACAGCCGTGTAAAAGTGTACTGATCCATGACTAGCTATTACTTCTAGGCTGATATGTCGCTGACCATAGAATTTAGTCTTGAATCCTTTTTGAAATGTACTTGCCAAGATGCTGTACAAAACTTGGGCCCTGGATATATTTTCCTCCGCTAAATCGCGTGTATCCCTCCCTTTAGCTTCGACATCATCACTTGGGGGAGGCAGATGAATTAACATAGGTATCATCTTTAAACCGCGTTCGTAGTTTTTTTGCTCCCTATATAATCGTCTTACATATATGTAGCCGAACCCACAGCCAGCTGCTATTAGGCCCAGAAATACGACTAAAATAATAAGAATGCTCATGATATTACAGTGTCGTCTGTAGGTATTGTCTTATTAAACCTCTTCTTAATGTACTCGGCTTTCTCTTTAGTCATGGCTTTTTGTTGTTTATAAGGGTCATCAGTAGTTTGAGCTACGATGGCTTTAGCACGCTCTACCCAATGCTTTTCAATTAAATCTGCGTCAGAAGCTGGCAGGCCAGAGTTGTTGGTGGATTTAGTGCTTGTTGTTTGGCTTAAGCTAGGTACAGAAATTGCGCCAGAAGGAGGGGGCAAAGGCATGGTTGAAGATGAGCCCGTTTGATCTGTCGCCACCTTAAGCTTATGCTTCTTGGCGCCTCCTTCGGAATCTGATCTTTTTTCAATGGCCTTTTCCTGGATGGCCTCATTTGCTTCTAGCTTTGGAAATTCAAAATTAGGTAGTTGTTCACCACTGTTCTTATCCATAAGTTTCATTATACTTCATACTGCTTTAAGTAATTATTTAGAGGCTAATTATGATCTCCGAGTAATATAAAAAATTAAACCTCCTGCAATTAAAATAATAATGATTGCATCTCCCCAGCTTAGAGAGCCCGAGCTGCGAAGCATTAGCCCAACAGTTATAAATAGACTGAATATTAAAGTATAGGGCTTTAATCTAGTAGATTGCGTTTGACTAAATAAACTCAAGATAACGTTCGCTAAAGAGTACAAAAAAATAAGCAAGATTATGAAGAACAATATTGGATAACTTACCGATCTTATGGGATTAGTCTCAACAATAAGTGCAGATAAAAATATAAAACTGCCAGCAGCTAATATTACTGGCAGTTTTCGAGAAGAAGAAAAAAATCTCACATCCCTATTTTAAACATGATAGCCAGAACGGTAAATGCGCCCGTTTATGATTACTATTTAGCGCTTACCGTAGCTGGCTCGACTGACCGCTCTTGCCTGCTTTCGCAGGATCAGAGCGATATACTTTTTACCTCGAAGAGAGTTTTAGTAAGTTTTTGTATTGTGAACTTACAATATTCATACTAGCAAATTATAGTAAAAAGGTCAATATAAATTACGTATGTTTATCACAACAAACTAAATATAACTTCGATAGATTTAATATTTTTATACATCGTTGTGCTAATTATTTAGTAGTATTATTTACAAATTTATTAATACTCTTCCTCGTTTTTTTATGAAATATAATTTTAAAAATTTATTACTAATGGATGCATTTAGAAATAATTTTTTCAAGTTTTTACTTTCTGCTGTTGAATATAAAAACGATTATAAAAGTTTTTGTAAGCTTTTCTTTTTTTAGCTAAATGCACTTTTAACTTTAATCGTAATTTACTATAAGTGACTTATTCTGCCTGCCGGGTCTGAGCAATCGACATGTCATTCACACATTTCAATATAAAATTATTTTAATTAATAGTTATAGCTAAATTTATTTGATAAATACGTAACTAGACTGCGAGGTGTAATTATTTATTTTTCCAATAGGATGATCATCAAAATTAAAAATATTATTCTCGTAGCGTCGATAGGTTCCGTCCATAACTAACCCACTAGCTAGGCGCATTTAAATTGTTGGCTATTATTTTATTGGTTTTTATATTTTTATATAAAGCTAACGCATATCGAAGTTATGTTTTTTGAAAAAGCCTACTCATTGAAATTTATATAGCTGAGTAATTAAAAGTAATATGACTATTGCCTGCGAAATATGTATGTATTTTAGAAAAATATAATATTATCAGACCCTAATTAACTTAATTAACTGGGTTATTAATATAATTAGTGCATAAAGATTTTAAAGTTATACACAGCTTTTTATCATAAACGTATTGACAGTCTAGTGCACAGTTTATAAGATGAAAGTGGTACTTGAATAAATTAAGTACTCAAAACAAAAACTGATCTGTAACAACGGCTTCTCGCAAGCCGTTGTTCCATCCAAAAACCTTATCAGATAAAAATACTAAACTTCAAAGCAAAAAACCAAAAATTATTACACCCGGCTAAAAAAGCCGGGTGTTTTTTTATTAATATTCTGCGGATGGCACAAAATCCAATTTATGTATCATCAGCATCTAAAATTTAAATAGGCGATGCTGTCAACGTAAAAAATCTCATGGCCTACTTGGTTACCTTGCTCCACTAAAATATAATTTTGTCATCTAAGCCCCGTGCGCCGAATCTTGTGTTTAACAAAGAAATCGGCCAACCTGTCTGTCTTTCTTTCAATACATGCAGAAGACTATACCAAAACGATAAAACTTTACCTTACTATTTCAGATTTACTTATTGAGACACAAATTTTGAGCGACCAAGTACTTGAAAGTGTGCAGTATCAACAAAAAAGCTTATTGATCGGGCTTGATGACAGTAGTGATAATCTGTTATTATCTGCTTAACCACCGATGAGGAGTTATAGAAATCAATAAAATTCCTAATATTAATGAAGCTATTAGAGCTTCACAACTTCGCGTGATTTCAGAAGAAGGCAAGCAATTAGGGATTTTAAGCCGCTCGGAAGCGCTTGAGGCTGCTTCTGCCGAAGGTAAAGACTTAGTAGAAGTGTCACAGGATACTAACCCACCTGTAGCAAAAATAATTGATTGGGGTAAATACAATTACCAGCGGACCAAGCAACTTCAAAAGAATCGTCGAAACGCCAAACCAGTAGATCTAAAACAAATGAGGGTTGGGTTAAAAATTAGCGCACACGACTTAGAGGTTAAGATGCGTAAAGTATCAGGTTTTTTAGAAGCTGGACATAAGGTTAAAATTACGGTAATCTACCGGGGACGAGAATTGGCTCATAGAGAAGTAGGTTTTAAACTTGCTGAGCGTATAATTTCAGACTTTGGAGAAAGCGTAATAGTGGACCAAGCTCCTCAGTTTGCAGGACGTCAACTGAATTTTGTTATAAGGAGTAATAATGCCAAAGCTAAAAACTCATAGTGGCACCAAGAAACGATTAACTGTTACAAAAACTGGTAAAGTCGTTAGGCGTCACGCAACAGGTAATCATTTCCTAGAAAAGAAGAGAGCTTCACGGCGCAGGCAGTTTGCCGGAGTCGAGACTATTAATAGTAAAAAACAAGTCAAAAATGTACGTAGAAAGCTTGGAGTTTAGTAATGAGAGTTAAAAGAGGCGTCGCTGCGCATAAAAAACACAAGAAGATAAGACAGTCTACTAAAGGTATGACTCTAGCTCACCGTTCAAGTGTAAAGCGAGGTAAGCAAGCAGCAACCCGTTCCCTGCAATATGCTTATAGGGATCGTAGGACCCGTAAGCGCACTTTTAGAATGCTTTGGAACTCGCGTATTAATTCGGCTTCAAGAGCCCACGGTTTAAGCTACAGCCGCTTTATGGCCTCTTTAAAGACTAGTGGAATTATTCTAGACCGAAAAGTATTAGCAGAAATAGCAATAAGCGAACCAAAAGCCTTCGAGGCATTAGCCAAGTTATCTGGTAAAAAGTAATCCCGACTGTTATACTTTTACGGCCAGATTATCGGCTGATTGCTTCTGCAATTAATGTAGAAGAGGAAAGTCCGGGCAGCTTAGGGTAATGGCAGTTGTTAACGGCAACCGGGGGAAACCCTAGGGAAAGTGCCACAGAAACGATACAACCGTCCGTTCAAGGACAGGAAATGGTGAAACGAGTGGGGTAAGAGCCCACAGTTTCGATAGGTGACTATCGAAAGAGGTAAACCCTGCCTGCTGCAAGGAGATATGTCGCTGTATGAGCTACCCGCTCGCGGCTTGTCACTTAACCGCTTGATCCGTCGAGTAATCGACGGACTAGATAGATAATCAGCTAAAACAGAACCCGGCTTACGGATAGTCTGGCGCTTTAAAAACTGCTCGATATAGAGCAGTTTTTATATTGAATGCTTATCTAATATACGGTTTACTTCCCTGTCGGCCTGGCTGTTGAGCTTCCTTGGAACGTAATTAAAGGATACAGATTTAAATTCACTAACCAATGATTTTACGTTTTGGTATAAGGCAAGTAGTTCCTGGTTTTTAACTTTGTACTTACCTTTCATCTGATTAACTTTCCAGCACATTGGGATCCTAAGCTTAGAATTCCACGTGGACAAGTTGTCGCG